>Ga0070741_10014179_pt1 | contig 13852 bp, 10 predicted proteins | sample Coa_R1_4_FD_66440 | JGI IMG/M metagenome (GOLD analysis project Ga0070741, IMG submission 66440) | Surface soil microbial communities from Centralia Pennsylvania, which are recovering from an underground coalmine fire - Coalmine... | ecosystem: Environmental > Terrestrial > Soil > Unclassified ... | reverse complement strand
TCCGTTTGCCTCTCTTTCGAGAGGCGGGCGCTTCGCAGCGCTCCAGCGCGGCGATTTCTCGGCATGGGCCGCGCTTTTCGTGAGGCGAAAGCCTCTCCGTCAGCGAGCTCCTCGCGCCGGTTCCTAGTGACCGGAGGCGGGGCCCCATGCCGTCCCGGGAGCGCGGCAGCGAGCCGCGCCCGCGGGCGCCAATCCCGATCCCATTCCAAGACGCCTCGAGAAACGCCCCTCGTGGATCAGGACGGGGGCACGATAAGGCCACCCAAGGGGCTGGGGATAAGGAATCGCGAAAATTTTTTCGCGTTGAAATCATTTAGGAATTTAAGCCAAGGCGCCCTGAGCAAACAAAAACCTCGGCAGCGCAGGCAAGTTTACGCACCCTGTGCGAGCCTCGCTGCGTAGGCCAGAGTTTTTGCGCGATAAAGTTCGCTCAGCGACCGCGGAGCAGATCGGCGAGATCGAACTTGTAGTTCAATCCGGCCTTGACCGTGTTCATGGTCAATTTGGTCCCGAGCGCCGCGACGGTGACGCCTGCGAAATCGCTGCGATGGCCGAAATCGGCATAAAGATATTCGACCTTGGCCGACCATTTGGCGTCGATCGCATATTCCCAACCTCCGCCGAGCGTCCAGCCGCCTTCATACGTGTCCCAACTGGTCGTATTCGTCGACTTGTTGAACTTCAGATGCGCCCAGGCAAAACCGCCGGTGGCGTAAAGCAGGCTGCGGTCCATCGCATATCCGAGCCGTGCGCGCACCGTGCCGAACTGGTCGATCTTCGAAGTTGCGGTGAACGGATTCGGGCTCGCCGTGCCGTTATCCTTGACGCTGCCGAACGAGCTGTCGGTCTCGATGCCGAACACCCAGTTCGGCGCATACTGCCAATTATAACCGGTCTGGAAACCGCCGAACCAGCCGTTCGGGTCGAGATCGGTCGTCACAGCGAAGACATTGTCGTCTTCATGGAACTTGCCCCAGCTTGACGGACCAGCGCGGATCGAACGCGTATTCGATCCCTCCACCGAGCGTCCAGCCGACGTGATAGGTATCCGGTGCAAACGCATTGCTGACAATAAAAGGAACGAACTCGCTGGATTTCACATGCGCCCAGGCCATACCGCCGGTCGCGTAGATCAGCGTGCGGTCGAACGCATAACCGAGGCGCGCTCGTGCCGTTCCCATAAAATCAGTTTTCGTGGATAGGTTGGCGATCGCGGGTGATGCCGGTCCGTCATCCTTGATATTGCCCCAAGAGAAATCGACCTCCGAACCGAGCACCCAGTTTCGCGCGATATAATCGTTGTAACCGATCTGGAATCCGCCGAGCCATCCCTTCGGGTCGAGCTGACCCGTGACCGGGCCGAAGGGGTCCGCCATCTTGTAATCGCCCCAGCCGTAGCCAGCATGGCCGCCGATATAGAAACCGGCCCAGCTGAACGGCGCCGCAGCAGGTGCTGCCTTGAACGGCATGTCGGCGGCGAAAGCCGCGCTCGTCATGAACACGAACGCCGACCCCAACAGAATCTTCTTCATTGATTGCTTCCCTGCCCGCTCATGAATCTAAGCCCTCTGTTTTTAGGGGCTCTTAGAATGGCTTAGACTGCGGCAAGGCGTCACACGGCTGCTTAAACGGGAGAACGTATCTCGCCGGCAACACTGCATTAGACGAACAAAAACCCCGGCCTCGCGCCGGGGTTGAATGTCTCCGCTCGCTTCTCAGCGGCCGCCGAAGAAGCGCTCGATCACCGGGCCGGAATAGTTGAGGCCGACGCGCACGGTGTTGAGCGTGATATCGCTGTTTCTTGTGAAGGCCGCCACAGGCGTATTGTCCTTGAAGGTGCCGAGATCGGCATAGAGATATTCCGCTTTCAGCGACCATTCCGGCGCGAATTTGTATTCGACGCCGCCGCCGATCGTCCAACCAAGATGATCGGCCCTGGTGCTCATGGCGACGGGAGCGAAAGTAAACTTTTCACGCGCATAAGCCGCGCCGCCCGTCGCATAGAACAGCGTATCGGGCGTCACGAGATAGCCGAGCCGCAACCTTGCGGTTCCAAGATCCTCGATCTTTCCGGCCGCCGCCACGGGTATGAGCGTAAAGGGACTGCTGTCCTTCAGGTTGCCAAAGGAGGAGTCGACTTCGATACCGAGCAGCGAATTCGGTGCGATATCCGCCCTGCAAACCGCCATACCACCCGTCGGGCTTGAGCGAGGCGGTACCGGCTGCCGGTACAAGCGTCTCGTCCATTTTCCCCCATCCATAACCGCCGTGCAGGCCGATATAGCTGCCGCTCCAGCTTGAACGCGGCGCGGCGGCCTTTACCGGCATGTAGCTCGCGGACGCGGCGCCGTCAGCAAAACGATAATTCAGGCCTGCGCGCACAATACTGAAATTCGGATCCCAGGACCGGGCGAAAACCGCATTGTCATGGCTGCGATCCAATGGCGCGTAGAGATATTCGATCTTCCATGACCAGCGGTTATCGACCGCGTATTCGATGCCGCCGCCGATCACCCAGCCCACGTGATATTGTGTGCTATCCGTGAACGTTACGGGCGCCGCGGGCGCCGACGTGTATTTGTCGCGCAGCCAGATCGCGCCGCCGGTGACGTAAAGCAACGTGCGATCCTGTACATAACCGAAGCGTGTGCGGGCGGTCCCGAACAAATCGAATTTGTTCTTCATCGTGGCGCCGCCAGGCACCGTGATATCGTCTTGAATATCGCCCGCGGAAAAATCAATCTCTCCGCCGACCAGCCAATGCGGAGCGAATTGCGAATTGTAGCCAATTTGCAATCCGCCAAAGCCGCCGCTCGGCTTCACTTTTTGCGTTGCTCCGCCGAGAATGAAGGTATCATTGATCTTGTTCTCGCCCCAGGCATAGCCGCCGGAAATACCGCCATAGAGGCCGCTCCAGCTGTAGGCGGGCGCGGGCTTGTAAACATTCGGCGCCTTGGCCGGGAGATCCGTCGCGTTCGCAACGCTCGTGCTGAAAACAACAGCCGCGCAGCCCAGCAGAAATTTCTTCATGCAATGCCCCTGCCCGCGCGGAGAATCCGCGCGAATTCCAAGCGTAATTTTAGGTGCTTCGCGCCCGAATGCCTATGGCATTTCGGTCACAGTGGACGGAAAAGGCGCTGCTCATGCGCACAGAAGGCTGCAATGTCCGATTGCGTAACGGGGCGCGGCCACTAACGAGTGTGAAGCAGCTCGCCCAAATCGAACTTGTAGTTCAGGCCAGCCTTGACCGTATTCACGGTGACGTTGCTGTTCAGCGCTGGCGTCAAAACAACCAGGGAGTGGTCGTTTCGGCTGCTGCCAAGATCCGCATAGAGATACTCGACTTTGGCCGACCAGCGCGGATCGATCGCATATTCGATGCCACCGCCGGCGGTCCAGCCGATATCGTAGATCTTCGTCGTGAAGGGAATGGCTGTTGCCACGTTCGCCCGCTCACGCGCATAGGCAAGACCGCCCGTTGCATAGACCATAACGCGATCCATCGTGTAGCCGAGTCTCGCGCGAACGGTTCCGAGATTGTCGATCTTCACTGAACCGGGGACGAGAGCTCCCGTGGCGAGACCGCTCTTGTTCATGTCGCCGAACGAATTGTCGGTTTCCATGCCGAAAACCCAGTTAGGCGCGAACTGCCAATTGTAGCCGGCCTGCAGACCGCCCATCCACCCGGTGGGATGGAGGTTGAGTGCAAAATTGGGAACGACGGCGGCGTTCATCAGGCTGTAGTCGCTCCATCCGTATTGCACATGCGCGCCGACATACGAACCGGACCACAACGATCGCGCGGGAGCGGCCTTCACAGGCATCGACGCCGCGGAAGGCGCCGGATCGCCAAAGCGATAATTGATGCCAAGTTTCACGGTGCTCAGTTTCAAATCGATGGTCTGCAGCCCGCCGCCGACAAAATCCATCGTCTCGCGCCATTTGCCGAAGTCGGCGTAAATATATTCGAGCTTCATCGACCAGCGCGGGTCGAAGGCGTATTCGTAACCGCCGCCGATCGCCCAGCCGACGTGATCGTTGTCCCACCGGCGCGCGAAAACGCTGGTTTGATCGAACCGGGCTTCCGCCCAGGCCATGCCGCCCGTCACATAGATCAGCGAACGGTCCATCGTGTAACCGAGCCGCACGCGGGTCGTACCGAAATCCCTGACCTTCACGCGCTCGGGAAAGCCGCCGCTATCGATCTTGTTGTCTTTGAGATCGCCGAAGGAAAAATCGATCTCGGTGCCGAGCAGCCAGTTCGGCGCGATCATCGAATTGTAGCCGATCTGGAGCCCGCCGAAGCCACCGGCCGGATCGAGCGTTACCGCGGGCGTTCCGCCGATCGTGGCGTCGAATGTTTTCGACGTGCCCCAGCCGTAACCGCCGTGGGCGCCGAAATAGATGCCTTCCCAGCTGAAAGGAGCAGCGGCCTTGTAGGCGGGGGCCTTGGCCGGCAGATCGGTGGCAGAGGCAATGTTCGCGCTCAGCAAGGCAAGCGCGCTTCCAAGTAGGAATTTCTTCATGCAACGCCCCTGCCCGCGCGGAGAATCCGTACGATACCACCTATGATTTTAAGCGCTTCAGGGTGGGCTGCCTATGACATTTGAGCCACAATGGACGGGAAAAGGTTGCATCCCCCTATACCTCCACCTATTCGCGCAAAAAGCCCCGGCTTTTAGCCGGGGCCTTTGAATCAATATCTGAAGTTCGGCCCTACGCCTTCACCAGCGGTTTTGGCGGCGGCGAGCCTCCGCCGTTCTTCTTCGTCTTGGGCGGACTTTTCTTGTCGGCCTCCTCTTCCTCGACTTCCGGTTTCGGCCGCACCGGGCCTTCCGGATATTCGAAGCCGAGGACGTCCTTGCCGTTCTCGTCCTTCTTGAGAATGACGCGGACATGGCCGCCGTTTTTCAACCGGCCAAAGATCAGTTCGTCTGCGAGCGGCTGCTTCACGTGCTCCTGGATCACGCGCGCCATCGGCCGCGCGCCCATCAGTTCGTCATAGCCGTTCGTGACCAGCCACTTCCGCGCGTCTTCCGAAAGCTCGATCGTGACGTCGCGGTCGGCGAGCTGCGCTTCCAACTGCAGGATGAATTTCTCCACGACCTTCGCGATCACTTCCGGCGGCAGGTGGCCGAAGGTGATGATGGCGTCGAGACGGTTGCGGAACTCCGGCGTGAACATCCGGTTGATCGCCTCCATGTCGTCGCCTTCGCGTCGCGTGCGCGTGAAGCCGTAGGCGGCTTTTGCGAGATCCGACGCGCCCGCGTTCGTCGTCATGATGAGCACAACGTTGCGGAAATCGACCTGCTTGCCGTTGTGGTCGGTGAGCTTGCCGTGATCCATCACCTGCAAAAGAATGTTGAACAGATCCGGATGCGCTTTCTCGATCTCGTCGAGGAGCAGCACGCAATGCGGCGTCTGATCGACCGAGTCCGTAAGCAATCCGCCCTGGTCGAAGCCGACATAGCCCGGAGGCGCTCCGATCAAACGCGAGACCGTGTGCCGCTCCATGTACTCCGACATGTCGAAGCGATGGATGGGAACGCCGAGCGAAGCGGCGAGCTGCCGCGCGACTTCGGTCTTGCCGACGCCCGTCGGGCCCGAGAAGAGATACGAGCCGATCGGCTTCTCCGGCTCGCGCAGGCCCGCCCGCGCGAGCTTGATCGCGGAAGTGAGCGCCGAAATCGCCTTGTCCTGGCCGTAGACGACCTGCTTCAGCGTCGTGTCGAGGTTCGACAGCACTTCCGCGTCGTCCTTCGAGACGGTTTTCGGCGGGATGCGCGCCATCGTGGCGATCGTCGCTTCGATTTCCTTGATGCCGATCGTCTTCTTGCGCTTTGACTCCGGCTGCAGCATCTGCGCCGCGCCCGACTCGTCGATCACGTCGATCGCCTTGTCGGGGAGCTTACGGTCGTGGATGTAGCGCACGGACAAATCCACCGCGCCCTTGATCGCCTCGTTGGTGAATTTGAGGTGGTGGAAGTCCTCGTAATAGGGCTTGAGGCCCTTGAGAATTTCGTAGGCGTCTTCCAGCGACGGTTCGTTCACGTCGATCTTCTGGAATCTCCGGACGAGCGCGCGGTCCTTCTCGAAATACTGGCGATACTCCTTATACGTCGTCGAGCCGATGCAGCGCAGATTGCCGCCCGCGAGCGCGGGTTTCAGCAAGTTCGACGCATCCATCGCGCCGCCGGACGTGGCGCCCGCGCCGATCACGGTGTGGATTTCGTCGATGAACACGATCGAGTTCGGGAGCGCCTCGAGCTCCTTGATGACCTGTTTCAGCCGTTCCTCGAAATCGCCGCGATAGCGCGTGCCGGCGAGCAGCGAGCCCATGTCGAGCGCGAAGACGGTCGACGTCTTCAGGACATCGGGCACCTCGCCTTCGACGATTCTCTTGGCGAGGCCTTCGGCGATCGCCGTCTTGCCGACGCCCGGTTCGCCCACATAGAGCGGATTGTTCTTCTGGCGGCGGCAGAGCACCTGGATCGTGCGCGACAGCTCGCGCTCGCGTCCGATCAGCGGATCGATCTTGCCGTCCCGCGCCTTCTTGTTGAGGTTGATACAGTAAGCTTCGAGCGCGTCGGTTTTCTTCTTTCCGTCGTCGCCGGGCTTGGTGTCGGCCTCGTCGTCGGCGCCGCGCACCGGCTTCGTTTCGCTCATGCCCGGGCGCTTGGCGATGCCGTGGCTGATGTAGTTCACGGCGTCGTAGCGCGTCATATCCTGCTCTTGCAGGAAATACGCGGCGTGGCTCTCGCGCTCGGCGAAAATCGCGACGAGCACGTTCGCGCCGGTGACTTCTTCCCTGCCCGACGATTGCACATGGATCACGGCGCGCTGAATCACGCGCTGGAAGCCGGCGGTCGGCTTCGAATCCTCGTCCGTGTCCATCACGAGATTGTCGAGCTCGCCGTCGATGTAATCGACGAGATTGCGCTTCAGCTTGTCGAGATCGACGTTGCAGGCGCGCATGACGGCGGCCGCATCCTGATCTTCGAGGAGGGAGAGCAGCAGGTGTTCGAGTGTCGCGTATTCGTGATGGCGTTCGTTTGCGAGCGCAAGCGCGCGATGAAGGGACTGTTCCAGGCTGCGCGAAAAGGTAGGCATTCAATTCCCTTTCGATACTCTCCGACTCACTTCTTCTCCATGACGCATTGCAAAGGATGCTGATGCTTGCGGGAGAAGTCCATCACTTGCGTAACTTTTGTTTCCGCCACTTCGTAGGTGTAAACGCCGCACTCCCCGACTCCGTTCTGGTGCACATGAAGCATGATCCTCGTGGCGTCTTCGCGGCTTTTGTTGAAGAACTGCTCGAGCACCTGAACCACGAACTCCATCGGGGTATAATCGTCATTCAACAGGAGAACCCGGTAAAGATTCGGCCGCTTGGTCTGCGGCTTCGTCCGGGTGATGACGGCGGTCCCCGTGCCGTTCTCGTCCGGCCGCTTGCGGTTGTTGCCGTTTCCGCCAGCGGCAACGATATCTTGGCGCGGCGAGACAATACTCCTTTCCAAAAGCGGCCAATTCTTGTGGTGCATAAGGCCGATCACCCCTGATCCTGATCTGTTCCGGGCCCAAGGCCCCGGCGCCGATGAAGTGGCGAACAGGTCGAGAATATAAGCGAAATGCGCCTTTCCGGCCAGCCGTAGACCCCGATATGGTGAGTTGTAGCGGGGCCGCAAGTATTTCCTTAACCCTCTCCGCGCCCCGCGCCCGCTCTCCTCAAATCGCAAGCTTCCAGACAAGCTTTAGGCAACGATGTGTCCGCATGCTCGCCCCGCTTTTGTCGGGCTGTGGAGACACGTTTTGCGTGGCCTTGCTTTCATTCGCGAATTTCTTGCCGACCGCCGCGGCAACATCATCATCCTGTTCGGCTTGTCGCTGATTCCGATCGCCGGCGCGATGGGTGTCGCGGTCGACTACGCGCTCGCCAATCAGGGCCGCACGCAGATGCAGGCAGCCCTCGACATCACCGGCCTCACGCTGTCGAGAATGATGCCACTCTCGCAGGCGGATCTCGACACCAAGGGGCGGCAAATCTTTCTCGCCAATCTCGGCACCGTCCCGCTCACGCTCAATGCGTCAAACGTAGCCGATCAGCTCACGATCACGCCGGACACCGGAAAACTGACGCTGACCGTTAACACCGAATATCCGATACGGATGGCGGGCGTCCTGAGCAGCATGATGCCGGCGCGAATTCCGATCGGCTCGCGCACGGAAGTCGTGTGGGGCCAGGGCAAGGTCGAGGTCGCGCTGGCGCTCGACAATACCGGCTCCATGGCGCAAAACGGCAAGCTCACGCAGCTCATCGCCGCGTCCAACAACCTGATCGAGATTTTGAAAAACGCGGCGCAAAACCCGGGCGACGCCAAGGTTGCAATCGTTCCGTTTGGCTTTCAGATCAGGGTCGATCCGTCGACTTACGCCAGCGCGAGCTGGCTGCGCTGGGACTTGTGGGACGCGCAGCATGGAACTTGCAGCGGCGGCTCGGGCTCCACGCAGGCGACCTGCACGGTAGCGCACTGTTCGAACCCAAGCTGGACGACGCAGAGTCAATGCCTTTCGCACAACAAGACCTGGTTCAACGCGGGTACCTGGACGCCCGCCAATCACAGCACCTGGAACGGCTGCATCGAGGACCGCGACAAGGACCCGAACCTCAACTATGACGTGAACGATTCAGCCGTCGTGAGCGGTGACATTGCGACGAAGTTTCCGGCGGCGCAGGAATGCGGCAGCCTGGCGACCGTGATGCCGCTCAACTACAACTGGGGGGATCCGAACAGCATCGACCCCACGACGCTGCACGGCAAGATCAATTCCATGAATGCCGTCGGCAATACCAACGTCACGATCGGTCTCGATTGGGCGTTCCAGATGCTCTCTCCGACCGGCACCCTGCCCTTCTCGCAGGGCGCCGCCTACGGCACCGAGAACCTGACGAAATATCTCATCATTCTCACCGACGGCGACAATACGCAAAATCGCTGGACGAGCACGCAATCTCTGATTGATCCGCGCACAACGGCGGCCTGCGACGCGATCAAGGCGAAGGGCATCAAGATCTATTCGATCCGCGTCATCGACGGAAACGAAACGCTGCTCCAGAACTGCGCGAGCGACCCGAGCATGTATTTCTCGGTGACGGATTCGAGCCAGCTTCAAGGCGTATTCAACGTCATCGGCACCACGATCGCGAACCTGCATCTGGCGATGTAGCGCAGAACCGAATACCGCCTGCCCCCATCCCCGCCCCGTTTCGGCACGAATGGCCAAAATCCCGGCAGGCAGCCGCAGCGCTTTCTTAACCAAGCGCTTGGTTGCAACGGGTTGTAGCGATGAATCGCCGAAAAACGGGGGGTTCCGGCAAGATTCAATTAAAATCCAAATGGCAGGGTTGCACCGGTTTTTAAGGGAGCCGGTCATGCGCCTCTTGTCGAATTGCCGCCGATTCCTTTCGGATCGCCGGGGCAATATCGCGATCCTGTTCGGCCTCGCCGTCGTGCCGATTTTCGGCATGATGGGCGCCGCGCTCGATTACAGCATGGCCAATATGCAACGCACGCAGCTTCAGGCCGCTGCCGACAACACGGTTCTGATGTTGTCGAAGATGATGCCAATGTCAGACGACGCGTTGAATACCCAGGGCTGGAAAATTTTTCAGGCCAATATGGGCTCGACGCCGCTGCAGTATACTCAGCCGAGTCTCGTGATCACGCAGACGTCGAACGGCAAGTTGACACTGCAAATCGACACGCAATATCCGCTCACCCTCGGCGGCGTGATGGCGAAGATCTTCGGTACGTCGCCCTACATGGCGGTCGACGTGCACTCCGAAGTGCAATGGGGCAACACGCGGCTTCGCGTCGCGCTCGTGCTCGACAATTCGGGCTCGATGTCGCAATCGAACAAGATCACCGCGCTGAAGACCGCGACGAAAAACCTGATCACCACGCTTTCCGGCGTCGCGAAGAATCCCGAGGACGTCTACGTCTCGGTGATTCCGTTCAGCAAGGACGTGAACGCCGGTAATACCAATTACAATGCTAACTGGATCTATTGGGGCAACGCGGCGCAAGATCCCACGAAGTCCGACAACAATTCATGGGACGCGCAAAACGGCACTTGCAGTGTCTCAAACGGACCGTACCGCGCTGCCTGCGTATCCGCGCATTGCTCGAGCTCGCGGTACACATCGAAGTCGAGCTGCCAGTCTGCCGGCCGCACCTGGTACAATGCCGGTGTCGGCGTCTGGACCCCGGCGAACCACAACACCTGGAACGGCTGCATTCAGGACCGCGGCTTTGCCGCGGGTCCCGCAACATCCACGACCGCCGGCAACGATCAACTCACGATCGCCACCGACACGACGAAGAACGAAACCCTGTTCCCTGCAGAGCAATACGGCTATTGCACGCAGACGATGCAGGGCCTCACGAACAACTGGTCCACGCTGAACACCATCGTGGACAACATGCAGCCGAACGGCAGCACCAACCAGCCGCTGGGACTCGTCTGGGGCTGGCAATCGCTCGTCGGCGGCGGCCCGCTCGCCACGATTCCCATGGACACGGCGAACTACGCCTACAGCCAGGTGATCATCCTGTTGTCGGACGGTCTGAATACGCAGGATCGCTGGTGGGGCGATGGCTACAACACTTCGACGGATGTCGACTATCGCATGTATTACAAAGATGCCAGCAACAATGTGTCAGGTACCTGCCAGAACATCAAGAACGCGAATATCACGATCTATACGGTGCAGGTGAACACGGGCGGAGATCCGCAATCCGCGGTGCTGAAAAATTGCGCGAGCGACCCGAGCAAGTTCTTCATGCTGACTTCGTCGGACGAGATCGTGACCACCTTCGACCAGATCGGCTCGGCACTCGCCAATATTCACATCTCGAAATAATTCCGAGTGAAACAAAAAGGCCCGGTGAAGACCGGGCCTTGTGCATTCTCGAAGTTCGAACCGATTACTGCTTGACCTTGGTGAAAGCGGCTTCGATCGGCTTGTAGGTTTCCTTGGCGAGATCGGCACAGATTTCGCCGATCTTTTTCGACTGGGCAACGAAGCCCTCGTAAGCCGTCTTGAAGTAGTCGGTCTGGGTTTCGATCGCCTTGTCGATCGAACGGACGGCAAACAGCTTTTCGATCGCTGCGGCACCCTGTTCGAAGGACTTTTTCTGATAGTCGGCAACCTCAACCGCGAGGGTCTGGATGCCCTTCGATACCGCGTTGAAGTTCTTCAAGGCGAGCTCGGCGTTGTCTTTGCTGATCTTCTGGAATTCTTCGAAGTTCTGAAACATAGGCCTCTCCTAAACGCTTGCCGTCCAGGCAAGCGAGCCATTGATGGGGTCAGGGGTCTTGGGGTCTTCCGAAACGGCTCAATTTCGCCGTCGAAATTCCCTATATTGCGGTGCAATATCAAAGTCAAGAAAATTTTGCGTCGCACCATTATTTTTCGGCCTTTTGGCTAAGGGCTTTATCTATTTAACGTTTTTCTAACCGCATTTTCCCTATTTTAGGCCCACTGGCTGCTCATTTTGGCGCCGGGGCACGCGGCTCTTTCGCAAAAGAGACACGTGCGAAGCCGAACGGCCGGGATTCCCGGCCGCGGGGTGGCGGTAAAGGGACGACGGGTTCGAGTATGCGTTTACGTTGGGGAACGGCGCGCGGTTCGCGCCACGCGGTGAGGATTTTTGCACTCTCGCTCGCGGCGATTTTGATCGCGACCCAGGCGGACGCCCGCGCGCGCCGACATTATCATCATCGTGTTTCCGCTTCCCAGTCCGACGACGACGAAGGCTGGCGCGAGGGCCACGCATCAATCGTTGTCGACGCCAAGACCGGCAAGGTGCTGGGGGAGTCGAACGCCGACAAGCTGCGGCACCCGGCTTCGCTCACCAAGATCATGACGCTTTATCTCCTGTTCGAGCAGATCGAGGCAGGCCGCCTCAAACTCGATTCCAAGATTCCCGTGTCCGCCCACGCCGCCGACGCCGCGCCGACGAAGCTCGGCCTGGATGCGGGAGAAAAGATCGAAGTCGAGGACGCAATCAAAGCCGTCGTCACCCGCTCGGCGAACGACATAGCGATCGCGATCGGTGAAGCCGTCGCCGGAAGCGAGGAAGCCTTCGCCGCCCGCATGACCAAGAAAGCGCATGCGCTCGGCATGAAAAACACCGTTTTTACGAATGCATCCGGCCTTCCCGACAAGCGCCAGGTCACCACGGCGCGCGATCTTTCGATCCTCGGCCGCGCGATTCAGGACCGTTTTCCGAAGCTCTATCGCTTCTTCTCCATTCGCAATTTCATCTGGCGCGGCACGCAGATCGCCAATCACAATCACCTGCTCGGCACCGACGGTGTCGACGGCATCAAGACCGGCTATACCCGCGCTTCTGGCTTCAACCTCGTTACCTCGGTCAAGCGCGACAACCGCTATATCGTCGCGGTCGTGCTGGGCGGCAGGAGCGCGCGCGCCCGCGACGCCCACATGCGGGAGTTGATCGGCAGCTACATGCCGCGCGCTTACGCCGGCGCTCGCACGGCGCCGATGATCGCTGAGGCGCAGGAAGAAAATTCCGCCGCGCCGAAATTTACGGCAAAGCTCGCGCGCGCGCCGATGCCGCGGCCCGCGCCGACTGAGGGCTCGCGCGATCCGATCCGTCCGCTGCCGGTTCGCACCGTTCAGCTTGGCAAGAACAATGCCGAGCAGCAGCTCGTGGAGGTGCCGAACAGCGGCACGCTCGGCACACTTACGATTTCGCCTTTCGGAGACGTAAATGCGGGCCCGCCGCAATCGCTGCAGGTCGCCGCCTATAGCGACTCGCGAAACGCCGGCGCGCCCGCGGCTTTCACCGCGATCGACCAAAACCGGCACGCCGACGCGGCTCAGCCCGCCCCCGCCCTAACTCCGGCGCCCGCGGCTGCCGAAGCAACGAAATCGGCGCCGGAGCGTGTGGCCGCCGCGACCATGGCTTCACTCTCGCTGGTCGCGCCGGCTGAAGCCGCGCCCGCGAAACAGGAAGCGCTGGCGCAGAAGCCCGTTCTGCATGCGGCGCTCGCGCGCCAGATCCCTGAAGGCTGGCAGATCCAGATCGGCGCTTATACGGGCGAATCCGAGGCACAGACGAGATTGCAGGCGGCGCGCACCAAGCTCGGCGGCTTGCTGGCCAAAGCCACTTCCTTCACCGAAAAGACCATCAAGGGTTCGGTCGAATATGTCCGCGCCCGCTTCGCCGGTTTCCAAAGCGAGGCGGACGCCAAAAAAGCCTGCGATGCGCTGAAGCGGAATGATTTCCAGTGCATCACGGTCAAAAACTAAAACAAAGCGTTTTCAAGCGAAGTGGGAACCGCTTCGCGTAAGAAAACGCGCAAATAAAAAGATCAGGGATGCGTCACTAACTGTTTGTGGAGTTAGTGATGAGTACGAAGCAGAACTTCCTTGGCCTCGTTGACCCGAGCGGCGAGATACGTCGACCCGCCCTGGTCGGGATGCAGCTTCAGCATCAGGTTGCGATGCGCACGTCGTATCTCGATCGCGCTCGCGCCTGGTTCGACCCCCAGGATCTGACGCGCCTCTTCCTCGGACATCGGGCCCTTGCCCGGCGCCTTTCCCGCCCGCGCACCCGCATCTTCCTTGACGTATTCACGCCAGGCGGAGTCCCGGCGGTCGAGATAAGCTTCGAGTAGCGCACGGCTTTCCTCGTCCATCGAGGAAAGCATCGCGGCGAGCGTCTGCGGCGGCAGCTGATCGAGCGGCGTGCCCGCGTACGGGCCGGCGACGAACGTCCCCCGCATCGCGCCCGTATCGTGATCGAGCTCCATCTCGATCATG
>Ga0070741_10014177_pt1 | contig 13853 bp, 13 predicted proteins | sample Coa_R1_4_FD_66440 | JGI IMG/M metagenome (GOLD analysis project Ga0070741, IMG submission 66440) | Surface soil microbial communities from Centralia Pennsylvania, which are recovering from an underground coalmine fire - Coalmine... | ecosystem: Environmental > Terrestrial > Soil > Unclassified ... | reverse complement strand
GACCGGTTTGCCGTGGCCGAGGAGGGCGTCGATCACCTCCGCATGCGTCGAGGTCGGCGTGGCGACGATGAAGCCATCGACCATGCCCGAAATCGCATGCGCGTCATTTCCGACGGAGGCCGCGCCGAGAGCGGTCAGCTCGTCCCGGCTGCCGCTCTCGCGGATGACGACATGAACCGCCGCACCGAGCTCCACCGCATCGCGGAGGATGAGCCGGCCCCAGGCCCCGGCACCGACAAGCCCGATGGCGGCCGTCATCGCGCCTTGCGAGCGGCGGCCGTGCGGTAGGCGTCGAGCATCGCGGCGTAACTGCCCGCGGCGGCATCGCGGGCGGAGAGGCGCGGCGAAGGGTCGGGCCATTCGAGCCCCAATTCCGGGCTGTCGAAACGGCAGCCGAGCTCGTCATCGGGATCCCAATAGGCGGTGACGCCGTAGATATGCAGGCTCGGCTCGTCGAAGTAGAAGCCGTGCGCAACGCCAGGCGGGATGACCACGGCCTGCGGTGCGGCACTCTCCAGCCGCAGCAGGACCGAATGACCCCGGGTCGGCGAATCCGGGCGGATGTCGCTGAGGCCGAGCAGCATCGAGCCGGCGACCACGGTCAGGTAATCGGTGTGGACTGCATGAACGTGGACGCCGCGCAGCACGCCCGGCCCACTCGACGACGCGTTCCACTGGACGGGGCGGAGATCGTCGCGCCAGGTTCCCCTAAACATCTCGACAAGCGAACCGCGCTCGTCGCTGTGCCGGACAAGCGGCCGCAGCACGACGCCGGCCGGCAGGTCGGAAGCAGCCGGCAGCCGGGTCGGGTCAAAATGCTTGCTCATCGCGGGCCAGTTCCATTCGCAGCATGATCATTCCGATGCCGAGCCGCCGGTAGTCGGGACCGAGCCCGAGACGGACCGGCGTTTCCAGCGGCGCCGAGAAGCGGAACGCAATATAGCCCTGCCGCCGCCAAACCGGCTCGGGGATTGTGAAACTGTAGGTGAAAGGTCCGGGCTTGCGCTCGGCGCCCTCGAATACCGGCAGAGCGTTGGCCGTGACTGAAAATCGGGCAAGCGGCCTTTTGCGGCGTTCGACGAGATGCCTGGCGGTGACCGTGGCCAGCAAGTTGCCGGAGACGCCATCCGGCACCGGCAGAACGATCACCGCCGGGTCGGTCGATGTCCACGCACCCCATTCCTCCGCCGGAAAGAAACCCTGGTTCGGAAACGCGTGGGCGTCGCCGCCGTCCGCGAACGACAATGCCTGCCCGAGGGCGTAGGCCGGCAGGCCGTGGCGCCCCTCTTCGCCGGAGAGGCGCGCCGCCGCCTCTGCCCTGCCCTGTCGTCCGCGCGACACCTCGACATGCATCCGGTGGAGGAGCGGCTGCAGCCCCGACTGGATGAGGGCGAGGCGCCGTTCCGGGTCGGCGACAATCGCCGCGGCCTTCTCCAGTTCGGCGAGGCGCTGCTCACGCGGCCAGCCGCGCCGGGTGACCGAGGAGAGATGCAGGCCGGTCGGCCATTTGTACGAGACGTAGCGGCACCACGGCTGCTCGACGAACTGAAGCCAGAAATAGACATCGCTCGGCACGTCGCGCGGCGCCGGATGCCAGCCTTTGGGCAGGCGCCTGTACGAATCGAGGCGATGGGCGCCGCTTGCCAGCCCGAAGCCGGCCTCGAAGCGGCCGAGCCGGGCGACGCCATCCGGTTCGACCGCCGCGTCGAATACGCCGGTGAACACCCCGCCGTCGGGGTTGAACTCCATGAACATGGTGTGGGCGATGTCGAACCGTTCGAGGAGCGGGGCGAGGCTTTCGAGGTGGTTCGGGAACCACAGGTCGTCGTCGGCGAGATAGGCGACGAAATCCGTCGTCAGGCCGTTGAGCACATGATGGCGGTGCGCTTCGCCGTGCCGCTCGCCTTTCGGGAAGGGCAGGAAACGCACGCGCCGGTCCCGCGCCGCGAGCTCGGCGGCGATCTCGTGGGTGCGCGGCGGCGAGCCATCGCCGACGATCACGATCTCGAAGTCCCGCCAGGTCTGGTTGAGGACGCTGCCGACCGAATGGATGAGCGTCTCGGCGTGATCGTGCGTCGGGACGATGACGGTGAAGCTCATCGGGGCGAATGGACCCCGATCACGCCGGCAGCGCGCAACCGTTCGATCTGCGCCGCATCGTAGCCGATGTCGGCGAGGACGGCGGCAGTGTCGGCGCCGAGGCGCGGGGCTGCGCGTCGGGCGATAACCGGCTCGCCGGAGAGGAGGACCGGCGTCCGCACGGAGGGAACGGCACCATCCGCGCCGGGCAGGTCGACGCGCATCCCCCGCGCCAGCACCTGCGGGTCGGCAAAGACCTGGTCGAGCGCATTGATCGGGCCGCCCGGAACGCCCGCGGCCGCAAGCCCATCGAGGAGGGGCTGACGGCGGAAGGGCGCGAGCCGCGCCACGAGCCGCGGGATCAATGCCGCCCGGTTCTTCACCCGTTGCTCGTTGGTGGCATAGGCGGGGTCCTCGGCCAGCTCCGGCGCGCCGATCACGCCGCAGAATTTGCGGAACTGGGCGTCATTGCCGACGGTGACGACGACATGGCCGTCGGCGACGGCGAAGACCTGGTAGGGCACGATGTTGGGATGGGCATTGCCGAGACGGTGCGGCGGCGTGCCGGTGACGAGGTAGTTCATCGCCTGGTTGGCGAGCACGCCGACCTGGACGTCGAGGAGCGATATGTCGATGTGACGCCCCTCCCCGATCCGCGCCCGCTCGGCAAGCGCCGCCTGGATCGCGACGACCGCGTAAAGGCCGGAGAAGATGTCGGCGAAGGCGACCCCGACCTTCTGCGGCTCGCCGGCGGGATCGCCGGTAAGGTCCATGATCCCGCCCATCGCCTGGACGAGGAAATCGTAGCCGGGGAGATCGGCATAGGGGCCGGTCTGGCCGAACCCGGTGATCGAGCAATAGACGAGCCGCGGGTTGACCGCCTTGAGGCTCGCATGGTCGAGGCCGTGGCGGGCAAGACCGCCGACGCGGAAATTCTCGATGAGCACGTCAGCCGACGCGGCGAGGCGGACGACGATGTCCCTGCCCTCGGGCTTGCCGAAGTCGACGGCTACAGAACGCTTGCCGCGGTTGCAGGAATGGAAATAGGCGGCATCGGCGCCGCCGTCGGCGTAGCGGACGAACGGGGGACCCCAGCCGCGCGTGTCGTCGCCGGCCGGGCTCTCGACCTTCACCACGTCGGCGCCGAAATCGGCGAGGAGCTGCCCCGCCCACGGACCGGCAAGGATGCGGGCGAGTTCCACCACCTTCACTCCGGCAAGCGGTGCGGTCACCACCCTATCCTCCGCGGCTTGCGCGGCAGCGATTCCGGCCGCGGCGCCGCCGGCTCGTCCTCGCGGAGGAACACGCCGGCGCCGAGGAGGAGGACGGCGAGTATCCCGTTCAGCCATTCATCGGCCGCGCTGTTCGAGATGAAGTCGAGCAGCGCCAGCCATTGCCCGTCGCCGAGCACGCCCAAGACGAACATGGCGGCGAATGCCAGCCCGACGATCCGCAATGCGCTCCGGCTGCCGAGGGCGGTGAAAGCGCCGGCAAGGAGGAGCAGGCCGAGGACGATCAGAACCAGCGCATGCCAGATGCGGATGTGGAACAGCGCCTCGCCGCTGCCGTCGGCGAGCGGATTGCCGAACAGGGCGATGGCGCCGGTCACGCCGATGACGACGCCGGCGGTAATCGCAGCCGTGCGCGCCTCGATCATCGGTCGCCGGTCACGAGAAGGCGGCAATGCCGGTCTGCGCCCGGCCGAGGATCAGCGCGTGGATGTCGTGCGTGCCCTCGTAGGTGTTGACCGTTTCGAGGTTGACGAGATGCCGGATGACGTGGAACTCGTCGGCAATGCCGTTGCCGCCGTGCATGTCGCGCGCCTGCCGGGCGATATCGAGCGCCTTGCCGGCATTGTTCCGCTTGACGAGGCTGATCGCCTCCGGCGCAACGATCCCGTCATCCATCATGCGTCCGACGCGGAGCGCGGCGTGAAGGCCGAGCGCGATCTCGGTCTGCATGTCGGCGAGCTTCTTCTGGATAAGCTGGTTGGCGGCGAGCGGCCGGCCGAACTGCTTGCGGTCGAGCACGTATTGCCGGGCGCGGTGCCAGCAATCCTCGGCCGCCCCCATCGCGCCCCAGGCGATCCCGTAGCGCGCCCGGTTGAGGCAGCCGAACGGCCCCTTCAGGCCGGAAACGTTGGGCAGCAGATTCTCCTCCGGGACCTCGACTCCGTCCATCACAACCTCGCCGGTGATCGAGGCGCGGAGGCTCACCTTGCCTTCGATCTTCGGCGTCGACAGGCCCTTCATGCCGCGCTCGAGGATGAAGCCCCGGATCGCGTCCTCATGCGCCTCGGACTTCGCCCAGACGACCATCACGTCGGCGATCGGCGAATTGGTGATCCAGGTCTTGGCGCCGGTCAGGCGGTAGCCGCCAGCGGTCCTGATCGCACGGGTGACCATGCCGCCGGGGTCGGAGCCGTGGTCGGGCTCGGTCAGGCCGAAGCAGCCGACGATCTCGCCGCGCGCGAGCCGCGGCAGGTGTTTCTTCCGCTGCGCCTCGCTGCCGTAGGCGTGGATCGGGTGCATGACCAGCGAGGACTGGACGGAGAGTGCGGAGCGGTAGCCGGAATCGACGCGCTCGACCTCGCGCGCCACCAGCCCGTAGCTGACATAGCCGGCGCCGGCGCCGCCGTACTCCTCCGGGATGGTCGAGCCGAGAAAGCCGGCCTCGCCGAATTCGCTCATGATGGCGCGGTCGAAGCGCTCCTCGCGAAAGGCGGTGAGCACTCGCGGCGCGAGATTCCGCGCCGCGAACTCGCGGGCCGAGTCGCGAACGAGCTTCTCCTCTTCGCCGAGCACGTCGTCGAGACGGAGCGGGTCCGCCCAGTCGAATGCCGCCCGCGTCGCGCTGTCGTTCATGAGAGGCTCGTCCCCCGGAAGGATGTGCAGTCGATCATAGCCGACAGAACCGGGCGGTAGCATCCTTCAATAAGGATGCGCCGATGCGGCCTCTCATGGCATCATCGCCCCTGCCGTCGCCTCCTTTGAAGGGAGCTCAGGATGAAACGCGCCCATTTCGTGCTTGCCGCCATTGGCTCGCTGACGATCGCGGCCGGAAGCTCTCCGACTGCGGCTGCCGACAAGGCGCTCGGCCTTTTCGGCAAGGACCCGGGCAACGGCAAGGCCTATGCCTGTTTCATGCGGCGCTACGACAAGGCGCATCTCGCGGTTCACCCGAAGCAGAACGTGGTCGACATGACCCTTCTGGTCGACAGTTCGGTCGACGGCGATGCCGGGCGGCAATATTCGCTACAGATCGGCGTCCATTTCCGCAGGAACAAGAGCATGTTCCAGGTCTCCGGCGGCTGCGGCTCCTATGAGAACAGCGGCGATGCGCTCAACTGCGGCGTCGACTGCGACGGCGGCTCGATCAACGTCCAGATCCGCGACGCCAACTCGATCCGGGTCCTCATCCCGGACGGCGCGCGGACCTGGGACCCGGCGTCGGACGGCGAGAGCGACCCGCCGGCAAGCGCCCGCTTCGGCAGCGACGATACGGTCTTCCGCCTCGACCGCACCGCGCTGTCGGACTGCATCCCGCTCGCGGCCGACGACGAAACGAAGGCCGCCCTCAACACGCCGACAGAGTAGCGATGCTGACCAGCCGCCGCGGACTGATCGGTCGGCTCGGCGCGCTTGTCGCCGGCGGTGCGGCCGCCTGGCGCGTTTCGGCGACACCGGCCCGGGCCGACGACGCCGGCGTTCCGAGGGTCGCCTACCACCTCGCCGACACCGAGAAAGTGCAGTTCGTGCTGGGCAACATCGCCAACCACATCGAAGGGATGGGCGGACCGGACAAGGTGCACATCGTCCTCGTGGTGCATGGCCCTGCCCTCCTGCAGTTCCGGAAGGCGAAGGCGACGCCCGACCTCGCGCAGCGCTTTTCGAAGGTCGCGCCGCATATCGGCCTTGCCGCCTGCGGCAACACCATGAAGGCGCAGGAGCTCACGCTCGACGACCTGCTCCCCGGCTTCGTCCGGGTCGATGAAGGCGGCGTCGTCCGGCTGGCCAAGCTGCAGGCTGAGGGTTACGCCTATCTGCGGCCGTGACGGACGGCGTGGCGGGATTGCATGACCGAGGCGGCGCGCATGCCCGGAAGTGACCGAGCGGAGCCGGCGGCGCTGAAGACCGTGGCGGTCGTCGCGTCCAACCGCGGCGACTCGCTGACGGCATTCCTCGCCGCCTGGTCGCCCGCTCCCTGGAGCGAAATGGTGGTGGTCGAGGACGGGCCGCGGAAGACCTTCGACCTCGGCCGACCCGGCGTTCCGCTTCATCACGTCGCCTGGGACGACATCGCCGCCGAAGCTGCGGTCGGTCGGCCGGACCCGTTCAGCCGGCGGGATTCGGCGATCAAGCTCTTCGGCTTCTGGCTGGCGGCGACGCGCCTCGGCGCCGACATCGTCATCGGCCTCGATGACGACTGCCTGCCCGTCGGCGAGCCGGCCGGCTTCGTCGCGGCCCATCTCTCGGCACTGGCGCCGCGGCCGCGCTGGGTACCCTCGCACGACGACCTGCCGACGCGCGGGCTGCCATACTACGACCTCGGCACGATGGAGGGCGCGGTCGCCAACATGGGGCTCTGGCAGGGGATCGCCGACCACGACGCGCCGCAGACCCTCGCCCTGCGTCGGCTCGGCCTCTCCGGTCACGATCACCGGCCGGGCGCCGGCAGCCGCCTGATGCACCCGCGCCAGTACTGGCCCTGGTGCGCCATGAACATCGCCTTTCGCGCCGAGGTCCTACCCCTCCTCTACATGCCGAAGATGGGGGAAGGATCGCCCTACCGGCGCTTCGACGACATCTGGAGCGGCATCATCCTCCAGCGCTGCTGCCGTCACCTCGGGCTCCTGCTTTCCGCCGGCGACCCGCATATCCGCCACAACCGCGCCTCCGACCCGATGGCGAACCTCGAAAAGGAAGCGCCGGGCATCCGCGCGAACGAGGACTTCTGGAAAGTGGTGGATGCGGTCCCGCTGACGGAAATGGAGACCGATCCGCTCGCCTGCATGGAGGCGGTCGCCAGCCATTTCGCGGTTGCCGGCCGCGACCGGACGCTCGCCGGCCGGAACGCGGTTCTTGCCGCCTACCTCGCGGAGGAGGCGGACCGTATCCGGTCATGGTGCGGAATGTTCAGGGGACCTGGCGCGAGCGGCCGGTCGCCGGCCTGAGCTCAGGCGTCCGCGACGATGATGTGGGCCTGAATCTTCGCTGCGACCTCGCCGGTTCCGTGCTTCCCGGCGATCACGGAGGCAACGCTGTCGGTCACCGATTCCAGCCGTCCGGGGCCCCGCGCCTCGATCTCGTTCCGGAGAACCGTTCCCTGGCAATAGGCGACCGCGGGAATGCGCGGCGAGGACGCGCGGCTCTCCCCGGCACGCGTCTCGATGACCGCGCGCGGGAAGCCCGCCGCTTCCAGTTCACGGCGGATGAGGGCCGTATCGTGGTAGCCGTGCGGCGTGCGTGCCATGAAGCGCGGCGGGTCGTCGGGAAAAATCCCGGCAAGCGCATTGGTCACATCGCCGGCGAAGACGTTCTCCTCGATGCGGTCCCACACATTGAAGAGGAAGCGCCCGCCGGGCTTGAGGACTCTTCTCGCCTCACGATAGCCGGCGATCCGGTCGGGAAAGAACATCACACCGAACTGACAGAGGACGACATCGAAGCTCGCGTCCTCGAACGGCAGCGCCAGCGCGTCCGCCTCGCGCCAGGCGATCCGAGTGTCGTGCGGCTGCTGCGCGGCGGCGTAATCGAGCATCGGCCGGTTGAGGTCGGTGACGGCATAGCGCGCGCCGATAGGCAGTTTCGGCGCAAGCGCGCGTGTGACGACGCCGCTGCCCGCCGCGGTTTCGAGAACAGCGCCGGGCGCCAGCGCTGCCGCACGCCGCGCAAGGTCCTCCGCGTAGGGCGCGAAGATGAGAGGGACCATGTAGCGGTCGTAATTTTCCGGCACCGAGCCGGCGAAGATCTTGTCGGATTCGAGCATGGTTGACCGGATTCACCGTTGCTGGCGTGCGACTACATAGGGCGCCAGGCGCGGGCCTGAAGGGTGCGGGGCGGCAGGAAGCCCGGCGCGACGGGCCGACCTCCGCCCGTCGGCTATGTCGTTGATTTATTGAAGGGCTGGTAGCGGAGGAGGGATTTGAACCCCCGACACACGGATTATGATTCCGCTGCTCTGACCAGCTGAGCTACTCCGCCACTGGCCGCCGATATAGGAAGAGCCGGGGAATCCTGTCAACCGAGCCGCCGGCCTGCCGGCGCGGGGCGGAAGCGGGCGAGGAAGCGTTCCGGCGTCGCTCGCCGAGGTTAAGGTTTCTCGCGTTTCCTTGCGAACATTCGTCATTTTTCAACCGCATTGGCCCATCATCGGGGGTAAGAAGGCCCTCAGAACTAACGGGGAATCGATTCCGCGATGGGCAGATATTTCGGCACCGACGGCATCCGCGGGCGCGCCAACCAGTATCCGATGACCGCCGAAGTCGCGATGAAGGTCGGCATGGCCGCCGGGCTCATCTTCAAGACCGGCGAGCACCGCCACCGGGTCGTCATCGGCAAGGATACGCGCCTCTCCAGCTATATGCTCGAAAACGCGCTGACCGCCGGGTTCCTGTCGGTCGGCATGGACGTGCTCCTCACCGGCCCGATCCCGACGCCCGCCGTCGCCATGCTCACCCGCTCGATGCGCTGCGACATCGGCGTGATGATCTCGGCCTCGCACAATCCCTTCGACGACAACGGCATCAAGCTCTTCGGCCCGGACGGCAACAAGATGTCGGACGCGCACGAGGCGGAGATCGAGAAGCTTCTCGAATCGGAGCTGGGCAAGCGCCTCGCCGGGCCGCGCGACCTCGGCCGCGCCCGCCGCATCGAGGGCGAGACCGAGCGCTATATCGAGTTCGCCAAGCGCACCCTCCCCCGCGCGCTGTCGCTGGAAGGGCTGCGGGTCGTCGTCGACTGCGCCAACGGCGCCGCCTACAAGGCCGCGCCGCAGGCGCTCTTCGAGCTCGGCGCCGAGGTGATCGCCATCGGCGATGCGCCCGACGGCTTCAACATCAACCGCGACGTCGGCTCGACCTCGCCCGCGGCGCTCTCCGCCAAGGTCCGCGAGATGCGCGCCGACATCGGCATCGCGCTCGACGGCGACGCCGACCGGGTGCTGATCATCGACGAGAAGGGCCACATCGTCGACGGCGACCAGCTGATGGGGGCGATCGCGCAGTCGTGGCACGCCGAAGGGCTGCTCGCCAAGCCGGCGATCGTCGCCACGGTCATGTCGAACCTCGGGCTGGAACGCTACCTGAAGGGGCTCGGCATCGGGCTGGTGCGGACCGCGGTCGGCGACCGCTATGTCGCCGAAGCCATGCGCGCCGGCGGCTACAATCTCGGCGGCGAGCAGTCCGGCCACATCATTCTTTCCGACTACACCACCACCGGCGACGGACTGGTGGCGGCGCTGCAGCTGCTCGCCGTGGTGAAGAAATCGGGCCGGCCGGTAAGCGAAGTCTGCCACCGCTATGACCCGCTGCCGCAAATCCAGAAGAGCGTGCGCACCGGCGCCGGCAAGCCGCTCGACAATGGCGATGTCCGGAAGATGATCGACCAGGCGAGCGGCAAGCTCGACGGCCGCGGCCGCATCCTGGTGCGCGCCTCGGGCACCGAGCCGGTCATCCGGGTGATGGCCGAGGGCGACGACCGCGACATGATCTCAGCGATCGTCGACGACCTCGTCGCCGCGATCACCAAGGCGGCCGCCTAGCCGTCGTTGGCCGCGCGCATCACCGCGGCGACCCCGGCGCTGTCGGTCTCCAGCCGCTCGTATTCGGGCGGGCGCAACTCGCCGCCCATGAACATGTCGGCGCGGCGGAAGCGCATCGGGCTCTGCGCCGCCGCCCGCGCTGCGAAATGCATTTCGCGCGCGCCGGTAATCGCCGCCACCCGCGCCGCGTTCCGCTCGGTGATGCCGCCGCCCGGCATGACCACGATCCGCCCAGCCGCCGCGCGTATCAATGCGGCGATCCGCTCGGCCCCTTCGAAGGCGTTCGGCTCCTGACCCGACGTGAGCACGCGCTCGATGCCGAGGTCGATCAGCGCCTCAAGCGCCGCGAAGGGGTCGGGCGTCATGTCGAAGGCGCGGTGGAAGGTGACGGCAGCCGGGCGGGCGAGCGCGACCAGGCGGGCGGTCAGCGCCACGTCGATATTGGCGCCGGTGTCGAGGACACCGAAGACGACGCCGTCGGCGCCGATCGACTTCGCCGCCGCGATGTCGGCCTCCATCGCGGCGACCTCGTCGACATTGTAGAAGAAATCGCCGCCGCGCGGCCGCACCATGACATGCAGGGCGATGCCCTCGACCCGGCGGGCGGTGAGCATCGTGCCGAGGCTCGGGGTGAGGCCGCCTTCCAGAAGGTCGGAGCAGAGCTCGACGCGGTCGGCGCCGGCCTCCTGTGCGGCGCGGACGCCCGCAACCGAGTCGACGCAGATCTCGAAGACGATGCTCAAAGCCGGACCACCTCGCCGGTCCGCACCGACCTATCGGCGGCGAGAACGATGGCAAGGCTCTTCACTGCATCGGCCATGTGCTCGCCGAGATCCATGTCCTCCTCGATGGCTTTGAGCAGGAACCGCTGCTCGCGCTCGCAGAGCTGGTCGTGGTTGGGCTCGTCGCGCATGGAGATGCGCCGGTCGGGCTCGGCGAGCGTGCCGTCGGCGGCGAGCCGCGACGGGTGAACGAGAATCTGGTTGGTCATGGTGTGGGTGTTGATGTCGGCCGATTTCGGCGCCGGCCCGCCCGCGTCGGCGACGACGATCGACACCGAGCCCTTCGGCCCGATCGCGTCTTTCACGAAGAAGGCCGTCTCGCTCATCATCGGCCCCCAGCCGGCCTCGTACCAGCCGACCGACCCGTCCTCGAACCTAACCTCGAAATGCCCGTAATTGTACATGCCGGGCGGCATGTCCTCGGTGAGCCTGGCACCGACGGCGTGCACGCTCACCGGCTTCGCCTTGACGATCTGGCACCAGACGTCGACGTAGTGGACGCCGCAATCGACGATCGGCGACAGCGTCTGCAGCAGGCGCTTGTGCGTCTCCCACTCCTTGCCGGATGACTGCTGGTTGAGGTTCATGCGGAAGACCATCGGCGTGCCGAGGGTGCGCGCTGTCTCGATGAACTGCGTCCACGACGGATGATGGCGGAGGATGTAGCCGATGACGACCTTCTTCTTCAGGCGCTTCGCCGCCGCGATGACGCGCTCGGCATCGGCGACCGTCTCGGCGAGCGGCTTCTCGACGAAGACATGCGCCCCCGCCTCCATCGCCTTCACCGCATAGTCGGCATGGGTGTCGGACCAGGTATTGATAGAGACCACGTCGGGTTTGACCGCGGCGAGCGCGTCCTCGAAGCGGGTGAACTTCGGAGCCGCGGCGAGGACCGCCGGGAGCTGACGCCTGTCGATGTGGCGCTCGCAGAGCCCGGCGACCTCGAATCCGTCGATCCGCGCGTAGGCGAGCGCATGGCTCATGCCCATGTTGCCGAGCCCGACCACCAGAACGCGATATTTGCCGCTCATTGCCCCACTCCGAACCGAGCGCGACCCGCGCCGCGCGCCTATTGGCTGCTGCTCCTGCCGTCGATCCACGTTTCCCGGACCATGAGACCGTCGTCGAGGAGGACCAGGCTCCCGCGATAGCCGGGCGCGATCCGCCCAAGCTCGCGGCCAAGGCCGAGGAACTCGGCCGGCGCGAGCGAGGCCATGTGGAGCGCCGCTTCGAGCGGCAGGCCCAGCTCGGCGACGGTGTTCCGCACCGCCGTCGCCATGTCGAGGTCGGAGCCGGCGATCGTGCCGTCGCCGGTGGTGAGCCGGCCGTCCCGGCGGGTCACCGTCCTGCCGTGCAGGTCAAAGCTTGCAGTGTCCGAGCCGACCGAGGGCATCGCATCGGTGACCAGCATCATCCGCTCCCAGCCGCGCGCGGCGATGGCGATCCTGAGGCTGACCGGCGAAACATGGAAGAGGTCGACGATCAGGCCGACATAGGCGTCCGGGTCGTCGAGCGCGGCGCCCACCGGACCGGGCTCGCGGCCGGCAAGCGGCGGCATGGCGTTGAAGAGGTGGGTGAAGCCGGTGAGGCCGGCAGCGCGCGCGGCGCGGATCGTGTTGTAGTCGGCGCGCGTGTGGCCGGCGGAAAGGACGACGCCCAACTCTACCAGGCGCTTCAGCGTCGCGACCGGGACCATTTCCGGTGCGACCGTCATCATCACCTTGCCGGCGTCCGCGCCGGCGATCACGCGGATGTCGGCCTCCTCGACCGAGCGCATCAGGTGCGGGAGATGGACGCCCTTCCGCTCCGGGTTGAGGAACGGCCCCTCGAGGTGGACGCCGAGCGCGCCCGGGACGCCTGCCCTGCGCGCGGCGGTCGCGGCGGCCACGGCCTCGGCCATGTGCTCGTGCGTATCGGTGATGAAGGTGGGGAGGAAACCGGTGGTGCCGAAACGGCGGTGCGCCGCGCCGATGGCCGCGATGCCCGCCGCGCTGCGCGTATCGTTGAAGAGGACACCGCCGCCGCCGTTGACCTGCGTGTCGATGAAGCCGGGCGCAAGCAGGCCCTCGATCCTGCGCCGCGCAGCGCCGGCCGGAATGTCGCGCGCGGCGAGGACGCCGGCGATCCGCGCGCCGTCGAGGAGAACCGCCTGCCCGTCGACGAGCCGTGTGCCGTCAAAGACCCGCGCACCGGTGAGCGCCGTCATCGCCATCAGCGCGTCTCCGTCACCTTGGCGAGGTGGGGCGGCCGGTCGGGATCGCGCCCGCGCGACCGGGCGAGCGCCTCGGCAACCGGATAAAAGCTCTGCACGAGCGCGATCGGCTGCGCGAAAGGGTGGAGGCCTGTGGCCGAGGGCAATGCCAGCGTCCCCTCGCCCGCCGCCGGTCCGGCGGCAAGCACCGGCACGCCCCGCCGCACCAGGACACGGGCGAGGTCGGCGATCCCGGGAAGCGAGGCGTCGTCCTGGCTGTAGAGAAGGACCGGGAAGTCGGGCGCGGCGAGGGCCATCGGCCCGTGCAGGAGTTCCGCCGCGCTCTGCGCCTCGGCATGCAGGCCGCAGGTTTCCTTGAGCTTGATCGCGGATTCGAGCGCGGCAGCGAATCCGGGCCCGCGGCCGGCGACGTAGAGGTGGTTCGACCGTTCGAGGAGCGGCAGCGCCGGCCGCCAGTCGGCCGCGTGCGCCGCGGCGAGATCCTCGGGCAGCCGCGTGACCGCCGCGGCGAGCGCCGGGTCGTCCGTCCAATACGACACGAGCTGCAGGACGCCGACCAGCGAGGCGAGATACGACTTGGTTGCGGCGACGCTCCGCTCGGGAGCGGCATGGAGCGGCAGCACGACCTCGACGAGGCTGGCGAGCGGGGAGCCGGTCTCGTTGAGGAACGCGACCGTGAGCGCGCCGTCCTTCCGGGCTTCCTCGGCGAGCGCCAGGATGTCCGGGCTGCGGCCCGACTGCGAAATCGCGATGAACAGCGCGTCCTTCATCCGCGGGCGCGTGCCGTAGACCGACGCGATCGACGGCCCGACCGAGGCGACGACCGTCCGGGTCGCGATCTCGATGACGTACTTGGCGTAGGTGGCGGCGCTGTCGGAACTGCCGCGCGCGCAGGTGACGACGAATGCCGGCGGCCTGGCGCGGAGCCGCGCGCCGAGGTCGCGGCAGGCGGCCCGGTTCGCCGCGATGAGCCGGGCGGCGACCGCCGGCCCCTCGCCCGCCTCGCTCGCCATCAGCGT
>Ga0070741_10014176_pt1 | contig 13855 bp, 14 predicted proteins | sample Coa_R1_4_FD_66440 | JGI IMG/M metagenome (GOLD analysis project Ga0070741, IMG submission 66440) | Surface soil microbial communities from Centralia Pennsylvania, which are recovering from an underground coalmine fire - Coalmine... | ecosystem: Environmental > Terrestrial > Soil > Unclassified ... | reverse complement strand
ATCAGCCTCGCCCAGCTCGTCGCCGCACGCGGAGGCGTGCTCGTCCACCTCACGGGCAGCCCGGCGGCCATCCTCTCCCGGCTGCAGGCACGGGACGGGTCTGTGCCGGGAGGCGAGCGCATCCGCATCATCATCGACACCTACAACAACGCGTTCGCCAAGCTCGGCCGTACTGCACCGGTCGTCACCACCGACACGACCGCGCCCAGCGCGTGATCTGTGGAGCGGCGGGCTTGTTACGCGTTCACTCGCCGCGAGCCGCAGATGTCGCTCACGACGAGCTCTGGGTTTGTTGCCATGGTCGTCTCCGCTGTCCGTCCTCATGGTGACGCCGGAGTGCTCGCATGACCGTTTTCTTCGGCGCGGCGGAAGCCCTGGCTGACATCACGGAGAGTGGCGTTACGGTCCACGCACGCTGCGCGTAGCCGCTCATCCGGTTGGGTTCCTATGCGTGATGGTGATGGCTACAGCGGCAACCGTTCAGGGAGATCTGTGCGTGCATCGGTGCGGTCGCTGATACTCTCATGCCGAAATGAGGACGTTGGAAATCGCGCAATCGTATGCTCGCCTGCAGTCGCAACACCACCAAAGGTCGCCCGAAACTACGTATCTTCTTTCGAGATCCGCGTGATACGGTAAATGAGCAGTCGGGCGATCACACTAGTGGCATATTCGACATCTTCTGGAACCGGCCGCCGGCTCTCTCGTCCATGTACGAAATTATTGCGCGCCTTTCTCAGGCGCAGCAAGAGATTAATCTCGCCCTCACTGACGGGTACGCCGTCAGTCTGTATTGCCTGCTTGAACCGGATCATCAGGGGTGGTGAATTGAGCTGTCCAATAAGTTCCATAGCGCGCTTGTGCTGGTCTGCCCCCAGTCCCGGAAGCGACTTTCTTATTTCATCCAGTTGCTCATTCGCGAACAGAGGACCTACTGATACCCCAGAACAGTAAAATTCGATTGCTTCCCACAGGTCTTGCACTCTCGCAAGCAAGTCAGGCTCGCGCGAGGCGCGGCCGAGGGCTAGGAGCGCTTGCTTTTCCTGCAACGTAAGCGGGCGCAGCCCTCTGTCTAGCGGACGGATGCTACCAGTGAGGTGAGCTGGGCGCTCCTGGCTGGTCAGGCTGGGACGCCTAAACCAGTATCTTCCTGTGGTCAATCCACGCACCGTTACTTGATCGCGCCGGGAAGGGCATGCTAGCGCCTCCTGCCGGGTAAAAGGAAGTGATTCCCCGAGCGGCAACATTGCGGCCCCGCATCGGAGCTGGACTGTCAGCCAGGATAGAGCGACGCCTATTGCAGCTAGGCCCTTCTCTTCGGCCTCCAGCATCGTTGATGCCATAATCGACGCACGCGCATACGCGGTAGCCGTGAATTCTGCGCGCTGCTTGTCGCTGATTTCCAGGCCGGGTTCCATTACGTAGTCGGCTGAGAGAAACTCCACTCCAGCGAATTCAGTGATCCTACCAGTAACGACTCCGTCGACAGGAACAACAATTTCAAAGGTTTCCTCTTGAAGGGATTTCATGCCATCGATATTGAGTCGATCATGGCGAATTCCGCTACTGCGCGCCAGAACGTAAATTAGCTCTGGTGTACTCACGTTCTTATAAACCATATCTGAGACTATGTGCTCTTGAAGCTGCTGAGCGCCGACGGCTCGTACTGTCACCCAATCGGCGGCTGGAACCGCCTCGGTCACCGAGCCAGTAAAGATAGGCCACGACTTACCTTGATAGATCATGGCGACACACAGTTCACCGAAATAATCAGGTATCTCGGCAGACTCGCCGAAGTCGAACTTAAAGGTACCGGCCGAGGTGGCCCCCAGCCCACTTTCTGTATGTGCCTCAATGAGCGTATTGCTTACGTCTACCGGGCCGAACTGCACCGACCTTTGCGGAACCTGGCTAGCCCTATGGGGAGAACCTTGATCGTCGGTCATCCGATAGTCCCTTCTAAAGCTACTGTGACTGCGGACCGGCCGGTGCTGAGTGGCTCCCCGCCGCCCTCGCCCGCGGGGAAGCGGTCTCTCGTCAGGTTGTGTTACCGTCCAGTGTGCGGTCGAGGGTCGTTAGTACATACTCTGCGGTGCTGCAAGCCTCGCGCACGACGAGTAGCGCCATCTCGGCGGTCACGCCCGTCGGTAGCGTTCGGCCATGTCCAGTCCCCTGCAGGTTGCGGAGCTGATTCACCGAGTCGGCTATATTCCAGGCGCTTTGCATCACCGTCTGGATCACTGAAGCGCCGGGCAATGACGCATCGACCTGTTTCGGGTGGATCCCGAGTCGGCTTCGGGCCAGATACCAGAGCTCGGCGAAGTCAGCCTTCGGGTTGTACGATGCGCTGAGCTCCTCGAGGACAAACTTTGCGACTGCCTCCAGTAGGTCTTTCGCCGTCCCGATCAACAGCGCGGGGTCGTCGGAGGCCCGGCGCATGCGGTCCAGTTGCTCGTCAAGGGCGTCCCGACCTCCGGTGGCCACGTCAGCGACGCCGAGAGGCGAGAGATACCCGGCGTCATCGAGCTGCCAACCGACCCGGTGCAGCCCCCGCTGCAGGGCGCGCACAGCGTCTCGGCGGTAGCTCGTGAGGTCGGCATCGAACTTGCCGGCTACGCGCAGCTGAGTGAGGATAGCCTCCACCAGCTCTCGCGCACGAGCTGGGCGGCGTGCTGCTGCCGCTACCACAACCTGAACTCGCCGCTCCTTGTTCGGGAACGAGCCGTCATATGGATCGTCATCTCCGTAACCGGCCTGCGCGAACGCAGCGGAGAGCGCGGTATGGCTAGAACCTGACCCTCCGTGGAAGAAGCGGCCGAGCGCGGCCCCGATCTCGGCATTCACTGGCGCTGATACGTGCTCTCCTTGCTCTTCGAGCTCCGGTAGAACAGAGCTATGGCATGCACAGAACTCGGTATACTGAAGCTGATAACGAACGATGTCGACAGCAGTACCGTACCAGTCTGTGCATCTATCATCAAACGATGCGTCTGATATAGAACATGGGAGGCGATTGTGGCTGGTAGGAGCAGGTTGGACACCGATGTCCTCTATGCGGCCCTGGATGCGCAGCGCCGGGGTCGCGACCTTTCCTGGCGGCAGCTCGCCAAAGAGGTGGGAGTGAGCCCGTCCACGATGACGAGACTTGCCCAGGGGCAGCGCCCTGACGTCGACGCATTTGCGACACTGGTCCAGTGGCTTGGGCAGCCAGCAGATAATTTTCTGGTATCCGACTCGACAGCTCCGGTCGAAGATCCAGATCTCGTGGCACAGATCGCGCCAGTACTGAGAGCTCGCCGGGATATAGATGAAGCGGATGCACGATACCTTGAAGATCTTCTGAAAGTCGGATCCCAGGGACTAAGGACCAAGATGAATCACAAGTTTGGCGACCTGTATCAGCCGTTTGTCGAGTGGGTTTATGACCACTCAGACACGCCGCTTGGGGATGTCGACTTCCGCGAGTTCAGTGAGGTATATAAACTAGACGAAGGCAACTCTTTTGCGCTTCTGCGCTATTGCAAAGAGCGCGGCCTGCTCGACGACAAGTTCAGCACACTCGGCGTCCCGGCTGCAAATATGACCCCGACGGGAATACAGTGGGTAGAGGATCGCAAGCGCCGCCGAGCGGATCCCGCCCTTAGGATTGCCGCAGCGCGGAAGGGACTCCTCATCTGGCTCTGGAAGCAGAAGCAGGCCGGAGCCCATTTCCCGGTCACGGAGAAATTCCTAGACTTCGATGACTCGGTCTTTGAGGGCGACAGGCTCCAGGCCGATGAAGTTGACCGGGCAAGTGCTTATCTTGCCGAAAAGGAGCTCATTAGTGGCGTCAAAGTCGATGAGAGACGTGGTCCCATCCGGGCGGAGACCACAGCAGCAGGTGACGACTGTGTAGAACGCTACGGAGGAGATGTGGCTGAATACGAGCGTCGGGACGTCAAGGCGAGCGGCCCCGTCTTCCACATCCATGGGGATAATACCGGCAACATCGCCGCAAATAGCCGTGACATCGCCATGAAAACGAAGACCGTCAAAGGTGTCAGCATGTCGGATCTCGTAATCTTCGCCCGGGCATTGCGCCAAGCCACACCGACGCTAGGCCTCGCCAGCGAAGAAACTAGTGAACTGGTGGAGCTAGCGGACCGGATAGAACAAGAAGCATCCCGGGAAGCACCAGACCTAAATCGCCTTCAGCGGTGGACCGCCAACGTTCTTGGACTCCTGAATTCCCCCGTCGCGAGCGGGGCGCTAGCGGGAGTCCTGGCGGCATACGGTGGCACGGTACTTCCGGGGCTACACTAGGCCGTAGCGTACCGACCTCCTAGGTAGGTCTAAGTCCGACGCAGCCGAGAGAATTGCGGCGGGCTGGAAAGCGATCCCGAGGCCAAGTCGTTCCGAGGTGGCAGAAGCCTGCGACTGTATGACGGATGACGCGCCGTGCCAGGCCTCGGATAGCGAGCCATCATCCAAATAGCCACTCGGATGATAGCTCTGCTCCACGCACTCTTCTGCCGTTGACAAAGCGCTAACCCTCACCGTCACGGATGTCGACGATCATGTCCGGAGACGTTCCTCCTCGCGGCACCGCTGTGTCCGCCAGAAGACGGCGCCGTGGCTGTCGCGCATCTGGAGACTTGACAGGGTTTGCGCGGCACGCTCAGGTGAGGCATGGGGTTCATTCTCGGGCTCGCGAGCAACGTGGCGGCTAACGTCATCTTCTGGGCCTTGCTGGGGATCATCTTCTGGGCGGTCAGCGCGACCGTTGCACGACGGTTTTCCCGGTTTTTCGGCTTGGCCCGGGAGAACAACGTCGCGGTCTACCTTTCTAATCTCTGGACCCCGCAGGCAAGCCGGCGTCCCGTTGGCTACACGATCGCCTTGCATGAACTATGGGCCGCGCAGGCGGTTGACCGGCTCTTCAGTACCGCGCCGCTGCGGCTGCCGGACCTGGTACGCGGCTTGGTCGATGCGCTGTGGCTCCGCCAGCGGGTACGGTGCTCGATCGAGGTGAGCCCGCCGGAAGGCGAGGATGCCGATCTCGATCGCAACTTGATCGTCGTCGGAAGCAGCGCCCGGAATTCGGTGCGCGCGCGATATGTCCGGTCCCGGCTGCCGACTGCCATCCTCACGGGGGAAGACCAGGTGCCGGTGAACTGGCCGGCAATGGCGCAGGAGCGAAGCATCACGATCACACGGGGCGGATCGGAAAGCAGGATCAACCTCGCTGATCTGAACATGGCTCTGGTAGAGAAGTACCCCGACCCCGACCGCGGTACGACCATCTTCTTCTGCGTGGGCATCCGCGGCGACAGCTCGTGGGCTGCCACAGAGTACCTCGTCCGCAACTGGAAGCGCCTTGACGCGGAATTCGGCAGCGCCGCCTTCGTCGTATGCCTCGGATTCCCGCAGACCGAAAAATACATCAATGAATACAGAGAGCCACTTCGTCTCAGCATCGGGAACGGCAGATAGAGCCCCGCCCGATCGCTCCTGCGTGCACTCATCTGCCGCTGTGGGAGTCAGCAGATCAGCGACTACGGATCCGAGCTAAATCAGGCAGGCCCTCAATGCTGGCAACAGAAGCGTCCCCATGCGCATAACGGTTCGTTGAGCCGCTGAACTGGCGTGCCGCTGCTGCGACGAATTCTTCCAAGAGCGCCCGAGCCCGTTCCCCGCGTTCGCGCAGATCAGCCTCGTCGGCCGCGTGTGCGACGTGGGCAGCTTCCTCAACTGCAGACCAGCCCAGCTTGGTCAGTGCGGGGTCAGTGGTCGTCAGCCTAAATCGGTAGAACGCACTCCATGCCACAGAACGAAGCCGATAAGACTCCGATCGAACATCCTGTGGAACCATTTGGTCCGGATGCTCCTGGCGCCGGTACCACCGGTCATACTGCACCCGCCGCAGATCCATCACTGCGCCCGCGAAGGCGCTGCACGCTACCAGCTGTTCTTGCCTCAGCTTTTCCTCGCGAGCGAGTGTCTCGTTGTGCTCACTCATCCGCCGTTGAAAGACATAGCCGGCGATCGCGCCGGCCAATGTTCCCAGCACGGCAATTACACTCGCCAACACCGTGGCCATGCCGAGACCCTAACGCGCGCATCTGGACCCCGCCACTAGGCGCATCGAGTTGCCTCGGAACTTCCGCTTCTGTCGCATATCGGACGGCCCGCCTGGTCCTTGATGATACTCGCGCACCGACTGTCAAGGTGGCGGAGAGGGAGCGTCTTTGAGCGCGCCATGGATAGGCTCATACCGCAAACGGGCAGTCTCGGCGGCCGGTCACGACCGTGACAGGCGCCGGCCCGGCTGTAGTTGGAGTTTGCCTGTTCGGACCACGGACGCTACTCACGCTTGTCCCACCATTTTCTCTGCAGCAGGTGACAGGGCCTTGACTATCTCCGTATAGAGCTGGTCTACGGCAGACGGGCACGCGTGGGTCTCAGCGAGCCATCTGCCTTGGCGGACCTTGCTAGTACCAACCTCGGCCCTCGCTAGCGCGAGCTGTCCGGTCAAGCCCGGTGCAGATCTGATGAATCCCTCGAACGACTCGGCCGTGATGCCGTTCTCGTCTTTCGCGCGATCCCAGTCGGGGGCCAGCGTGAACACACGATGACGACTGGCCTCTTTCTTGACGTCGACGAAAGACAGCCCGTTGGCCTTGACAGAATCATCGAGGAAGGACTCAATCCACTTCTGCAGGTCGGGAGACGAAGCGCTGGCCCCTGCGATTTGCCGGAAGATGTGGTTCCCGCCCTTGTCAGGTCGAAGCGCGCCGCCGTCGCACACAATGACCCATGGAATGCGAAGCGCTACTAGCAAGATCAGCGATGCTTTGAACTGGTTCTCACCGCCCACCGAGTAGAAGGCGAGATGAAGACGTCGCGGATCACCCAGTCTCGCTGCCGATGCGCTCTTGCTGAACCACCGCGGCAACGCGCCAAGCTCGGTCTCGCCTTCGACGAGGACAGCTCCTGAGGCGAACAAGAGCGCCCGAGCGTCGGCTGACATGGAATAGTCCCGGATGACGGCGCGCGGGTCCGAGACTGGGCGACTGGCCCGTGATGTGCGGGTAGCGCCATCGGTGCGGGACATACGTACCATCCGGTAGATGTCGTCCTCGTCTTCCAATGGGAGCAGGTACGGCGAGTGTGTGATGAGCAGACTCTGCCCGGTACGCTGCTTCAGAACTGCGAGTAGCTGTTGCTGCCACCCGGGATGCAGGTTTAGCGCAGGCTCATCCATGATGACCACTTGATCCGTGCCGACCAACGCCTCTGCGAGCACCAGAGCCTCCCACGTGCCCGCTCCGCACAACTGAATCGGCAGTTCCCACGAAGAATCAGACGAGCTGCCATGTTCAGTCACGAGGATGGTCACTGCGGCCTCGGCTTCGCTGTCGTCGCCGCCTGCCTGTGCCACCTGGAAGCTGAGCTCCACTCCCCGGCCGGAGGCCAGCTCGGCGAACAGTTCCTGGATCCGGTGGAAGCGGTCACGTTCCTCCAAACTGCCGTTCTTCAGCCGCATAAGGCGGAGCGGCAGCGCGTAAGGCTCGAACCCTGGTGCTCTGGAGGCGAGTTCGGCGACGCTGTAGTGCCCTGCAGCCCGTAGCGGTGCGGACATCGTCCCGACGCCGCGCAACTGCTCGCCGATGAAGACAAGACCTCGTTGGAATACCCTGCGCAGCAGCCAGGCGAGTGAGTAAACGCGGTTCGGCTGCTGAACCCACAGCGCCACCTCGGCCATTTCCGCGAACGCCCGGTGCGCCCCAAGCGTTGGGTCGAGGTGCCCGCCGTTCGCCTGTACCAGCGGAACCTCGCCAGGTATGCCCTCCTTCCCGAAAAGGAGGCTGAGGCCGAATTCCGGCATCTCGGGCACGTCCCCCGGCTTGAAACTCGTGGGGCGGCCGAGGATAGCCTCTCGAAGCTGGACATAGCGGTTTTCCCTGGGCAACCGGACACCCTCGGCGTCTAGAACACAAAGCTGCCCGCCGCCCGCATCGCTCAGTCCCCACCGGCAGCGCTGCCCGGCGAACTGGAACTCCCAGGAAACATCCCAGGGAGCATCCGGTGACCCCACGTGCTGAAGCACCAGCGCTCCGGAGGCAAGGTCAGCGACAGCCGCGGATGTGATGGACTGCTCAGCCCAGGCAGAAAGACTTTGGCCTAGGTGGGCGTCGCCGTTAGCTATCAGCGTCGATGTGATTGCGGCTCTCAGGAAGACGACGACCTCTTCAACGTCTTCCGCGCTCAGGTCCAGGCCGATCTCCACCCGCAGGGGCACTCCAGGATCGGAGCTTCTGCAGCGTGAAGCGGCAAAGGCCGCCATTGCGCTCCGCGCAGGCTGTGTCATCTCTGGACCGGGCAGTCTCGAATTGCGCTCTTCAAGCCACTCAAGCGCTAGGCCTGCCAGCGTGATCACACGCACGATGTTGCTCTTGCCAGCGCCATTCGGGCCGACGATCACTGTCAAGGTGTCATCAGGCTCAAGCGAGGCGTGTTCTATTGACAGCACATTATCGGCTGTGACCAAGGTCAGCCGCAAAGCGACCACCGCCAGTTCCGAGAGAGCAACCCGGGGGACGAACCGCGACCGTCTGCGTTACGCAACTCTAGCGGCTGTGCGCACTCAGCGTAACAGTCGACATGGATCCCACGCGGGCTGGCCCGGGTTCGCCCAGCGCCGTGCGCTAGGTCAGCGATGTCAGGTAACTGCTCGCGATGCTGTACCCGGCGAGTCGTCCGAGCAAGGGACGCAGCCGTCGGCAGGTGCGGTAACGGGCTCGACCTTGCGCACGGGTTTGGGTCGAGCATCCGGGCGGCGATCAGGGAGCGGTGCCTGAGCAGGTCGGCACTGGGTGGCCCGACCGAGTGGCCGCAGGATCCGCTTCATGACATCACCGAGGATCTCGTAACATAACCCGCCGACGGCGAGCGAGCACCCAAGATCCTCCAGCAGACGCCCGCTGTCATCTGCGGCCGCCGCTGCGCTGATTGATGCGATCTGCCGGAGCTGTGGCTCCGCGTGAACGCCAGGGGTGCGCTGACCCCGCCGGGATTTACCAGTTCATTGCCAGGAGAGGATCAGGCAGGATGGAGATGCTCCCGCAGCGTCCCATACCATTTCGGCCACGCCTGGCTGGCACGAGGCGGTTGCAGGAGGAGACTTGATGCACGGATCGCACGGCCAAGCGCAGATCCATGACGTGAACGATGCCAAGATCGGTGACCGCTTGCGCTCCTTACGAAATAAGGAGCAACAGTGGGTCCGTAAAGGCGCAGGCACCGCGAGGGCGATTGATCTAAATATCTGTCGTGACGTCATCCTTTACGAGGGTGCCGTTCGGCAGGCTGCGGTACACGCGTGAGGAGTTCTTCGCCACCTTTGCTTCGACCTCCACCTGCAGGTCGATGCCGGTCATCTCCGCTAGGCCTAGCACGTAGATCGCGACATCGGCCAGTTCCTCGCCCAGGTCCTCCCGTCCCTTGCGCCAGGCGTCGTACGCTTCCGCGACCTCACCGTAGAGCAGGCAGAACTCTCGCGGAACGTCGCTCGTGTTGAAGCCCTTCGCCACCTTGTTGTCCCAGGCCAGCTTCTGCCCGGATCGGAAATCCATGTCCCTCCCTGGCTGGCTTGAGCGCAGCAGCTTACATGACTGGCCACGTGCAGTGACGGACGAGCGCGTGCACGTCCCCGATCGTCAGGACCGGCATAGTCCCGGAACGGGAAGTTATCGGCATCACCCTGTGCAGCGCCACGTGCGTAACGCGACCTTCCTTGTGGAGATCCGCCCCCAAGCGTGACGCCGCCTGTGCATACTCCGGCTCGTTCTCCCTGGCCGTTGCCCGAGAGCACCATGTGGACGCCTGCGATGACCTGTGGACCGCTCAAGCTGGAATTTTCTATGTCCACCGCCGTATGCGGGTTACCGCAGGTGCGGGTGAGGGATGCCACTTCTGAGGACGGCAGTTCCTACGATCGCGGCTTTGCAGTCTAGGGATTGGTATTCGAGCACGACGATCGCCAAAGGTTGGTGTTCTACTACGTCCGCATCGAGCCGCGCTCTAGCCCGAAGTTTCGGCCGCTGAGCCGCTGATCATGCCTGTTGACCTCGGGGAACGGTTTCGGTGACCGTGGTGTTGTAGACAGGATTTCTTCCTTGTTTCCCGGATTTCCCGAGGCATGCACTGGATAATAGGCTCATGGGACGGCAGGCGGCCGGGGCGATGCATGTAGACAGGGTGCGGAGCCGGCATGTGTCGAAGTCCGGTCAGGTCCGCGAGTACGAGTCCCGGCTGCTGCGCCGCTCGTTCCGCAAGCCGGACGGCAAGGTCGGCAAGCAGACCTTGGCGAACCTGTCGGCGCTGCCGGACGCAGCCGTCGAGGCGGTCGAGGCGGTGCTGAAAGGCGCGGCCCTGGTGGACGCGGGCACGGGCCTGGCGGTCGGCCGGTCCCGCGGGCACGGCCATGTCGCGCTGGTGCACGCCGCAGCCCGGCAGCTGGGGTTCCCGGACCTGCTCGGCCCGGCATGCCGCCAGCGGGACCTGGCCTACGCGCTGGTCATTTCCCGGGTGGTGGCGCCGAAGACGAAGCTGGCGACGCTGGCCTGGTGGGACGATGTCACCCTCGGGCCGGACCTGGGCATCGCCGACGTGCCGCACGACCAGATCTATGAGGCAATGGACTGGCTGCTGGACCGGCAAGACGACATCGAGGCCGAGCTGGCCCGGCGGCACCTCAGCCAGGGCGGCATCGCCATGTCCGGCCTATCCTCTTCCTGGGTGGAGGGGTCGCACTGCGAACTAGCCGCGCGCGGCTACTCCAGGGATGGCAAGAAGGGCCGGGCGCAGATCGAGTACGGGCTGCTCACCGACCCGCAGGGCCGTCCGGTCGCGATCCGGGTCTTCACCGGGAACACCGCCGACCCGGCCGCGTTCACCGAGGCCGCCGAGGTGGTCCGCGGCAGGTTCGGACTGGATGACCTGGTCATGGTCGGGGACCGCGGCATGATCACCGCCGCCCGGATCCGGGCGCTGAAACAGACCGGAGGGCTGTCATGGATCACCTGCCTGCGCGCCCCGGCCATCAAGAAGCTCGCCGCTGACGGCGGCCCGTTGCAGTTGTCCCTGTTCGATGAGCAGGACCTGGCCGAGATCAGCCACCCCGATTATCCCGGCGAGCGGCTGATCGCCTGCCGCAACCCGCTGCTTGCCGCCGAGCGGGCCCGCAAGCGCGAGGACCTGCTCGCCGCCACCGAGACCCAGCTCGCCAAGGTGGCTGAGCAAGCCGCGGCCGGGCGGGTGTCCGGTCAGGACAAGATCGGCGTGCGGGCCGGACGCGTGATCAACAAGTACAAGGTGGCCAAGCACTTCACCCTCGACATCACCGGCGATTCCCTGTCCTGGCGGCGGGACCAGGCCGCCATCGACGCCGAGGCCGCGCTCGACGGCATCTACGTCATCCGCACCCCGCTGCCCGCCAGCACACTCGATGCCCCCGGCACCGTCACCGCCTACAAGAACCTCAAGCACGTCGAACGGGACTTCCGGATCATGAAGGCCGACGACCTGGACCTGCGGCCGATCCACCACTGGCTCGAGGACCGGGTCCGCGCGCACGTGCTGATCTGCATGCTCGCCGCCTACCTCACCTGGCACCTGCGCACAGCGCTGGCCCCGCTGACATACACCGACGAGCAGCCCCCCGCCCAGGCCAGCCCGGTCGCCCCCGCCCGGCGCTCCGCGCACGCCGACGCCAAGGCCGCCGCCCGCACCAGCGCCGACGGCCAGATCCTGCACAGCTTCCGCGGGCTCCTGGACCACCTCGCCACCCTGACCCGCGCTACCATCACCATCGGCGGCACCAGCTTCGAGAAAATCAGCGAGCCTACCCCCGCCCAGCGCCGTGCCTTCGATCTCATCAAGGCACCGATCCCGCTGACCCTCGCCGCAGCGTAGACAGAACACAAGCCCGCCGGACCGGCGAAACCACAGCTCGCGAACGTATCGGCTTACCTCAGGTGACGAAACTTCGGTCTAGCGCGGAAGACCACCTATGCTGCGCAGGGGCGCAGCGGCAAAGAGTCGCAACAGGGCTGATGGTGCCGCCGTCCTCGAAGAGGATCATGCCGTTGCACAGCAGGGACCAGCCTTGCTCGGGATGGTGCGCTATGACGGCCGCAGCGAGACGGTCTGGCTTACCGGCGGAGGGACACTGCAGAGTGTGCAGGCAGACCCGTGGTCCCCAGGTGGCGGTGCGGGCGGGTGGGTCGAGTGTGCTGGCTGCTGTCACCATGACGATTCCTCCTGTTGTTGAGACCGTCGGCAGGCCGCGTCCTCATCGGTGGCGTCCAGGCGGGCGCGGATGATGTCGAGGCGGCTGGCGAGGTGGGTGTCGGTGACGCGGAGCCAGCCGTCGGCCGATGAGATCCACCAGTCGCCCCAGTACTTGACGAATTCAGTGATGGCCTGGCTGAGCGGCTGGGCTTTGCCTGCGTCGCGGGCGGTGCTCATCTCGTGGTGGCTGATCAGTAGTGAGGTGGCGGGCATGGTTCCTCCTTGGTCTGGTCGGACAGGCGGGTGGCGCAGCTGTCGATGTCGGCGGCGGTCAGTTCGTCGGTGACACGGAGCCAGCCGTCGTCGTAGACGACCCACCACGCGTCGCGGTAGCGGGCCAGCCAGGGGACGGATTCAGCCAGCGGGGCCGCGTCGCCGTTGTCGTTGGCGGCGTCCATGTCGGCGTGGCTGATGGCCAGCGGCAGCGGATCGGGGTCCATTGCTGAATCCTTCACATCCGCGGCTCGGGTCCGCTGCGGGACGGGCCGGGAGGTGGAATCAGCGGTATTGCCACTGCCGCCGACAACCCGGTCGGTGCGGGCTCGATCGCGCCGACGACAGGCAACCCGGCTGGGGTACAGGCCGTGCTGAGGCGTTGGCTGAAGAGCCGGTGCGCGGCGCGCAGCGCTTCCGCTGGGTCGGTGCGTATGCCGGCGAGGCGGCGTGCATAGGTGGTGTCGGCCGCCTGGCCGTCCGCTGGCGGGGCTTGGTGCCTGGCTCGTTCCCAGTCGGCGGTGAGCTCGTCGACGGGTTCACCGCGTGCGCGCAGGGCGAGGATCGCGGTGTACAGTTCCCGCCGCGGGCCGGCGCTGAAGGCTTCGCCGGGAAGCCAGCCAGTAACGTCGGCCTGGGGCTCCCGTCTGAGCGCACAGGCGAGCACGTGTTCCTCTAGCAGCGCCGCCGCGTCGCCCGCCCGGAGCGGCGCCGAGGCGGCGGCTGCCCACGCGGCGACGCCGGCGGACGGTACCGGCAGGACTTCGGCTACCACGTGGGAGCGCGGCGGCTGGGCGGATTCTCTGTCGGGGTTGAATGCCTTGACGTGGGCGCGGAGCGCGAGTGAGACGAGCAGCTGGTGGCTGAGCAGCCGTTCGACGGATGGTTCTGCTCGCCCTTCGCCGGTGAGCAGGTCTTGTTTGAGGAGTTCCTCTGCTGAGCCGCCGGGATGGGTTGTCTCGGTCAGGCGGCGGGCGTGATAGTGCATGTCGCCTGCCCCGAGTTCGAGGCGCAGCGCGTGGCCGGTGAGCTGGCGGCGGAGCGTCGCCTCGATGACCATCCGGCCATAGGCGGGCGCGTGCCCGGGATGGGGGCACGACCGCTGCAGGTCATCGAGATACTCGCGGCCGTACGCCGAGCCGGTCTGTCCCGGGTCGGTTGTGAGCATCGTGAACAGTTCGCGATGTGCCTGGTCGGCGAAGTCGCCAGGTTCGAGTCGCGGCAGTGCGGCTGTACGTCCGGCACCGAGCAGGATTGCGCCGAGGAGTGCGCGTTCGGCTCGCTGGCTGAGGCTGTCCATCAGTTCTCA
>Ga0070741_10014175_pt1 | contig 13855 bp, 10 predicted proteins | sample Coa_R1_4_FD_66440 | JGI IMG/M metagenome (GOLD analysis project Ga0070741, IMG submission 66440) | Surface soil microbial communities from Centralia Pennsylvania, which are recovering from an underground coalmine fire - Coalmine... | ecosystem: Environmental > Terrestrial > Soil > Unclassified ... | reverse complement strand
TTCTTCGTCCGAACCACAGGCGATCGATACCCATTCGTCTTCGCCTTTACAACGAAAACAATTATGCGGCGCCATAAACCGGTCATGATTCCCGTCGCGTGGCAACTCGACCCCGTTCATTGCATAATCCATCCACCCCTCCGGCACGAGCGAGGTCATCGCTTCCCACATCGACACGTCGATACATTGCCCTTGCCCGGTGCGCCTGCGCGCCGCCAAGGCAGCACAGATCGCCGTCGCGGCATTGATCCCACCATTTGGGTCACCAAGCGAGAGACCAACCTCCTGTGGCGGGCCATCGGTATAGCCGGTCAACGCAGACATGCCTGACAGGGGTGCCATGGCAGGACCGTAGCCCATGTATTCTCTCTGCGGGCCAGTGTGGCCGTACCCCGTAATGGAAGCGACGATAATGTCAGGCCTGATTTTCTTCAGCTCTTCGTAGCTCAACCCTAATCGCTCCATGACACCGGTCGCAAAGTTTTCGACAACCACGTCGCTTTTTTTGATCAGCTCTTTTACCAGAGCGATACCCTCAGGCTTGTCGAAATTGATTAGTAAGCTTTTTTTACCGAGGCTCCACTGGTTAAAGAGGCCGGAACGATTCACACCACCTTTCATCCCGGCCGGATACATCGGCAAACGGCGAGTGATATCCATTCGTCCTTGTGACTCGATTTTGATGACCTCGGCACCAAGGTGCGCAAGGTGCATGGTGCAGTACGGCCCCGCCCACACCCAGGAGAAGTCCGCTACCCGCACTCCGGCAAGCGGAAGGCGGGACTGCGAATCGGCGGATTCGACGTTGATGGTTTGCGGAGGAATGCCGCGCTGTGTCGAGGCGGTACCAAGCGCCTCGTCGTTATGCTCGCCGAGCAGAGGAGCCGGGCGACGAATTTTCCACCACGGTTCAGTCAATTTGTACGGCGGGCCAAGGTGGGTCAGTTTCCCCGCGCGGGGATGTGTGACATCTACAAAGAAGTTACGCGTATGGAGCTGCTCCTGCTTGGCCATTTCCTTCATGGTGAACACCGGGGCGAGGCAGATGCGCCGTGCCTGCCCGGTGCGCCACAAATCTTCGACGGTCCAGTCCCGCATCCATTCTTCGAGATAGACTTTGAGGGCGTCGTAATTTTTCGAGCGATTGAGCTGGTCCTGAAAAATCTCCCAGCTCGCCCATTCGGGATTGCCCATAAGCTCGACCAGCCGCTGCCATTGGTCTTCTTCGACGTTGAGCAGGAAGATGAGTCCGTCTTTGCATTGGAACATTCCCCACGGAGCAAGCAGTCGTCTCCCGAGGCGCGACGCGATTCTATTGAGGTAGGTATAATAAACGAAATTTTGCTCTAAGAACGAAGCAACATACGACTGCACCGACAAGTCAATGTGCTCCCCAGTCCCGGTCTCCAGCGCACGGTAATATGCCGCAAGGGTTACCGCCGCTGCACAGAGCGCCGCTTGAAAATCGGCCTGCTGGCCGGCGGCTTTCAGCGGCGGTTGATCGGGTTCGTCGGAGGCGCCAGGGCTTAGCCATGCCCATCCGCCACCGTTTGTGAGGTTAATCTCGTAAGCGTTGTAGTCCTTGTGCGGGCCGGTCAAGCCGAATGGCGTGACAGAACACATCACGAGACGAGCATTGACCGCACGAAACCGCTCGTAGTCGACGCCAAATTCGGCCATCTTTGCCGGCGTATAGTTGTGGACGAGAATGTCAGTTTGTGAGACCAGATGTAATAACTTTTCCGCGTCTCGGCGGAGGTCTAATGTCACGCCGCGTTTGTTCGTGTTCAGAGAGAGGAAGAGGCCGCTTTTCTCCGGATCAGCCACGCCGCCGGGAAACGGGCCACGTTGGCGGGCAATATCGCCGGTCGGTTCTTCAACTTTGATAACGTCGGCACCAAGATCGGCCATGAGCTTAGTCGCGTAGGCCGCCGAGACCATGTTCCCCAATTCCAGTACTTTTACCCCTTCAAGTCCGTGCACGTAATCTCTCCTTTATTGAGGTTGGACACGGGCGACTCTATAGCATGAACGGGGGAAGTGACAAGGGAAGCCGTAGGGGCGTATTGCAATACGCCCCACAACTACCAATGGATTAGTACCGGCATGAGGGGGGGCGGAAAGCAGGCCGGAATAAGCGAAGTGTTTCCGGCAGAGGCGATCCTACCCCGGGCTACGCTGATACGGCTGCTTGTGCAAATAAAAACTGCTCGGTTCCTAGTGTAACGTTTCACCGTAACTGGCGAGGTACGCCCTAGGCACCTCGAACTTAAACAGCTTCGCCGCATTAAGACCGAGGATTTTCGCGCGGTTCTTATCGCTGAGCTCGCCCATCTGTCGCTCAATCGCTTCAGCCGAATGTGGCCATGAGCCTTCATGGTGCGGGTAGTCATTCGCCCATAAGCAGTTCTCTACGAGGTTGTATTTCACCGCCAGATCAATCCCAACCTGGTCTTCTTGGAAGGAGGCGTGGCCGTGTTCACGGAAATAGTCACTCGGCAACTTCTTCAGCGTCGGCCATCTCCACATGTGATGTTTCTTGTAGGCCTCGTCCATGGCGTTGAGCGCCCACGCGACCCACCCGATGCCGCATTCGATGGCGGCAAACTTGAGCCGCGGGAAACGCTCCAACACGCCGGAGGCACACATGTTGGCAATCGGTTCTACCGTCGGGGCTAACGAATGCGAGACATAATTGATCACCGCGCCGCCGTCTTTACGGGCCACGCGCGGGTCACGGCCGGTCGAAATGTGAAAGGTGATCGGCAACCCCGTCTCCTGGACCGCCGCCCACAGTGGGTCATACATTGGTAAATTATAGTTTGGGTGTTTCGCGTCGTAGGAACCGAAGATCGGTTTGCAGGGCAATGTCAGCCCGCGATACCCCATCTTCGCCACGCGATGGATCTCAGCAATCGAGCCTTCGAGGTCACCGGTCGCGACCGCCGCCATCGGCGACATACGATCGTTGTACCTGCCGAAAGTTTCCCACGCCCAGTCGTTGTAGACCCGGCACTGCGCCATAGCGAACTGCGGGTCCGGCGTCGCCCACATCATTAACCCTTTGTTAGGAAAAATAATTTCCGCATTGACACCGTCACGGGCCATGTCTTTGAGGCGTTGCTCAGGATCGGCCCCGGATTTCTGCCGTTCCTGGTCTTCGCCGTGGAACACCGTGTCGTGCAAGCGTGACTTCTGCCAGCCTTCAGAGACCTGCCATTTCACGCCGTTCTCATCGACTTCGATCCTGGGAAGCCGATCACGGTACTTTGCTTCTAAGCGTTCACGCCATAAATCAGAAGGCTCGTTGGTATGGCTGTCACACGAGATCATGAAATACTTGTTCGGATCACTCGGCCGAGCGGTGCGCTCCCAACCTGCATGTCCGGGGGTTTCTAATCGCCATTGATTTGGTGCATCGATCATCTCTAATGCCCTCCTATAAGGTTTTTTCACGCGGCCATTAGGTCCTTGTTTCAATAGCGTAATTCTTAGTCCAGGCCAACAGGTTACTATCAACTCACGGACGGCATCGGGCAGCGCAGGACCGTTATACGAGCCGAGTGCAGAATCTGTCATTTGCAACTTGACCTGTGCACGTTTCGCAGTACATTTGCTCTTTGTGCAGACATGGACATCGATCTGAGGCATGGCCCCAGACAATAGAGGAAAGGCGCCTATGAACGCAACCGAACTCCAGGAATACCGCCGTAAACACGTCCCGGTCTATAACGCCAACAAGATGAAACTCGGCATCTTCGGCCAGAATTGCAGTAACGGCTGCACCATTACGCACGCCGAGACGACCTTCAAACCCACCTACAAACATAACGTAGAGATCTCGCAGAAAGCCGACAATTTGGGGTTCGAGTTGTTGGTCCCTGTGGGCCGCTGGCGCGGCTTCGGCGGCACCACGGACTTCAACGGCGACTGCATGGAGACGTACACCTGGGCCACGGCGATGGCGACGCAAACAAATAACATCATGTTATTTTCTACCTCCCACGTACCCACCATGCACCCGATCGTCGCGGCAAAACAAGGGTCAACGATTGATAATATCTCCGAGGGACGTTGGGGACTGAATATCGTCTGCGGCTGGTTTAGCCCGGAGATGGAAATGTTCGGTGCACCACAGATGCCCCACGATGAACGCTACCGGCAAGCCGGAGAGTGGATTCAGGTCATTAAGCGTTTGTGGACTGAGCAGCACTTTGATCATCACGGCGAGTTTTTTCACATCAAGGACGGGTACATGCTACCGAAGCCGGTGCAAAAGCCTTACCCGGTGTTGATCAATGCCGGGTTCTCGCCGGCGGGCAAAGACTTCTCCGCCCGTGAGGTCGATTTCAATTTTATCGCCATTGATACTCTTGAGCACGGCAAAGCGATCGTCGATGAGGTCAGGGGACTGGCGCGGAAAGAGTACAAACGCGAGATCGGCATGATGAGTTACGGCCTCGTCGTCTGCCGCGAGACCGAAAAAGAAGCGCGGCGGATGTACGACTACATCGTCGAAAAAGGCGACTGGGAAGCGACGCGGGCCATTCTGCGATTGCTCGGGATCGAAAGCGGCTCGTTCAGCGAAGAGCACCTGACAAAATACGCGGAACATTTCATCGCCGGCTGGGGCGGCTACCCGATGGTCGGCACACCGGAACAAGTCACAGAGGACTTGGTGAACATGTCCCAGATCGGCGTCGAAGGCATGATCCTCTGTTGGCTCGACTACAACGAAGAGATTAAGTATTTCGGCGAGCGGGTGATGCCCTTGATGCGGCAGGCGGGGCTACGGCAGTAACTCACTTGTTTCGTGGAGTCATTGCGAGCGCGTGAGCCGAAGCCCAGAGCGAAGCGCAGGGGAAGCAATCTTTACCTAAAGAAGAGATTGCTTCGTCGTCTGCAACTCCTCGCAATGACAGCCTCGTCCAATTTTAAGACGTCCCTTCACTACGATCTAATTGCGCTAGCATCACCCGCGCCCTGCGAAGATCCGGCGTGGCAAAGCCTTCGGTGAATTTCTCATAGACCTCAGTCAATAACTGTCGAGCGGCGGCACGGTTGCCCTGTCGTCTCCATAGACGACTTAAGCTCAGCGCGGCCCGCAGTTCGAACGCCTTGGTCTGTTGCTGGCGGGCAATGGCAAGGGCGCGATAAAAACACTCCTCCGCCTCGGAGGCAGGACCCGGGATTTGGGATTGAGGATTGTCAACTTTGAACTTTGAATTTTGAATTTTAACTTTTCTTAAGATCAGTTCGCCTTTGAGTCGCCACAGCTCGGTGATTCCATAAAACTCTTCGTTCTGTAACGCCAAGTGCAGTGCTTGGTCAATGGTTTTCCGCGCGTCATCTCCCTGGCCGCTGCGTGCGTACGCGTGCCCCAGCAGGGCCAGAAACCCCGTACGCGTCACCTCCGCCCCGGTCGCCTCCCATTCTTGGATCCCCCCTTGCAACTCCTCCCAGGCCTGCCTGCGTGCACTACGGTGTCCGCGTATCCATCCGCGCAGCACTTTGCCGTACGCCAGCCACACAGGGAACCCATACTCCTGGCAGAGCGCAATGCCTTCGATTGTGAGGGGCTCCGCTTCGGAAAGCTCTCCCCGCAAGAGATGGAGGGTCGCGGCAATGTTCAAGGCAAAAGCCAAGCTAAAGCGATGACCCAGTGATCGTGCCAGGGTCACCATTTTCTGGCCGTGCTGAAACGCCTGCTCGGGGTACCCTAAGCACCACTGTGCCAGCGCCTTATACGCCAGACACATCACGCCCGGGTCCTGTAGCGCCCGCGGCTGATGTAACTCCCGTGCGTACAGCGCAATGCCTTTCTCAACCTGTTCCAGGGCTTCGGGAAATCGCCCGCGATGAAAGAACGTCTGTCCGAGTGTCCAGTACGCCTGCACCAGCGGCCCTGGCTGCGACTGTTGCCGCGCCAAGTCCAGACACTGTTCGGCCAACTTTTGCGCAGTACCGAGTTGTGCCCGAATAAAATAGAAGGCTTCTAGCCCGAGTAGAGTACGCAGCAGGCGTGGGGTTTCACCAATCTGCCGACACAGTGTCAGCGCGCGCGCGTAACACTGCTCAACCGCCGCCGCCCCGTAGCCTTGGGTCGCGATTAACGGCCCGCCGAGCGCGATCTGTAAAGCTAACTCCTGGTGACAACGCTCAGGCGTTTCCGGGAGACGGCGGAGCAATTCTAATCCTTTCATGAAATGGTGCGTCGCCTCGGCGAGTGCGGAGCGCTCGGTGGCGTTCTGCCCGGCTAACTGCCAATACCGAACGGCGTGCCCGGGGAGCTGCGCTTCAGTGTAGTGATGAGCGATCACCTCCGGCTGCGTCTCCCGCAGTTCTTCGGTACGCGCTTCGAGCGCGGCGGCGATACGCTGATGGTAGTGGCGTTGGGTGCGCTTCCGCAGGGATTGATACGCCGCGTCCTGAACCAGCGCGTGCTTGAAGAAGTAGTTAGCGTGTGGAGGCACTCCCCGCTGGTACAACAGCTCGGCATCGACCAAGGTCGTGAGGGCTTGTTGGAGTGTGTCCTCGTCAACAGGGGACACCGCCTGTATGAGCTCATAGGAAAATTCGCGCCCGATCGCCGCCCCGAGCTGAGCGATCTCTTTGGCGGCGTGTGAACGATCGAGGCGTGCCATGAGCACATCATTGAGCGTCGCCGGAATCGCCGGCAGTCGTGCCGGGGCCCCGGCCGTCGCGGCGAGCGCGCCAGCCTCGACTATCATCTTAGTGAGTTCTTCAACGAACAACGGAACACCGTCCGATTTTCTCACCAACAGGGCCTGGGCCTCACGCGAGAGCGGATGTCCGTGCGTGAGGTTCATACTCATCACCTCAACCTCTTCGTCGCTCAAGCGACCGAGCGGGAGATGGGTCATGTACGACGTCAGCCGCCACGGGAGGTGAAAATCAGGACGAAAAGTGAACACCAACAAGATTGGGGCACGCGGGACTTGCTCCATAAACAAGGCCAGAGATTCCAAGGTTGACGGGTCAGCCCATTGCAAGTCTTCCACGACCCCGATCACGGGACTGCGCGCGGCCGCTTTTGTCAGCCACACCCGTAGACCATCAAGCACCCCCCTCCGCTGGGATTGAGGCGGGAGTGAAGACGCAGCGTAGCGATCAGGAGGCAACGGCAGCCCCAGCCAGTTGGCAAAGAGCGGCACCGTCGCCGTCGGTGATAAGCCGTAGTCCGTCAGGGTCCGTTCCAGTTTTTCCAACTTCCGTGCCGGCGAGTCAGAGCGTTTGAAGCGGAGTGCGCGCCACAGCAGGTCGATCGTCGGGTACAGGGCGCTATGCTGGTGGTAGGGAAAACAATGCGCTTCTAACCAGGTGTGTGGTTCTTCACTCACGTGTTCCCGTAAGGCTTGCACGAGGCGAGACTTGCCAATGCCCGCTTCGCCGCCTAACAGTACGACGTGGCCGGTCCCCCTTTTTGTCTGTCCCCAGCGGTCGAGCAAGGTCGCTATCTGCGCCGTCCGTCCAATTAGGGGAGACAAACCTTTTGTCGCCGCAACTTCAAGGCGGCTCCGCGCTTCGCTTTCTTCTTCTACTCGGTATACAACCAGCGGCGTTGAGACATCTTTGTGGATCGGGGCATCAAGCGCACGGCAGGTAAAAAATCCTTGGATCAATTGGAAGGTCGTCGCACTCACAACGACGCTATCCGGCTCGGCGATCTCCTGCAAACGAGCCGAAATGTTGAGTGGCTCACCCACCACTTCAACAAGATCTCGCGAGTCTTCGCTCTTGATTTCTCCCGCCACGACTGGCCCGGTGTGGATCCCAATTCGCACTTGGAGCGGGCGGGTCTGCAAGGGTAGTACGGTCTTCTGTAAACGGGCGTTGAGGCGAGGCAGCGCGGCAATGATCTCTAGGCCGGCGCGTACAGCGCGATAGGCATCGCCTTCATGCGCTACCGGGAAGCCAAAGTATACCAACGCCCCGTCACCGAGATAGCGTGCCAGGTACCCGTCAAAGCGGGCAATGACCTCAGCACAAAGGTCGTGGTAGGCTTGGACCACTTCGCGCAGCTCTTCCAGACCTAGCCGTTGCGAGAGCGCGGTAGACCCCACGAGGTCACAGAACATAACCGTCAGTTGGCGCCTTCCTAATCCGAGTCGTAAGGCGGTTCTCTGCGCTTGCAACCGGACATCCACAAGCCCCTCTTCCACGGTCATTGGCAGAGGGCGCGGTTGTCGCTCCAGCTTCTGTTGTATACGTGGGAGGGGAGAACTTTTAGTGAGCGCCCGGCCACACTGTCCGCAGAACTTCGTTTGTCCTGGGTTAAGGAAACCGCACAGCTGACACAACTGAGGGAGTGGGTACGCACATTGCCCACAGAAAACCATTCCCGGAGGGTTCTCGGTACCACACTCCGTACACTGCACCACAACGTACCTCCTATAAGGGGGTTAGAGCGGGAAATTCTACACAACGCAAGTCGGCGTTGCCAAGGACACTCAGACTTTGCTATCAGGCGGAGAGCAGTAACGAGACAGAGTAAGGAAAGAGGAACGACATGTCTGCATCCCTACGAGCAGAAAACTCGCCCAAACCCCTTCCCGCAATCGATGACCTCACCCGCCCATTCTGGCAAGCCGCCGCGCGGCATCAACTCGTGGTCCAACGCTGCCAGGAGTGTCACTATTTTAATCATCCGCCCCGGCCCCTGTGCGACGCGTGTCTCTCGCAGCGGCTGGACTTCGCCCCGGTGAGTGGTCGCGGTACGGTCTACAGCTATACTGTCATGCATCAACCCAACATCGCCGGCTTTGAGAAAGAAGTGCCCTACATCAACGTGCTCGTCGAACTCGACGAACAGCCACAATTATTCATGGTATCGTATTTGCCCATCTCGGAGCGCGAAAAGCTTCGCATCGGCGGACGCGTCGAAGTCACGTTCGAGAAAATCGACGACGAGATTACCTTGCCGCAGTTTCGGCTGGTATAGGCCACGCTCTACTTCTGCAAAAAACCCCGCAATTGCTCAGCCAGTTCTTGCGGCTTCTCTTCAGGAATGAAGTGACCGCAGTCGGCGACCGAACCACCTTCGGCGTGGAGCGCCGCACGCTTGAGCGACTCGACAACCAGATTGCCACGCCCGCGCGAACCGCCGCCGCCAAGCCCTAACGTCGGCATAGGCAGTCTGAATCCCGTGGCAAACGTGGCCTGGTTGTCCGCAATATCTTGCCCGAGCGTGCGGTACATGTTGAACCCCGCGCGCATCGCACCGGCTTGGGCATAGGCACGTACGTATTCTTTAATGTCCGCGTCACTAAATACGCCAGCTTGGTCAGTGCCCCAATTGAAAAACCATTCCAGGTAGATGCGCTCTCGGCCAAACGTCAGCGCTTCGGGAAGGTCCGGGACTTGATGAAACAGATGATGCCAGCGCGGCATTTGTCCTTGCGGAATAAGTCCGCCCATCGCCTCGGCTTGGAGCCCGATCACTGGTACGTCGAGAAGCACCAGGTGTGAGATTGCCTCTGCATGATCTGCCGCAAGACGAAAGGCGACCACGGCACCGACATCGTGGCCGACCACCGCAAAACGCTCATACTTCAAGTGATCATGCATGAGTTGCCAGATGTCGTGCGCAACTGTTTTCTTATCGTAGCCGCCGATCGGACGTGAGGAGTCGCCGAGTCCGCGCAGGTCTGGCGCTATCAGACAAAACTGATCCGCCAGTAACGGTATCACTAAACGCCACTCGTACCACGTCTGCGGCCAACCGTGCACGAGGGCAACCGGCGTGCCGCGCCCGAGGGTCACATAGTGTATGCGGACGTCTTTGAGGTTTGCGTAATAGTGTTTGAAGTTTACAGCGGTGCTCATGTCTTCTCCTTCTGCGTACCCCTGTAGTACATAGCTCTGAGTTCAGAGGAATGTCATTGCGAGCAACGCGAAGCAATCTCGGCGGGGAGCCAGCAACCTTGAGCATTCCTACACAAACACATACGATACCGTGCTGAAACACTCTGACGCAGGAGAGTCGGAAAGGATATCCCTATGTGGTCAGGCAAAGGGAAAACGGCCATTGTCGGCGTCGGCTACTCTGAATTAACGCGACATTCGCAAAAACCGCTGGGGCTTCTCGCCATTGATGCCTGCCATGCGGCGTTGGCTGATGCCGGCGTACGACCGGAACAGGTCGACGGATTAGCAACCTATCCCGAGCTGCCTGCCCTTGGTGCCGGCAGTCGTGACGGTGAGGACATTGTCAGCGTCATGTACCTGGTGAATCACCTGCCGCTCGCCCCAGATATTCGCTGGTACGCGCAGATTGAAACCGGCATGATCGCCAGCCCGGTCATCGAAGCCGTACACGCCCTGCTCGTCGGTGCATGTGACTACGTGTTAGTCTGGCGCGCCATGCATAACCCACGCGGCCGTTACGGTGCGTGGTCAGGTGCTCGCGCTGCCGGCGAAGCGCAGTTCATCGCGCCTTACGGCAGTACCAGTATTTTCCAGTGGCACGCAATGCAGTGGCGGCGCTACATGCACCAATATGGCGCGACGCGTGAACATCTGGCGACCTTTGTCACCAATAGTCGTCGCAACGCCAACCTCAACCCACGCGCGTTTTTCTACACCACGCCGATGACACGAGACGATTATCTCGCGTCACGCTGGATTGCCGAACCGCTGTGTTTGTTTGATTGCGATATTCCGGTCGAAGGCTGTGTCGCGCTTGTGCTGACGACCGCAGAGCGCGCCCGCGACCTACGCAATCCACCAGCTTACATTGCAGGGTATGGCCAGAACACCAGTCCACGCCACACCTTGTTCCATTATGCGCTTGATGACTACATGGCCTGTGGCGGCTCGCTCGCGCAGAAGCTGTGGTCGTCTTCGGGCTTGGGTCCCAAAGATATGGATGCCGCCGAGTTGTACGACGGCTTTAGTCCCTCAACGATCTACTGGATTGAAGCGGCAGGATTCTGCCCACGCGGAGAGGCCTATGCATTTATCCAAGACGGACGCATCGCCCTCGAAGGTGAACTGCCAGTGAATACGTTTGGCGGTAGCCTCAGCGAAGGGCGACTGCACGGCATGGGACATATCGCCGAGGCGGTATTCCAAGTCACCGGTCGCGCAGAGAAGCGGCAAATTCCGGGTGCCGAGGCCGTATGTGCGATCGATGGTTCACCGATGTTACGTGGGAGTGGACTGATTGTGACGAAGGGACCGTAAAACGGGGAAATGGGCGATGAGGCGTAGGCCGGGATAAGGCCACAGGCCGTTCCCGGCATTTATAGCATTCCTCTCCGCGCCGGAAACGCTCCGTTTATTCCGGCCTACTCCAAGTTCGGAGTCATCTTGTTATATCATAACTTATAATTTATGACTTCATGTAAGCAAATGTAGAAAAAGCTTAAAGATAACAGACCGCGACTGGAGACCTCCTGGAGAGGCAAATGAGTCTGCAACATGGAGCAGGCGAGATGGACAATCGACGATTATACAACCGCAAGTGGGGAAAGTCCGATCCGAAGATTCCTTTCCGAACTTCAGGAGCGAGATAAAGTAGAGGCATTTGCTTTGATTCGGCTTCTGTCGGAACGTGGCAATACCATACGGCTGCCACATTCCCGGTCCCTGGGAGGAGGCCTGAACGAACTACGGGGAAAGCAAGTGCGCATCTTCTATGTTTTTCGACCGCAGAGACGAATCGTGCTCCTCGAGGGCATGGTGAAAAAACGAGAGGATATCCCCGCGGCAATGTTAAAACACCTCCGACAGTTACAACAAGGTGTGAAGTGATGAAGAAAAAAGAACCATTTATGGATTGGTTTGAGGGACAGCTCTCAGCGAACCCTTCGTTTCACCAACAAGTTGAAGAAACCCTCAGTACGATGAGATTAGAGCAAGATCTGATTGCGCTAAGAGAATTGCAGGGTGTGTCTCAGACACAATTGGCTAAAGCACTGGGAGTGAGCCAGCCAGCTATTGCTAAGCTCGAATCAGGCAAAGCGAAGAACATCGAGTTAAAAACCCTTGTGCGTGCCGTCTCAGCCTTGGGGGGAACGGTAAGGATCCAAATAACTCCGGGAGCGAAAGGAAAGCATCGAGGCATAAGGAAGCGTAGCGTACGGAATGCTGCTTGAACTCGATATAGTGCTATTACAGGAAACGCTGCGCTCACGCCTCCCTCTCTTCTACGAATCGTTTCTCGTAGTCCTGGGTTGCCGGAAACGCTCCGCTTATTCCGGCCTACATCTCTCTCCGTCTACTCGTATTCCAGGTCACCTAGAGTTTTGGGTTCTGTAGCACCCCAATCTACCTCATACCAGTGCATTCTGACGAATTTACGAAAAGAGCTGTACGGCCACACGGCGGGAGCGGACACCAGTCCGTGTTTCACCGGGTTGTAGTGGATGTAGTCGAGATGACGCCGAAAATCTTCCTCGTCGCGCATCACGTGTTCCCAAAAGCGCGGTTGCCAAACCATCTTTGCCCCATCCTCCCTGACCGGAGAGGGAATGCGCCGTGAGAATTCGGTCTTAATCATTTGCCAGCGAGTCGAGAAGTCACAGTCACCGTCGGGGAATTGCCACAAGCAGTGAAGATGATCCGGGAGCACAACGGCCGCAACGATCGTAAAGGGACGGCGTGCCTTAACGCAACGAAACGCTCGGCGCAGCTCTTTCACCCGCTGTGCGGAGTCGAAGAGATGTTGTCGCTCGTAAGTCACGACGGTAAAGAAATAGGAGCCGCCAGGAATATACAGCCTGCGATAGTCACTCATGATCCATCCTGATGCTTTTCCCATGCCGGAAACGCTGCGCTTATTCCGGCCTACGCAACTACGCAACCCACAGAGCATCGTTAAACGTTTCCAGTACCTGCGTGAGTTCGCCGCTGAAGATACGGTTGAGTCGGACGAAGCCACCACCTTCACGCTTGAAAACAAGGTCCGGGTCGTCGAGCGCGGCACGATCGACAATGAGATTGGCCTTGGTCTGGGCGGCGATCCTCTGTAGCCACTGGCGTTGCGGCGTGGACCATGAGCGCGAGGCGAGTATCTTCTGTAAAGCGTTGTCTACCCGCTGCTCATAGGGCAACAGTGGATCACCGATGGCAGCCTGGCGGATATACCCGACGATGCGCGCGGCAATGTCTTGATTGGTCTTCTCGCGCCAGGCGGTGGCGAGATTGGCCTCACTGTATCCGGCCTTGTCGAGTTCCAAAGCGAGTTCGCGTAACTGCTTGCGAGTGAGTTCGCGCGGACGAGTGAGCACGGTGAGTAACGCCGGGATGTCGTTGCGGTGGCTGTTGATGAAGGCGGTAAACTCGTCGAGGTAGGCATCCGGCTTCTTGGCCTTGCCGTAGCCACGTGTGGCGCCGAGCAACTGGTCGGGATGCTCGGAGATGTAGAGCGGAGCCGCACGCCCTTCCCCCTTACGATCGAGAATTTCGCCGAGGTCGGGATGCTGCGTGAACCAGGCCGCAATATCCGCCAGTGACATGGCTCGGAGCTTCTGGAGAAAAGCGTCGGGTGGCATGCCGGCGCGGGTTTCAAAGTCATGAATGCTAGCTTCGCTCAAGTGGCGCTTCTTGCGCCGGAGTTTAGCGACGAACTGGTCGCGCACGAGCGCGCGTTCCTCATCGCCGATCACTTGCATTAGCTCACGGGTGAGTTGAGTGAAGCTGATAGTCGGATCGGTAACCACAGGCTGCATAGCAGTGAGGCCCTGCAAAGCCTCGTAGATTTTTACGGCGTCGAAGATGCGGAAGGTCTCTTTGCCGATCTCATCGCACAGACGCGTCGCACGGCCAAGCATCTGGTCGAACAGGATGCGACTATTGACCCGGCGCAGGAAGACCAGGTTGCAGATCTCAG
>Ga0070741_10014174_pt1 | contig 13856 bp, 13 predicted proteins | sample Coa_R1_4_FD_66440 | JGI IMG/M metagenome (GOLD analysis project Ga0070741, IMG submission 66440) | Surface soil microbial communities from Centralia Pennsylvania, which are recovering from an underground coalmine fire - Coalmine... | ecosystem: Environmental > Terrestrial > Soil > Unclassified ... | reverse complement strand
CGAGTGGTCCTCCACCGCCGACTACGACCCGGCCGCGGCCGAGGCGACGCGGCGGCGCATCTTCGGAGAGCTCGCCGGCGGACCCGTGCTCGTGATCGGGACCCACTTCGCCGGCCCGACCGCCGGTCACGTCGTGCGCGACGGGGAGGCGTTCAGGCTCGTCGTGACGGCTCCTGCAGCTGCCTCATGACACCGGGACCGCTGAGGCGTCCGTCTTTCTGCGGATCGAGCCCCGACCGGCCGGCCGCCGATTGACGTCCGGCAGTATCGAAATGCCGCTCGAGCCACTGATCGGCCGCTCGCTCGCCGATCTCGTGCAGAAGCCGCGAGGGACGCATCCGTCGTTGTTCGTCTTGCCCGACGCGCCAAACGAGCCGAGGGCTTCGTCGCCGATAGCATGGACGACGAGAGGCTTGAACGGCGCCTGGACCGATCCGGACCTGAGCCGCTCTTCGACGAAGGCGATCGTCGCCGGCGAAGGCAGACGACGCGGCGGGATCGCCCCTCACCCGACCGACTTGGCAGGAGCGGCGTAGGGAGACAGGTCGCGGGCCACGTGGCGGCCCAACGGCGCGCCGCCGGCCAGGATGCCGTCGCGCACTACCGTCGTCCCGCGAACCATCGTCACTACCGGCCAGCCCGTGACTTCGAGCCCCTCGTAGGGCGTGTAATCCGACCCGTGATGCAGCAGCTCCTGCGAGATGGTCACACGCCGCTCCGGGTCCCAGATGGCGATGTCGGCGTCCGCTCCGACCGCGATCGTGCCCTTGCGCGGGTGCAGGCCGTAAAGGCGAGCATGGTTGGTGGCGGTGAGAGCGACGAACTGGTTGAGGCTGATGCGGCCCTTCATCACGCCCTCCGAGAACAGGATGGGCAGGCGGGTCTCCACGCCTGGAATGCCGTTTGGAACCCAGCGGAAGCTGGTGCGACCTTTCGGCGTGAGCTTGCCGGCGGGATCGTCGTAGCGGAACGGGCAGTGATCGGAGGAGAACACCTGGAACACGCCCGTCTCGAGCCCTCGCCAGCATGCCTCTTGGCTGGCCTCGTCGCGCGGGGGTGGGCTGCACACGTACTTGGCGCCTTCCATGTTGAGGCCGTCCAGGTCCTTCTCGGTCAGCACCAGGTACTGGGGGCAGGTCTCGCCGAACACCTTGAGACCCCGGCTCTGGGCCCATCGGATCTGTTCCATCGACTCGCCGTTCGACACGTGAACGATCATGATCGGTACGTCGACCAGCTCGGCCAGGGTGATGGCCCGATGCGTGGCCTCACGCTCGACCGGAATCGGCCGCGAGGTGCCATGGTACTTGGGGGCCGTTTGCCCCGCGCTCTCGAGCCGCCGGGTGAGGAAGCGGATAGCGTCGTAGTTTTCGGCGTGCACCATGACCAGCGCACCGGTCTCGCGCGCCACCGAGAACACCTCGAGCATCTGCAGGTCGTTGAGGGCGAGGTCCTCGTAGGTCATGAACACCTTGAAGGAAGTGTAGCCGTCGCCGACCAGCGCCGGCAGCTCCTGTCCCAGCACCTGCGGGCTGGGGTCGGAGATGATGAGGTGGAAGCTGACGTCGACGTGGCAGCAGCCGTCGGCGAGCGCATGGTAGTCCTTCACCGCCTGGCGCAGGCTCTGGCCCCTCTGCTGCAGGCAGAACGGCATAACGAGAGTGTTGCCGCCGAAAGCGGCTGCCCGCGTGCCGCTGGAGAAATCGTCGGCCATGACGATGCCGGGCCCGCTCGGCTGGGAGAGGTGGACGTGGCTGTCGATGCCGCCGGGCAGCACCAGCCTGCCGCGCGCGTCGATCACCTGCTCGGCCCCGCCGAGGTCCTCGCCCAGGGCCACGATCCTGCCGCCGCGGATGCCGACGTCGCAGGCAACCGTGTCGCTGGCGGTGGCAACGCGTCCGCCGCGGATGATGGTGTCAAGCTTGGGCATGGGTGGCCTCTCAGCTGCCTCGGTAGGTGGTATAGCTCCACGGCGACACGAGCAGAGGCACGTGATAGTGGCCCTCGGGCTCGGCGATGGAGAAGCGAATTACGACCACGTCGAGAAATGGCGGATCGGCTAGGGTGCAGCACCCCGCGAAATAGGCGCCGATCCTGAACTCGAGCTGGTAGCGGCCGATGCGCAGAGGCGCACCGGCGAGCAACGGCGCGTCGGTACGCCCGTCTGCGTTGGTCGTGGTCTCCACGATGAGGCTCTCGCCGGCGCTTGCAGCCTCCTTGAGCGCAATGCGGACGCCGGCAGCGGGCATGCCGGACACCGTGTCGAGGACGTGGGTGGAAAGGCGCCCCTCCGTCTTCGGCTTGCCCGGTCCGACGACTGCATCGACGAGGCGCAGCCGCGAAATGTGGGCGATCTCACCGAGCGCGGTCTGTCGCTCTGCGGATGGAGAGTTGGCGAGCCGGCGCTCGTAGCTGTCGAGGATGGAGTCGCGCGTGTGGCGGCGCACGCAAATGACGAACGGGAAGCCGAACCGCTCGCGATACGCCGCGTTGAGGTGCCGGAAGCGCGAATACTCGGCCTCGCTCAGGCGATCGAGCCCGAGCCCGCCCTGCTCGCTGCGCGATTGCGGGGTCATGTCGCCGGCGCGGGCGACCTTGTCGGCGAGCTCCGGATGGCCGCGGATGAGCGCCAGCTGCTCGTCCTCTCCGGCCGCAGCGACCACTCCGATCATGGCGGCATGCAGATCGGCGACGGTGGCGAACGGTCGTCGGGTGCAGGCCCGCTCTGCCACCCACGGCGCGTTTTCGAAGATGCCTCCGAGGGCCGCGACGAACCTGGCATCGTCGCAAGCGTTGAGCTCGTCGAGCGTGGTGGGCAAGGCCGGCACCTCCTACTCCGAGACGTCCTTGTGCTCTATGCGGCGCGCGAGTGCCGCGGGCAATCCGCTGGTCGCCTTGGCTGCCGGGCGGCGCAGCGTTCCGCGCGTGGGCCTGACGGGGCCGAGTGCGACGAGCCCCTCGGCGAGCTTGACGGCCGCCTGGATGGGGTCGACGAGCGGCACCGCAATGCGATGCTTGACGCGCCCGGTCAAACCGGCCAGCGGTGCGCCCGAAAAGATGACGACGTCGGCCTCGGTCTCGTCAACCAGGCGGTTGGCGAGCGCCACCAGATGGTCTCCCATCTCCTCCTGCACCTCGGTGATCGAGGAGAAGGGCCCGTCGATCGCGTACACTCCTGCGCAGCGCGATTGCAGTCCGTGCATCTCGACGCAATCCCGATACCAGGGCTTCAGCGCCTCGGCAAAAGTGACGACGGCAAATCTGCGGCCGAGCGTGCAGGCGGTCAGCATGGCCGCCTCGGCCATGCCGACGACGGGAATGTCGAACAGCTCGCGCGCACCGATCAGGCCCGGGTCGCCGAAGGCGGCGATGATGGCGGCGTCGGCCGCGCCGTGGTGCTCGGCCAGCATCTCGAGCAGCACCGCACCCCCGATCTGAGCCTCGGCGCGGTTGGAGATGTAGGGCAGCCCACCGGGGGCAGTCAGCGGGACAAGCGCGGTGCCCGGCGCCGCTACCTTCGTCGCAGCCTCGAGCAGGCGGCGGGTAACGCCTTCGCTCGTGTTCGGATTGGCGAGCAGGATTCGCATCGGGTCAGCACCTCTCGTTGGCCGCGGCGCCGGACAGAACGCGCTCCGCAGCCGCCCCAAGCCCGAGCACCATCAGGTCGCGCCCGCGCCTGGCGATGATCTGCAGGCCGGCCGGAAGATTGCCGCGCGCACGGCCACAGGGCAGCGACAGCGCTGGGGTCAGCGCGTGATTGAAGAAGGGCGTGAAAACGGCGTGCCCGCGCGCACCGACGGCGACGCCCCCGATGCGCGGCGGTCCCAGCTCGTTGGCGGGCCAGGCGACACAGGGCACGGTTGGGGTGAGCAGCAGGTCCCAGTCGGTGAGGAAGGCCGCTACTGCGCGCCTGATGCTCTGGCTCGCCTCCAGTGCGCCCGCCACATCCGCGCCCGACAGGGCCAGGCCGCGCTCGATCTGGGCGCTGACGTCCGGGTCGAACAACTCCGGGTTCTGCCGCCACTTTCCGCCATGCAATGCGGCGAGACCCGCCGCCTGCAGCGGCATGACCGAGCCTTCGCCGAGCCCGGCCGGCCAGACAGGGTCGGCGCGGGCCACCGGCCAGCCGGAGTGGGCGAGCCTCTCCACCGCCGCGGCAACGGTGCCGGCGACGTCTGCGTCGACGGGCACGTCGAGGCCGAGCGTGGGGCTGAAGGCAATGCGCAGCCTTGCCGGCTGCCACTCCCGTGCCGGATCGATGGCCACGCTCTCGGGATCGGCGGCGTCTGGTCCGGCGACCGCATCGAACAGGGCCGCCGCGTCGCCCACGGTGCGCCCCATGGGGGCCAGCACGGATATGCCCCAGAACGGTTCGGCAAAGCCGGGCCCATAGGGGATGGCGCCGAACGACGGCTTGAAGCCGACCACGCCGGTGTGCGCCGGTGGCCGCCGTCCCGAGCCGCCCCCGTCGGTGCCGAGCGCGATCGGTGCGAAGCCGGCCGCCAGCGCCGCGGCATTGCCGCCGGATGACCCGCCGGGCGTAAGGCTGGGATCGAGGGGATTGCGGGCGATGCCGTAGTGGGGGCTGTTGGTTACGCCCTTGCAGGCGAACTCCGGGCAATTGCCGATGCCGATGACGACCGCGCCGGCGCGCCGCAGCCGGGCCACGGCAATGGCGTCCTGCGCCGCGACATGGTCGGCGAACAGCCGCGAGCCCTGGGCAATCCGCCGGCCTGCAACGAAGATGTTGTCCTTAATGACCACCGGCACTCCGGCGAGTGCCGGCCGCTCCCCGCGCTCGATGCGTCTGCGGACCTCCACGGCCTCCACCCGGGCGGCGTCGGCATCGAACGCGACCAGGGCGTTGAGTAGCGGATTTCGCTCGGCAATGCGGGTAAGGAAGGCCTCGACGACCTCGACCGGATCGAGAACGCCCGCATTCACCCGGCGGGCGATCGATGGTGCATCGAGCTCGATCATGACTGGGACCTCACGAGTGCCACGGTGGCGAGCAGGGAGAGCGTTGCGAGCAGAGCATAGCCGTGGGCGAGCGACGCCACCTGGCTGACCCCCGCGATCAGCAGCGGGCCGAGCAACAAGCCGGCATAGCTGGCGGTCAGCACGGCGCCGGTCGCCTCCGGGATACGTCCGTCGGGGGCCAGTCGGGCTACCTCGGCGAGGAATACGCCGTTCCACCCGCTTGCCGTGAGACCGAACACGAAAGCAGTCGTCCCGAGCAGCGCCAGTGGCCAGTCGGGAGAGGCGGCGGCCACGGCAATCGCGCACGCTGTCATGGCGAGGCCCAGGCCGGCGATCACGCTGCGCGCTGCGACATAGCGGGTGGCGACCATACCCCAGAGCAGGCGGCCGATGAGCCCGCCGCCTTGCGCCACGGCCAGCAGGACGCCGGCCGTGACGTGCGCCAGCCCCAGCCGATCGACGGCGAGGATGACGAAGTAGGCGTTGAGCGCCAGCTGCATGGCCGAATAGGGCATCGAGGCGAGAGCGAGTGCCGAAAGCCCCGGCGAGCTACGCAGAAGACGCCAGGACCGGAGGAGTTCCATGGCGACCGCCGGCGTGCGGACCTCGGCAGCATCGTAGCGCCGGCGCATGGCGAGCAGTACCGTACAGACGAGGCACGCGAGGAGCACGATGACCGCAAAACCCGCCTGCGGAGCGACGAGGGCGATGGCGGGCAGAGTGAGCGAGCCCAGCATGGCGCCGATCTGATTGCCGGTCTGGCGGATGGAGAAGATCAGAGGCCGCTGATTGGGACGCGAGAGGCGGGCGAGCAGCGCCGAGCTCGCCGGCGTCTCGGGACCGAATGCCAAGCCCAGGAGAATGCCGGCCGCCACCAGGGCCGCCGTGCTTCCTTGCATGGCGGTCGCCATGGCAGCTGCGACGGCTACGGCACACAGCGCGGCGACGGCGAGGGCGCCGAGCCGGGCCGCCAGTACGCCGCCGGCAAGCGACGTCGTCACTCCAATGACGAACACGCAGGTGGAAAACAGGGAGACGGCGCCCTCGCCTATGCCGAGCTTCGGTGCCAGCACGCCCGGGGCGAAGAGGGCGAGTGCAACCAGCGCCTGAAGCGACGTCATGGCGGCGAGCGCCGGCGCCAGGGGCGGCGCGACGGGGCTTGCCGCGGCGGCCTCTCCCGCTACCATGCCGGCCATCCAGCGGAGGAAGCGCCATGCCGGGACTGTCGGTACATGCGGTCGACGTGACGCGCGGCGTGCCGGCCGGCGGCATGCGGATCGAGGTGTTCGCGCTCGTGCCGGTGCGGCGGCTCATCGCCGAGGGCAGGCTTTCGGTGTCCGGCATGTTCGATCATGCGATCGCCGGCCAGAGGCTGCAACCCGGCACCTATGAGGTGGTGTTCCATGCCGCCGCCTTCTTCAGGGACGCCGGGGTGCCGCAGGCGGAACCGCCGTTTCTGGGCGAGGTGCCTTTCCGCTTCGCCATCGCCGATCCCGAACAGCACTATCACCTGCCGATGAAGATCACGCCGTGGGGCTTCTCCCTGTACCGCGGGAGCTGAACCCGGCCGGCACCCTGCCGGCGGCGCGGCGGAGACGCCCATGGCCGTCACCGCAGCCGGCGCGACAGGCCGGCGATGCGCTCCATCACCATCATCAGCGCCAGCGTCACGACGATCAGGACGCCGGACACGGCCGCAATGGTGACATCGAGCCTGCCTTCCAGATCCTGCCACATGCGGATCGGCAGCATATCAGTGCGCGCATCGCGCAGGAAAAGGGATACCGGCACGTTGTCGAACGATGACATGAACGCGATGAAGGCACCGGCAAGAATACCCGGCCGGATCAGCGGCAGTGTCACGCGCCGAAAGGTGAAAAGACGCGAGGCGCCGAGGCTGGCGGAGCTCTCGAGCAGCGAAGTGTCGAGCTGCGCCAATGCCGCGACCGTGGTGCGCACCACGTAAGGAACGCACACGACGGTGTGGCCGATGACGAGGGTCAGCGGCGACACGGAGAGGCCGATCAGCGTGAAGAACATGAGTGCCGCCAGGCCGAAGGCGAGCGCCGGCAGCACCAGCGGCGACATGAACAGGCTGTCGAGCACGCGCGCCGTCCATCGCTCGGAGCGGGCGATGGCGAGCGCCGCCGCCACGCCGAGCACCACCGACACGAGCGTCGATCCGATCGCGATCTTCAGGCTGTTGCTGGCGGCGAAGTGCAGCTGCCAAGCATCGAGCAGGGCGACATACCAGCGGAGCGAATAGCCGGGCGGCGGGAACCTCAGGGAGAACCCGCTGGTGAACGACACGACGATGACAACGAGTGTCGGCAGCACCAGCAGCACGAAGCAGAGCCCCGCCAATCCCCACATGGCGATCTTGAAGCTCAGGGCCTCGGGCCCATCGTAGCGATGCTGCATAGCCAGCCTATGCTTGCGCATACCCCTTCGAGAGCCTGCCCACCATGTTGAACAGGGTGACGGCAACGAGCACGGCCGCCAGGAAGATGATGGAGATGGCGGCCGCAAACGGCCAGTTGTTGAGGGTCGAGGACTGTTGGTAGATGTACATCGGCATGAACAGCATCTGTCCGCCGCCGATCAGGGTCTGGGTGATGAAGGCGGTAATGGCCGCTGCGTATGTAAGAAGGCAGCCGGCGACGATGCCCGGAAACGTCAGCGGCAGGATCACCTTGCGGAAGGTGCGCCAGTGGCCGGCCCCGAGGGCGGCGGAGGCATCGAGCAGATTGGGATCGAGCCTCGACAGCGCGGTGATGACCGGCAGCACCATCAGCGGCATCTGCACCTGCGCCAGCGCCACGACCATGCCGCCTTCGGTGTAGAGCAGCCGCAGCGGGCTGTCGATCACGCCGAGCTCGATGAGGGCGGTATTGATGATGCCCTGGCGGCCGAGAATGACGATCCAGGCGAAGGTGCGCACCACCACGCTGGTGAGCAGCGGCAGCAAGATGACGAGGACCAGCCCTGCCTGCGCCCATCTCGGCGAGCGCACGTAGGCCCAGGCCATGGGAAATCCAAGGAACAGGCAGAGCGCCGTCACCTCGACGCCGATCCACAGCGTGTGTCCGAGCACGCCGAGCGAGAAGGGATCGAGCAGGAACTTGGCATACTGCGTGAGCCCCATCTTCGTCATGGAGACGTCGGTGTGCAGGCTGACGAAGATCAGGATGAACAGCGGCGCAAGAAAGAACGCGGCAAAGAAGGCCGCCAGCGGCAGCGCGAGCTTCAGGTCGTAGGTCGCCGTGTCGGTGCGCGCTGACATGGGGTCCCTGCGGAGGAGGCTGGCAGCCTCCCCGCACCCGCCGGGCCGCGGGCCGGGGAGAGCGGTATGCCTCGTGCGACACTCAGATCTTGATGTCGCGGTTGAAGCGCTCGATCCAGCTGGCGCGGTGCTCGTTGATCTTCTTCCAATCCTGGAAGACGAACTTTTTCTTCATGTCGGCGTGGTCCTTGGCAAGCGCCCTGGCAATCTCGCCCGCCATCTTCACCTTGGTGTTGGTGGGAACGATGAGATAGGGCGACTCCATGAGCTTGGCCTGCACCTCGGGGGCGAGAGAGGCATCGATGAGCTTGGCGGCGAGCTCGACGTTGGGCGAGTTCTTGACAATGTGGATCGTGGTCTTGAACGCGATGGCACCCTCCTTGGGGGCCACGAACTCGACCGGCACACCACGGGCCTTGAGGATCTGGATGGCATTGAAGTTGCCGGGCCCGATGTCGATCTGGCCCTGCTGGTAGAGGGTGGCGAGCTGGCCGGGATTGGCGGCGACGGCGGCGAGATTGGGTTTCAGCTCCTCAATGGCCTTGAAGCCCGCTTCGACATCGGCCTCGCTTCCGCCCCGCATTCGCGCGACTTCCACGAGCCAGCCGGTGCCGAGCGTGGAGTTGAGGTTGGTGATGCCGACGCGGCCCTTGTACTCGGGCTTCCAGATATCGGCCCATGACGTCGGCGGCTTCTTGATCTTGTCGGGATTGTAGGTGATGCCGACCACCTGGAAGAACGGCGCCGGTCCCATGGGCTCTTGCGCGTCGGCGATGAGGTCCTTGTAGTATTGCGACTTGGCCACCGGGAACGGCTCGACCAGTCCCTGATCGATGGCCTGCAGGGCCGGGCCCGGGTCGTGCAGCATGACGTCGATGGGCGGGTTCTGCAGCGCGGCCTTGACCTTGGCGATCTGGTCCATCGACAGCATCGGGTCGAGCGTGATCTCGGCATTGTTGTTGGCCTTGCGGAAGGCCGGGACCAGCACGTCCTTGTGCGCCTCCTCCCAGCTGCCCGTGAAGGTCGCGAACACGAGGCGGCGGGCTTGCGCGAGCGTGAGGCGAGGAAATGCATGCATCGCGCCGAGCGCGAGCGCGCTCGTCAGAAGGCTGCGCCGGGAAACAATCATGGCCGAACTCCTGGGGGTTGCGTTTGAGACGGGGGTGCACGAAAGACCGCCACGACATCGGCGGAGAGCGGCTCGACCCGAACGGCCGTGCCGGCCGCCCTGGGCTCGGTGCCGGCCGACCGTGGCTCGGTCATCTTGATTGCCTGCCCGTCGGCAGTGCGGATTTCGTGGACGATCATGGCGCCCAGCGGCAGGCCCATCTCGACCGTTCCGGCGATGCCGCCGCCATCGCGGCAGACGCGTAAGTGCTCAGGCCGCACGCACACCGTTACCGCATCGCCAACGGCAAGATGCTCGGAGGGCGCGCGCGTGGCGATCTCGCCGCCCACCGCCAGCTCCACGCGTGCGCTGCGGCCGTTGAGCTCCACGAGTTTGCCGGGCAGCAAGTTGGCCGTACCTACGAACGTATTCACGAACAGCGAGCGTGGACGATCGTATATTTCGCTCGGTGTGCCGAACTGCTCGAGCCGGCCCTGGTTGAACACCGCGACCCGGTCGGCCATCGACAGCGCCTCCTCCTGGTCGTGGGTGACGATCAGCGTGGTGGTGCCGGACAGGCGCTGGATGCGCTTGATCTCGATCTGCATGTCGAGGCGCAGGTTCTTGTCGAGCGCGGCGAACGGCTCGTCGAGCAGGAGGATGGCGGGATTGACCGCGAGCGCCCGCGCCAGTGCCACGCGCTGCTGCTGGCCGCCGGACAGCTCGCGCGGATGCCGCCGCGCGAGGTGCCCGAGTTTGACGAGCTCCAGCATCTCCTCCACGCGCGCCCGCGCCGCCGGGCGTGCCGTCCCGCGCGCCTCCAGCCCATAGGCCACGTTCTCGGCCGCGGTCATGTGCGGGAAGAGCGCGTAGTTCTGGAATACGATGCCGACGGAGCGCTTGTTCGGCGGGAGATGATCGATGCGTTCGCCCCCGACGATGACGCGACCTTCGGTCTGCTTGATGAAGCCGCCGATCGCCCGCAGCAGGGTAGTCTTGCCGCAGCCGGACGGACCCAGAAGCGCGACGAGCTCGCCGCCCTTGATATCGAGCGTGACGTCCTCGACGGCAGTGGCGGTCCCGTAGCGGTGCGTGATCCCGTCGAGCAGCAGTGACTGGCCGGTGGATGCAGGAGCTGTCATCTGAGTGTACCGGGCCCGACGTGTTGGCAAGCTCGCGGTGCGTTCTCGACGCGGCCGAGGACACCGGCTACATTAGACAAACGCTGATTGAATGCAATATCGTTTTTATATAGCAAAATCCGTGATATAGAAGATTTTGCATGCAAAATGAGCGGAAGGGCTGGAAATTGGGCAGACGACGTAGATCGCTAGGGGACGCGGAACTGTGGGGGCTTGCCGCCCCACCCGTCACCGCGCACATGTCGCTGCACGAGCAGACGACGACGCGACTGCGCGACCTCATCGTCAAGGGCGCCTTGGCGCCCGGCGCACGCCTCGTGGAGGTCGACCTGTGCCGGCGTCTGGCAGTGTCGCGCACGCCGCTGCGGGAGGCATTCAAGGTGCTGGCCTCGGAAGGGCTGGTGCAGATCCACCCCCATCGCGGCGCCAGCGTCACGCGCATGACGCCGACGGAGACGACCGAGCTGTTCCAGGTGACGGCGCACCTGGAGTCCATGGGAGCCGAGCTCGCCGCCCAGCGTATCAGTGACGCGGACCTGGCCAAGCTCAATATCATGCACGAGCAGCTCGTGGCCTGGCATGCTCAAGGCAAGCGGCACGAGTACTTCGACCTCAATCAGCGCATCCACCGCGCGGTCGTCGCCCTTTCCGGCAATGGCGTGCTGGCGGACACCCACGCCCGCCTCATTGCGCGAGCGCGACGCAGCCGCTACCAGGCCATCCTCGACGATGCGCGCTGGGCGGAATCGGTGAGCGAGCACGCCCAGCTGATGGCCGCATTCGCGCGCCGCGACGCGCGCAGCGCAGCGGACATCTGGCGCAAGCACGTCTTGCGCACCGGCATAGTGGTGGTCGCGCGTGAAATGTCCCTCGAGGCGGCATCCGCCGATACGCGGAGCGACGACGCCGCCGGCCGGCGGCGGGCGCGGGGATGAGATGCAGGAGGCAAGAATGGGCGGCGGCTATGACCGGGATCTGATCGGCTACGGCGGCAATCCGCCCGATCCGCGCTGGCCGAACGGGGCGCGCCTGGCGGTCAACTTCGTGATGAACTTCGAGGAAGGCTCCGAGCCGTCGGTGCAGGACGGGGAGGGTTACACCGAGCTCGGCCTGACAGAGGCGCTCGGCCTCGGCCAATCCCCGAAGGGCCGCGACCTCGCCGGCGAAAGCATGTTCGAGTACGGCAGTCGGGTCGGCTTCTGGCGCCTGATGCGGCTGTTCCAGGAGCGCAAGCTGCCAATGACGGTGTTCGCCTGTGCCCTGGCCCTGGAGCGGCACAAGCCTGCAGCCGAGGCCATTCGCGCATCGGGCTTCGACGTGTGCTCGCACGGTTGGCGCTGGATCAAGCACGCCGACCTCACCGAGGCGGAAGAGCGCGAGCACATCCGCAAGGCGGTCGCCTCGCTCGAGGCGAGCGTCGGCGAGCGGCCGCTCGGCTGGTACTGCCGCTACGGACCGGGTACCAACACGCGCCGCCTCCTCGTCGAGGAGGGAGGCTTCCTCTACGACTCCGACTACTACGGCGACGAGCTGCCGTTCTGGAAGACCGTGGCGGGCCGGCCCCATCTCATCGTGCCCTACTCGCTCACCAACAATGACGGCAAGTACGCCGGCTGGATGGGTACGGCGGACGAATGGTTCGCTTTCATCCGCGACGCCTTCGACATGCTCTACAGGGAGGGGGCCACGCATCCGAAGATGATGTCGGTCGGTCTGCATATGCGGTTGATCGGCCACCCGGCGCGGGCGGCCGGGCTCGAACGGCTGCTCGACTACGTCATGAAGCGCGACGGCGTGTGGGTGACGCGCCGGCTCGACATTGCCAGGCATTGGGCGACCGCCCACCCCTACCCCGGAAAGGGCCTAAATGAGTAGCGGGCTATCTCCGAGGTGGCGCGTCGGCACGGGATTTCGCCCCCAGCAATTGTTCGCCTGGCGCAGGCAGGTTCGCGAGCATGTGCCTGCTGCCAACTTCGCGAACGGGGCGACAGCCGCGGAGATCGAGAACCCCATCGGCATGGTAGTGATCCGCGTTCGCGGTGCTGCGGACGTGAGGATGCTGATGTTCGCTCAATCGCGGTTGGCGTAACGTTTTCGAGCGCGTTGGGGGACGATCGGAGCTTTCGCGGCAGCTTCGGCCGTACCGTTCAAGGGCCCGACCCCCGGAGGGACCAGCCAGTACGGGCTGCCGATACGTTGCGCTTCGCCCGCGCCGATCGGTGCGGCTGCGGACGAAAGTCTGCGATCGGACAACGGCTATCGAGCATCCGACGCACGCGGAGCGCCAGGCGCTCGTCGCGCAGATGGCGGGCCGCTCGGCCGCACTCCGTAGGCTTCTCTTAATTCAAACGGCGTAATTCATACGCAAAGGGCGGCCGCAACCGTGACCAAAGAAATCGGCGCAAGTTTCTCCATCCATCACGGTGATGCAGTTCACCTGGGCGGCCGCAACGCCGACGACCCGATCCGGGCGCGCCCGAGAAGCCGGATGGCGGCAGACACTACGGCACGCACCGCTACTGATGGGCTCCATCGCTGAGCGACGCCGGCAGAGCCCACACGCGCCGACCCTCCCGCCGAAGGATCGACGTGATGATGACGAGCCGTCGGCCAGGAGATGAAGGAGGAATGGCATGACGCGTCTTGCGGCGGCCAGAAAGACTTCGACCCGGAGGATGGAGGGCGCGTCGAAAACGGGCGCGAAACTCTTCGACACTGCCCTCCTCGGCGATCCGCGGGTCGCCATGGACTTCATTACCAACATTCTGGAGTCGTCGACGGAATACTCCGTCATCGCCAAGGATCTCTCCGGGAAGATCCTGCTGTGGAACGAAGGTGCGCGCCGGCTCTACGGCTACGAGCCCGACGAGGTCGTCGGCAAGATGAATTCCTCTTCTCTCCACACGCCGGAGGACGTGGCGGCCGGACTGCCCAGAAAGATCATGGCGGATGCCCTGCGATACGGAAAATTCGAGGGCACCGTCTCGCGGCGGCGCAAGAGCGGTGAGCAGTTCACCGCGCGCCTGGTCATCACGCCGCGGCTCGACGCGGCCGGCGAAGCTGTCGGGTTCCTTCTCATCTCCAAGGACATTTCGGATGAGATTCGGATGGCCCAGTATGCGCGCAGCCTGATCGAGGCCTCGCTCGATCCACTGGTCACCATCAGCGCAGACGGCACGATCACCGACGTCAACGAGGCAACCACCAAGGTCACCGGCGTCCCGCGCCAGAATCTCATCGGAACGGACTTCTCCAATTACTTCACCGAGCCGGAGAAGGCCCAGGAAGGCTACCGCCAGGTCTTCGCCAAGGGCATGGTGACCGACTATCCGCTGACGATCCG
>Ga0070741_10014173_pt1 | contig 13857 bp, 13 predicted proteins | sample Coa_R1_4_FD_66440 | JGI IMG/M metagenome (GOLD analysis project Ga0070741, IMG submission 66440) | Surface soil microbial communities from Centralia Pennsylvania, which are recovering from an underground coalmine fire - Coalmine... | ecosystem: Environmental > Terrestrial > Soil > Unclassified ... | reverse complement strand
TTGTTTGCTCCTTCCTTTTACTGATGATGGTGTACTACTTCTGCTCCAAAATATCTTGCGCGATGGTCGCGGCGGTCATTGCCGTTGGCCATCCTGAGTAAAAGGCGAGGTGCGTAAATACTTCGCCAAGTTCTTCTTTGGTTACGCCGTTTTCCAGCGCGCGCGCGATATGCACGCGCAACTGCTCGGGCCGGTAGGTGGACATGAGCGCCGCGACAGTGATTAAACTACGATCACGTTTGGACAAACCTGGCCGTTCCCACACGTCGCCGAATACTACCTTTTCGGTCAAATCAATGAGCTTGGGTGCAACTTTGCGGACTTTCTCGCGCGCCGCTGCTACTGCTGGTGATGGTACCGTTGCCATGCGTGCCTCCTTTTTTGATGATAGGAGGCCAGCTCTACCACGTTGCGAAGGTGGAGGCCAGAGCGATCTCATTGTGTGAAGAATTTGGGATTACGGAGCCGAAGACAGAGGAACGTCGAGAGTGGTCACCCGTCGTAACTCGCGGCGATACCTGCCATCGGCAAATGGGGTAGCCCGGTGCATAGTAGCGCGGTTGTCCCAGATCACCAGATCGCCTTCTCGCCACACGTGACGGTAGACGAATTGGGGCTGGGTTGCGTGTTCGATCAGCTCGCGCAGCATCAGTCGCCCCTCGGGCACTGGCCAGTCGATAATCTTTGACGCGTGCGAGGCAACATACAGTGACTTTCGGCTCGAACCAGGCAGCATACGAATAAGGGGGTGTACTGCACCTTTCAAAATGTCTTGCTCTTTTTCGGAAAACTCGAAACCCAACACTTGGCGGGAATACGCTATAGAGTGATGCACGCGAAGACCTTCGAGTTGTGACTTCATCTCATTGGGCAGTGCGTCGTATGCCGCCCGCATATCAGCGAACTGCGTGTCGGCGCCGACGGACGGAATAACTTTGGCCGCGAGCATCGAGTAGCGACCAGGAGGGTCTTGGAACGAGGCGTCAGTATGCCACAGGCGATTACCCAGGCCATACATGCGGCGGCGGTCGTCGGACTTCAGAATCTCGCCGGCTTCATCGAGGTTGGAGATGTCAGCGAGGGCTTCGTTCCCCAGGCGGCTCTTCTGCAAAGCACTGATGCCAGTTTTAGTATGTAACTGACCGTCAAACCGCTGGGCAAAGGCGATGTGCTCATCGTCGTTGAGGAACTGATCATGAAACACGAGCACTGCGTATTGATCCATGCCGGCGCGGATCTGCTCGAGCGTTTCCCGGTCATGGACGTCACGCAGCGCAACCGGACTGACCTCGGCAACGAAATATGGGTGTAACTGACGGAATGTCAAAGCCATAGAACCCTCTTCCTTGTTTACAACGGTGCGCAGTTAAACTCGTGGTCAGTAACTTGAATTTGAGAGGACAATTTCCGTCATGCCCGCGCACGCGGGCATCCAGGAATCTCAAGCCAAAGCCGCACGTTAATCGCTCTGGATTCCCGCTCCCCGAGAGGACCGGGGACAAGTTTCGCGGGCATGACGCCACCGTCTCTACTCCCTAGATTCAACCTGCCTAACTACTAGGACCTACTCGCGAGAGTGTCAACAAGAAGAAATCACCTGTCCTCGCCGTTAATGAAAATCCCGACTCCGCACCGATACCGGGGCATTCCGCACTTGTGGAATCCACAGACGTTGCGCAACCAAATGAACGACACCGTCTTGTGATTGTAGGCGTCCTGTCACTCCCAGTAACGTGGCGGTTTTCGCAAGAACCTTATAGCGAGCGTACACTGCGGCCCAAAGGACGACATTCACAAACCCACTTTCATCTTCCAGGGTCATAAAGACGACTCCCTTAGCGGTACTCGGCCGTTGGCGACTGATGACGAGGCCGGCGTAACGAACTGCCGCTCCGTTCGGTAACGTTTGTACGAGTCTAGCTGTGGGTAAACCTAGCCCCCTCAGTTCAGTGCGGAGGGCCTGTAACGGGTGCCCGCGGACACTGTGGGCAGTTCGGCGATAATCCCAAGTGACTTGCTCACTTTGCGTGAGTGGAGAAAACGAAGGAAGGGATTCGCGTGACGGCAGTGGTAACGAGTCGTGGGTTATATGTTTGGCCGCCTGAACTTGCCACAACACCGTGCGACGGCTCCCCCCGAGGCTGGCAAACGCGCCGGCCTCGGCCAGTGCTGTTAAACTGTCACACTTGAGGTTGATACGCCGGACACAATCCCCAAGAGAGGTAAATTTTTCGTGCCGACGTGCCGTCACTATGCGTTCGCTCTCGTCCCGGCCGAATCCTTTGACAAAACGCAAACCCATACGAACCCCGAAGCCGTGCGGTGCTAACGGTTCTAAAGTGCACTCCCACTGACTGTGAGAGACGTCGACGGGGTGAAAGACAACACCGTGTCGCTTGGCGTCATCGACGATCGTCGCGGCACTATAGAATCCCATTGGCAAGGCGTTGAGTAGCGCGCAGGTGAAGGCTGCCGGGTAGTGGCATTTCAGGTAGGCAGCCGCGTAACTGATCAACGCAAAGCTCGCCGCATGACTTTCGGGAAACCCGTACTCGCCAAACCCGCGGATCTGATCGAACACACGTTCGGCGAATTGCCGGGGAATGCCCTTGGCTACCATACGGGTCAGTAACCGCTCGCGATGTTGTTCGATACGCCCACTCTTACGCCACGCGGCCATGTCACGGCGGAGCTGGTCCGCCTCCCCCGGGGTGTAATCCGCCGCAACTACTGCAAGCCGCATCACTTGTTCTTGAAACAAAGGAACACCGAGCGTTTTGGTAAGCACCGATTCTAACGAAGGATGTGGATAGGAAACAGGTTCTTCGCCATTGCGTCGCCGCAGATACGGATGCACCATGCCGCCGGTAATCGGTCCGGGCCGGACAATGCTGACTTCAATCACGAGATCGTAGAAAGTGCGCGGCTTGAGACGCGGGAGCATCGCCATCTGTGCGCGACTCTCGATTTGAAACACGCCGACCGTATCGCCACGGGAGATCATGGCGAATGTCGTGGAATCATCGGGGGGATCGTTGCAAGTGATAGGGTAACGCCGTAGTGCTGCCGCAGTAAAGAAAAACAGCGGTCAAGTTGTGAGAGTGCGCCGAGGCCCAGTAGATCGACTTTGAACAAGCCCAAAGTCTCCAGATCATCCTTGTCCCATTGGATCACTGTTCGTTCCGGCATAGTCGCATTCTCGATCGGCACTAGGGTATGGACCGGTTCATGGCCTAGGAGAAACCCGCCTGGATGAATCGACAAGTGACGCGGACAATCGAGGACCTCATTGCTCAGACGGAGCAAATGGCGATGAACAGGAAGCGACGGATCGAGGCCGGCTTGTGTCAAAGCTTCCTCTTGGACTGCTCCATAAGGGCCAAGGAGTTTGGTCACACGGCCCAGAGTTGTCTCCGGAATGCCAAGTACTTTCCCGATATCTCGTACCGCCGAACGCGGACGATAGCGAATGACATTGGCAACCATCGCGGCGTGCGAACGTTGATACTTGGCATAGACATACTGAATGACCTCCTCGCGCCGTTCGTGGGCAATATCGAGGTCGATGTCCGGCGGTTCCGCGCGCTCGCGGGAAAGGAAACGCTCAAACAGCAACCCCATACGTACGGGGTCAATGGCCGTAATACCCAGGCAATAACACACTGCGGAATTCGCCGCGGAACCGCGCCCCTGACACAGAATGTTCTGTCGCCGACAAAATTCGACGACTTCATGCATGGTGAGAAAGTACCCCTCGTATTCGAGTTCAGTGATAAGCGTGAGTTCTCTCTCAATCTGGGTGTAGACCTCGGCGGGAATCGCATTGTTATACCGTTGCCGCGCGCCGTTGACCGTCAGTTGGCGCAGCCACTGCGCGGCCGAGGTGCCGTCCGGAAGTCGCTCAAGCGGGTAACGGTAGCGCAACTCCGTGAGCGAGAAAGTGCAGCGGCTCGCGACTTCCTCTGTCCGAGCGACTGCGGCAGGGTCGTTGGCAAAGCGTGCGGCAAAAGCCGCCGGCGATAACAAGGCGTATTCCGCATTCGGCTTTATCAGTCGGCCTGCCGTACTCACCGTGACGCCATGGCGGACGCAGGTCAGCACGTCTTGTAACGGTCGCCGGGCGGCGGTGTGATACAGCACTTCGACCGCGGCAACCAGTGGTAACTGATAGTGCCCTGCGTGCTGACGGAGCGAGAGCTCCTGTTGCACTTCCTCCGCGCGCCGGTGACGCGCAGCCATCGCATAGAGTCGATCGCCGAAGGCTTCGCGCAACAACAAGGCTATAGACGTCGGGTCTCCGCCCCTGATCAACAGGCTGTGACCACCTCCCCACAGCGCGAGAAGTCCTTCGGCGTGAGCACAGACCTCCTCCCACGTTACGAAACTTTGCCCTTTTGGTGAGCGAAGCCGTCCTTTGGTTAATAATTGACAGAGATTGGCGTGCCCCTGTCGGTTTTGCACAAGTAGTATGATGACGGAACTGTCACTCAGCGTCACTTGAGCGCCAACGATCAACCGCACCCCGCACTCCCGCGCTTTACTGTGCGCTCGTACGACCCCATACATCCCGTCGCGATCCGTAAGTGCAAGCGCCGACAATCCAAGGCGCCGGGCTTCCGCGATCAACTCCTCAGGATGGCTTGCTCCTTCCAGTAGCGAGAAGTGACTTTTGCACCACAGGGGGACGTAGGATGACATCGCCGTCTCACTCCACGCGCCCCTGTAGCATCCACCGCCGGCGACGACGGTCGTAAAACACCAACAACAAATCTCCGCGTCGGGTTTCTACATACGCATATTCGCGCTCAACCAAACCTTGCCACCACCCACCGGAGATGAGGTACGGACCGACTACGCTTGTTACCGCTCCCGGGGGACTGTCCGTGGTACGCCGGCCTTCATGTCGGGGATATTGAAATGGAGGAATAAGTATCGTCGGCTGCGCGAGCAAACGGCGAACAAGAGTCGGCGCCGTCGCCGGGCGGGGACAGGGGAGGGTAATCTCACCCAATACTTCCCAGGTGAACTGCGCCTCGGGCAAATGCCCCTCGCGAAGGCGTGCGCGGACGACCGACTGTTCGCCAAACGCCGCCCGTACCCGGGCCAATGTGCGATTCGTTACCGAAAGATCACGACTGGAGTCGTGAGAGAACAGGCGCAATTGTTCGTCACTGGCGGGGCGACCGTGCACAGTGAGCGTGATTCGTGCTACTCCGGCAGGCAGCGCGTATGTCGCAAGCCGTACCCGGATGAGGTCGATGAGCTGAACGATATCGAGGGTCGGCGCAGCGGGGCGGAGCTGATCATGCTGTTGGGTGTGATCATCGAGCACAAACTCCCAGGCGAGCTCTGTGGCGGCGTGGTGCCGGGTACGTAACTCCTTTAACAAGGGGGGCAGCAGGCGGCGAAAAAGGAAAAGCAGGCGAATCTGATCACTCTCCGGTATCTCAAGGTCGACGTGAGCGCTGAGTGGTACTTGTTGTTGCCACGGCTGTAACGGGGGCCAATCGGCGGTGACGATATCACGAACCAGCTGGGTGAGCTCTGCACCAAACCGCTCGCGCAGAGACCCGCGCGGGAACCGCAGCACATCTCCTGCCGTTCGCAAGCCGAGCCGTGAAAGATCGCGAGTAACGTGAGTGGGTAAGGTGAGCGAGTTCAATGGCACGTGGCGGAGAGCCCCGGTTTCGTCCTCGGCAGTCGCAAACACAACCACTGCTTGTCGTGTCGCACGCGCAACGGCGGCCGTGGCAAAACGGGAGAAGCCAATAACTATACGTGCCTCCCACCCGGCGTGGTGTAGCGCAGTGATAACAGCATGGCCCCAGGCGACGTGCGAAGTATACAAACTGAGCAGCCCCGAGGCGTCGAGCCAGAAAAAGATGCCTGGCATGCCTTGGGCCGGTTCAATACGCGGAGAGAACTGCTGTAAGAGAAGCACTAGGGCTTCGCTACTTTGCGTGAGATCACCCTCTGTGACGACACCGGCACGGAGGGTCGGAGCATAGGTAGCTGCGGTGGAGAAACGCATGCCCGGCCGAATTCCCTTCTGTCGCGCCGGCCCATTGGCCCAAAGTATTTTGCCCTTCGTACGTTCGTCAGCGACGACAGCGACGGGTTGTGAGCGCCAGGCAGGAAAGCGGCGGAGCACGATCTGTAGGGGGAAAGCGGGAACGTCAACACACGCCAGCCGGACCACGGATAACCTCCACGTGGGTCCAGCTCAGCCCCCGACGTTTATCTTTTACGACCGAGAAGGTACAGGCAAAGTGGTCAGGGGCGATGTGCCGCCGCGAGACATCACCGCGTAATGCTATCAGCGACCCGACGGATGGGGCGGCAGGTGGCTTTTGGGTCAGGCAGAGTACTGCCGTGGCGTGGGTACGAGCGAAGGCAGCTAATCGGGTTTGTAACGGCAACGGTATCTGTCCGTCTACGCCAAGATCGAGTACGAGTAAGCCAAACCCTCCTGACCGCAACAGCATATCAGCGGCGCGGGCAACCGCCCGGCTGTCGGCCACGCGTACAACAACGAGGGCCTCCAGATCGACTCCGTTCGTTGCCATATCCGGCGGAAAAAAACAGCTTGTGTTGCGGGTGACCCAGGCAACGGGCTCGGCGTGGAATTGCGCCTCAAGCACTACCCGACAGGCGAGGGTGAGCGCGGCAGTGGCCCCGACCCCGGAAAACTCACTCACTCGACCGGCGAAGGTCAACCAAGTCCAGTGATCGGGCTTGGCTTCAGTAGGCGGGAATCCGTGCCGGTCGAGTCCTGAGACGAGGGGTGAGCGAGAGTAGGTAGGAGTAAACATAGATCCCCACCGGGAACCTCAAGGGTTGTCTGAAAAACGAAGAATCAAGTCATTGCGAGCCCTTCGACTACGCTCAGGATAAACTTCGCGAAGCAATCTTTGCCCGAAAAGAGACTGCTTCGTCGCCTGCAGCTCCTCGCAATGGCACGTGCCGAATCCTCCTTAGGCGGCTTCTTAAATCGAAGCCGCTTTCGCACGAGCTTTGCCTTTCATCATACGGTACAAGCCGACGACTTTGCCGAGAATACGCGGGGCCGGGAAAGCCTGGGTGAGCGGAATTGGTGCGTAGGCAACATTGGCGGCTTCAAGGACGAGCACGCGTCCTTTCTTGGCTAATTGTTTGACCGTGACGTTCTCGTCTAAGAGGGCAACGACGATCTCGCCGACATCGGCGGTCTCTTGCTGGCGGACGATGACAAAATCCCCGTCATGAATGCCCGCGCCGATCATGCTGTCGCCTTGGACCCGTAGCGCGAAGTGGTTTCCTTTGCCAAGCACGGGCGGACCGAGGCTGAGCGCGCCGTCTTGGTTTTCAATGGCGAGCAATGGCAGACCGGCGGCGACCTTGCCGAGGATAGGAATACTGCCAGTTACTGGTAGTAACGGCTGCAGGATTTCCAGCGCACGTTTGCGGCCGGGGATACGGCGGAGGTAGCCTTTGCGTTCGAGAGCCATGATGTGTTCGGCGATGGCACGGACATCGGTGATCCGCATGGCCCGGGCGAGTTCACGGTAGGAAGGAACAAAGCCTTGTTTCTGTACGGCAGCTTCAATCAATCGCAGGAGTTGTTCTTGCCGAGGAGAAAGGGGAGTTGCTTCCATAATTTTCTATATACCCAACAAATGATGGGTATGTCAAGAAGTCGGGGAGATATGACTTCTCTGAGTACCTGTCGCCACTCTTGTTTTCATGTACATTCCCAGTAGTCGTCCGGGTGATTTCGAGGGGTTCGTTTCCGTCGTGCGCGTGAATGTGAGTGACAATCAAAAACTTCTGCGCCACCAATACGATGTACTGGTGGCGGGCGGGGGAAATGCCGCGCTCTGTGCCGCGATTACTGCGGCACGCGCAGGAGCGTCGGTGTTGATCGTCGAAGCCGCACCCAAGGCCATGCGCGGTGGTAACAGCCGCCATACCCGCAACATGCGGATCGCACACGACAAGGGGAATGGTATTCTTACTGGTCCGTATCCGCTTGATGAATACTGGGATGACTTATTACGTGTCACCGATGGACAGACGGACGCGCGCTTAGCTCGGATGACGCTTGAACGATCGACGGAACTGTGGGACTGGCACCGACAACAGGGCGTCCGCTTTCAGCCGTCACTTAGCGGGACACTCAGTCTGGGCCGTACCAACGCGTTCTTTCTCGGTGGCGGGAAGGCCCTATTAAATGCGCTCTATCATACAGCTACTTCACTAGGAGTGTGTGTCGTTTATGAAGCGAGCATCGTCGATCTGCATATGGCCGGGGGTGAGTTTCAGTCCGCGGTTGTGCGCAAGAACGGGGAGGATCATCATGTCACAGCGCGGACCTTTGTGGCTGCGGCTGGCGGCTTCGAGGCGAACCTCGAATGGTTGCAGGAGTATTGGGGTGAGGCGGCGAAAAACTTCTACATCCGTGGTACGCCGTACAATCGCGGTGAGGTGCTCCGACTGCTGTTGAACAACAACGCACACGCCGTTGGTGACCCAAAGCAGTGTCATGCCGTGGCGATCGACGGCCGGGCACCTAAGTTTGACGGCGGCATCGTGACGCGCCTTGATTGCGTTCCGTTCGGGGTCGTAGTGAATACTCGGGCCGAGCGCTTCTATGACGAAGGGGAGGATTTTTGGCCCAAGCGCTATGCCATCTGGGGACGGCTGCTCGCGATGCAGCCCGAGCAAATTGCCTACGCAGTGATTGATGCACAGGCGATCGATTTATTCATGCCGTCGGTGTATCCGCCTGAGCAGTCGAAGAGCGTCGAAGGGCTGGCGGAAAAATTCTCCCTTGACCCGGCGAAACTACGAATAACGGTGGAGCAGTTTAATGCGGCATGCCGCGTGGGCACATTCGACCCTGGCATTCACGATGATTGCCGTACTATAGGGTTGAGGCCGCCAAAATCTCATTGGGCGCGACCGATCTCGACGCCGCCATTCTACGGCTATCCGTTACGGCCCGGGATCACCTTTACTTATCTTGGCGTTAAAGTTGCTGCTGATGCACGGATTGTGCTGAATGATGGCAGCACATCGGCGAACATGTTTGCGGCGGGTGAAATCATGGCAGGAAACGTACTCGGCAAGGGATACTTAGCTGGGATTGGCATGACCATCGGGAGTATCTTTGGCCGGATTGCGGGACGAGAAGCGGCGTTACATGCGCGCCACTGAGTTATACGCCGAAGCCAACCGGCAGATGACCATTTGTAACGCCTGCCGTTATTGTGAGGGGCTGTGTGCGGTGTTCCCGGCACTGGAGCGGCGGCGGGTGTTCGACGACGGCAGCCTCGACTATCTCGCCAACCTGTGTCACAGCTGCGGCGCGTGTTACTACGCCTGTCAATACGCCCCGCCGCACGAGTTCGCCGTGAACGTGCCACGAATTCTCTCGCAAGTACGAGCGGAATCATACGGCCGTTTCGTGTGGCCGCGGGTATTGGCTCCGTTATTTTGCCACAACGGTCTCGCGGTGGCACTCGTCGCAGCAACGGCGGTCGCCGTCTTTATTGGCGGCTTTGTGGCAGTTCATGATACTGCGGTCTTATTCAGCGTACAGACAGGGCCGGGAGCGTTTTATCGTCTGATGCCACACCATGTGATGGTTACGCTGTTCGGTGGTGTCTTTGTGTTTGCTGTCATTGCGATCGTCATGGGCGTGCGAGCGTTCTGGCGGTCCACCGGTGGTGGCAAGATCAGCATGGCGGACGTGTGGGCGGCGGGTCGTGCGGCGGCGACCCTACGATACTTGGATGGTGGCGGGCAAGGCTGCATGAACCACGATGATTATCCAAACGACCCGCGCCGTTTTTATCATCACTGTACGTTCTACGGCTTCTGGCTGTGTTTTGCCTCGACTTCTCTGGCGACAGTTCTACACAACCTCTGTGGCTGGCAAGCGCCGTATGCGTGGTACAACCCGGCGGTACTGCTCGGGACTGCCGGTGGTATTGGTTTACTGATCGGGCCTGCAGGATTGCTGCAGGCAAAGAGGAGGCGCGACCCGAGTGTTGCCGACCCGGGGGCGTATGGTATGGAGGTGGCGTTCCTGGTGATGTTGTGGTTGACGAGCGCGTCCGGGTTGCTCCTGTTGGTGTTGCGTGCTACGCCGTTCATGGGCGTACTGCTCGCGCTGCATCTCGGCGTCGTCTTCGCGTTGTTTTTGTCCTTTCCTTATGGAAAATTCGTGCATGGTATATACCGATTCGCGGCGTTGGTGCGTTCTGCTCGTGAGAGCAAAACGCCTCCCCTCGGGAATGAATCTTAGAGTAATGGTGCGTGAGGAGAGCATATGAAAGTTGTTGATGGCGATAGCCATTTTATTGAGCCGCTGGACTTGTTCCAGCGTTATATTGAGCCGACCTACCGCGACCGCGCGATGCGAGTAGACAATGACCCCGCGACCGGCAAGCCGCAGATGCTGGTGGATAACAAACCGATGCGGGTCGGTAATGACGTTGAAGAGATGCTGAGTGTCATTGTCGCGTTCGGCCAGAAAGAGCAGGGCAGTGCACTCAATGAGTTCGATCGTGATGTCATGGCCGGTGGCGACTGGTCGAACATGGACAAGCGCACCCAGTTTCTTGATACGGAGGGGATCGATTACCAAGTTCTGTTCCCGACTTTGGGACTCCTCTGGGAGGGGGAAGTCAAGGATGCGCAATTAGCGGCGGCGTTGTGTCGTGCCTACAACACCTGGGCGTTTGAAGTGTGTGCGGGGCATCTCGACCGGCTATTCCCTGCGGCGCACATATCGTTACGTGATCCGTCACTGGCAGTGCAGGAAATCAAACGCGTCGCGAAACTCGGCGCACATTCAATCATGATTGGCTCCGCTCCGGTGCACGGCAAGAGCTTTGGCCACACGGATTACGACGAGGTTTGGGCAACCGCGCAAGACCACAACATTGCGGTGGGGATCCACCCTGCGGGCAACAAAGACTATATCGGCAGTGCATGGTACCGCGGCACCAACCCCGGCTTCATGTTCATCTCCATGAACGTGATCCAAGACCCGCGCATGGCGCTGAGTACGATGGTTTATGACGGGGCGTTTGAACGATTCCCGAAATTACGCGTGGGTACTGTCGAATCGATGGGCAGTTGGGTCGGTGAGTGGATCGAGCGTTTTGAATACCGCTATCAGTACATGCGGCACACGTCGCAGATGAAGAAACCGATCCGCGAGTATTTCGCCCGGAATATTTGGATTAACGCTGATCCGAGCGAGAAGCTACTGCCGGCGATCGTACAGTTTGTCGGGGACGACAAGTTCTTTGTTGGCTCGGACTACCCCCACGCGGAAGGCTTTCCGCATCCGGTTGCAGGAATGCGTCAACTTCTTGCGTCGCTGCCGTCGACGTCTGTCGACAAAATTCTCGGTGACAATGCCCGCGCGTTTTATGGGATTTGATCCCAATTGTGCAAGAGTGAGAAAGAAAGACACGAAGTGTCTCACGGCCCACTCCCGCGCGGCGACCCCTTCGCGAGGGAACCTAAAGCACAGGCGGGCGACTCACGGGACAGTAGGAAGCGGGTGCGCCTGGCCCCGCCGGAGTTCCTGTATAATCAGCTCGGCACGGCGTGCAAGCTCGGCGCAGTACCGCGTGTCGGCCAAGAAACGCGCGTCAATAGGCCAGTAGACCTCCTGTCCCTGACTCAGGATGAGACAGTCATACGTCGTGCCGGAAGTAGAAGTCGGGCGCCAGCGAATCTCGTCAATCGGGACGGACGCCGTACGAGCGCAGGTCTTTAACGTGTCTTCGAGATAGATCTGGCCGGCCTGATAATCATGATTCCCGTGCATGGAGTCTTCCTTATCCTTATAATGCTGTGAGTGTGGTCACACCGGCCCCCTCATAGCAATACTCGCTTCGCTTCAAGACAGGCAACAAGGGTCGGTGTATGAGCTTACGGGAAAGGTAACCACGAGGCGGACCACGTGCACTGTTGCAATGTCCACATTAACAACATTCATAACTAGTTGTTGCTCCATTAGCAGACTCAGCCCTGTGCCGGGGAAGACTTCGGCACAGGGCGCTGCTTAGCCTGTCCGCCGTCTACGCTTTCTCCTTTTTGCGCCGGCGCCCGTTTACTTCACGAACACGGTCTTAATATTCACAAACTCCTTGATACCGTAGGACGACAGCTCGCGTCCGTACCCGCTCTCCTTCACGCCGCCGAACGGAAGGCGAGGATCAGATTTCACCAACGTGTTCACAAAACAGCAGCCGGCCTCCAGCTCGGTGGCAGCGATACGCTCTCCTTTTGCAAGGTCCTTTGTGAAGACCGCCGCCCCGAGCCCGAACACGGAATCATTCGCCACGCGGATGGCTTCCCGCTCGTCCGGCACGGGAATAATCGCGGCCACCGGCCCGAAGAGTTCGTCGTCGTACGCGGGCATGCCTTTCTTCACATTGGTCAGCACGGTCGGCGGGTAGAATGCGCCTCGGCCCTCGGGAATGACGCCCCCGAGGACGCACACCGCTCCCTTGGCAATGCTTTGTTGCACCTGGTGGTGGAGCTCGTCCCGTAAGTCGTGGCGCGCCAGCGGCCCCATTTGAGTGCTCTCCTCTAATGGGTCCCCCACTTTGGTCGCGCGCGCGCGCGCAACGAATGCCTCTGTAAATTGCCGACGAATAGCCTCAAGCACGATGAATCGCTTCGCGGCAATGCAACTCTGTCCCGCGTTGATAAGCCGACTGGCGACACAGGTTGTGACGGCCGCATCGAGGTCCGCGTCCGCGAGCACCACGTACGCGTCACTACCCCCGAGCTCCAACACCGTCTTTTTGAGCATCTCACCGGCCTTGTGCGCCACCGCTTTGCCGGCCGGGGTGCTGCCGGTCAGCGTCACCGCCCTCACGAGCGGATGGGCGATGACCGCACCGACCTGATTGCTGCCGATCAGTAGCGTGCGAAAAAGGTGCTCGGGAAAGCCGGCCTCGCGAAAGACCTGTTCAATGCTAAGGGCACAGCCTGGGACATTGGAGGCGTGCTTGAGGACGCCAGCATTCCCGGCCATGAGCGCCGGGGCCGCAAAACGGAACACCTGCCAGAAGGGAAAATTCCACGGCATGACGGCGAGCACGACGCCCAGGGGCTGACACGTCACGAAACTTTTACTGGCATCCGTGGGGACGAGTTCCGGCCGGAGGAACGCTTCGGCATTGTCGGCATAGTACTCGCACACCCAGGCGCACTTCTCGACTTCGGCCCGCCCGTCCCGGACCGGCTTGCCCATCTCTTGCGCCATGAGGACTGCGTACTCGTTCGTCCGCGCCCGCAGCGTGGCCGCCGCCCGCTTCATCAAGCGCGCTCGTTCGGCGAACGTGGTTTTCCGCCAGAGGCTGAAAGCCTGATGCGCGTCAGCGACCGCGGAGGTCACGTCGGCCGCCGTTAACTCCGCATAAGACTGAATCGTCTCACCCGTGGCCGGATTTACGACTGTCATCGTCATACGGCACCTCCTCGGTCCGGGGCCTCTGATGATCGCGGAAGGCCCCATCCCATTCATCTCTCTCAACGAGCCTCAGGCACCTAGGCCGCACTACGTAGCAGTGCCCCCGGGCGCGCACCGGTGCACCGCCGGCCCTCGAAGGTTACCTGGCCGTTGATGATGGTGTAGTCAATGCCGACCGCGCGTTGGACCAATCTTCCTTCGCCACCGGGAAGGTCGTGGACCATCTCCGGCTCGGTCGGGTAAATGCTGAGTCCGTCAAGGTCATAAACGATGCGGAATCAACGAGCCCACATTAATGCCAAGTCCCGCACGCTCCAGGCTGGTCAGATACTCACTAAAGCTGACCCAATCCCAACGCATGCCGAGCTGCATCG
>Ga0070741_10014172_pt1 | contig 13857 bp, 12 predicted proteins | sample Coa_R1_4_FD_66440 | JGI IMG/M metagenome (GOLD analysis project Ga0070741, IMG submission 66440) | Surface soil microbial communities from Centralia Pennsylvania, which are recovering from an underground coalmine fire - Coalmine... | ecosystem: Environmental > Terrestrial > Soil > Unclassified ... | reverse complement strand
ATTGCCGCGATCGACAACGAGCGCACACTTCCCGATGTGCTAAGTTTCGATCCGTCGAAGCCCGCGAAATATCCCAACGGGCGCGTCTTCACTGACGACGTGATCAACTACCGCATCGCCTTCCTGACGAAGAATCAGTGTCCGCCGACAGGCCTCAAGCCCCACGACGACATTCTGAAGGAGTTCCCATACATCGGCACGCCGCATTCGCAAAAGTTAGCGGCGGGATGATGAGTCCGGTACTGGGACAGTGCTCCTTTAGCGCGAGGCGGGCTCAGAGCCACCACTCAGTCGTCGAGTCGCCATCCGGAACCCCGGCGATGGCGCACAGTGGGCACCGGTTCGATCACCGATGCAGTTGTTCGCGCGTCGGCTAATGCCACATGGTCTGAAAACGACGGATAACCAGCATCCTGTCACGCTTATTCGGAACCGCAATGGAACGTAGTTGTCGGGCGGTCCTAAGGACAAAAAGGCATTCGTCGGGCGTCGGCGAGTGATTTCTGTTGGCACAAAACGTCCCGTTTTTGCGCCAGCTTTGTTGGGCGGACAAACAACTGCCGAAAGGCACGAACTAAGGAGCTTCGCCATGAGCATTAAGATTGTCGTGATTGGTGGAACCGGGCTTATCGGTTCAAAGGTCGTCCAAATCCTCAGGGCACACGGCTACCCTGGGCGCGGCTTTGTCGAGCGCGGCGCCATGGACGCAAGCGATGAAGCCGATTTCCGATTCTGGCCAGAAGGCGTTTGCTCGGATTGGATCGATGCTGTCGCAGCCGCGCCCGATACGGGTGTCAACACCCTCACGGGTGAGGGACTCGCGGATGCGCTAAAGGGCGCCTCGGTGGCGGTCGATGTAACGAACGCCCCTTCGTGGGAAGACAACGCTGTGATGAAATTCTTCGAGACATCAACACGAAACCTTCTCGCCTGTGAAGCGGCTGCAGGCGTGGGACATCATGTTGCATTGTCGGTTGTGGGAACTGAGCGTCTGCTCGAAAGCGGCTACTTCCGCGCAAAAATTGCTCAGGAAGGTTTGATCAAGAGTTCCTCAATCCCTCACTCAATCGTTCGCGCGACGCAGTTCTTCGAATTTATCAAAGGCATCGCTGATTTTTCCACGGAGGGTAACACCGTGCGCCTGCCACCTGCCCTCATCCAGCCCATGGCGGCCGAGGATGTCGCCACTGCCGTGTGCCGCGTCGCGCTGGGCTCACCCGTGAATGGCACCATTGAAATCGGAGGGCCGGAACAGTTTCGTCTGGATGAACTCGTCCGGCGGCACCTGGCGGCGTTTCAGGATCGCCGGGATGTGATCTCCGACCCGGACGGGCGCTACTACGGCATCCATGTGAGTGAGAGAGCGTTGGTTCCTGAAAATGACGCGCGACTCGGCGAGACGCGTTTCGAAGACTGGCTCAGTTTGGCGACAAGACAGGTCGCAAACGCGGGCCGGCAGCCCGCATAAGTGAGGTGGAGGCGAGCCATGACGAAGAGCTCTCGATACGTGTTATCGGCGGTATGTCTGATCGCTGGGGCGCTGTTTGCACAAGACGCTCAGGTGACGCCACTCATGTCGAAAGATCTGCCGGAATTTCCCGGCAAGGAAGGCGTGATGATTACTGTCGTGTATCCTCCAGGCGCTTCAGATCCGATTCATCGGCACAATGCGCATGCGTTTGTTTATGTGCTGGAAGGCACCGTTGTGATGCAACTGAAGGGAGGCAAAGAAATCAGGCTCACGCCAGGCCAGACTTTTTATGAAGGTCCCAATGATGTTCATGTAATTGGCCGCAACCCAAGCACCACGAAATCGGCTAAGTTCGTCGTGCTCTTAGTGAAAAACAAGGGCGCCCCGGTGCTGGTGCCGATCAAGTGAAAGCAACAGCTCTATACAGACGCGACTAACGGCCTCACAGCAACGCGTCGCACACTGCCCGTGATGTAATAGGTGCCTATGTCGCCATACTTGCTGGCATTCCTCATTGGCGTGGTTGCAGGACTCCGTTCCATGACGCCGCCGGCCGCGGCCAGTTGGGCTGCCCGCCTGGGCTGGCTGCATCTGGAGAACACGCCGCTTGCCTTTCTTGGGTTTGCGGCCACGCCGTATATCCTCAGTCTGTTTGCAATTGCGGAGTTGATCAATGACAAGCTCCCGAAGACGCCAAGCCGGAAGGCGCTCGCGCCGTTCACTGCGCGCATAGTTACGGGGGCGTTCTCTGGAGCTGCACTCGGCGCCCCAGGCGGAGGGCTGCCTGGCGGCCTGCTTGCCGGCGCGGTTGGCAGCGTGGCCGGGACGCTGGCGGGCTACGAGTTTCGCAGGCGGCTGGTAAAGGCAACGGGTGGGAAGGATTTCCCAATTGCCCTCCTTGAGGACGCGATTGCGATTTGCGCCGCGTTCTGGATCGTCTCCGGCGCTCTATGATAAAACCTACCTGCGTCAACACCGGCTGCATCCCTACCAAGAAGATGGTGGCGAGCGCCTACGCCGCTCACACGGCGCGCATGCAAGCGGATTCGCGTAAGAAAGTTGGCAATACGAATTGAAGATCTCATAGTACGGAATCCGACCGTCAAGACCTGATTCGAGTCGAGGTCAGCGAACTATCTGTCACATGGCTTCATCAATCGATGGCAACATCGACGGCGCGGCATTACAAAACGTTATGCGAGAGAAACGCATCTCTTTATGTCGTCGCGGGATCTTCCTCCGTCGACCTGGAACAGGCAGTGCACCTTCTGCGCGAGCACTTCGGAATCGAAGTGCTCCTGCTCGAAGGCGGCGGTCACATCAACGCGGCTTTCTCGATGTTGGCTTCGTCGACGAAGTCAGCCTGCTGCTGCTCCCTGGTATCGATGGCCGCCAACATTCCGGCAGTTTTTTCGAAGGCGCCATGCATCAACACACTGTCAAATTGAAGTCTGTCGAGCAGCATGAAGGCGGTGCTCTGTGGATTCGCTATGAAGTGATCAGGTACAGTGGGGATCACAAATGAACCGAGTGCGCCGAACGAACGAGAAAGTTCGCCTGGCATTAGTCACAGGTGCTAATCGCGGCATAGGATTGGAGGTCTGCCGTCAGCTAGCGTCCCGGGGCTTTGCCGTTTTGCTCACAGCGCGAGATGCCGCAAAGGCGGAGTTCGCAGCGAGGGAGCTCGGCAAGCTCGGCACGGTCGAACCTCTTTTCCTGGACGTTGCCGATGCACAGAGCATAGGGAAAGCTGCGGTTGAGGTTGCGATTCGGCACGGTTACCTCGATGTTCTGATCAATAACGCCGGTATCAATTACGACACATGGGAAACAGTCGAGAACGCAGACCTCGATGGAACCGTGATGGAGACGATCACAACCAATCTTTTAGGCCCATGGCGCGTTTGCCAAGCTTTTCTACCGCTGCTGCGCAAGAGTCGTGCGGGCCGGATCGTCAACGTCTCATCGGAGTCAGGATCGCTTGCGAAGATGGGTGCTGGACCGCCTGCGTATCAGGTCACCAAGGCTGCCCTTAATGCGATGACGCGCACCCTCGCGGGTGAGCTTCGGCACGCTCACATCCTTGTAAACGCGGTCTGCCCAGGTTGGGTGGCCAGTGATATGGGTGGCGCTGGCGGTCGGCCCATCGAGGACGGCGCTGCTGGAATTGTGTGGGCAGCGACCCTGCCCGATGACGGCCCGACCGGCGGTTTTTTCCAGGACGGCAAACCGCTGCCGTGGTAGCACGTTGACCTTGCTTAGCGGTCAAAACGCTGGATTTGACTCCTGATGGTGCTAATCCGGCAAAATTACCGCGGCGCCGTCAATGGCATCGTTTTTGATCGCCAGCAAAGCTTCGTTCGCTTCAGTAAGTCGAAATGCGGTCACCTTTGGCCGCAGGCCGATCTCGCCGGCAACGTGCAGGAAATCTCTGGCGTCGGAGCGGGTCATATTCGCCACGCTCCGGATTTGGCGCTCGCCCCAGAGCAGGCGGTCATAATCAAATTCGGGCATACGGTCCAGATGGATCGCGTTGATCGCCACCACGCCGCCCTTTCGAAGGCTTGCGAGCGCGGCAACTACGACGTCGCCGCTGGGAGCAAATGTGACGGCGCGGTCAAGCGGAACAGGCGGCCGATCCTTTTCCGCTCCAACCCAGGTCGCGCCCAGCGATCGGGCTAATTCACGGTGGGAAGCGCCTCGCGTCGAGACAAAGACATCGCAGTTCCAAGCCCGGAGTACCGGCAAGGCCAAGTGCGCCGACGCGCCGAAGCCAAAAAGGCCAACGCGCTCGCCTTTCTGCACTCCCGCGACACGCAGGCTGCGAAATCCAATAATGCCGGCGCAAAGCAGAGGCGCTGCTTGCAAATCATCGAGCGCCTCGGGCAGCGGGAACACAAAATCGCTTCTTGCGAGCGCGTATTCGGCGTATCCTCCATCCACCGTGTACCCGGTGAACGTAGGCGAATCGCAGAGGTTTTCAGATCCCTGCACACAGTACAGACACCGTCCGTCAGTACCACCGAGCCAGCAAACGCCCACCCTTGCGCCCGGATAAAGTGTGTCGGTTGCCCCCGCTACTACGTCACCAACAATCTGATGGCCGGGAATCACACCGGATCGAACCGGGGGCAGCTCGCCCTCGACAATGTGAAGATCGGTCCTGCAGACGCCGCAAGCTCGCACTCGCAGCAGAACGTGTCCCGCCGTAAGCTGAGGATCGGGAGCTTCGGCGATGTGCAGGGGGTGCTCTTCGAGCCTGCGCGGTGTGGTGAGAACTGCCGCTTTCACGTCCAGCAACATCCTACTACACACGCGGACCTCTTCCGGGCAGCTTACGGGTTCTGAACCGCGAAGTCAGACAGAGCTTGATATTTTGGAGCGGTTGCCGGGTCCTGGTCCTGGGTCTCGGTGGCGCCCCAATTTCCGTACTTTGTGTATGCGCACACGTCGCTGTAGTGCAGGAAGAGATCGCCTCCGGCGGATTTCCAATTCTGAAGGTATTCGGAGTACAACATGCGCATTCGGGGATGCCGGTTGGCTGCTTTAAACAGGGCCGTCAACGCGGAGTTGTTTTCCGCACCGGCTACGCCTACAAGGGACTGGCCGCCCTCGTATGCAATCAAACTCAAGCCGTACTTTCCGGCGACGGCGGCATTATCCTGCATCTGTTTCAGAGAGCAGTTTCGAATATGGCTCAGCTCAATATCGAGCACCTGATCCACGGTCATCTGCGACACTTGGTCCGCCGTTGACGGGTCGCCGAGAAAGCCCCAACCGCCGATATTGGCATCGCTGCAGCTAAAGTACGGAGCGATGGCGAGAGCGTCGGCGCGGCTGAACGCGTTCTGAAATCCAAGCATCTGATCGGAAAGCCATGAGTTCGCCGCTTGCGAGCTGATAATTCTTGCCAACCGGTCAGTGCCCCCGAAGACAGTCTGAAACGTGTTGAAAATCTGAGTTGATCGAAACGCGGTGTAATATGCACCCGCAAGATAGGAATCGCTGCTAAAACCCAGGCGCACGCCCTCCGTCTGCACATAGCGCGATTGCGAAAACGTTTGATTCCACGTCTCGTTTGAATATTCGATGTAGACTTTCAGCGCTCTATTTAGTTGCTGATTCACCAACGCTGCGAATTGGTAGACGAAGTCATCGGTAGCCTGATGCGGGATGTTCAACCACGCGGGGAGGCCTGTGGTATTCGCAAGCTGAATCATGACTTCGAGTGGAACACCTCGCCATGCGTAGGTATAATCCGTCGTACGCGGACGGTCGGACCACTGCTGGACCGGCGAGCCGTTTGTGCGCATCCATTCCATAAAACGGAGAACCTTGTATATCTGAAGTCGGGCAAGAAATAGCGGATGGAACGGCTGTGTCTGATACGTGGACTCGAAGCCGGGCATAATAAACCGGATATTTCGAATCGGGTTGGACGAGTTGATCTGGGTAATCATCAGGAAGATACCGTCCTGACCGCCTGGCACACGCACCACCATTCTTCCGGGCGTTTGATCGATAATTGCCGCGCTGGCGTGCTCAAACGCGATCGTGCCTTCTCCGTCGTAGAGGAGTGTATAATCCCCTGTGGGATAGCTCACCTGATCATCCAGGGCATTGTCGAAAATAATCGTTTCCGCATACTGGCCCGGTGCTAAGGAGGTGACCCAGCCGGACTCGTCCGTTTGCAGCGGCCCGCCTTGCCCCCAAGGCATGCCGGTTTTTTGCGAAATCCAGGGACGCGCCATCTTGAAGGCATCGACGAACGGCCATTCCCGGCTGTAGTCGACTACCGCGCTGAGATTGGTTCCCAGCGAGGCACGCGCAGGGGGCGGCAGGCCGCGCGGCACCGCCGTAACCTGTGCAGAAGCAGGCCCCTCCCCACCCGCCCCCACAGAGACCAGATAAAACGTGTACGCCGTCCGATTGACCAGCCCGACGGCCGTGTAGGTCGTCGAAGCGGTTGTGGCTATCAGCTCCGGACTACCCGGCTGCGCTCTCCAGATTTCGTAGCTCGTCGCATCCGAAACCGCGCTCCATGCCAGTGTAATTTGCGCATTGCCCGGAGCGGCGGAGATACCTACCGGCGGGCGCGGCGGCGGGACCGTCCCACTCATGAGCACACCGGAGTTCGCCGCGAAGCGGATCTCATCGATCGAACTCAGATTTGCATTGGACCCGCCATAATATGCCAGGCTTTGAAACGCGACCGGCTGCGAAGTTGTCACCTGGACGTCGGCAGGATCCGGAAAGTCTCCGGTTGTGGGCGGGTTGAGATACAGGCTTACGGTACTTACGGCGCCAAAGTCGATTCGGACCGCCAGGAACGCGGTCTCCCGGGCAACTACCGTTTTGCTCGAAGGATACACGGTTCCATTCACCTTCAGCGACCAATACCGGATGCCGCTCACATTCGACGCCTGGCCGAAATATCCAACGCTGATCGCAGCGGTCTGGACCCACCAGGCTACATTTCCCGGATGCAGAGTTATCGATAGCTCGTCATTGGTATCGGCGTCTTTTCTCGCCAGCGATCCGAAATACAAGGTCTGACCGGCCTTGCCTATCAAGCCATTGGCTAGGAACTGTGCGAACGGACCTGTGGAGCTGACATCAAGCTTGCGCCCCGAACCCTGATAGCTGGCTCCCCCGATTGCGTAACCTCCAGCTCGCGGCAGACCGGCATATGTGAGCGGATTGAGTGAGGCGATGTTGTAGCCAGGAATTGCAACACTATTGTTCTGCACTGTCCAGCCGGCCGCCCAGCCTGAGCCGGAGTTGGACTGGTGAAGGGCGCCATCGGGTGCTGCAAATCCTTCATACGCGAGCAGGTAGTCCGCTGCAAATGCGCGGGGTGCGCGCCAGATTGAACCACCGATGACAATTCCTGCGGCAATTATCAGGCGCGAGCACCCATAAATGGCGTTATGCAATGTTTTCGGATATCCCTTTCTATGAGGCCGGCTCAGGGTGTGGTGGCGTAAAGTGGCTGAACGTCGGCCTGACTAATCCAATAGATATGCCAATAGTTGGATAAATACAATGATAACCAATCGGATAACCAGTACTATGCGGGAAAATACGACAGGTTTGATGCCTAAGCCGGCGCGTTTTCTGCGCTTGAATGGAGCAGGCGTTGAAACATCGGGTCCATTTGAGTCAGAAAATAATTCCGGAGCACGTAGTCACGAATCACGTCGAATGCCGCCCTCGCGATGGCTTCGCGCTCGGCATCATGCGCCAGATAGAACCGGATTTTTTCCTCCAGGTCCGAGAGATCCCACTGTACCGGCACGTAGGTTTTGAAGGGAATAAATATATCGGGACAAGTAAGGATATGGCTCATATCGGGTTTAATGAGCAGCGCGCCGTGGAGGACGGCTTCATAGTCGCGCCAGCAGACCTCGCCATAGCCGAATGGGCTGAAACAGATCTTCGAAGCAGCCAACTCGGCCAAATAGGCCTTCCGCGTTACCAGCCCTTCACAGGCTATGTTCAGCCCCCTCAATTGCCGCACGTGGTCTAATGCTTCGAGACGCATGGCCTTGTACCAGGAGGTGCCGCCGGTCGCAATTCGCGCATGGACGTCAATCCGCCGCTCATCTCTGGGTAGATCCCGAAAAACCCAGGGCAGCATCTGCCCCGATATGACGAACGTCGGCCCCAAGACGATCTTTGACCAGACGCTGTCTGGCACACGATGCTCCACCAGCTCCAGGTTCAGCCCAAACCGTCGGGAATAATAGTCGGTGAGGTTAGTATCGCCCTCGGTACAAGATTTATAGGCAGAGCGGTCCCGCAGAAGGTGCTTTTTGACGTAAACCCGAACGTGCGGTTCCACTGCTGCGGCGTAGCGCAGATCGGTCGGCGCAAACCAGTCCAGGTAGGCCAGCCGCGCCTTCGGATAGGAAGCGGCGATCTCGTCCAGCAGGTTCTTCATCCGGTCGGCGGTCAGGTCAAACCAGGTCTGGAGGCAAACCACATCCACGCCGTTCCGGTACGGATGCGACGCGCGATAGTGCTCTAGCGTCACTTCTCGCAGTTCGATCCCAAACTGCGAGCGCAATTTCCCCGCATAGTAAAAAAACGGGAAGATCTGGGAAGCGCAGAGTATGTCCGGCGCCGAGATGAACAGCCAGCGGCTGCAGCTGGCGCGTGGAAACGGGGCGGGCGGCAGTTTTCGATCCACCCGCGTTCTGTGAAGCTTCCATTGGACGCGTTCAAATTGCGCCCGGAGAGCACCTGGACCACTTGCCGGCTCCTCAATTCGGTGGCTGAGCAGTTCATCTTTCATGGGATGTCCTGTGTCAATTCAAGTCCACTTTAGACATGGGAGACGAGCCCAGATCGTTGGCGGCGCTCACGCCGATCGAGCGGATCACGTCGGCTACGGTCAGGCTCGCGGCGTCTTTGGGCAGATTGAGCGCGAGCGGGATCGAAACACTGAACAGGCCGCCGAATTGCAGCGAAGAAACATCGCGGAACCACGATGCGGCGCTCGCACTCACGTCCAGCGTGAAAGCGGTGCTTTTCAGCTCAATCCGGCCTGTAGGCACGAACTGTACATCAAGCTGATTCAACTGCCGGTTCGTAGTCATCCCGAGAACGCGTATTGCATAGGTGCCGGTGGTCGAGGTCAGCAGGGTGACGCTAAGGATGGACGGCGCCGACGCAGGGATCTGCAAATCGAGGGTCGGCGGCGTCGGAGGCGTCAAGTCGTAATTCGCAACCGTCTGCATCGATGCCGAAAGCCGGATTCGCCCAGCGATGCTCCCGGTCTGAATCCCGATCCGGTCGTTTCCGTTTGTAAACCTGGCGCGCAGGTCGCCGGCAGCGATTTTGAAGCTCACAGTTCGGCCTCCAGATGAGAATTGCAGTGAGGGGTCAGCCGCAGCGCCGGGATCGAATGCGAGGGAGAGCACGCCTACGACGTCAATAGCGTACGGCTCCTGCAAGGCAATGGACACAAAGTCCTGGTGTAGCGGATCAATGGCGCCTTGAGGGCCGATCAGGTTCGCTGCCGGAAGCTTCGTAGGCGGAAGCGCCACACCTTGCAGAGTGAACTGGGAAGCGCCAATCACAAGCGGGCCGGAAAGCACGCCCGTTGTTTGCGGCGAAAAACTCACTTGAAAACGAAACTCCTGCTGAGCCGCCAAGGTGAGAGGCACTTGGATCGCCGTAGCCAAGTGGAACGCTGACTTCGGATCGGCGACTCCGATTTGGCCCACATCAAACGGCTGCGCCGTCAGATTTCGAACAATGACATCTACCCGGCCGCTTGCGCCGATCGCGGTTGCCGGAACGGTAATCGTGCCGTTTGGATCAACTTTCTTTTCTCCTTCCGGCGAGGTGAACGCAAAGCCAAGGGCTGCCGAGGTCCCTGTGCCTGGGCCAGCCGATGCATCGGTCCTAATTGTAAAAATGAGTGGATCGCCGGGGCCGTCGATTCGCACCGAGCCCGTGTTCGAGTCCGCGGATGCCGGATTCAGCCGCACGGAGAAGCTGAGGGATTGTCCTGCCGCCAGGGTCGCCGGTAGAATAGGCCGGTCGAGAATATCGAAGGGCGGTCCGGACGTGCCTACAGCGCGAATCACGGCCGGGCCGCTGCCTACGTTTGATAGGGTCACGGTAGCCTGTGACGTAGAGCCCGGGGCGGGAATCGGGAGCACGATTTCGCCGCCGTTAGAGAGCGGGCGCGCGGTGTGATCGGCGAGGGAATAGCTCACCGCCAATTCCGGTGCTGAGCCGGCCAGGGTCAGGCGGAAATTTGCCACGGCAGAGCCTTCCTGGTAGCTCACGCTGAGCAGCGCTTGCTCAAAGGCGCTGCTCGCCGGGCGGTAATGCACTGTGAACGTATACGCGTCGCCCGGCTTGAGGTTGGGAGAGGCGGTTCCCTGCAATGTGAACTCCGCCGGGCCGAGCAGATCAGTCCGGGAGATCGCCGCCGATTGCGACCCGAAGTACACGGCCGAGATTGTGATCTGAACGTCGCTCGAGACCGAAGGCGCCTGCATCTGGATCGTGGCGCCATTAGCAACCTCGAAAACGTTGCCGTCCCGGTAGACCCTTAATTGGAAGCTCTGGGCTAAGGCGGGTGAGGCTAGCGCCGGCGCCATTAACAGGGCGGTGAGCCAGAATGGTTTGATCTCAGTTCTCATCGGCGGGAACGAAGTAGACTGACTGCGACCGGGAGTCCAGCAGAAGCATGCTGCTCGCCTCCTCGGACCGGTGCGCCACGATGAACCAATCAGACCCGCCGAGCGGCACAAATCCGTCCGGCGCCGCGCTCAATTCGATGGTGCGAATCCAGGCAGCCGTGTTTACATCGAAAAGAGAAACGCTTAACCTGCTGGTATCCGCTAGCGCCAGACGGCCTCCTTTTAGGATCGCAAGAGCAGTCACCGTCATGCTGCTATCCAGGTTCGGTATGACAACTTCCGGCGAGCCGGCGGAATCATTCGGTGCGATGCGCTCGACCGCATGCAGTGCCCGATCCAGGTAATAGACGAACATCCCGGACGAGTCCAACGTCAGAGCGGCGGGATCCGCAGCCTGTGTAACCAGTTCCGTGCTGCCGGATGGCATCAGCCGATAGATCCCGCTGCGAATATCGTCCCGGACGGCCAGCAGCGCCGCCTGGCCGTCCGCTGTCACACATACGTCTTGTAGCGATGAAAAAGAAAATGCTACCGGGACAGGCGCTGCCACCGGCTGCGCTGCGGTCCAGAAATGAAAGGAGGCGGTTCCGTCCGGATTCACAAACCAGACGACCGCAGTCCGGCTGTCGGGCGACCATGCCGCGTTGAGCGTCGAAGAAACGCTTCCAAAATCGATGACGTCGGCGGATGCTTCATCCAGCCGGCGTAATCCAATGATGTTGTTCTGCCGGAGTGCGACGCCGTTCTTTCCGTCGGGAGAAAGCGCCGCATTGTCGAGGCCGTCCAGAAGGACCTGGCTGATGCGGGCCGCACCCGGGATGCCGAGCACCATCCGAACGCTGTGGCTGGGCGGATCAAAAACGGCGCCAGCCAGGATGCTGGAAAACTGTGGGGCTTGGCCGAAAACGCGGCCACTGGCCAGAACGATAAGACATACCATGCCGGGCCACAGCCGGAGCGGAGCGGTCAGCGGGGTCCTCCTACGGTCGGACCTCCCAAGCTGATACTCGCCGGGGAACTCGATCCTCGGGATACCAGTACCGCGGCCAGCACTGCGCCCGCAGCGCCGGCGCCCGCAATCGCCCAGATGGTTCGTGAGCGCCTGCGCTGCCTGGAAATCGAATAGGGCTGCATGCCGTTTCGCTGATGAATCTGAAGCGACGCCAGGCCTTCGGTGCCCAAAGCGGTAATATTCATCGTGAACGAGCCGGTCCGCATCGGGATGTAACCGGCGGCTGTCGCTTCGCCTCGCGCGTTTGTAGTAGTTTCGAGAACTGATTGCCGGCCGGCAAAGCAACCGAGCTCCGGATTTCCAACCAGTTCAAAACGAACCGGAATACCAACGGCGGGAGCGCCTGCCGCGGTCCGAACACGCACCACCGGCGGCACAACATTGTTCTTTGCCGTGACGCTGTTTACGCCGCCATCGCCCGCCAGAGCTTCAATTCGCAAGCCGGGCGAAATCGGAGGCTCTCCGGCGAGAGCCAGACGATGAACAAGAAACGCGATCAGCAGAATGCGCAAGCTCATACGATTGGTTATTCCAGCTCCTGACAATGCTAACGGCCTCGTTTGACTTTGACGGTCAGGTTTCTGAGTCATGTCGAAGTGCAACCTCACTGACCGGAACACCATCGAGCGGCCAGCATCCCCCAGCAGCCTGAGGACTTGCCGCCGACAGACGCCCGCGGCATGCTTCGCCGTGTTGATGACCACTCCGGAACAGACGGATCAGTCCGATCTCGGGAGGGCATCGGAAACGCACGGGCAACAGCGAGCAGCCAATACCCGAGCTGGTGTAGCCTTCCATCGCGCCCACCTTCCATGTGCCTTGATAAAAGCGGCGGGGGCAGTCGGCGGGCGCGATTACAGCGCCGATCAGCGGCAGCCGGATCTGCCCGGCATGCGTATGACCGCACAGATATACGCGGATGCCTGCGGCGGCGGCGCGGTCAATAACATCCGGACTGTGAGCCAGCAGGACTTTGAATGAATCTTGCGGAACGCCGGACAGGGCCCTGTCCAGGTCTGCGCAGTCGTAGTCCCAATCGTCGTCCACGCCAGCCACCCACAGGCTTGCGCCGCGATCTCGTATTTCCACGGCATCATTCATCAGCATCCGGACTCCCATTGCTTCCAGCTCTTCGATCTCCTCGGCATAATCGTGATTGCCCAGAATGCCGAGAATGCCGGAGCGCGAGCGCACCGCGCTCACGATCTTCCGCATTTCGGGATAGACATTGTGGCAGGGACCGAACGTGGCGAATCGGTAATCGCCGGTAAAGACGCACAGATCGACGTCGAGCGGAGCAATCTGCGCGACCACCTGCTCCGCCAGGCCGGGCATGCCGTCGATGTGCAAATCGGACAGGTGCAGGATACTAAAACCGCAGAATCCGGTTGGCAGATCCTCGAACTCCAGATCGACCGGGCGGATTACCGGCCGCAGCGCATTACGCTTTCCGCGCTCCAGCAGGCCCAGAATCTGAAGGCCATGGCGAAGCAGCGGCTCTAGAACATCTTCATGCCGGAAGAAGAACCGCTTGGGACTTTTCGTGAACCAGGTCTCCAGGTGGCTGGCTTCTATAGATTTTCGTTTCCGCAGCAGATCGGTCATTCCGATAGAGCCTGGTTTGGGGCCGGCCGCTCTCCACGGCCTTCACGGAACTGCAAGAGCCGGAGGAGATATCGCAGAAGGAGAAACGCGTCGTGGCGCAGGCCCGCCGCAACCGAATAATAGACTTCGCAGGTATACAGCTCGTCTTTGGCGGCCTCAGTCCCATGCAGAGCGAGCGCTTCCGATACGAGGCCGGCCTTCGAGCGGAGGTAAAGAATTCGCCAGTCGCTCGGAAGTGCCAGCACCTCCTCGCGGTTTCGGTGTGGAACGCCCACAAGGTGCAACTCGCCTCGCACTACGTTGATGAGGCCTGGGAGGAACCGGGTGAAGAAGTGTTCGAGGACGGTTTCACTGGGTTTGGCGTCTGCAAACGTTACGACCTCGAACATGCTCCATTCCCACGGATTTTCGGCAGCGGGCAGGCGCAGTGCCGGCTCCCTCCGCACTAACGGACCCTCGCGAAAACAGCGCAGCCATAGCGCCGAAAGCAGGATGAGCGGCCATGTCAGGGCGAGAAGAATGACCCCCGCTACTCGCGATAACAACCCGAACAACGCGGAGCGCCATGACGTTTGCGTGATGCCGCTCAAAATGAAATCGTCGCGCAC
>Ga0070741_10014171_pt1 | contig 13857 bp, 17 predicted proteins | sample Coa_R1_4_FD_66440 | JGI IMG/M metagenome (GOLD analysis project Ga0070741, IMG submission 66440) | Surface soil microbial communities from Centralia Pennsylvania, which are recovering from an underground coalmine fire - Coalmine... | ecosystem: Environmental > Terrestrial > Soil > Unclassified ... | reverse complement strand
TCGCACTGCCGGTGCCGCCCGGGCATCGACCGGGATCGGGATTTGACGACGCAAGTCCACCTCAACACAGCAGGAGCCGCGTCCATGAAAAAGGCATTGCCGGAGAAAATGTTCGGCGACAACGATCAGCCGAGGCTGACGACGCTTCGCAATTGGGTGCTCGAGAACGATGTCACTGAAATCGAGATGAGCGAGCGGCAGTTCTGGAATTTTGCGCAGCTTCAGCCGATCGCCGAGAAACCGTGGGTGACCTTCATGGGCCGTCAGTTACGCGTGCCGAATATGCCGGCCGATGCGCAAAAGCGGCTTGGCATCGACGACAAGGCGGCGCCGGGCGCCATCTGACGGCGCAAAGGCGAGCCTCACCGCGGAGGCGGGCGCTGTCAGTCCCGCTTCCTGCTGACACAATTATATTGAGTGCCCCTCGGCATGCGTACCGTTTCGGACGCCGGGGCCGGGGGGTTTTTAAGGCAGCTGCCGGTGACTTCCAGGATTTGATCGGGCGGGCAGGTATTGTTTTCGACGAGCACTTTTTGTCCGCAGGCCAGCTGGTCGGTGGCCGGCTCTTTCTTGAGGATCTGCGCCGTTGCCGGCGCCGAACAGAGGCAGGGCCCGCAGATGGCTGCGGCGGCCAAGAGCCTGGCGGCGTTGAATTTCATCATCGAACAGTCTATGCGCCCGATGAATCGGCAAGTCCATCGAAACCGCCGCCCGATTGCCGCGCCACAAGCTTTTCGCCGCCAGCCACGGCACATCGCACCGTCGCCACTACCCGCGCGGCGGCCGGTAGCGGGTTACGGTGTGAGCTGCCTCACTGCAAAATGCCGCGCGGTCTGGCAGCGTGGCGGCCGGATGTTGCCAGCAATGCCCGACATTCCTCCGCAACCGACGCAAGCGCGCGCGGCGCCGCCGCCGTGCCGCCGCTGCAAAGGTCAATTGCAGTATCTCGCCGCCGTGCCCGAGCGCCCCGATCAGCCGGCCTGCGACATCTTCCGCTGCACGCAATGCGCCGAGGTGCAGTGGGTGGAGCGCGGCGAGCAGCGCCGCTAGCTCACGCGCTCAGCTTGCCGTTCGGGCTCGCCTTGTCGACCGTCGCCGGCAGATGGTCGGCCAGAAGCTTGAGCACCTGATCGGCCGGCACGCCGAATTTCGCCGCCAACTGCTGCACGCGCTCCTCGCCAAGCGCGGCGCGCAATTGCTCGGCCGTCACCGGCAGATTAGCGCCGTTGCCGAGCCACGACTGCACTTGCGCGCCGAGGCCGCCCTGCTGCAGCTGATTGACGACGCCCTGCAGGTTACCGAGGTTGGTTTGCTTGAGCGCTTCCGCGATCAAGGCCGGCGCGGCGGCCGCCGCGACATTGCGCAGCGAGCCGCCCAGACTGTCCAACAATCCCATTATCTGTCCTCCAGCCTTGTCATGCCGCTCACGGATGTTTCTCGTTCTTGGCGGCGCGCATGCCCTGCGCTTCGGCGTCCTGCTCGCACATGTAGGCGCCCTGCTTGGTGTGGCCGTAATCGCTGTGACCCGAGAAGTGGTAGATCTTGGAGTCGGTGTTGGCCCAGACGACGAGGCCGCGCGGACAGTGCGACTGCGCCTGGTTCTCGGCGGCGAACTGGTTGGCGGCCTGCGGCTTGCCGGAGGCCGGCGCCGAGGCGGTGGTGGCCGCCGGCTTTGACGGCGCGGCAGCCGGCGCGCTCGGCGGCGGCGTTGCCGCCTCCTGGCTTCTCGACGCACGCGGCGGGGCCGGCTCGCTCTTCGGCGCTGCCGCCGGGGCCGACGACGGCTGTGTCATCGCCGTGGTCTTGCCGATGCGGCAGTCCGCGACATAGGCCTTCTCCGTGACGCCTTTGGCCTGATTGGCGGCCTTGTTGGCGCGCCATTCGTCGGCGCATTCCTTGGCGGTCTTGCCGCCCGCGGCGGCAGCTTTTGAATCCTTCGATTCCTTGGGGTCCTTCGCGGTCGGCGTTGTCTTCGTCTCTTTGGCCGAACTCGTGCTCTTGGCCTTGTCGTCCTTGGCCGCCGACTTGTCGTCAGCAGCGCGGCATTGCTCGACATAGGCTTTTTCGGTGACGCCCTTGGCCTGGTTGGCCGCCTTGTTGGCGGTCCATTCGGCGCGACATTCTTTCACGGTCTTAGCGGCGGCCGGCGGCGCGAAGGCGAGCGTGCCCGCGATCGCCGCGGCCATCAACGGCCCGATCGCATAACGTGTCATGGGTCAACTCCTGACGTTGACGAAAGGCTGAAAAGAAAAACCGCAAGCGGCGAGCGCGGCATTCGATCCGCACCCGCGCGCTTGCGGAAGCTGGTCGTCTCGCGCGCGAGCGCCTTATGCGCCCTCCTCGCACTTCTTCAGGAAGCTCGCCTTGGCGGCGCCGGCGAGCGGCTTGCCGTCCTTGCCCACGGCCTTAGGCTCGCAGGCATCGGCCTTGCACTTCTTGACGAACGAAGTCTTTGCGGCACCGGACAACGGCTTGCCGTCCTTGCCGACAGCCATGGAGTCGCAGCTTGCCGCCATCGCCGAGCCGGCGGCAAAGGCGGAGATCAGAGCGGCTAGCAATATGCGTTTCATGGGGTTCCTCCTCGCAATGTGGACCACTGTGATGCAGCAGCCTGGTGACACCGAGACGACGAACCGAAAACTGCTCCAGCACGAATTGCGGTTGCGGTCGTCATCCCGGCATGAGGCGGCAGCGCGACGCTTGGAACTCAAGCGTAGCGGGCGGTCTGCTGCGGTCAATGAATTGCAGGCTTGGACACGCACGCCGACGGTTGCCGGCTACCAGCCGCGCATACTCTAACGTGCGTCACACATCGAATGAGCGCCCCGCGTGTGCGCGACAGCGCGAGCGATGGAGTCCGCGCGAGTTGTCTTGGCTGCGACCTAGGCCTTCGCGAACTGCAGCACGTTGCTTGCGGCTTGCGGCTTGGGCGGCGGAATGTTCGGGCCGTAGAGTCCGCGCTTGTCGGTCACCGGCTTGAAGGCATCGGTCAGGCCGACCACGGTTTCGGCGGCGCCCAGCACCAGGAAGCCGTCCTCCGGCATCTGCTTGGCCAGCCGCGTCAGCACGCCGATCTTGGTCGGCTGGTCGAAATAGATCAGCACGTTGCGGCAGAACACGACGTCGAAGACGCCGAGCGGCGAAAAATCATTGAGCAGATTGAGCGTGCGGAACTGCACCATGGCGCGCAATTCGGGCGCGATCTGCCACTGCTCGCCGACCTGGCTGAAATATTTCACCAGCAGTTGGATCGGCAGGCCGCGCTGCACCTCGAACTGGCTGTAGATGCCGGCCTTGGCCTTGTCGAGCACCTCGGCGCAGATGTCGGTCGCGACGATGCTGACCTTGTAGCCGGCAAGCGCTGCCCCCATGCCCTTGAGCGTCATGGCGAGCGAATAAGGCTCCTGGCCGGTCGCCGCCGCCGTGCACCAGATGCGGATGCGTTTGTCGCGCACGCGCGCTTCAATCAGCGCCGGCAAGATGACGTCGCGGAAATGCTCGAACGGCACCTTGTCGCGGAAGAAGAATGTCTCGTTGGTGGTCATGGCGTCGACCACGGCGCAAGTGAGCACCGCCGCGTCCGGCTGCTTGAGCCTGGCGACGAGTTCGGTCAGCGTCGTCAGGCCGTTCTTGCGCGCCAGCGGCAAAAGCCGGCTCTCGGCGAGATACTGCTTTTCCGCCGCCAGTACGAGGCCGGAGCGCTCCTTCAGGAGCTTGCGCAGATAAGCGAAATCTTCGGGCGTCATGCGCGCTCCCCGCCGAACAGGCGCACCAGGCGCGGCCCGATCTCGTCGAGCGGCAGCACGGCGGAGGCAAGGCCGGCCTGCGCGACCTGGCCCGGCATGCCCCAGACCACCGAGGTCGCCTCGTCCTGCGCCATTACATGGCCGCCGGCTGCGACCACCGCCTTGGCGCCGTTAAGGCCGTCGGTGCCCATGCCCGTGAGCACAAGCGCCATGACCTTGTGGCCCCACACCGCCGCAGCCGATTCGAACAGCGGGTCGACCGAGGGCTTGCAGAAATTGATCAGCGGCCCGTCGTCGAGCGCGATCACGGCGTGGCCGTTATCGCGGCGGGCGACCTTCATGTGGCGTCCGCCGGGGGCGATATAGACCTGCCCGGCATTGATCTCCTCGCCGTCCTGGGCCTCCTGCACCGGCCGCTTGGCCAGGCGCGCCAGATGCTCGGCGAGGATCGCGGTGAAGGTCGGCGGCATGTGCTGGGTGACCAGCACCGGGGCGCGTTCGATGACGCTGTCGATCCGGGTGACGATGGCGTTAAGCGCCTGCGGGCCGCCGGTCGAGCAGCCGATCAGCAGCACGCGCGGCGCGGTCAGCGGCATCGGCCGCAGCGCCAGCCCCGAATGCGTGACCGGCGCGGGCTTGGCCGCCGGTTGCAACGGCGGCGAGGCCACCCGGCCGAGCCGCAGCCGCTTGGCGCGCAGGCCGAGAGTGCGGATTTTCTCGATCAGCTCGCGCCGGAACGTCGGCGAGCCGGTGACTTCGCGGTTGCTTTCGGGCTTCGGGATGTAGTCGGCGGCGCCCAGCGACAGCGCCTTGAGGCTGATCTCGGCGTTACGCCGGGTCAGCGTCGAGGCCATGATGATGACGACGTCGCGGCGCTTCTCGAGCAGCAACGGCAGCGCGGCGATGCCGTCCATCTCCGGCATGTCGACGTCGAGCACGATGACGTCGGGCTCGGCGCGCTCGACCTGGTTGACTGCCTCGCGGCCGGTGCGCAGCGCCGCCACGACTTCGAGGTCCGGCTCCTCCCCGACCCACCGGGAGAACAGCCCGCGCACCACGACCGCGTCGTCCACGATCATCACGCGGATGCGCTTGCCGAGCGCGGCGGAGGCTTTCGGAGCGACGGCGAGGTTCATCGGAGGGACCTGACTGACTGAACGCTACGGAACGGACGGCGAGCGGGTCAGATCAGGCCGACCTCCTGGAACTTGGCTTCGACGATCTCCTTGTCGAACGGCTTCATGATGTACTCGTTGGCGCCGGCGTGCAGGGCGCGGGCGATGTGGGCAACGTCGTTCTCGGTCGTGCAGAACACCACCTTCGGCCCGTCGCCGCCCGGCAGCTTGCGCAGCGAGCGCAGGAACTCGTAGCCGTCCATTTTCGGCATGTTCCAGTCGAGCAGGATCGCTTCGGGAAGCTGGCGCCGGCAGACTTCGAGCGCCTGCTCGCCGTCTTCCGCCTCCACGATCTCGAATTCGAGCCCTTCCAGAATTCGCCGCGCCACCTTTCGGATGACGCTCGAATCATCCACCACCAAACAGGTTTTCATCACAGACCCTCGCTAGTTCTGGCTCCGAAGCCGTTGCAAAACTGTCATGCCGCCATCGCCGTACCGCCGCTGGCGAGCACGCGGTCGACGTCCACCACCATCAGGAGCTGGCCTTCCAGCCGGTGGATGCCGAGCGATACCCGCGCCAGCCGCGGGTCGAGATTGACCGGATTGGGCTCGCGCGTGGCATCGTCGAGCTTGAGCACCTCGCCGACGCTGTCGATCAGCAGCCCGTAGGATTCGCCGGCGCGCTCGACGCCGATCGCCATCGGCTGGCCCTCGACCTTGTCCGCCTCGAGCCCGAGCGAGCGGCGCATGTCGATCAGCGTCACAATGCGACCGCGCAAATTGAGAACGCCGGCGACTTCCGGCGGCGCCAGCGGCACCCGCGTCAGCCGCTCCGGAACGAACACGTCCTGCACGCGCAGAATCGCCAAGCCGAACAGCTGGCCGCCGATCATGGCGGTGACGTATTCCTTCAGGTTCTGCGACGCGTGTTCCATCATGGTTTGCTCACGCCGCCTCGCCGATTTCGGTCTGCTCTTTGAGCGCCGCGATCAGCCCCTGGCGGTCGAACTTGGCGACGAAGTCGTGGAAGCCGACCTGCCGGCCGCGCTCGACGGACTCGGCCGAGACGACCGACGACAGCGCGATCACCGGCAGCGCCGCGTGCTTGGCGCGCAGCGCCTCGGCAAAAGCAAAGCCGTCCATGTCGGGCATCTCGATGTCGGTGACGGCGACGTCGAAAACCGCACCGTCGTCGAGCAACGCCAGCGCGTCCTGCCCCGACGCGCAGGCGGTGACCTCGTAGCCGGCGGCCTGCAGCACCGGCACCAGCATGTTGCGGAAGAACGGCGAGTCGTCGACGAGCAGCACCGCACGCGGACGCGCCTGCTGCGCCTGTTCCTTGCGGCGGAACCAGTCGGCGAAAGCGAGCGGCAGGAAGTGGCCGACGTCGACGATCTCGGTGGCCTGGCCCTTGACCACGGCCGAGCCAAGCACACCCGGATTGTCGCTGCCGACCTGGATGTCGAGGCGGTCCTCGACAATATCGACGATTTCGTCGACCACCAGCGCCATCGAGCGGCTGCCGTCGGAGAACACCAGCAGCGGCTGGGCGCCTTCGGCTTTCACGCGCACCGTCTCGCTCGGCGTCACCAATGGCATCAGCTGACCGCGGTATTGGATCATGTGGCGGCCGTTCGACAGCTCGATCTTGCGGGCGTCGATTTCTTCGAGCCGTGTGATCAGGGCGAGCGGCACCGCCTTGAGCTGGCTAGAGCCGGCGCGGAACACCAGCAGCGAGGTCTTTTCCTCCTCGACGCCGGTCGCGCCGCCTTTGCGCTTGTCGGCGGCGGTCATCTGCGACGTGACGGTGCCGCCGAAGGCCTGCGCGACGCCGTTCGGGTCGATGATCATGATCACGGCGCCGTCGCCCAGAATGGTGTTGCCGGAGAACATCGAGATGTGGCGAAGCTTGCTCGACAGCGGCTTCACTACGATTTCCTCGGTGTGGAACACGGCGTCGACGACGATGCCGAAGGTCTGGCTGCCGACCTGGGTGACGACGATGAAGCCGTTTTCGATGTCGGCCGAGCGCTCACCGCCGAGCAGCGCGCTCAGCCGCGCCAAGGGCAGCAGCTTGTCGCGCAGCCGCAGCACCGTGGTGTCCTTGATGCGCTCGATGCGGTGCTCGGACCCGGCGCGCGCGCGCACCAGCTCGACCACGGAGAGCTGCGGGATGGCGAAGCGCTCGCCGCCCGCCTCGACGATCAGCGCCGCGACGATCGCCAGCGTCAGCGGGATCTTGATGGTGAACATCAGCCCGGCCCCGGCCACCGACTTGACATCGATGGTGCCGCCGATCTGGTCGATATTGTTGTGCACCACGTCCATGCCGACGCCGCGGCCGGAAACGGAGGTGATCTTGGTCGCGGTGGAGAAGCCCGGCACGAAGATGAACTTGTGGATCTGCGCTTCGGTGAGCTTGTCGATCTCGGCTTCGGTGGCGAGCCCCTGCGCGATGGCCTTGGCCTTGATGCGTTCGGTGTTGAGCCCGCGGCCGTCGTCGGCGATCTGGACGATGATGTGGCCGCCTTCGTGGTAGGCCGACAGGCGGATGCGGCCGCGCTCCGGCTTGCCGGCAGCGCGCCGCTCGGCGGGCGACTCCAGGCCGTGGTCAGCCGAGTTGCGCACCATGTGGGTGAGCGGATCCTTGATCAGGTCGAGCACCTGGCGGTCGAGTTCGGTCTCGGCGCCCTGCATCTCCAGGTCGATCTGCTTGCCGAGCTCATTCGACAGGTCGCGCACGATGCGCGGCAGCTTCTGCCAGGCATTGCCGATCGGCTGCATGCGCGTCTTCATCACGCCTTCCTGCAGCTCGGCGGTGACGTTCGACAGGCGCTGCAGCGGCGTCTTGAACTCGCTGTCCTCGTGGCGGCGGACGATCTCGAGCAGCTGGTTGCGCGTCAGCACCAGCTCGGAAACCATGGTCATGAGGTGCTCGAGCGTATCGACGGTGACGCGGATCGACTGGCTCGCAGCCTTGCCGCCATCCTCATCCGCGGCCGCGGGCTCGCGCGGCGCGGCCGGCTTGGCGAGCGGCGGCTCGGCTTCGGTTTCACGGAAGGCGCGCTCGAGCTCTTCCTCGGAATCCCTTGCCGGCGCCAACGGCGGCGCCTCGACCACCGGCGCGCCCTTCGGCGCCGTGATCGCCTCCACCATGCGCTCAAGCCCGGCGATCAGATCGGCGTCGCTGCCGTCCGGCTCGCGCTGGTGCTTTTCCAGCGAGTCAAGAATGGTCTTGATGCGGTCGATGGTGGCAAGGATCAGCGTCACCGCGTCCCTGGTCGCCGGCAGGCCGTCGCGGAATTTCCCCATCAGGGTCTCGGCGGCGTGCGCCAAGGCTTCCAGCCGCGGCAGCCCGATGAAGCCGCAGGTGCCTTTGATGGTGTGGACCAGACGGAAGATGTTATCGAGAATCTTGGCGTTGTTCGGATCCTGCTCGAAACGCACGAGCTCGACGTCGACCACGTCGAGACTTTCGTTGGTCTCGGTCACGAATTCCCGCAGCAGGTCGTCCATGGAAACGCCTTCGTCGACGGGCTTGCAGCCCGTCCGCTGCTCCCGTTTGGAGTGCGGTCAGTGTGGTGGCGAAGGGTTTAATTTTGGTTGCGGAATGGTGGGCCGCGGCGCGCGTTTAACGCTCTGTTAACCGCGCGGGGCAGGCCTATTGCGCGCTGATGACGACGGCCTCGCCGTCCGCGGCCACGGCGGTTTTGACGCCGCAGTCCTTGGCCAGCAGGCCGGCATAATAGGGCTGGATGCGGTGGGCATCGAGCGCTTCGCCGCCGGTCTCGCCGGCGAGCAGGGAGGCCGCCGCCGGCTGGATCTTGGCGTTGGCGCCGGCCGCCGTGATCTTGAAACCCATGGCGTCCCCCGCACCGATCGGCTCGACCTTGAGCTCGCCGCCGCGCGGGATGGTCTGCCCGGCGATCAGCAGCAGGTTGAGCAGCAGCTTGACCCGGTTCTTGGCGAGCAGCACGCGCGGCAGGCTCCAGGCGAGCTTGGTCTTGTCGTCCTCGAAGAAGCCGCGGGAAATCTTCTCGGCGTCGCCGGTGTCGATCTGGGCGCCGGCGGAGCCGGCCGCGCCGAAGGCGATGCGGCAGAACTGCAGCTTGGCGGAGGCGGTGCCGGCACTCTTGCGGATCAGGTCGAGCGCGAAGGTCTTGGTGCCCTCGTCCTTTTCCTCCTCGAGCACTTCCAGCCCGTTGACGATGGCGCCGACCGGGCTGATGAGATCGTGGCACACCCGCGAGCAGAGCAAGGCGGCGAGATCGAGCGGCGCAAGAATCGGTGCGGACATGCAAGGCCTCCACGGGGGCGGGGCTGGTTTGCCAAAATAGCCGGCGAATCGCTGTCGCGCCGGACGCGAGGCGTGATACACCGCACGCGCAGAACCGCCAAGGACAGAAGGAGACCCGCTTTGGCCGACACGTCCGAGATTTCGCCGGCCGAAGCCGCCCGGCTGATGACGGAACTGACGAGGATCGTGGCGCGCGCGTCCGCTCTGATCCGCGCCGTCTCGCCGGAGAGCGGGCACAAGCTCAAGGCCGATCAATCGCCGGTCACGGTCGCCGACGAAGCCTCGGAAACCGAGATCCTCAACGGCCTGGCGCGGCTGCTGCCCGGCGTGCCGGTCGTGTCCGAGGAGATGTCGGGCCGCCAGGCTCCGCCGAAGCTCGGGGGCAGCTTCATCCTGGTCGATCCGCTCGACGGCACGCGCGAGTTCATCGCCGGCCGCGACGAGTACACGGTGAATGTCGCGATCGTCACCGGTGGCACGCCGATCGCCGGCGTCGTCTCGGCGCCGAAGCAGCACAAAGTGTGGCGCGGCATCGTCGGTCGCGGCGCCGAACGGCTGCGCATGCTGGCCGACGGCGCCGACCAGGCCGAGCCGATCCGGACGCGGCGCTGGCCGGCGCAGAACGCCGTCGCGGTGGTGAGCCGGTCGCATCTCGATCCGGCGACGCAAGCGTTCGTCGCCAGGCTCGGACCGGTGGCGCGCGACGAAAGCGGCTCGGCCATCAAGTTCTGCCGGCTGGCGGAGGGCGCCGCCGACGTCTATCCGCGGCTCGCCACCACGTGCGAGTGGGATGTCGCGGCCGGCCTTGCCGTCGTCCTCGCCGCGGGCGGCACGGTCACGAACCGTGACGGCGCGCCGCTGACATTCGGCAACGCGGCGAATGATTTCCGCATTCCGGCTTTCATCGCCTGGGGCGATCCCGACAAGGCCAAGACGATCCGCGCCTGATCAGCGCGCGATGCCGCGCGCGACCTCCGGCCACTTGCGGTTGGCGCGCGCGATGATGCCGCCGGGGTCGGCGAGAAATTCCGAGCGCGCCTCGTCGCTGTAGAAGAGATAAAGCCGCTCGCCGCTCACCGCCCAGAACAGCGGATGCCCCGGCACCGATGCCCCCCGTGCCACCGCGACCGGATCGTAGCCGCCGAATACCGGCGTATAGACCTCCGGGTGATCGGCGAAGGCAGCGCGATCGCCGTCGTTGCGGAAACGCCACAGCGCGCCATTGGCGTGCAATTCGAATTCGGGATGGCCGAATTGCGGCTTGCCGTCGGTGAAATAGGCAACCGGATCGAAGCCGGACAGCGCCAAGCCGCTATTGGGGTTGACCACCAGCGGTTCGGCCGCGCCGGCCGGCGCCGCCATGGCAAAGGCGAGCCCGGCCAGAAGGCCGAGCGCAAGCCGCATCTTCCGTTGCTGCCGCGGTGAGGTCATAGTTCCGGGCGACCGTTCATTGATTCGCGCCACATTACCGCCGTCCGCGTGAGCAACCCGTTAAGCGGGCTTTTCATCCAGGGAGCATGCGATGCGCGCTAGCTTGCGGTTTGCGGCCTTCCTCCTGTGCCTGTCGGCCTTCGGCGCCGATATCGCCGCCGCCCAAGGAACCGTTCAAGGCCAGCCGCCCCCGCCGCCGCCCGCGCAACCGGCGCCGCCGCCGGAACGGCGCGACACCTTCTCGGCCAATGAGATCGTCATGGCCGGCCACCAGTTCTTCGGCACGGTATCGCGCGGGCTGGCGCAAGTGGTGGAGCGGGCCTTCAGCCGCTGGGGCGAACCGAACGGCTATGTGCTCGGCCAGGAAGGCTCCGGCGCCTTTGTCGTCGGCCTGCGCTACGGCGACGGCAAGCTCTACACCCGCAACGCCGGCGACCGCCGCGTGTTCTGGGAAGGGCCCTCGGTCGGCTTCGACACCGGCGGCGAAGGCGCCCGCACCATGATGCTGGTCTACAAGCTGCCGGCGACCGACGCCATCTATCAGCGCTTCGCCGGCATCGACGGCTCTGCCTATTTTATCGGCGGCTTCGGCATGACGGCGCTGACCGCCAACGGCATCGTCGTGGTGCCGATCCGCTCCGGCGTCGGCTTCCGCCTGGGCGCCAATGTCGGTTATCTCAAGTTTACGCCGAACGCGACCTGGAACCCGTTCTAGCGGCAAAACGCACATATTATGCGGGCACGGCGGAACTTCGTGACAGCCTGACGCGGCCGCCGGGTTTAGGTTAATCTTTGCTGACGCTGGTAGTGCGCGGCCCCCCGTGTCATGGTTTCTGCGGGGTTTACCACGGGCGTGGGCTTTGCGTTGGAGGCGTCGCCTTATGATCGAACCGATCATGTTTTTCGGGATCGGCTTTCTCGTCGCGGCTCTGGTCGGCCTCGTCGTCATCCCCCTCGTCCACGGCCGCGCGGTGCGGCTGACCATGAAGCGGCTGGAAGCGGCAACGCCGCTGTCGCTGGCCGAGATCCAGGCCGACAAGGATCAGCTGCGCGCCGAATTCGCGATGTCGACGCGGCGCCTGGAGATGAGCGTCGAGCAGCTCAAGAACCGCACCACCAGCCAGCTCGCCGAGCTCGGCAAGAAGGGCGACGCCATCAACCGGCTCAAGATCGAGCTCGGTGAAAAGACCGCCACCATTTTCGCGCTGGAAGCGCGCGACAAGGCGCTGCGCGACCAGCTGCGCGCCACCGAAGACGAGATCGCCGCCAAGACCACCGCCATGCACGAGGCGCAGCGCGCCTTCTCCGACAAGCAGGCCGACCTCGCCAAACTGGTCGGCGAACTCGACGAGAAGCAGACCTTCACCGAGGCGCAGAAGGTCGAGATCATCGCGCTCAAGACCCAGGTCGAGGCGCTCAAGGAGCGGCTGACCGCGGCGAGCAACGAGGTCAAGATCGCCGAGGACCGCCGCGAGGTCGAGCGCGTCGCGCTCAAGGCCGCGACCAAGGAGCTCGAGGAAGAGCGCGGCCGGGTGGAGAATCTCGGCCGCCGCGTCGGCGAGCTCGAGCAGCATCTGGCGGCGCAGACCACCGAGGCCGAAATCCTCGGCCGCCGCGCCCACGATTTGGAAACGCGGCTGACCGAGCAGGCCAAACTGCTGACGCAGAGCGAATTCGAGCTCAAGCAGCTGCGCGGCGAGATCGAGACCGCGCGCAAGACCGAAGAGGACCTGCGCGGCGCCGTCGCCGAGCTCAACGACAAGGCCAGCACCGCGCACGCCACGCTGAAGGCCGAAAAGGCGCAGCTGCAGGCCGAGCTCGACCGCACCCGCGACGAGCGCGACCGCCTGGCGCGCGACCTTGCCGCCATGAAGCGCGAGACCGAGGAGGCCTGGGCCTCCGAGCGCGTCGAGAATGCGCTGTTGCGCGAGCGCATCAACGACGTCGCCGCCGAAGTGGCGCGGCTCGCCTCGGCGCTCGAGGGCCCCAATTCGCCGATCGACGCCATCCTCGCCGCCGAGACCGTGCGCGACCGCAGCGCCTCGGCCGAGGCCAAGCACGCCGACGCCGGCGCCTCCAACGGCGACCTCGCCGACCGCATCCGCGCGCTGCAGACCGCGGCCTCGCGGGTGCCGCACAGCGACAAGCCGCAGTGAGCGGCGGCGTTTTCGCCGTCGCTTGACACCCCTCCGAGGCACTCCTTATATCGCCCGGCCTGATCGGCCGGGCGCTTAGCTCAGCGGGAGAGCGTTCCCTTCACACGGGAGAGGTCGTAGGTTCAATCCCTACAGCGCCCACCAGTCGATTGCCCGCGAACCTGCGGGCATTTTCATTTTCCGGAATTGCGTTCGCGGCGCACTCGGCGCCGCCTACTTCACCGCGCCGCCGGTGATGCCCGAGATGAAGCGGTCGAGGAACAGGTTGTAGGCGATCGCCACCGGGACGCTGGCGATCAGCGCGCCGGCCATGATCTCGCCCCAGTAGAAGATGTCGCCGCGGATCAGATCGGTCGCCACGCCGAGCGTGATCGGCTTCTGGTCGGAGGCCGAAACGAAGGTCAGCGCGTAGACGAATTCCTGCAGCGTCAGCGTGAAGGTGAAGATCACCGTGGTCAGGATGCCCGGCAGCGACAGCGGGATCGCCATCTTGATGAAGGCGCCGAACAGGCTGCAGCCGTCGACGATCGCCGCCTCCTCGATCTCCGGCGGCATCGACTTGAAGAAGCCCATCAGCAGCCAGGTGCAGAACGGGATGGTGAAGGTCGGATAGACCAGCACCAGCGACCACATCGAATTCTGCAGCCCCAGCGTCGCGATCACCCGCGACAGCGGCAGGAACAGCAGCGTCGGCGGCACCAGGTAGGTGAGGAAGATGCCGATGCCGAGCGCCTCGCCGTTGCGCCCGGTCATGCGCGCCAGGCTGTAGGCCGCCGGCAGCGCGGTGACCAGCGTGATGGCGGTGACGCAGAGGCCGATGACCAGCGAATTCAGCAGCCAGGTCGTGAACAGCGTCTTCTCGAACAGATAGCGGAAATGCTCGAGCGTCGGCGGCTCGTTGAACCAGAACGGGATGTTGGTGACGTTGTAGAGGTCCGAGTTCTCCTTGAACGACGTGATCAGCATCCAATAGAACGGGAAGGCCGCGAGCACGAAGAAGAAGGCGACCGCCCCGTAGAACGAGGTCTCGCGAACGACGCCGGCGACCGCTGCGCGCTGCATGTCAGATCTCCCGCCGCCGGATGAAGCGCAGCATCGCCACCACCACGA
>Ga0070741_10014170_pt1 | contig 13860 bp, 11 predicted proteins | sample Coa_R1_4_FD_66440 | JGI IMG/M metagenome (GOLD analysis project Ga0070741, IMG submission 66440) | Surface soil microbial communities from Centralia Pennsylvania, which are recovering from an underground coalmine fire - Coalmine... | ecosystem: Environmental > Terrestrial > Soil > Unclassified ... | reverse complement strand
TGGTCGGGCAGATCGTCGAGGGCATGCCCTGGCTCGGCACCTTCCATTCGATCGGCGTCAAGATCCTGCGCCGGCATGCCGAACTCGTCGGGCTGAAGAGCAACTTCACCATCCTAGACGTCGACGACCAGATCCGTCTGATCAAGATGATCCTCGAGGCCGAGAAGCTCGACGAGAAGCGCTGGCCGGCGCGCGTGCTCGCGATGCTGATCGACGGTTGGAAGAACCGCGGGCTGACGCCCGAGCAGGTTCCCTCGGGAGAAGCCGCGGGCTTCGCCAACGGCAAGGGCAAGAAGCTCTATATCGCTTACCAGGAGCGGCTGAAAACGCTCAATGCCGCCGACTTCGGCGACCTGCTCCTGGAGAATATCCGGCTGTTCCGCGAGAACGCCGACGTGCTGCGCTCGTTCCAGGAGCGCTTCCGGTTCATTCTCGTCGACGAGTATCAGGACACGAACGTCGCGCAATACCTGTGGCTGAAATTGCTGGCGCAGACGACTCCGGTTTCCACGGCGGTCATTCCGGGACGCAGCGAAGCTGCGGACCCGGAATCCGGCACCGCGGCAGCACCTCTGGAATCCGGGTTCGCGCCTTCGGCGCGCCCCGGAATGACCGGAGAGAGACAACCCAAAAACATCTGCTGCGTCGGCGACGACGACCAGTCGATCTACGGCTGGCGCGGCGCCGAGGTCGACAACATTCTGCGCTTCGAGCACGACTTCCCCGGCGCGAAGGTCATCCGTCTTGAGCGGAACTACCGCTCGACCGGCCACATTCTCGCCGCCGCTTCGCACCTCATCGCCCACAACGAAGGCCGGCTCGGCAAGACGCTGCGCACGGAAGATGTGCTTGGCGAAAAGGTGCAGGTCACCGGCGCCTGGGACTCGGAGGAAGAAGCCCGCGCCATCGGCGAGGAAATCGAGCAGCTGCAGCGCGCGGCGCGCGAGCAGGGCCTCGATCATCCGCTCGACGAGATCGCCGTTTTGGTGCGCGCCTCGTTCCAGATGCGCGAGTTCGAGGACCGCTTCATCCAGCTCGGCCTGCCCTACCGCGTGATCGGCGGGCCGCGTTTCTACGAGCGCGCCGAGATCCGCGACGCCCTCGCCTACCTGCGCGTGATCGCGCAGCCGGCCGACGATCTCGCCTTCGAGCGCATCATCAACGTGCCCAAGCGCGGGCTCGGCGACGCGACGTTGCAGATGCTGCACGACTACGCGCGCAAGAAGCGCATCCCGCTCACCGAGGCCGCTGCGGCCCTCTCCGCCACCGACGAGATGAAGCCGAAGCCGCGCCAGGCCCTGCGCGACCTGATGGCGAGCTTCGACAGCTGGCGCCTGCGCAAGGATTCGATGCCGCACACCGAGCTCGCCGAGATCGTGCTCGACGAGAGCGGCTATACCGATATGTGGCAGAAGGACCGCTCCGCCGACGCCGCCGGACGGCTGGAGAACCTGAAGGAACTGGTGCGTTCGATGGAGGAGTTCGAGAACCTGCAGGGCTTCCTCGAGCACATCTCCCTGGTGATGGACCGCGAAGGCGGCGAAGCGGAACAGGCGGTCAACATCATGACCCTTCATTCCGCCAAGGGCCTCGAATTCGATTGCGTCTTTTTGCCCGGCTGGGAGGAAGGCCTGTTCCCGCATCAGCGCTCGCTTGATGAGAACGGTCGCGCCGGCCTCGAGGAAGAACGCCGCCTTGCGCACGTGGGCCTCACGCGCGCGCGCAAGCTGGCGAAGATTTATTTTGCCACCAACCGCCGCATCCACGGCCTGTGGTCCTCGACGGTGCCCTCGCGCTTCCTCGACGAGCTGCCCGAGGGCCACGTCGAGGTGAAGGAGGCCGCGGGCGGATTCGGCATGTCCGGCTACGGCGCCTCGCGTTTCGACGAGATGAGCTCCTTCGGCTCGGGCTACACCACGCCCGGCTGGCAGCGCGCGCAGGCGCGCAAGGGCAAAGGCGGCTTCTACGACAACGGCCAGCCGCGCTACGTGCCGGACGGCGTGTATGAAGACAGTGGCCACGACGAATTCGCTGCCGCGCCCGAAAAGATCCGCCGTGGCAGCGCCAAGCACGAAAAAGGGCGCAAGGCCCTCGTCATTGAAGGCGAGCTGATCGCCAAATCCACCGGCACCGTTTCGACTTTCGCGGTCGGCGAACGCGTCTTCCACCAGAAATTCGGCAACGGCAATGTTGTGGCCGTCGACGGCAACAAGCTCACCATCGCCTTCGACAAGGCCGGCGAAAAGCGCGTGGTGGATAGTTTTGTGGAGCGCGTTTTTTCTGAAGCCCATCCGAAAGGTCCATGACCCGGAACGCGGCGTTGTAGGGTCCGACACTGTCTCGCGTTAGTGGGCGCGGTTTTTGCGGCGCATCGCGTGCTCACCAGCAGTCGTGACGTTGTTCGCCGCTTGGTGCGAGACGGTTTTGAGCGGATGTCGGTCCGCGGCTCGCATCACAAGCTCGTCCACGCGATGAAGCACCGATTCACAAGGTGTCCGACTACGGCGTCTCGTTTCCTGACGTGCCGGGGCGTGGTTGCTGCCGGGAACCGCCTCGACGGAGCAAGCGGTTCGGCGAAAAGCGGGCGACTTTTTTCGTGAGCGCCTGCAGGAAACCGTTGCTTTTCGGCCGGTTGCGACGCCACTTTCGCCATCGCTCCGCCCCGTGACCGGTGGTAGACTTGTGCACAATCGGCATTGCGCCGATACGGGAGGCGACGATGAAGGCATTTCACGTCGTGACACTGTCCCTGCTGGCCGCGCTCGCGGCGCCGGCAAACGAGGCCGCCCGCGCGCAAGGCGTCAACAACGTCCGCGAGGACAACTACGTCCGCAAAGTGCCGCTCGAGGACTTCAAGGTCCCGATCATCCCGATCATTCCGCCGGGCTCGTCACTCGACCTGCGGCCGGGACGTACGCCGGATTCGGCCGATCAGATCGGCGGCTACACGCCGTCCACGCGAGAATCCACGACACCGTCGATCGGGCTGTCGATCAAGGGGCCGTTCGACGACCGGAAATAGTCGGGAGTTCTCCCCGCTCATTCCCGCCTAAGCGGGTATCCGGCAATGATTGAGACGTCACACTGACTGGCCCTGAATCCCCGCTTCAGCGGGGATGAGCGGACGCGGCGCGCGTCAATTTTGCTTCCGCGGGAATGGGCGGAGAAAGTGGCGAGTCATCCGCTCTTCCGGTCTGCCGGAGCCTTTGCGGCCGCGCCGTCGACCAGCGCCGTCAGCGCCGCCGGATCCTCGACACAGCAGACATTCATCGGCTCCTCGCGGCCGCGGATGGCGACCTCCCGGCGCGCCAACGCAGCGGGCGCGATGCCCGCGGCATCGCAGACCTCTTCCGAAATGACGACCCGGCAGTCGAGCGACTTCGTCAACTCCTGCAGCCGCGCCGCCACGTTGACCGGATCGCCGAGCGCTGTGAACACGGTGTGCTCCTTGAAGCCGATGTCGCCGACGATCACGTCGCCGCCATGGATGCCGATGCCGTAGCGGATCGGATCGGGCAGATCGGCCTTCATCTGCCTGTTCATCTGCTCGACATTGGCGGCGACTTTCGCGGCCGCGCGCAGCGCCTGCCGGCACGCGGCCTCGGGGCCGACATCGAGGCCGAACAGCGCCAGCGTCCCGTCGCCGACGAACTGGTTCGGCTGGCCGCCGGCATCGAGCGCGGCCTGCGAGACGGCGGCGAGAAACCGGTTGATCAGGAACACGACGTCGAACGGCAGCCGCGCTTCGGCGAGCTTGGTCGAGCCGCGCATGTCGACGAACATACTGACGACGTAGCGTTCCTTGCCGATGTTCATGCGCCGACCTTTGCGCAGCAGGCTGGCGTTCATGGATGCCGGCAGGATCGGGATCACGCCGATATCGACGTCGGGCCGCAGCTGACAGGCGAGGCGAATCGAGGGATTCGCCGCGACCCCGACGCGGTCGAGTACGTGCGCCTCGCGTCCCGCGGGTGGCGGCAGTACGCTGATGTCGCCGAGGACGCGGATGCGGCAGGTGGAGCAGCGCGCGCGGCCGCCGCAGACGCTCGCGTGCGGGATGCCGTAACGCAGGCAGGCCTCAAGAACGCTCACGCCCTTCGGCACGCGCACCTGACGGTCGGGAAAAGAGATCGCAACCAGGCCGCGCCGGCGCTCCCGCCATGAGCGCACGCCGCGCGCGACGAACACAAGCCCGATCGCGGCGGCATAGCCGATCGGGAAATAAACGAGGACAATATTCTTGATCAGCCGCGCCTGCGGGGCCGGAATGCTTTGCAGGTTCTCCTTGCGCCAGTCCGCATCATCGGCGAGCTGCGCAACCTCGCGGCCGCCGTGATGCGCGCCGACCATGGCCAGCGTCGGCAGCAGAATCGCGGCAGCCAGAAGATAGGGCGCCGCCCAGTCGAAGAACGATTTCAGCCGCAGCCAGAAGTAAAGGCCGATGCAGCCATGCGCCCAGGCGACCGTCAGCGAGATGAACTGGACGGCGATGTTGTACGGTGCCGAGACCCAGTAGGCGAAAAGCGCCGTCGCGTAATTGAACGGCGGCGTGTCGAAAAGCGCGCCCGTCAGGCGCTCGGCGCCGAAATGGTCGGCAAGCCACAGCGGAATGCTCAGGCCGAGAAGCAGCTGCGTGAGCTCTGCTCCGGTGTAACGAAAATGGCGCCGCTGATAGAGCGCCCACAGCCCGAGCGAGAAATGAATGACGGCGGCGACATAGAGCGTGTCGTTGACCAGCGGGAGCCGCCAGACCATTACGTGGTACCAGAGCCACGCCTCCATCGCGTCGTAGGAGATGACACCGAGCGCGTGATTGAAGAAGTGCGAGAAGATGTACGCGAACATCACCAGGCCGGTGATGAGGCGGATCTGGCGCACGCCGATGCCGCGCAGCCATGTCCGGACATCCGGCTTCGGCACTGCGCGCGTGCCGGGAAAATCAACGTGCGCAGGGACCTGTGCCGTCACGATGAATCACCATCAAAGGCCGGTCGGCTGCGCAAAGCTATCCGCGACTGGCCGGCAAGATCAACTGGCGCCGCACCTTGATCCGGCGGCGCCAGTACGTGCCTGTCGCATTATCCCCCGTTCATTCCCGTGCAGGCGCGAATGCGAGAGCATGAAACGCCTTCGACGCATCGGGATGAGTGTGAAGAAGAGTGGCGTGCCGTGCATACGGGCGCGAATCACAGTTTCCCTTTTGCACCGCTGCGCATCGCCGAGGGAGCGATGCGCAACTGGTCCCAACTTTCGAATCGGCGGGTCTGCGACGTAACCTTAATCGCTGCCGCCCGCGTCCGATTTCGCACGTTTAAGGATGAAATCTGTGCCGAATGCCGCATGGCTCCTATACCGCTTTACCATTCACACGGTCCTGCCTTGCTCCTGCCATGGTTTCCCTGCCCTTCCGTTCCTCACGCACATCATTGATGGGGACCGAAATTCAATGAAGCGAATTGGAATTGCGATTCTTGCCGGCCTGCTCACATTAGGCTCCGCCCAGGCGGCGGGCTGGTCTTCAGTGCATAAGTACGTCAAGAAGTCCGGCAACTGCGCAGGCCAGGAAGTGCTCGCGAGTCATTATTCATCCGGCAAACGTACCGCGAGCGGCGAGCGTTTCGATCCCAACGGCAACACTGCCGCCGCGCGCACGTGGCCGATCGGCACGGTGCTGACGATCACCAATCCGAAGAACGGCCGTTCGATCACGGTGCGGATCAACGACACCGGCCCATGGGGCATCGCCTACCGCATGGGCGCGCGGCTCGATCTTGCGCGCGGCGCCGCACGGCGGCTGGGAATGACGGCAACGCAGTACGTCTGCGTGGCGTAAGAGATCCCGTCCGGCGCCGCCGCGATTGCCGGCGGTCGGCGCCGGGATATTTGCGTCGTGTTTTGCACGATTGCCCGGCGCTCCGCAGGCGAATGGCTAAAATTGTCCGTGTCCCGGAAGCGCGCGTTAACCAACCAACTCTTTGCTGTCATGAATCGCCCGCAGAACCGCATGGCAAACGTGAATGATTAAATTATTTGCATTACCACCGCCATATAGCTTCGAGCGACGGGTATCTCGCAAGCGGGATATGGCTCCAACGTGCGGTGGTTGTCTGAACTTGCATCAGCGCAGAATGCGCGTGAGCGGAACGGAGCGGCAGCGCCCGCGCTGAATTTCTTCAGCCCGGTACGTCTGATCATCGCCTGTGCGGTCGCGCTTGCGCTCATTGTGGTCGCCAGCGCCGGCCTCATCGCCTACAATCTGCGTATACGCGTTCTGTCGGAGAACGCGCAGGCGCTGTCGAATTCCGCGCTCATCGTGGCAAAGCAGATCGAGCAGGCGTTCGCAGCCGTGCAGGCCGTGGAACGGCGTTTCAACGACGACCTGCCAGACCTGCCCGTGATTAATGGCGATACGATCGAGCGCGAATACAAACGGCACGCGACCCACATCAAGCTGCGCGACAAGGCCGGCGGCATGCCCTTTGTCGGATCGCTCGCCATATTCAACGCGAAGGGACAGCTGATCAATTCCTCGCACCGGTGGCCGATTCCCGACGTCAACGTCGCCAATGAAGACTATTTCACGGCGCTCGAAACGGGGTCCGGCTCCGGACCGTTTCTCGGCAGACCGGTTCGCGACAACGAAACCGGCAGTTGGGTCATTCATCTTGCGCACAGGATTTCCGGCCCGAAGGGCGAATTCCTCGGCGTCATCTCGGCAGCAATCGACCTGCACTATCTGCAGAACTATTTTCGCGACATCAGCCCGAATCCGGACAGCAGCTTTGCGCTGTTCCGCAGCGACGGGATGCTCATGGCACGGCATCCGGAGCAGGACGCGGATATCGGACGGCAATTTCCCAACGCGCTCGCGTTGAAACTGGTTGCGGACTCCAATCACGGCGTCGGCTCGATGAACGGCGTCATCGACAGTATCCCGCGCATGATTGCCGGACACCGTGTCGGCGGCTACCCGATCGTCGTCAGTGCCACGCGCGCGACCTCCTTCGTCCTTGCACACTGGCGAAGAACGGCGATCTACATCGCCGGCGCCGCGGTTCTGGCGCTCGCGGTCATTGCCGCTTTCGCGCTGTTGTTCACGCGCCTGTTCCGCAACTACCAGGCGCTCGAGCAGGCCCGGGCCGAGCGCAACCGGGCCGAGCAGTTGCGCGAGCAAAGCCTGCGCTTCGACGTCGCGCTGAACAACATGTCGCAGGGCCTGGTGATGTTCGATGCGAACTCGCGCCTCGTCGTCGTCAACACGCGCTTCCTCGAGATTTATGGGCTGTCGCCGGACGTGATCAAACCGGGCATTACGCTTCTCGAGCTGCTCAGGCATCGCAAGGAGTGCGGCTCGTTCGCCGGCAATCCCGAGGAATATAACGACGTGATCCTGCAGCGGATCGCCGCGCGCAAGTTGACAAAGCGGAACGTGCCGACGCCGTCGGGCCGCATCATCCAGATCGTCAACCAGCCGATGCCCGACGGGGGCTGGGTGGCGACCCATGAGGACATCACCGAGAAAATCGAAGCCGAGACGGCGATCAAGAAGCAGAAAGAGCAGCTGGACGCGGCGCTCGCGCACATCTCGCAAGGTGTCTGCATGTTCGACGCCTCGAAACGCCTGATCATCTGCAACAAGCAGTACGCCGATATCTACGAGTTGACCGAGGAACTGACAAAGCCGGGAACCCCGTTCCAGGCCATCATCGAGTACACAGTCGCCAGGGGGAACGGGCCGAAAGACTCGGCAGCCTTTCTCAAAAAGCGGCTCAACGACGTCGCAGGCCGCGTTCCCTATCAGACTACAAACCAGCTGCGCGACGGGCGCTATGTCGCGGTCGTTCACCGGCCGATGGCGAACGGCGGCTGGGTCGCGACCCACCAGGACGTTACCGAAGCCAAGCACCGCGAGGAATCCTTCCGCCTGCTGTTCGAGGGCAACCCGGCACCGATGTGGGTGATCGACCGCGACACGTTCCGCTTCCTTGCCGTGAACGAGGCCGCGGTCGCGCATTACGGCTTCACCCGCGAGCAGTTCATGGCCATGTCGGTTGCCGACCTGCGGCCGCCCGAAGACCGCGACCGCTTCAGGACCTTTATCCAGTCGCTTTCGGACGACCAGTTCGTGGAGAACGTCGGCGAGCACATCACGGCCGATGGCAGGAAGATCAACGTCGCCGTCTATTCACGCGCTCTCACCTATAACGGGCACAACGCGCGCCTGACCGTCATTCACGACGTCACCAAGACGAAGCTCACCGAGGCCGAGCTGCGCCGCACCAAGATCTTCCTCGATGCGGTCATCGAGCACGTGCCCCTGCCGATTATCGTTCGCCATGTCGATGGCGCGGGCGCGAACGCGCAGGGCGGCCGCTTCCTCCTGTTCAACCGCGCGTACGAGGAGCTCACCGGCGATGCGCGCGACCGCCTGATCGGCAAGACCGCGCACGAGCTGTTCCCGCCGGAGCGCGCGGACATTATCGTGAAGTCCGACCTCGAGACATTGCAGACGAACGGAATCGTCGCGACGCCCGAGCATTACATCAGCACGGCAGATCACGGCCTGCGCCTGATCAAGGCCAGCAAGATCGCCATCCGCGACGACAGCGGCGATCCGCAATACCTGCTGACCGTGCTCGACGACATCACCGAACGCCGGCGCAGCGAGCAGCACATTTCGTATCTCGCCCACAACGATTCGCTAACCGGGCTGCCGAACCGGACCTCGTTCCTCAAGCACCTATTCGAAACGCTCGACGATGCCGCGAGGAACAACGGGCGTTTTGCCATCATGTGCCTCGACCTCGACCGCTTCAAGGAAGCCAATGACACCTATGGCCATCTTGTCGGCGATGGCCTGCTGCGCGAGGCGGCGCGGCGCCTGCAGACCGCCGCGGAAGGCGCATTCCTTGCGCGCATCGGCGGCGACGAGTTCATCGTGGTCCTCGCAAGCGACGAGCCGGAGGTCACGGCCGGAATTATCGGCGAGCGCATGATCGAAGCCTTCAAGAAGAACTTCGAAGTCGACGGACACCAGTTGCAGGTCGGCTTGAGCGTGGGTGTGGCGATCTACCCCGCCGACGGCGCCGACGCGACGGCCCTGATCGCCAATGCCGACGCGGCCCTCTATCAGGCCAAGGCCGAGGTGCGCGGGTCGGTGCGCTTTTTCGAGGAAAAGCTCGGCTCACGCCTGCGCGAGCGCCGCGAGCTGCAGACCGACCTGCGCGCAGCGCCCGACCGCGGCGACATCCACCTGCACTACCAGCCGCAGAAGACCATCACCCACGGCGAGGTCGTGGGCTTCGAGGCGCTCGCACGCTGGCACTGTCCGAAGCGCGGCTGGGTCTCGCCCGAGACTTTCATACCCATCGCCGAGCAGAGCACCTACATCATCACTCTCGGCGAGTGGATCCTGCGCGAGGCATGCAGGGAAGCCGCTTCATGGCCGAACCCGCTCAAGGTGGCGGTCAACATCTCGCCGGTCCAGTTCCACCACGGCGATCTGCCGAAGCTGATCCACTCGATCCTGCTCGAGACCGGCCTCAAGCCCGACCGGCTCGAACTCGAGATCACCGAAGGCGTGCTGATCGACGATTTCTCCCGCGCGGTGTCGATCCTGCGCAAGCTCAAGCTGCTCGGCGTCCACATCGCGCTTGACGACTTCGGCTCGGGCTATTCGTCGCTGTCCTACCTGCACGCGTTTCCGTTCGAGAAGATCAAGATCGACCGCGTCTTCGTCGGCGACCTTGAGAACAACCATCATTCGATGGCGATCGTGCGCGCGATCATCACGCTCGGGCACAGTCTCAACATTCCCGTCCTCGCCGAAGGCGTCGAGAACAACAATCAGCTCTCGTTCCTGGCCCAGGAGGGCTGCGACGAGGTGCAGGGCTATCTCACCGGCAAGCCGCAGCCGATCCAGGCCTACGCGGAGCTGGTCGGCCACGCGGTCGCAAAACCGCGGCACAAGGCCGCCGCAGGCTAACACCGCGACAGAAAAAGAAGGCGGCCCTTGGGGGGCCGCACAACAAGTTTGGAGGATCGTGAAGAAACGGGGGGCCTGCCCCTTGGGTGAGGGGCAGGCCTTACGACGGTCAGATCGCGTTCAAAATCCTGGCCGTCAGGCTGCCTATGGTGTGGGGACTTACCACCAGGCTCGCCAAAGTCGTGTCAGTGGCAGGACCTTCGATGCTGCGCGCCAGTCCGGTGACCACCGTCACGCAAGCCAGAAACATCGTGGAGGCGGCGAGGATGATGGTCTTACGCATGGTCGTCGGTCCCTGAAATGATGCGGGAGCAACCGGCTCCCTACGCACATCACACTAGGTCACCGCATCATGCGCCGATGTGACCCCCGTCACAGATAGGCGCTTTTTCCGGTCGTTCTAAAAACGCTGAAATATCTAGAGTTTAATCTCTTTTTCGAGCCGGGCCCGGTTCTCCAGGCAGTAATAGCCTGACAGGCGGGTCACGAGTTTCGACCGCATCCACTCGTTGAGAATGCGGCTGACGTTCTCGCGCGCGATTCCCGCCATCGCGGCGACGTCGCTCTGGCTCAACTTCTGCCGGATCACGATGCGGCCGCCGCCGACGTCGTTTCCGAAAGCTTTGGCGAGATCCAGAAGCGCGCGTGCAACGCGGCCTTTCACGGGAAGGAACGTACCGGCCGCCACGACCTGGTCGGTGTCGCGCAACCGCGTGGCCACAAGGTTGAGAAGATGCTTGTAGACCTCGGGATTTTTCGCCGCCACCGCCTCGAAAGAAGCACGGCTGATGAACCTGAGCTTGCAGTCGCGCAGGGCCGAAACCGATGCGGACCGCGGTCGGCCGTCGACCATCGCCATGTCACCCACGATCGAGCCGGGACCGAGGATTGCCAGGATGCGCTCCGCACCCTTGGGCGACACCATGCTCACCTTGAGCAGGCCCTCGTCGAGCCGGTAGCAGCCATCGCCCGGATCCCCCGCGAGGAAAAGCATTTCGTTCGATGCGAGCTTGACCGGCTTGGCATTGGCCAGAAGCGCGGTCGCAAGCCGCTCGGGCAAATCCGACAGCAGATCGGTGGCAGCAGGCTGAGCAGAAGCCATCAAAAACCCGGCGCGGTGAGTGCATAAGGCGCCTGGTTTTTCTAGCAGAAATTCGCGCGGAATGCCTCAATTGCCGGTGATGGCGGCCCTCGCGATCCTGACGGTTAAGACCGGGCCGGACAAGATCGGGGGCGGAAAGCCGCGATAATGCGTGATAGCGCCCCGCCATTGCCTGGCCCCCGCGCGGGCCCCCTCGGCAAAGCGCGCGCACCAGGTAACCATCCGCGACAAAAAAGCGCTCCGGCCACCCGGCGCGGACGTAGTGGCCCGGCAGCGATGTCGGTCATCGGTCCCCCCTGTTCTGTCCGCCACGGACGCAAAATGCGCCTGACGTGGTGAAAGATTGGGCCGAGGTGCAGATGCCCACTGTGGCCTCAATCATAAACTGACGGTTTTGGACCGGTTATCCGCCGCCGCAAGCCGGGGCTGGCGGATCAGCCGGCAAGCCCTTAGCATCGCCGGAGCTGACGGTTTTCAAGACTGGGGAGCACCATGAGACGACATCCACTCCTTATGGCCGCGCTGGTTCTGATGCTTGGCTGGGGTGCTTACGGTTCAAAAGGCAACGATATCGGTGGCATCATTCCCTGGTCACCGGAAGCGGAGCAGAATGCGCTCGATATCGCGCAGGCCAACTGCAGCCAGTTCGACAAGCACGCGGTGATCACCAGCGTGCACCGCATGTACGGCGACTATATCGCCTATGCCTGCTGGTGGCGTGTGCCGCCGGGGACACGCAGCCACCGCTCGTAGCGGCCTCATTCGACGAGACCTTGGCGCATGAGACGCGAGCCGATCATCGCCTTGCTCGCGTCCGGCCTTGTTGCGGGCCCGGCTCTCGCGCTCGATCTCAACTCATTCCGCGCGCAGCACGGCCGGCCGCCGCTGTCTCCGAGCGGAGCGCTTTACGGCGCCGCCTACGGCCATGCGCAAAGTCTTGCCGGACGCGGGCGGCTTGATCATGCCGGCTTCCGCCATCGCGTGTCGATCGCGGCGGGCGCTGCGGCGGAAAACGTTGCCTTCGGGTGCGAAACCGAGGACTGCGTCATCCGCATGTGGGCGCGGTCCGGCCGTCACCGCGCCAACATGCTGCGGCGGGACGTGACAAGCTACGGCATCGCCTCGGCAGTCGGCAGCAATGGCAGACGTTACTGGGTGCTCGAGCTCGGAAACCAGTAGCTATTTCTTCTCGAGCATCAGCTGGCCCTTGTTGCCGATCACGCGCTGCGCAGCATGGGCAAAGCGCGCGAGCAGCCACGGCAGCGTAACCTCGAGCCGCACGCCGGCCTCGTAGACATCGATAAAGCCCGTTGCGGTCTGCCCCAGGGCCGAGGCACGGAACGACAGGCGGTCGCCGGTCCATACGTCCTGATCGATCGAGAGCAACCAGGCGAACTCGGCTTTCGCCCGGCCGAGCCCCTCCCTGATGCGCCGCAGCGCTTCCTCTTTTCCGAGGCGATGCGGAATAACCACGACGAGCGGCTCTGACATCCGGCTGCCCTCCCTGCCGCAGCTCATGTGGGGACGTTGCCCACGCGAAGGAAGAGCGGCCGCTCCGCCCGCTGCAAAGTTCCCGCAAGTTACCGTAAGCTCGGCGCCGAAGAAGGAAACGCGCCATGCCTCTATCCGACACCATCAAGACGCTGATCCGGAACGCCTGGGACGACGGCTATCCGTGCCTGGTCGCGACCAACGGCCCGCAGGGACCGAACATCACGCCCAAAGGCAGCATGATCGTCTTCGACGATGGGCATCTTGCATGGTGGGAACGCAGCAAGCGCGCGGTGCTGGAGAATCTCGGTCACGACAAGCGCGTCTGCGTGATGTACGCCAACTTCAAGGCGCAGCGCGACGGCGTTCTGGATTCCGGCTTCCTGCGTTTCTTCGGCTCGGTCGAGCTGCACGAAACCGGTCCGGTGCGCGAAGCGATCTTCGCAAGGCTGCTTCCGCGCGAACAGACGCACGCCGGTGCCGAGACGGGCATCGGCGTGCTGGTCCGCATCGAAAAGGCGATCGACGTGCGCGGCAAGCCGCTGATGTGAGCGGAAGGCCCCGCGCCGAGGCGGTCACGCTTCCTTTTCGCACTTGGCCATGAAACTGTTCTTTGCGGCACCGGCGAGCGGCTTGCCGTCCTTGCCGACAGCTTTGCCCTCGCAGGCGTCCTGCTTGCACTTCTTGATGAAGCTGGTTTTCGCAGCGCCGGCGAGCGGCTTGCCGTCTTTGCTCACGGCCTTGCTTTCACACGACTGGGCGAACGCGGAGCCCGCGGCAAAAGCGGTAATCAGTGCAGCAAGAAGAATTCGCTTCATCGTTTCCTCCATACGTTGTGGCGTCAAAACACGGACTGGAACGTCAATTAACGGCCAATTTTTGTCCTGGTACGACAGCCGCGCAATTCTTTCGTTTGTGACAATTCGAATAAATGCAGATTTCTGAACGCCGGTTCATCCAACTTCATGCACTTGAATGACAGTTGTGCATCCTGCCGGCCGCCGTCACGATGGCGGTATTGCCCACCGCCTTCGCCGCCCGCCGGTTCTTGCCCCGCTCTTACCGTTTTGACTTCTTCAGGCTGCGGATGAATCGCTCGGTCTGCGTTTGGCTGATCCGCACCAGCGGCGGCGGGAAATATTTGCCGTCGCTGACGTCCTTGGTCGGGCCGTAGAAGCGGTACGTGATGTTGTATTTCTTGCCCTGCGGGGTCGGCAGCCAGTTGGATTCCGGAATGCCGTCGGGCTGCTTTGGCCCGAAAGCCAGCGTCAGCAATCCATCG
>Ga0070741_10014169_pt1 | contig 13860 bp, 7 predicted proteins | sample Coa_R1_4_FD_66440 | JGI IMG/M metagenome (GOLD analysis project Ga0070741, IMG submission 66440) | Surface soil microbial communities from Centralia Pennsylvania, which are recovering from an underground coalmine fire - Coalmine... | ecosystem: Environmental > Terrestrial > Soil > Unclassified ... | reverse complement strand
GCTGCCGCTGCTGGATGGCGCGCCCGAGCGCATCGCCTGCAGCGTCTTCTCGTCGCGCGGCAACTCGCCGACTTTCACCTTGACGTTCTGCACCTTGCCGTCGCGCGAAATCTGCACGGTGGCGGTCGATCCCGGCGGTGTTTCGCCGACCAGCGGCGGCAGGTCCGTTGCCGTGTCGATCGGATGTCCGTTGTAGGACAGAATCACGTCGCCGATCTGGATGCCGGCCTTCTCCGCGCCACTCCCGGGGGTAACCTTGGCCACCAGCGCGCCGCGTACCTGTGACAGGCGCAAGTCCTTGGACTTGGCGATGTCGGCGGTGATGTCTTGCACTTCCACGCCCAGCATGCCGCGCGAGACATAACCCTTGGTCTTGATCTGCTGCACCGCGTTCATCGCGATGTCGATCGGGATCGAGAACGCGATGCCCTGATAACCGCCGGTGTTGGAGAAGATCTGCGAATTCACGCCGACCACCTGGCCCTGCAGGTTGAACAGCGGGCCGCCGGAATTGCCGCGGTTGATCGGCACGTCGGTCTGGATGAAAGGCACGTACTGCTGGTCTTGCTGCCCGAAGCTGCGCCCCACCGCGCTGACGATGCCCTGTGTCACCGAGTGATCAAAGCCGAACGGCGAGCCGATCGCCACCACCCACTGGCCGGGTTTCAGCGTATGCGAATCGCCGATCGTCACGACCGGAAGATTGCTGGCGTTGACCTTCAGCAGCGCGATGTCGTACTGGGGATCGGTGCCGACCACTTTCGCGGTCAGCTCGCGGCGGTCGGACAGGCGCACCGTGACGGTGTCGGCGTGATCGACCACGTGATTGTTGGTGAGGATGTAGCCATCGGCGGAAATGATGAAGCCCGAGCCGATCGATTCGGCGCCCTGATCCGGACCTTGGTCCGGCGGCTGGATCGGCATGCCGAAGAAGCGCTTGAAGATGTCCGGAATCTGCTGATCATCCGGCGTGCCGCCGTTGTCGGACAGCTCGCTGGCGCTGTTGTAGTGCGCCTGCACGTTGACCACGGCCGGTCCGTATTTCTGCACGATGCCGGTGAAATCCGGAAGATCCGCGGCGCCGGCGCTCGGCGCGACCGAGGAGATGAAAAGAAAAACGAAAACGGCAAACGCCTGCCTCGCACGTGGAAGCATGATGGGACTCCTTCGATTTGAAACCTGTCCGCGGCTCGGCACAGCATGCGATGCGCGCCGTCGGCGCATCGTGCACGCGATCCGCGACTCGCGATCAATGCTGCTGCGGGACCTGCGGCTGTGTGTTCTGATCGGGCATCAGCAGGATCATGTACGGCGCGCCGTCGAGGTTCTGCCGCGGGGCGCGCATCAGCATGGGCGCGCGCACGTCCACGGAATCGGGCGCATAGGCTGCCTGCTGCAGGTAGTTGCCGGACAGCATGGTGGAACCGCCCGGGCGCGCGGCGAGAAATGCCGGCTGGTTGTCCAGCCAGGGCAGCGTCGCCGTGCGGCTGACCGGCGCGGCGGCGATGCGGGATGCCAATGGCGCTGCAGGTACGGCCGCAGCCGGCGCGCGCGCGGAATGTTGTTCGGTACCGGCGACGATGCCGTCGGTAGAAGTGGATTGCGGAACAGAGAGCATCAGCGCAGCGGCAGCGACGCTGGCGGCGATTGCGCCGCCGCCGATGTAGCGCGCCCAATGCCGGCGCGGCTGCGCGGTGGCTTGCAACTGCGCCATCACTCTTGCGACGAATGCGTCGTCGTCGCTTGCGGCAGCAATGCGGATCGGATCGGAATGCGTGGAAGCTTGCGCGCGCTCGGCCAGGCATGCGCGGATCAGATGCCAGCGCGACCAGGTGCGCGCCAGATCGGAATCGCCCTCCGTACGGCGCAGCAGGAAGCGCGCGGGCTCCGCGCCCAGTTCACCGTCCATCAGGGCGGACAGGTCTTCGCGGCTGTTGCGTTCTTCCATGGTCATCCTCGATCTTCGCTCGACGGGAGCAGCGGGCGCAACTTGATGTCGATCGCTTCGCGCGCGCGGAAGATCCGCGAGCGCACCGTGCCGATCGGGCAGCCCATCCGTTCGGCGATTTCCTCGTAGGACAGGCCGTCCACCTCGCGGAGCGTGATCGCCACGCGAAGTTCTTCTGGCAAGGCTTCGACAGTCTCGAACACGGTTCGTTCAATTTCCCGGCGCGCCAGTTCACGTTCCGGTGTGGCTTCGTCGCGCAGCCGTACACCCGCGTCCACCTGCACGGCGGTTTCGGCATCCAAGTCTCCCGCCGGCGGTCGGCGACCCTGGGCGACCAAATGGTTCTTGGCGGTGTTCACGGCGATCTTGTACAGCCAGGTATAGAAGGCGCTCTCGCCGCGGAAGGCCGGCAGCGCCCGCCAGGCACGCACGAAGGCTTCCTGGGCCACGTCCTCGCACTCGCTCCAGTCGTGCACGTAGCGCGAGATCAGCCCGACGATCTTGTGCCGGTACTTGCGCACCAGCAGATCGAACGCCTTGGCATCGCCCTTGCGCACGCGCTCGACGAGCACGCGATCCGTCTCGACATCGCCCATCCGGGCCGCACTCCTCCGGCGCCGAACGAGCGCGGCGCCTAAGACCTTGTGGTAAACCCAAAGTTCACAAGGTGAGGGCGGCGGGCAACGCGGTCAAGCCGCGGCTTCGCGCGGCGCGGCTAAGGCGAAACTACCTCAAGGTCGAGAGCAGGTTCTCGAAGTTCGCAGCCGAGAACGAGAAGGACAATCATGGCAACCCGCAAGCAAAGCAGGTCCATCGAATCTCGCCTAACGGATGCCGACCGAGTTCAGTCCAACAGTTCGTGTAGAATTTTTCCCTTCGGCCCGCTCAGTATTTCCTCTTTGCCCTGTTTTATATACCGCAATTCGAGATATCCCCTCTGGCCTTCGGCGTGCTCAATTTGCCTCGTCCCATCGAGCACGGAGAGGAAACCGAAGACCGACTGCTGCGCGACCAAATCGAGCATGCGCCTGACCATCTCTTGGTTCGTAGCATCAAGATGCTTGAACCATTCGCTCAGCATGACTAGGTCTTGCCGAGGCCGCCGGCCTGGAGGGCTTCGGACAATCGAAAGAGTGTCCGCCACAGATGCATCACGGACAACTGTCTCAATAGTCTTGACGAAATTAACTGCATTCATCATTTGGTGAGCGCTGAATTTCTTGCCTCTGGGCCTCTTGCCTGCATTGCTCCACGAGAGCTTCCAGATCTGTACCCTTAGCAGAAACAATGTGTCCCGCTGTGTCGCGTCCGATCACTTCATATACACCCGCTGAGACTTCATCCATATCAAAATACCAAGCGGGCAGTTCGGCGAATTGCTTTTTCACGGCTGAAATTCCCGGATATAGCCCTGTTGCAATAAATCGTCCAACGTTAAGTCTGACCTATATTGAATACCCATACCAATTTGGTTGAACGCAGGTGCAACGCGACCACTTTCAACGTCGAATGGCCGAAGTACTTCAAACGATCTCAACTGCTGAGCTGCAGTTTCTGGTGGCAATGCCCTTGCGGCTAGGGGCGTTCCGGCCGGAGAAAAGAACTTCGAGATCGATGTTCCGCCATACCGATCAATTATTGTACCGGCATCGAGCGAAATTCTTTTTGTCGCGCCCAGAAAGCCATTTCCGGCAGGGAAATATGTGGTTAAGGCACGTGATTCAGAAATAGCTGTTCCTAATTCCTTGGCAACGCTGAGACCGGTTGCCTCGATCCGGCCCGCAGGAATGGCCAATGTCAGCATTCCGAGCTTGGCATCCATCAATTGCCCGGGCAGGAGTACCTCGTGCGAAAGCGGGTTTTGATGATCGCTGCGGAATAGGGCGATTGGATCGCCAAACGTTGTTGCTACCAGCCCCCCCAAGAAAGTGTCGGTATACCAGTTTGACGAATCCTCCATGCAGATTGGATGTTCTTTCGGACACCGTCCATCGGGGTCTGTATATCGATACGGATTGTCCTTGGCATACCAATACCGGTTGAAGTTCGCTCCGATAGTTGTGTCCACATCTACCGGGTCTATCGACAAGAATCCCGGAATGGTCGGATCGTAGTAACGCTGCTGGGCGTAGCTCAGGCCGGTGTTGGTGTCGTAAACCAGCTTGGCGTAGCCCGGATCATCGCTTAGGCTGCCGGTCTGCAGGTTGCCCCAGATGTGATAGTAGTTGAAATGATCTACCCAGGCAGCCGAGTTGGTTTGTGCAATTACGCTGCCCAACGCATCGGTCGTCTGCCAGCGCACGCTGTTGTGGGTGTAATCCTGGATGGCGATCAATTGATCGCCCAGGTACACGTAGCCTTGCTGCACGCCGTTGCGTTCGTCGGATTCGAAATCCAGCTGTCCGGCGTAGGTGTACTGCTTGAAGATGCTGTTGAGCGTGGTGCCCACCTGCTCGATCCGGCGGCCGTAACCGTCGTACATGTAGCTTTCGTTGCCCGGTATCTGGCGCAAGCGGTTGCCGTAATCGAACTGGTAGGTGCTTCCACCCTTGCTGGAGAGGTTTCCTTGCACATCCCAGCCGAGGCTGGTCGTGCCACTAACGGTGTTGCTGATGGTGTTCAGGCGGTTGTGGCTGTCATAGTTGTAGGTGTTGGTACTGCCGCCGACGTGCTCCCCCACGCGCAGGTTGTCCAGTACGTCGTAAGTCATGTTGTATTGACCACCGAGATAGCCGGAAAAAACTCCAGATAATCGATCCAGATCATCGTAGGTCATGCTGCGGTCGTAGTTGGTGCGCGCGACATCGCTGATCAACGTGACGTTGCCGTCCTGGTCATAGGTGTAAAGCGAATCGAATGAGGCCGGCTGGCCCTGCGCACCCGAATAAGCGATCTCCGCCGGCAGCCCGCGGGTATTCTCTTGCATGGAATACATAATGCCGTTGCCTGCGGTGTAGCTCTTGAGCTTGCCGTCGGGAAAATAGCTGACGCCCGTGGCATAGGTGCCCGCGCGCGTCGGCTGGCCCAGCGCATTAGGTGCGTAGTCGATGCCCGAGCCTTTAGGATTGGTGAAGCTCGACAGATGCCCATTGGCATCGTGGGCGTAATTGCTCGTCCATGTGAAAGTCCCCGAAATCTGGCCTAGACGATCCAGCGGTGCAATCAACTGTTCCCGCGTTATCAGCCGGCGTTTGTCGTAAAAATACTTGTTGGTGACGGTGTTGCCCGAGTTGGTGGTATCGACCTGCGAGGGCAGGCCATCCGGCGTGTAGGTCCAAATTTGATCGCCGTTGCCATCGGGGAAGGCCAGCGCCGACAGCCGATTGCGTTGATCGTAACCGCGGTCCACCCTGCGGCCGGAATTCTTAGCAGTGGTTCTGTCGCTGTCGCAGTTGGGCGTCGCCGGATAAGGGAGGCCCGACGCAGTCCAAGCCACATTGCCCGCATCGTCGTAATCCATCACGGTCATTCCCGATTCCGGCTGGATGCGTTCGCAGAGCTGCTGATTGGCGTCGTAGATGTAATAGCGGATGACGCTGAGCGTCGTGCCGTTGAACGGGCCGCTGCGTGTCAGGGTCAGCGGTTTGCCGAACGCATCGCGCGTGATGCTCGTTGTTTCCCATCCCGGTGCGACGATGGAAACCGGCCAAGCGGTGCTGGGCTCGTCGTACGTCAAGTAAGAAGTGATCGTGGGCTTGCCGCGCGGATTGGTAACCTTGGTTTGGAAGCCTGAGAGATATTGCGTGGTGGTCTTGAGCACGCTCGGATTCAGCTCCGAATCCTGATCCACTTCGGTCACGCGATCCAAAGCGTCGTAGTAGGTACGTGTGCCGGTGTTATAGGTGCTGTAGTTGAGCGAAGCGTTGCTCAGCGGGTAGGACGTGAAATTCGCGCGGCCGTCTGCATCGTAGCGTGTGACCGTCTGCGAAAGCGTGGCGGCCTTGGTGCTCGAGTTGGTGGAATCGAAGGTTTCAATTACCAGCGGCCGCCAAAACGCATCGAAATAGGTAACCGTGTAATTCTCGCCGGTTCACAGGTTGTTGAGGCCGGTGCACACCGTCTGCTTCCAGTGGCCGGCAGGAATGCCGTACTCGGTACTGCCAACCGGCGCGAAGCTGAGATAGGTCTTGTTCCAAGCGACGTCGTCGCCCGTGGGATAGTCGATCTCCGAGAGCCGCCCCATCGCGTCGTACTTGTAGCCGGTGGTGTAACCGTTCCCGTTCTCATCAGTAACGGAAGTGATCCAGCCGTCATCGTTGACCGCAGCTGTCTTTGTGGTGTTGTCGGCATACGTGATCGACTGAGGAATGCCCCGCTTCCAGCCTGAGAACGTCGTCTTGTTGCCCGCGCCATCCGTGACGGTGTACAGCGTGCCGTCGCTGTACCAGGTTTTGATGGATAACCGTTTGCCGAATCTGTACTCCTGCAAAGGCAACGCAGTCGTGGAATCGTAGAGCGTGCAGGTTGCGAAACTGGTGGTACTTGCATTGCTGGCGGTACACAGAGATGCAGCGGCATTGACTGCCGTTGTAGAGATTTGGCCCAGTACCCAATGCGTCGGGTCATCGTAATAGGCGGTCGAAACCGTCTTACTGTTACCCGAACTGCTGAAGTCCGTTTCATTGGTGGAGCGCGCGTAGTTGTCGAACGTGTTGACGGTCGATGTAAACTTTGCGCCGTCTTGGCTGATTATTCGCGTTTGAAGTGGAGAAAGTTCCCCAACTTCAGCAAGATTTTCGTGCCCTTGCAGGTTGCTGCCGTAGTTGCTTGGCCACGGACCACCTGTAGGATTTGCGTAACTGTTCGTTTCCGAGCGCAAGATCGCAGATCCTGCTGGGCCGCTGTAATCATCGGTTTGCACCAACAGACTCTCGCTAGCATCAAAGCGGTTGCTGAAGGTATAGCGAACATCGAGCCCGAGCGGATCGAGCACGTCCGTATAGACGGTTGTGGGACAACTATTGGTCTGCGCGCACGCATCACTGGTCCAGCTTTGGTTGGGTAGCGAGTAGCTGTACTTCCAACAGAAAGCAGCACCCGGTTTGCAATTGTTATTGCTGTTTCCCGCAGGAACACCAGGCCCCGAGATGTCCTCCTCCGTCACTGAGAACTGATAGTACTCGTTGGGAACATTCGCATAAGTCGTGGGCGACCCCGAATAGGGACTCCAGCAAGTCTTGGTGACGTACGAACGTCCGTGCACCGTCGGCGCAATCGTGAAGGTGGCCGCCAACCCAGACGGATGGGTCATGGTGCCGCTCACAGGGCCGGAATGCAGGTCCTGAAGGATATCCCTTACGCAATCGCCGCCGCTGGTATTTAATGTCGTCGACTCGAGACTGCCAATCTGGTAAGACCAGGAGCTGCCATCTGGCAGCTTCACCTGAGTTAACGAGGGGAAATCCGCATTTCCGCCATAGAAGTAGGTCCAGGTGCGCGCAGGTGCGTCCGAAGCGGAAAGCGTCGCGGTCTGGATCTGGCCGGTACCGGGAACATAGGTGAGGCTCAGTTGCCGCCCATCGCTAGCCACGATGCTGGTGAGGCGGTTATTGACCGCGTCAGTCGGATCAGCATTGGTCCAGTTGTAAGTCAGCGTATTGCCGAAACGGTCCTTGATCTGCGTCACGAACATCGCAGCGTCATAACGAGCCAAATAGTCGGCGTCATTTTTCATCACGTCGCCCGTGCTGCCAGTGGGTCGGGATATCCACGGCATTGTGCGATAGACCAAATGCGCGAAGGTGTAGCGTGTACCATCTGGCGCAAGAGCAACGAATCCCTCTCCGCCGTCATTCGCAGTAATCCCGCACCCGATCATCCAATCCTTTTTGGTCACAATCCGATACCCACTACCAGTAGGCTGCTGCGCCGGGGGATTGCCGCCATCCAAGAGATCCTGGCTGCCCTGGCCAGGAACGATCAAGTGATAGCCGTACCACCAGCGGTACGGTTGCCAATCTAAATCGGGTGGCGAGGTGCTTTGGACCGGAGGCGGCGCCGTAAACCCTGTGCAACGATTGTTGGTGCCGGTTCCTACAACCCAGCCCGCAACGTTCATTTGCCATGCGGCGTTGGTCTCGATCCGGGGAATGTCCAAATCCCATTCACCAAAGGGACGATAAAAACCACCTTGGCCGGTAATCGCATCCGTGGCGTCAGGCGAATCCTCTGCGGTTTTCAGTACGCGCCCCAATTCCAAGGTCGGCCCCGTGCCGGATACGCTTACGTCGGTAACTTCGAACGACAAGGCGCCGGTGTACAAATCCACGTTTTCGCCGAATGGATGCGCTCCTAGCGCAGCAACGTCTTGCGCGGAAGTGATCAACTTTGAATATTCATCGGTCGGTGAGGCTTGGGCAGCACAAAGCGCTGGCCAGGAAAACAAGACGTAGGCCGAAAGACAAATAGCCCGCAGACGCGACAGCATATTGCCCCCGATGCGCCGACCAGTGCATTCAGCGCTTTTTGAGCGGAGCGGATTCGTAGAGCTCCGGCGCACCCCTGCGCATGCACGATCATGCGCCCGCATTTTTTGAAAGGCAATGCGGATTTTGCTGATTTTCTTGTAGGAATTTTCCTACAAAACAAAACTCAAGCCGCGGCTTCGCGCGGGGCGGTGTGGGCGAAGATCTGCTCGCGTTCGGCCAGCAAGTTCTCGAACGTGGCGGCGGACAGCGGGCGGCAGAACAGATAACCCTGCAACTCGTCGCAACCGTGTTCGCGCAGGAAGTCGTGGTGTCGTTCGGTTTCCACGCCTTCGGCGACCACGCGGCGGCCGAGATTGTGCGCCATGGTCAGGGTGGCGCGCACGATCGCCTCGTCGTCCGGATCGCTGCCGATGTTGCGCACGAAACTCTGGTCGATCTTGATGCGGCCGGCCGGAAAACGTTTGATGTAGTCCAGCGAGGATTGTCCGGTCCCGAAGTCGTCGATCGAGATGCCGCAACCCAGGCCGCGCAGCGCGGACAATGTTTCCAGCAAGTTCGGTACCGACTTCATGCTGATGCTCTCGGTGACTTCCAGGTCGAGCGAGCGCGGATCGAGTCCGCAGTCCGCGCAGGCCGAACGCACCACGTCCACCAGATTCGGTTGCATCATCTGCAGGGCGGACAGATTGACGCCCACGCGCAACGGCAGGCGATAGCGCTTCTGCCAGCGCGCGCAATCGCTGCATGCGCGGCGCAGCACCCATTCGCCGATCGGGATGATCAATCCGGTTTCCTCCGCGATCGGAATGAAGAACGCGGGGCTGATCATGCCCAGTTCCGGGTGCTCCCAGCGCACCAGCGCCTCCATGCCGACGATGTCTTCCGATTTCGCGTCGATCTGCGGCTGGTAGTACACGCGCAGTTCATCGTTGCGCTCGGCCATGCGCAGCCGTGCTTCCAGTTCGATGCGCTGCTCGTGCTGTTCCTCGGGCACGGCGACGTAAGCCTGGTAGTTGTTGCGGCCCCTGCCCTTGGCGTTGTACATCGCCACGTCGGCGCACTTGACCAGATGCTCCGCATCCTTGGCGTTCTCCGGGAAGAAGCTGATGCCGATGGAGGCGGTGATGCGCAACTCCGAGCCGCTTTCCAGCGTCAGCGGCGCTTCCATCGCGTGCACCAGCTTGTCGGCGATGCGCAACACATCCTCGCGCAGGGCGATGTGCCGCAGGATCACGGTGAACTCGTCACCGGCGTAACGCGCCACGGTGTCGGAAGCGCGCACCGCCGAACGCAGGCGTTGCGCCACGGCGACCAGCACCTGGTCGCCGATCGCGTGACCCAGCGAATCGTTGACGTTCTTGAAGCGGTCGAGATCGACGAACAGCAGCGCGAAGGTTTCGCCCGAACGCTGCGCTTCCAGCAATGTCGTCTCCAGCCGGTCATTGAACAGCAACCGATTCGGCAAGCCCGTCAACGCATCCTGCAAGCCACCCGCCCTGCCTTGCGCCTGCGCATGACGTACTTCCAACGCGGCGGAGAACTGCGCGGCGGCGACGTCCAGCGCATGCCGCACCAGTTCCGGATCGAACGGCGGCGGTTCGCGTCCCGCGCCCAGCAGTATGCCGAGCACGTTCTGATGTCCGTCGCGCAGCGGCAACGCAACGCAACAGGCCAGCCCGGCGATACCGGGCAATGGTGCATCGGAAGAATGTGGTGCGCGCGTCAATCGCAGTACGCGCTCACCGCCGGCTGCCATGCGCGCCGCCGGTTCGGTCGTTGGATCGAGCGCGCCTTGCGACAGCGGCAGCCGTCCGCTGGAGGCGACGACGTGCAGTTGCTGCTCGCTGTCGACGTGTGCCGCGATGGCTGCATAATCGAAACGCAGCACGGCAGCGAAGCGCGCGAGCCGGCGCTGCAATGCGCCCTCGCTTTCGTCGGGCAGCGCCATCTGCGAGAGGACATCCAGCAACTCGCGGCCATCGCGAAGACTGCGTGCGTCGCGTACCGAAGTGAAATGCACCAGTTGCCCGCCGCGCCTCAGCAAACGCGTGACGATCTCCACCGGGCGCCGGCTGCCGTCCGCCCCCCACTGTTCGCACTGCAACCGCGCTTCACCGCCCTGTTGCAGATGCGTGCGCAGGAATTCGCGCCGTGCGGCATCGAGCGCGAACAGTTCTTCCAGCTTCGTGCCCGTCACTTGCGCCGCACCGAAACCGCTCGCCACTTCGAATGCGGCGTTCACTTCCAGGATCGCCCCGCTTTGCGCATCCGAGAACAGCAATCCGTCGGCACTGCCTTCGAATATGCAGCGGTAATCTTCGCCGGCATCTTCACCGCCGCGATGGGGCGGCGGTTCGCCCTGCAATACGGCCTCCGCGCGCGCACGCGCTTCGATCGCATCCACCGGCGTGCGCAACCATTCGACGACACCCGGCGGACGGTGACGGAAATTCCAGGTGATGTGCTCACCGTGTTCGCGCGCGGCACCGAGCAAGCCGATCACCGGCACACTTTGCAACTCGGCGCCGAACGCGGCGGATTCCGCCGGCATCGTGCAGAAATCCAGCACGGCCAGCCGCGGCACAGGGGATTCCACAAGCAGGCTGCGCGCGTGTGCGATGTCGCGCGCGCTCAATATCGGACCGTGGCCCTGGCCGTCCAACGCGTCGAACAGTGCGCGGCGATCCTCGCGGCGCGCTGCAACGATCAATATGCCTCTTTCTGTCATGCCCGCACCCAGCGGCCGTCGCGCAGGCGCGGGCGGGCCGGTTTCGCGGCGCTACGGCTGAACTCGAATGCTTCGATGCCGGCCGGCAATTCGGTGTGGGCACCCATCAGCACCACGCGACGCACATGATCGCCGTTCAATCGGGTTACCTGCCGCAGCAGCGAAATCGTCGCCGCATCGAAGATCTGCGGATGTTCCGCGAAGAAATAGATGCCGAAGTGCGCACTCTGGATGATCTGCCGCAGCGCGTCGGCAAAGCGAAGGCTGGAGGGCACCGACACCTGCGCGTCCCGCAAACTGCGCAAACCCGTCTCCTCGTTCCATGCATATAGCGACTGACCGGTGCGGATCGCGTGCCGTCGCAATAGATCCAGCAGCCGCTGCGCGTCGTCGCAGCGCAGCACCGCGAGGCTGCGTTGTGCATCCACGATCGTGTCGAGCAACTCGCTGGCGATGGCTGTATCCATACTTGGCACCCGGGCCTGCCTTGTGCGCGCGCATTGACCGGCGCGTCGCCAGAAACCGATGATAGGGGCGCGGCCGGTTCCGGTTTTCGATGGAAGTCACAATGTGCGGGGAATCCATGGGAAATGCGGCGGCGAATGGATACTCCTAACGCGGACGGACGTGACATGTTCGAAGGACTGCGCTTCTCCCATTGGAAAACCTCTCTGCACGCGGATGCAGTGCTGCTGTTGGAAATGGACCGCGCCGGCAGCCGTGTGAACGCGCTGTCGAGAGCGCTGCTGGAAGAACTGGATCTGATCCTCCAACGCATCGAGATCGAAAAGCCGCGCGGCGTGGTGATCCATTCGGCGAAGAAGGATTTTGCGGTCGGCGCGGATCTCGACGAATTCGCTCAGTACGAACGCGAAGGCGGCGTTCGCGCCGCGATCGAATTCGGTCAACGCGTGTTCGAGCGCCTTGCGCGTTTGCCCGTGCCGACCGTCGCCGCGCTCCAGGGCGCGTGCATGGGCGGCGGGACCGAACTGGCACTGGCGTGCGATATACGCGTGGCCGCGGACGACCTCGAAACGAAAATCGGTTTGCCCGAAGTGCAGCTCGGCATCCATCCCGGTTGGGGCGGCACCGCGCGGCTGCCGCGGTTGATCGGCGCGCCGAAAGCATTGGCGATGATGTTGACGGGCAAGCCGGCGTCGGCGCGTGCAGCGCTGGAGAGCGGACTGATCGATCATGTGGCGGCGCCGAACGCGTTGCTGGAAACAGCGTTGAAGTGCGTGCGCAATCCGCCGACGCGACGATTGGATCAGCGCGTGCTCGCATGGATCACTAACGCTTGGCCGGTCCGGCAAGTGCTCGCGCCGATCGTGCGCAGGCAAACCGCGGCCAAGGTCAAACCGAAACACTATCCCGCGCCGTTCGCGCTGATCGAAGTGTGGCGGCGCGGCGGCAGCGACATCGTTCGACGGTTGAAAATGGAAGCGAATTCGGTCGAGCGGCTCGCATCGACTTCGACGGCGCGCAATCTGGTCCGCGTGTTCTTCCTGCGCGAACGGCTGCGCAAACTGGCCGGCGATGTCGCGCACGGCATCCGGCACGTGCACGTCACCGGTGCGGGCGTGATGGGCGGCGACATCGCCGCCTGGTGCGCGCTACGCGGTTTTGAAGTGAGTTTGCAGGATCGCGAATTGAAGTACGTGCAGCCGGCGATCGAGCGCGCGCGCAAGTTGTTCGAGAAGAAGGCGAAGACGCCCGAGCGCATCACCGCGGCACAATCGCGTTTGCGTTCGGATATCGAAGGAACGCAAATCAGGGATTCGCAACTGGCGATCGAAGCGATCTTCGAGGACGCGGCGGCCAAGGAGTCGCTGTATGCGCAACTGGAAGCGGCGCTGCCGGACGACGCGCTGCTCGCCACCAATACCTCCAGCATTCCGCTGGACGAACTGCGCCGCGCACTGAAACATCCGCAGCGTTTTCTCGGCTTGCACTTCTTCAATCCCGTGGCGCAGATGCCGCTGGTGGAAGTGGTGCGGCACGGCAAGCTCGATCCGCTGATCGAAAAACGCGCGTTCGCGTTCGCCAAGGCGATCGGCAAATTGCCGGTGCCGGTGCAAGGCACGCCGGGGTTTCTGGTGAATCGAATCCTGATGCCTTACTTGCTGGAAGCGGTGCGCCTGCATGCCGATGGCGTTCCCGGCCCGGTGCTCGATCGCGCCGCGAGGGATTTCGGCATGCCGATGGGACCGATCGAACTGGCCGACACGGTCGGTCTGGATGTCGCCTTGTCTGTCGGCAAGGAACTGGCACCGTTTCTCGGCCTGGAATTGCCGGCCGGCATCGAGAACAAGGTGCAATCCGGCAAACGCGGCAAGAAGGACGGCGAAGGTTTCTACGTATGGAAGGACGGCAAGCCGCAGAAGCCTGAGGTGCCGCGCGACTACGGCGCGCCGGAAGATCTGCAATCGCGTTTGATTCTGCCGATGTTGAACGAAGCCGTCGCATGTCTGATCGAACGCGTGGTCGACGATGCCGATCTGCTGGACGCGGGCGTGGTGTTCGGCACCGGCTTCGCGCCGTTCCGCGGCGGACCGATCCAGTACATCCGCAGCGAAGGCGCGGACAAATTGCGCGCGCAACTGGAAGCGCTGACAGCACGTTATGGCGAGCGGTTCAGGCCGAAGTGCGGCTGGGATTCGGAACAGTTGAAGCCCTCCCCTTCAAGGGGAGGGTTGGGTGGGGATGGGCTCGTAGAGAATCACGCAACTCGGCCACCATCCCCCTCCCAGCCTCCA
>Ga0070741_10014168_pt1 | contig 13860 bp, 16 predicted proteins | sample Coa_R1_4_FD_66440 | JGI IMG/M metagenome (GOLD analysis project Ga0070741, IMG submission 66440) | Surface soil microbial communities from Centralia Pennsylvania, which are recovering from an underground coalmine fire - Coalmine... | ecosystem: Environmental > Terrestrial > Soil > Unclassified ... | reverse complement strand
CGTCCTGCCGTGGGACGGCGAGTCGATGGGCGAGCTCGAGGTCCGCGGGCCTTGGGTCGCCGCCGCGTACTACGACGCTCCGGAGGAGGCGGCTCGCTGGACGGACGACGGCTGGTTCAAGACCGGCGACGTCGTCACGATCCACCCCAAGGGGTTCATCCAGATCAAGGACCGCGCGAAAGACGTGATCAAGTCCGGCGGCGAGTGGATCTCGTCCGTCGACCTCGAGAACGCGTTGATGGCACACCCTGCAGTCGCGGAGGCGGCGGTCATCGCGATCCCCGACACGAAATGGGACGAACGGCCGCTGGCAGCGATCGTGCTGCGTGAAGGACAGGCCGCGACTGCCGACGAGCTGCGGGCGTTCCTCGCGCCGAGCTTCGCCAAGTGGTGGCTCCCGGACCGGTTCGAGTTCGTCGCGGAGATCCCGAAGACGAGCGTGGGCAAGTTCAAGAAGACTGCGCTCCGCGAGATGTTCACGGCGGTCCCCGCATGATCGAGACCGTCTGGCTCGACAACCCGCCCGTGAACGCCGTCGACGCGGGCATCCTCGAGACGCTCTGGACGACGTTCGAGCATCTCGGCGACGACGTACGCGCGGTCGTGCTGCGGGGAAGGGGGGAGCGCGCGTTCTCCGCCGGCGCCGACATCACCGGGTTCGTGGGCGGGAACCGCGAGGGCGATCGACCCGGCGGGATCCAGCCGGTGGCGGACCTGATCGAGGCGGCGCCGGTGCCGGTGGCAGCCGCGATCCACGGCTACTGCCTCGGCGGCGGCCTCGAGATCGCGCTCGCCTGCGACTTTCGCATCGCCACGCCCGACGCGCAGCTCGGCTTCCCCGAGGTCAACCTCGGCCTCCTGCCGGGCGGAGGCGGGACGCAGCGCGCGCCGCGTCTGATCGGTCCGGGCCGCGCACGCTGGCTCGTCCTCTCCGGAGAACGGATCCCCGCGCAGACGGCAGAGGCGTGGGGCCTCGTCGAGTTCCTCGTCGACGACCTGGACGCGGGGATCGAGCGCTACGTCGAGCCGCTCGACCGGCAGAGCCCGCACGCTGTCCGGCAGATCAAGCGGCTGATGGTCGAGACGCTCGACGCGCGGAGCGACGAGCGCGAGGTCGAGGCGTTCGCAGCGTGTCTCGCCTCCGAGGACGGTCAGGAGGGCGTCGCCGCCTTCCTCGAGAAGCGCGCGGCACGCTGGACCGGCAGGTAGCGCGGTCGGTCAGTTCAACCCGGGGTCGAACGGCATGTTCTCCATCAGCGAGAACGCACCGCCCTTCCGGTGGAGCACGGCGCGCCACAGCTCGTCCGGGTCGTCGGCGAAGGCGTCGTCGGGAATCGCATCGACGACGATCCACGAGTCCTCGGCGAGCTCCGCCTCGAGCTGCCCCTCTCCCCAGCCGGAGTAGCCCGCGAAGAGCCGAAGCCGCTTGATCTCGAGGTCCTCGGGCTCGGCGTCCGCGGGCATGAAGCCGAGCCCGCCGATGATCGGCGCGGCGGCCTGGTCGACGTCGTCGAACTCGGCGAGCACCATGAAGGCCTCCGGCTGCACGGGACCGCCGACGAACACCGGCGTCTCGGCGCCGGGCAGGCCGTCGAGGATCGGGACGGCGTCGACCGCGAGAACGTCGGAGGGGCGGCTCAGCACGAGCCCCATCGCGCCGTCCTCGTCGTGGTGGGCGATCAGCACGACCGTCTTCCGGAAGTTCGGGTCGACGAGCGCCGGCGACGAGACGAGGAGCTTTCCCTGGAGCGAGGTCACCTAGGTGAAGTCCCACCCGTCGCCGCGCGCAAACGCGGCGAGCACCCGCCGGGCGACGACCTGGCGGTGAACCTCGTCCGGGCCGTCGTAGATCCGCCCGCCGCGCGCGAGCAGCGCCATGCGCGCGAGCGGTGTCTCGTCGGTGAGGCCGCGCGCGCCGTGCACCTGGATGGCGCGGTCGATCACGTCCTGCAGTGTCTTCGCGGCGAAGAACTTCAGCGCGGAGATCTCGACGCGCGCGTCGGCGCCCCCGTCGATCTTGTGCGCCGCGTCGAGCGTCAGGAGCCGGCAGGCCTGGATCTCGGCGTAGCTGTCGGCGATCCAGTTCTGCACGGTCTGCTTGCGAGCCAGCGGCTCGCCGAACGCCTCGCGCTCGAGGGCGTACGCGCACATCAGCTCGAACGCTCGCTGCATCTGACCGAGCCACCGCATCACGTGGTGGATTCGTCCCGGCCCTAGCCGTTTCTGCGCGATCACGAACCCTGCACCTTGCGCCCCCAGCAGGTTTGCGGCCGGCACACGCACGTTCGTGTACCGCACCTCGCAATGCGTCGACCACCCCTTGCCGACGTGACCCATCACGCTGATCGGGCGCACGATCTCGACTCCGGGCGTGTCGGCGGGGACGACGATCTGCGAGGTACGTGCGTGCGGCTCCGCATCGGGATCGGTCACTGCCATGACGATCCCGAACGCGGCTCCGTCCGCGCCCGAGGAGAACCACTTGTGGCCGTCGATCACCCACTCGTCGCCGTCGCGGACGGCGCGTGTCCGCAGCGTCGTCGGATCGGATCCCGGCGCGTCCGGCTCGGTCATCGAGAAGAACGAGCGAACCACGCCCGCGACGAGCGGGTAGAGCCAGCGCTCCTTCTGCTCCTCGGTCCCGTAGAGGTGCAGGATCTCGGCGTTGCCCGCGTCGGGCGCCTGGCAGCCGAAGACGAGCTGCCCCCAGACCGTGCGGCCGATGTGCTCGTTCAGGTACGCGTAATCGAGGAAGCCGGTTCCGGTTCCGCCGGCTTCGGGTGGCACGTGCGGCGCCCACAGACCGGCCTCCTTCACCTCTGCCTGCAGCGTCCGCACGAGCGCGTCCGCTTCGTCGTCCTCGCGGTCGAGGAGGTGCTCGTTGGGAAGAACGCGCTCGTTCATGAACGAGCGAACGCGGTCCAGCTTCGCCGTAGGCGGCGCCCATGCCGTCGCGGCCATTGCCGTAGCATCGCACGCGTGAAGCTGGGCTTCTACATGGGCTACGCGCAGCCCGGAACGAGCCCGCTGGAACTGATCGAGCTGGCGCGCGAAGCGGAGCGTCTGGGCTACGACTCGGCATGGGCGGCGGAGGCGTGGGGCGTCGATGCTGTGACGCCGCTCGCGTGGTTGGGGGCGCTGACGTCGAAGATCGACCTCGGCAGCGCGGTGATGCAGATCCCCGCACGCTCGCCCGCGAACGCGGCGATGACAGCGGCGACGCTCGACCTCCTCTCGGGGGGTCGTTTTCGGATGGGCCTCGGGACGTCGGGGCCGCAGGTCGTGGAAGGCTGGCACGGGCAGGAATGGGGGCGGCCGCTCGAGAAGACGCGCGAGTACGTCGAGATCGTCCGCACAGTGCTGCGTCGCGAGCGGCTCGAGCATCACGGCCGCCACTACGACATTCCGCTCACGAACGGCACGGGGCTCGGCAAGCCGCTGAAGCTGATGGCGCGACCCTTGCGGGCGGCGGTGCCGATCTACCTCGCGGCGATCGCACCGAAGGCCGTCGAGCAGGCTCTCGCGATCGCCGACGGCTGGCTCCCGATCTTCTGGTCGCCGGAGCAGGCGCGCCGCGTGTTCCCGCTCGAGCGGTTGCGCGCGGGTTTCGACGTCGCGCCCTCGGCACCGGCGATCGTCACCGACGACGTCCAGGCCGGACGCGACGCGCTCAAGTCGTACTACGCGTTCTACGTCGGCGGCATGGGCGCTCGCTCGCAGAACTTCTACAACGATCTGTTCGCCCGCTACGGGTACGAGGCGGAAGCGCGAGAGATCCAGGAACTGTTCCTCGGCGGGGATCAGATCGGAGCAGCGGCAAAGGTCCCCGATGCGTTCGTCGACGAGGTGGCTCTCGTCGGGCCGGTGCCCCGGATCCGGGAGCGGCTGGCCGCGTGGCGCGAGAGTGGCGCCACCACGGTGCTCGTCTCGACGCGCGACGCCGCGACGCTGCGCGGCGTCGCGGAGGCGGCTAGCTGAGGCGTTCGCGGGCGGTCTCTGCGAGGAGCGGGACCGCGTCCTCGAAGACGGCGGCGCGCGTGTCCTCGGCGTCGAGCTCGCCGCGCACGAAGCGGCCGTAGATCGCCTCGCAGAAGACGGCGGCTTTCCAGAGCGCGAGCGCCTCGAACCAGGCGACGGGCTCGACGTCGCGGCCGCTCCGCTCCGCGTAGCGCGAGAGGAGCTCGGCGCGGGTGGGAAAGCCTGCTTCGGCGGTGACCGGGGACGACCCGAGCGGGCTCGAGCGGCCGTCCGGCTCGGAGTACATCGCGAGCAGGTAGCCGACGTCCGCACGAGGGTCACCGATCGCGCCCATCTCCCAGTCGAGGACCGCGGCGATCCTCGTCGGCTCCTCGCTCGCGACCATCGCGTTTCCGAGTCGGTAGTCGCCGTGGACGACGGTCGCATCGCTCGCTGTGGGGAGTCGGCGAGCGAGGAGCCGCGCGACGTCGTCGACCGCGGGGATCTCGCGCGTTCGGTTGACCTCCCACAGCTGGGTGAACCGGCGGAGCTGACGCTCCAGGTAACTGCCCGTGCGCGCGAACGCTGCGAGCGCGGGGTGGAAGACGTCGGCCGCGTGGATCTCGACGAGGGTGTCGACGAGGTCGAGCCCGAGCGCACGGCGTGCGTCGGGCCGCTCGAGCCCCGGCGGCAGGCGCGTGGTGATCACGTGGCCGTCGATGAACCGCGTGACGTAGAAGGGGACGCCGAGGATCGTCTCGTCGTCGCAGACGGCGACGATCTCCGCGAGGCGCGTGAAGCCGGCCGCCCGCAGCGCCTGTTGAAGGCGTGCTTCGCGCACCATGTCGTGGGCGGACGGCGGCAGCGGCGGTCGAGGCGGTCGACGGAGCACGAAGCGCTCGCCGGCGCGTTCGACGAGGAAGGTGAAGTTCGACCCGCCGCCGTCGCCGATCCGCCGCGTCGCGATGGCCCCGCCGCCGAGCCCGTGCGCGTCGAAGAACGCCTCCACGCGCTCCTCCACGATCAGGGGCGGCAGCACGGAACCGATCGTACGCCCGCGCCTCGTCTGTCTAGGACCTGCTCCCTCGCCAAACGACGTGCCAGGAGCGTGCCGGACGATCCACAGGCGCGCCGCAGCCCGCTTCCGGAGCCGCGCGGCGGCGGCGTCACAGGGGAGCTACCTCGCCAAACGACGTTACGGAAGTGTCACGCCGCTGCGATCGCGACGACGCCCGCGAGGGCCAGCGCGACGCCCGCTTGCTGCTTCTTCGTCAGGCGCTCGCCGAGGACGACATGTGCCAGGAGGAGCGTCACCACCGGATAGAGCGAGCCGAGGACGGAGACGAGGGCAAGCAGGCCGTGTCCGCTCGCGAACGCGAAGAGCGCGTTCGCGGAGACGTCGGCGACGCCGACCGCGGCGACTGCCGGCACCAGGTGCCTCTCGATGCGAAGCGGGGCACGCCGTACGCCGGCCAACGCGACGAGCACGGAGAGCGAGCCGACGCGCGCGCCGACGAGCGCCGAGAGAACGTCGCCGTGCCGGCTGCCGAGGCCGAGGAAGTAGACGAAGAGGCCGAGCGCGCCCGCGGTCACGACGGCGAGCAGGACAGCCCGTGCGCGCTCCGGCGACGCCGAGCGCCGCTCCTCGACCGATGCCAGCACCGCACCGCCGAGTGCCACGGCGGCGCCTACGATCGCGACGTGCGCCGGGCGCTCGCCGGTCGCGAGCGAAACCGTGAACGGGACGAGCGCGCTGCACGCCGCGATCGGCGAGACGACGCTCATCGTCCCGAGCGAGAGCGCCTTGTAGAAGGCCGCCAGCCCGACGCCGCCGCCCACACCACCGAGCAGTCCGAGTGCGAGCGCCCCGGCGTCCACCCGACCTCGCACCACCACCGCGACGAGCAGCAGCACGAACCCCGCCGCCTGCGAGACGATCGTCACCGGCAGCACGGGCAGGCGCCGCGCGAGCGATCCGCCGCCGAAGTCGGCGCAGCCCCAGGCGACGGACGAGCCGAGGGCGAGGACGAGCGCTACCGCTCCCAGCCTCGGCCCTAGCTCAGACGCTCGACGACCATCGCCATCCCTTGGCCGCCGCCGACGCACATCGTCTCGAGGCCGATCGTGCCGTCGAGCGTCTCGAGGTCGTTCAGCAGCGTGTTCATGATCCGCGCACCGGTCATCCCGTACGGATGGCCGAGCGCGATCGCGCCGCCGTGCGGGTTCAGCTTCTCCCCGAACGGATCGATCCCGAGCTCGCGGCACACCGGCAGCACCTGCGCTGCGAACGCCTCGTTCAGCTCGACCACGTCGACGTCCTCGATCGTCATCCGCGTCGACGCGAGCACCCTGCGTACCGCCTCGATCGGGCCGACCCCCATGATCTCGGGCTCCACGCCGGAGACGGACGACGCGAGGATGCGCGCACGCGGCTCGATCTGCAGCTCGCGGGCGCGGGCCTCCGACATCACGACGACGGCCGCGGCACCGTCGTTCAGCGGGCACGAGTTCCCGGCCGTCACCTTCCCTCCCGGCTTGAATGAGGGCTCGAGCGCGGCGAGCTTCTCGAGCGTCGACGTCGGCCGGGGGCCGTCGTCGGTCTCGACACCCTCGTACGGCGAGATCTCGCGGGCGAAGAAGCCGGACTGCTGCGCCCCGACCGCACGCTCCTGCGATCGCTGCGCGAACCTGTCCATCTCCTCCCGCGAGACGCCCCAACGCTCGGCGACGTTCTCGGCCGTGAGCCCCATCGGGATGTAGACGTTCGCAATCGGCGCGTCGTCCCCGAACAGCGCGGGGTGGAGCTCCTCCTCCGACTTCGGGTAGCCGTTCACCTGCGAGATCGACTCGACGCCGGCCGCGACGAACGCGTCGCCTTCCCCTGCCTTGATCGCATGGAAGGCCATGCGAATCGACTGCAGCGACGACGCGCAGAACCGGTTGACGGTCGTTCCCGGAACCGAGGGCGGGAGCCCTGCGAGCAATGCGACGCGACGGCCGAGGTTCATCCCCTGCTTCTGCTCCGGGAAGCCGCACCCGACCACGACGTCGACGATCTCCTCGCCGGGCAGCTCCGGCACCTTTGCGAGGGCCGCGCGCGCGGCGAACGCGGCGAGGTCGTCGGGGCGCGCGCCCACGAGCGAGCCCTTGGCCGCGCGTCCGATCGGCGTGCGCGCTGCGGCGACGATGACGGCGTCCGGCATGCGGCCATATTGACTCATCGGTCAAATGGCGCTTGACTCACCGAGCGCATGAGCGCGCTCCTCGCACTCGAAGACGTGGATGCGAGGTACGGGCCGGTGTACGCGCTGCGGCGGGTGACGCTCACGGTCGAGGAGGGCGAGGTCGTGGCGATCCTGGGCGCCAACGGCGCCGGCAAGACGACGACCCTTCGCGCTATCTCGGGCACCGTCCGGCGCACCGGGAGGATCGAGCTGGCGGGGCGTTCGCTCGCCCGTCGCGGCCCGGAAGGTGCGGCGCGGCTCGGAATCGCCCACGTTCCCGAAGGCCGCGGGACGTTCTCGGAGCTGACGGTGTGGGAGAACCTCCGGCTCGGCGCGTACGTCCGGCGCGGCTCGCTCCGCGACGACTTCGCCCGCGTCTGCGACTACTTCCCGTGGCTCGAGCGGAGACGGTCGCAGCAGGCGGGGACGCTGTCGGGCGGGGAGCAGCAGATGCTGGCCCTCGCGCGGGCGATCATGCAGCGCCCGCGTCTCCTGCTCCTCGACGAGCCGTCGCTCGGTCTCGCGCCGCTCGTCGTCGGCGAGATCTTCAGGATCCTCGGCGAGCTGAACCGCCGAGAGGGAACCGCTCTCCTGCTCGTCGAGCAGAACGCCCGCACCTCGCTCGCGCTCGCGACGCGCGCGTACGTGCTCGAGGTCGGCGAGATCGCGTTCGCCGGGACGAGCGAGGAGCTGTCGACTCACGACTCGCTGCGGCGCAGCTACCTCGGGTATTGACCGAGCGCCGCCCAACCGCAGAATGGATCGTCCCGGCCGGGCTCGTCGCCGTCTGCGTGCTGCTCGTCGTCGGTTCGCTGCGCAGCGCGCTCTTCGCGCAGCAGACGGTATCCGGCCTCGCGAACGGTGGCATCTACGCGAGCCTCGCGGTCGCGCTCGTCTTGATCTACCGCGCGACGGAGGTGATCAACTTCGCCCAGGGCGCGCTCGCCACGTTCGCGACGTACGTCGCCTGGCAGCTCATGCAGTGGGGCCTCTCGTACTGGGCGGCGTTCGCCTGCACGCTCGCGATCGCGTTCGTCGGCGGCTTCGCCGTCGAGCTCGTCGCGATCCGTCCCGTCGAGCGACGCGGATCGGTGCTGACGGTGGTGATCGCGGCGATCGGCCTGCTGATCCTCGTCGAGGGCTCGATCGGGTGGATCTGGGGGAACGACGTGAAGTTCATGCCGACGCCGTTCCCGGCGCACATCTACACGGTCGGCGGTGTCGCGTTCTCGCGGCAGGATCTGAGCACAATTGCGATCTCGCTGCTCGCTGTGATCGTGCTGTGGGGGTTCTTCCGGTTCACGAAGCTCGGTCTCGCGATGCGTGCCGCCGCAGTCCGACCCGACGCCGCGCGGCTCGTGGGGGTGCGGGTCAGCTGGATGCTTTCGCTCGGCTGGGGTCTCGCGGCGGCGCTCGGTGCCGTCGCTGGTCTGATGGCCGCGGCGAGTCCGAGCGTCCTGCTGCAACCCTCGATGATGGACGGCATCCTCATCTACGCCTTCGCGGCCGCCGTGGTCGGTGGCCTCGAGAGCGCGTTCGGTGCGGTCGTCGCCGCGCTCATGATCGGCGTGCTGCTCAACCTCGTCACGAGCTACGTCCATTTCGTGGGGCCGGCGCTGCAGCTTCCGGTCGCCTTCGTGGTGATGCTCGTCGTCCTGCTCGTGAAGCCGTCGGGACTGTTCGGCCGGACGCGGGTGCGGCGGGTATGAGGCTCCGCCGCCCGACCGCCGTCGGCGCTGCGGCCACGCTCTGCGCCGCCATCGTGGTGGCGTTGCTGCCGTTCGCGCTGTCGAATTACCACCGCACGACCGGCGCGACGGTGGCCGTGTACTTCATCGCGATCCTCGCGCTCGACATCGTCACCGGGTACACCGGCCAGATCTCGATCGGCCACGGCGCGTTCATGGCGATCGGCGGCTACACGACGGCGATCCTGACGCACGACCACGGCTGGAACGACCTCGCGACGCTGCCCGCCGCCGCGGCGGCCGGCTTCGCCGCCGGCGTCGTCGTCGGGCTTCCCGCTCTCCGCTTCCGCGGCGTCTACTTGGCGCTGACGACGTTCGCGGTCGCGCTCGCGGTGCCGCAGATCGCGAAGAACTACTCCCGTTTCACGGGCGGCACCGAGGGCCTGCCGCTGCCTGCGCACAGCGGTCTCTGGCTGTACGAGGTCGGCTGGGCGATCGCCGGTGCGATGTTCGTCGCCGCGTGGCTGCTGCTCCGCGGCCGTACGGGACGCGCGTTCCGCGCGATCCGCGACAGCGAGGTCGCAGCGGCTTCGTCAGGCGTCACGCTCGCCGTCTACAAGACCGTCGCGTTCGGGATCTCCGCTGCGATGGCAGGCGTCGCCGGGTCGCTCTTCGTGCTCGTCAACAGCTTCGTGAATCCCGATGTCTTCGGGCTGCAGCTCTCGCTCTACGTCCTGATCGGTGCGGTGGTCGGCGGCCTGGGCTCGTTGCGGGGCGTCCTCGTCGGCGCGGCCTTCGTCGAGCTCCTGCCGATCGGGCTGACCAGCGGGAGCCTCGCGCCGTCGCAGGCCGTGCCGGTGATCTTCGGTGCGGTGGTCGTCGCGGTCATGGCCCTGCTCCCGCTCGGTGCGGCGGACCTGCTGCGGACGGTGTTGCAATCCCGCGCCGACCGTGGTCAACATCCGGACACACCCCTAGGCACGGAGGCCAAATGACCAGAAGGATGAAGGCTTCGCTCGTGCTCGCGTCGTTCGCCGTCGCGGCTGCCGCCGGGTCGGCTGCGCTCGCCTCGCCGTCGGCGACGCCGGGCGTCACGAAGCGGACGATCACGATCGGCGGCACGTTTCCCCTGACGGGCCCTGCCGCCCTCTACGGGGCGATCCCGAAGGCGGAGGCCGCCTACTTCTCCTACGTCAACGCCCACGGCGGCGTGAACGGCCGGCAGATCGTGTTCAAGGTCTACGACGACGGCTACAACCCGGCGAATACGGTTCCGTTGACGAAGAAGCTCGTGGAGCAGGACCACGTGTTCGCCGTGTACAGCAGCCTGGGAACCGCGCCGAACCTCGCGATCCGCGACTACTTGAACAAGCGCGGCGTGCCGCAGGTGCTGCTCGCGACGGGCGACTCGTACTGGGGCTCGCAGTACAAGCAGTACCCGTGGACCTTCGGGTTCAACCCGTCGTACCCCGGCGAGTCGCGCGTCTACGGGAAGTTCATCGCCTCCAAAGTGCCGCAGGCGAAGATCGGCATCCTCGTCCAGGACGATGCCTACGGCCAGAACTACTACGACGGGCTCGTCCAGGGTCTCGGCGCCGCGAAGTCGAAGATCGTCGACGTCGAGAAGTACGACCCGACGCAGACGGACATCAGCGCGCAAGTCGTCAAGCTGAAGGCCGCGGGAGCGAACGTCCTCGTGATCTTCGCGCTGCCGACGCAGACGATCACAGCGCTCGTCGTAACCACGAAGATCGGCTGGAAGCCGACGACGTTCATCAACAACGTCTCGGAGTCGCCGCTCTTCATGTACCTCGCGCAGAAGAGCGGCGCGAACGTCGACGGCGACATCACGTCTGATTACCTCTACGACTACTTCAACAACCCGAACAGCGCGACGACGAAGTTGTTCAAGTCGATCGTCGCCAAGTACGACCCGAGTGCGAACCCGCTCGACATCAACATCGAGTACGCATTCGCAAATGCGTGGACGCTCGTGTATGCGTTGAAGCAGGCCGGGAAGGACCCGACGCGCCAGAGCTTCATGGACGCGTTGACGCACCTGAACGTGACGAACCCGTTCCTGTACGCCGGGACGAAAATGGTCACGACGCCGACGGAGCGCTTCCCGATCGACCAGCAGATCCTGGCGCAGTACCAGAACGGCGTCTGGCATCCGTTTGGTCACATCTTCTCGAACGCGAGGTGACGCCAGCGTGGCGGCGGCGCCCCGTGCGCCGCCGCCGCTAGCGTCCGTCGCCGATGGACGAGCTGGAGCCGGGAATCCTGCGCGTGACGTTCTCGCTTCCGCTCGGCATCGACCACGTGCACTGCTACCTGCTGCGCGGGTCCGGGGGCGGCTACATCCTCGTCGACACCGGCCTCGGCACACGAGATCCGGAGGCGCGGTGGGGACCCGTCCTCAACGAGCTCGATGCGCCCGTCGAGACGATCGTCGTCACGCACATGCACCCGGATCACGTCGGGGGCGCGCGGGACGCGGCCGCGGTCACGGGCGCACTGGTGCTCCAGGGCGAGGAGGACCACGCTCAGTGTGAGCGGGCGTGGGGCACACGCGATCCCAAGCGGTTCGCCGAGCACTGGGTGAAGCACGGTATGCCGGAGGAGACGGTCGAGGGGATCGTCGCCGAGTCGCAGCGTCTCCTCGCCGCGGTGCACTGGGTCGAGCGGCCCGACCGGCTGCTCCAGCCCGGGGACCGCGTCGACGACTGGCAGGTCGAGATGCTCCGCGGCCACGCCGACGGGCACATCGTGCTCCTCCGCGACGGAGTGATGATCGCTGGAGACACGATCCTCTCGGGCATCACCCCGACCGTGGGCCTCTACCCGAACTCGCGCCCGGATCCACTCGGCGACTACCTCGAGTCCCTTCGGTGGATCGAGGAGCACGCGCCGCGCGTCGCCTATACCGGCCACCGCGAGCCCGTGACGGATCCGGCGGCCCGCGCACGCGAGATCGCGGCACACCATGCGGACCGGCTCGATCGCGCCGAGGCGGCGCTCGGCCCCGCTCCGAGGTCGGCGTACGACGTCTCGCTCGCCCTGTTCAGCGAGGAGCTCTCGATCCCGCTCCGCCGGTTCGCGACCGCCGAGTCGCTTGCCCATCTCGAGCGGCTCGTCTACACGCGACGCGCGAACCGCATCGACGGCGGGTACGTACGGCCCGGATGATGCGACCGGTCAGCGCCTCGGCTCACCTCGAGCAGCCGCCGGAGCGGGTGTTCGAGTTCCTGGCCGACCTACGGAACCACTGGCGGCTCACGCAGCGGCTCGCCGCGCTCGAGACGCTGGACGGCGACGGAGCCGGCGGACGCGTCCGAATCGGCGGGCCGCTCGGGCTCTCGCGGGTGGCGCGGACCCGTGTGGTGGGGATGGACCCTCCGCGCGCGCTGCACGGCCAGGCCCACGTAGGCCGGCGCACGGTCGGGCTCGTCCACTGGCGCATCGAGCCGAACGGACAGGGGTCCCACGTCACGCTCTCCGCCGTCGTCGAACGGGCGACGCGGCTCGACCGGCTCATCCTCGCCGTCGGTGGGAGGCGCCTCCTCGCGCGGGCGTTCGCCGACGCCGTCGCGCAGCTCGGCCGCGTCGCGTGAGGGCAACGCTCTTCGCCGCGGCGGTCTCCGCCGTGCCGTCGACGGCGCACGCGCTCGCGACGGGCCGCGACCCTCTGGAGGCGACGAAGGCCGCCGGCGCGATCCTCGTCGGCGAGAACGCGCCGGCCGCCGTCCGGATCGTCGCCGCCGTCCCGGTGCACCTCGCGCTCTCGCTCGTCTGGGGGCGCATCCTCGAGCGGTCGCTGCCACGGCGTCGTCGCGCGCTGTGGGGTGCGGCTGCAGGCGTTGCGATCGCAGCGCTCGACCTGGGCGTCGCCGGCCGGAGGCTGCCGGCCATGCGGAGGCTGCCGTTGCTGCCGCAGCTCGCGGACCACGTCCTGTTCGGGGCGACGGTGGGGCTGCTCAGTCGAGGTCGACCCGGATCGTGAGCAGGTCGGTCCCCGCCAGCCGCACCGCCAGCGCGTTCAGCCTGGGCAGGCTGCGCTGGCGCTCGTGGGGGTCGTCCTCGTCGAGCACGTGCGCGACGCCGGTCCGCCACATGCCGCGCACGCAGACCCGCACCCGCGGGTCGGCAGCGATGTTGCGGACGTAGCCTGCGCCGCGGCCGAACTCGGCGACGATCCAGAAGGTGTCCCCCTGGAGCCCGTTCCCGACGGGCGTCCGACGCGGTGCGCCTGTGCGCCGGCCGCGCGTCTCGAGGATCGCCCAGCCGCCGACCGTCCCGCTTCGGACGAGCGATTCGACGAGCGGGTTCAACACCCGGCGCTGGAAGGCTCTCACGACCCTGGCCTTTGCCCTCACGCCGATACCATTCGTGACATGAAGCCGCTTCGGATCGGCGTTCTCGCCGTGCAGGGAAACTTCCGTGAGCACGTGCAGATGCTCCGTCGGCTCGGTGCGGACCCGGTCGAGGTGCGCAAGCCGGAGCAGCTCGACGGCCTCGACGGGCTCGTGATCCCCGGCGGCGAGTCGACGACGTTCATGCGCTTGATGGGGCTCTACGGCCTCGACGAGGCGATCCGCCGCTTCGACCGGCCGGTGTTCGGGACGTGCGCCGGCATGATCGTGCTGGACCGCGATCACCTCGGTCTCGTCGACGTCTCCGTCCGCCGGAACGCGTTCGGGCGACAGGTGGCTTCGTTCGAGACCGACCTCGAGGTCGCCGGCTTCGGCGCGCCGATGCGTGCGGTGTTCATCAGGGCTCCCTGGGTGGAGCACGTCGGCCCGGACGTGGAGGTGCTGGCAGAGGTCGAGGGCCGGCCGGTGCTTGCGCGCGAGGGCCGCTTCCTCGTCGCCGCGTTCCACCCCGAGCTGACCGACGACACGCGGCTGCATGAGAGCTTCTTGGAACTCGTGAAGGAGGGGCAGGTTGTCCGGGCATAGCAAGTGGTCCTCGATCAAGCACAAGAAGGGCGC
>Ga0070741_10014167_pt1 | contig 13860 bp, 11 predicted proteins | sample Coa_R1_4_FD_66440 | JGI IMG/M metagenome (GOLD analysis project Ga0070741, IMG submission 66440) | Surface soil microbial communities from Centralia Pennsylvania, which are recovering from an underground coalmine fire - Coalmine... | ecosystem: Environmental > Terrestrial > Soil > Unclassified ... | reverse complement strand
CCTGGCGCTTGACATCCGCGAAGCGCGCAGCGAAGTCATCGTTCCGGTCACGCTCGCGTCGTACGTGTCGACGCTCACGCTCCCAGCGCCAGCTGCCTCCGTGACGATCCCCAGTACACCAAAGGCCTCAATGAACGCGTCCTGCCAGTCCGTACGACGCGGTCGATGAGGAGGCCGCCGCACAGGCGCCGCAGAAGCCGCAGAACGCTTGTCCACAAGAGACCACAATACGACGGCTCACGGAGCCAGCCACTTTGCCAAACTATCGACCGCTCGCCGTCTGACTGCCCAGCGCTCGGCGATGAAGGCCGAGGCGAAGCGAGCGCGTCATCGTCACTCATCTGCAGCGCGCGAACACTAGGGGGCCACCTAGCCGTGTGCCTCTTGACGCCACGGACAGCCGGTCGGAACGCGCCACCGCGCGGCTAGGAAGCTAGCCGCCACTCCTTTCCACCACCTCGAGCACGTATGGCGCTGGCATCGCAAGCGGTTCTGCGCACTGCTTGCGCAAAAAGCTGGACGCCCTCCGTGCTAGAGAAGAGGTCGAACGCGCCGCTCGCGTGTCTGATCGAACGACAAGCTCTCGACGAGCGCCCTGTCGCAAGAGGATTGACGGCATGCCTCCGAGTTTCCGCCCCGCATGCCCGCGTCCTCTCAATGGGCGACTCTCGTCCACGACGAGGGCAAGGCCAGGCGGTCAGGCGCGCAGGCGGCTAAGAATGCGGGCAGCTTTCGGCAGGCTCACGGCGACAAGGATCAGCCCGCCAATGAGACCGATGAGGACGAGGAGGAGAGTTGGGGGGCCCGAACCGTCGACGGGAGCCGATCGGCCTGGCAGCCGTTCGGCGACGGTGTAGGTGGCGCCACCTGAGCGCACCGTCAGCCGAATGGTGTCGCCTGGCCTCGCGGCGGTCGCGTACTGCAACTGCCAGGTGTTCGCGAGCTCTGCCCCGATCCGGCGGTAGATCTGCTTCAGCCGGTCGACCGACGGTGCGAGGTAGTAGCTTCCTCCGGTTCGGCGAGCGAGCGCTAGAAGCGGCCGAGGCGAGAACGCTCCGCTTCGTATTGCGACTACGTAGACCGCCGCTCTAGCGGCGCGGAGCGCCTCGATTGCCTGCGCGAGCGTCGCCTTGCTGCGGGTATCCAGTCCGTCGCTGACGACCACCACCGATCGCCCGGGCAGGCCATGCCCGCGGAGCTCGGCGGCCGCCATGACGAGCGCGTCGTACTCGACCGTCCCGTACACGGGATCGACCGAGATCGAGCTGAGAGCGTCATCGGCATCGGTGGTCGACGTGGACAGATCGCTCAACGCCAACGCCTGCGAAGCGACGGCGATCACAGCGATCTCGTCCGCGGCCGGTTTCGCGTCGACAAACGTTTGCGTCGCCCTGATCGCGTTGGCGATCGGCCGTCCGCTGGACCTGCCGGCGCCAAGCGGAACATTGAACATCGACTGCCCGTGCTTGAGCACCAGGATGATGCTCTGCTCTCGGCCTAGGTTGACCGCCTGATAGTCCGCAGCTGACTGTCCGTTTTCGCGCAGCGTCGGCGCCTCCGTTGTCGGAGACGCGGTCACGACCCGCACGCGGATGATCGGATACCCACTCACGTCCACGTCGCGGATCGCCACTCCTCGAGCCGGCGCCGTCGATGGAGCGGCAAGCGTCAGTACGGCGGACACGAGCAAAGAGCGATACATGAGCGTATTATCATGTATCGCAGAGCGGAGGCACGCATCCAATTTGGCAATAAGAACGCGCGTGTTGCACGTCGGCCGCCAAGCTCCGTGGTGGCGCACCTACCCGCCAGGGCTCACAACCCACACTCAGAGTTCAGGCTTCGAGGCAGGCGCTCTGAACGGCCCGCCCAAGAGACCTTAACGCCAACATCCGCGTCACATGAACGTCCTATCATGGGAACGGCACTTCCCTTCCCATGAGATCTCGTTCATGCTTTCACTGAGAGGAGCCGACCGGTCGACGGCGAGGCGGGGTCGCAGCTTCGCGACGCTTGCAGGCCAAGTGTCTTCCCTCTCATGACGCTCGGCCTCTTCGGCGTCTCCTTCCTCACGCCGCGTGGAGCGCTCTTCGCGCTCGCTGCTGCGGTGCCGCTGGGCGCGCTGTTGCTAACCGAGCGTCGCAGCCGCCGCGTCCGTGCCGTCCTCGACGTGCCCGGGCCGAGGGGACGGGCGCTCGTCCCGTTCGTTGCCGCACTGGTCCTGCTGCCGGGACTCGTCGGCGTGGCCGCCGCTCAGCCGGTCGTTGTCCGGGAGCGGGCGGTGCGAGAGCGCGGCGATGCGCAGGCGTTTTTCGTGATCGACACGTCCCGGTCGATGCTCGCCTCCGCGGCGCGTGGACGGCCGACGCGGCTCGCGCGGGCAAAGCGGCTGGCGCGACAGCTCCGCAACGCGCTCGCCGACGTGCCGATCGGCCTCGCCGGAATGACGGACAGGACGCTCCCGTACCTCATGCCGACAACCGACCCTTCCCTCTTCGACCGGACGCTCGCGCAGTCGGTCGGCATCGACCAGCCGCCGCCCAGCCAGCCGTACGGTCTCGGCCGGGCGACCAATCTCGGCGCCCTCGTGACGCTCGCAACCTCACACTTCTACTCCACCACCGCCGTTCACCGCCTGCTCGTCGTCTTCACCGACGGTGAAGCACAGAAGCTGACACCGCTCCTCTTCATCCAGCTCGACCACGAGCTCACGCCCATCTTCATCCACGTCTGGCACTCGGGCGAGGAGATCTACAACCGCGCCGGCGAGCCTGACCCTCACTACCACGCCGACCCGGCCAGCGCCGCCACGCTCGACGAGGCGGCACGGATGACGCACGGTTCCACCTTCGGCGAGCACGAGCTCGGCGCCATCGAGACGCAGGCACGGAGAATCCTCGGCGGAAGGCGGACGACGGCGCGGGTCGACGCCTATGCCCGCATCGCCCTCGCACCGTGGATCGCGCTCGCGGGCGTCCTGCCGCTCGGATTCCTCCTTTGGCGGCGCAACCTCTAGGCCGCCCCCACTGCTCCGGCACACTGTCTCGAACGCGAGCGGCGGCCCCTGTCGGCCCGGGTGTCTGCGCGCCTTCGGTGGGTGCGGATGGCCCTGAGGGCCAAGGGGGTTAGGGCTCCGGCCACGGCGGCGAGGACCACGAGTGCAGCGATAAGCCAGCCGGACGGGGAGGAGCCGTTTCGGGTCGGCGCGGCGGCTGCGATCTCAGCGATTCGACTGTTCGAGACCCCTGCCCGAAGACGGTTACGGCGACCCGGAGACGATCCCCGGGCCCGGCGCCGCTGAGATAGCGCAGCTGCCAGGTGCGCTGCGACGAGTTGCTGGAACGGCTGCTCTGTCGCCGATTTTCGCGAGCGCCTTGATCGCCGAAACCGTCGCGTCGTTCTATCGGCGTCGGATCACGCGCCACGCAGCCACCACAAGCGCCAGAAACACGAGCGTGGCCCACAGGTTCAGGTGGCCACTCGTCGGCGTGAGTCCGACCATGCCTGCCTCACCCCAGCGGCTCAGGCCGACAGATGAGCGTGCCGCCGTAGTGCGGATCGCTTCCGAGGAGGCGAGAGGAACGATCTCCGCTCCACGTTGAAGTCACCTCGTGGACGAACCAGGTTCCGGCAGGGAGGTCGATCCGTAGACCAGGAGTCGGCGTCTCCTCGCTGACGTGCATGAACTGCGCGCCTTCGATGACGTGGCCGTCCCCGTCATAGAGCGCAAGCCGATACTGCCGTCCAGCCACCACACCCGAAGGGTACGAGACTGCGCTGCGCCGCCAGCGTTCTCTCGCCAGAGACCTCGTGGGCCACATCTGTCTAACAGCCGTCTACCACGATATGCCGAACGGGCGGGTACAAGCGGGACAGACAGCGCCGCCCGACTGCAATCTGGCGATTGCCTCGAGTACGAGTGGGTCGAGGTCGGCGGCATCCTTGACTCGAGTTTCGACCGCATGCTCGAGCACTATCACCGCTGGTCGGGAGGTTGACGCGTGGATCCTGCTCGCGAGCCCGTGGGCAGGTTCGCCCACACCCCGGCAAGCTCGAACTCCGCGCTTCCGGTAGGCGCGCCAGCCGCTCGCCTCATCCTCGGCGTAGGATCGCGAGATGGTTTTCGGGGGAGTGCCGGGGTCGTGAGTCCTTCTCGCAAGGGGAAGCGGTCCCCGCGGGTCAGCGAGCGGGTTGCGGAGCGGTTGGCGGACACGATGTTCGCGCTGTCGACGCCGAGTCGGGTGCAGATTCTTGGTTGCCTGCTTGAGGGCCCGCACACGGTGTCCGAGTTGATGGATGCGCTGTTGATGGAGCAGTCCGCTGTTTCGCATCAACTGCGGGTGCTGCGCGAGCACACACTCGTCAAGGCCGATCAGCAAGGTCGCAAGCGCGTGTATGCGTTGTACGACGAGCACGTTGCAGCACTGCTCGAAGAGGCGCTTCGCCATGTCGAGCAGCGCAGCAAGCGTCGTCGCCTTCGAGTGCGTCGCGGTCTCGGCGGTGCGAGTGAGGCGGCTGCCGAATGACGAGCGTCGTTGACGGAGCGTTCAGTCGGCCGGCCGATCGTCGTTCGGTTCTCGATCGGGCGCACCGAGGCGACATCGAAGGGGCGCTCGGCATTGTGCGGTCGTTCGACACGGGGGCGAGGCTGTCGCGTCGCAGTCGATTGGCAACGCTGCTCGCGATCATGGGGCCGGGCCTGATTGTGATGGTCGCCGACAACGACGCCGGCGGCGTGTCCGTGTATGCGCAGGCTGGCCAAGACTACGGGCTGCGCCTCCTCTGGCCGCTGCTGCTGCTCGCACCGGTGCTGTTCGTCAACCAGGAGATGGTGGCGCGGCTCGGCACGGTCACCGGCGCGGGCCACGCGAGGCTGATCTTCGAGCGCTTCGGCCGCCGGTGGGGCGTGTTCGCGCTCGGCGATCTGCTCGCGCTCAATCTGTTGACTATCGTGACCGAGCTGATCGGGGTCACGCTCGCGCTCGGCTACTTCGGCGTCAGCCGCTACGTCGCGGTGCCGCTCGCCGCGGCGGGGCTTGTGCTGCTAACGGCCGCTGGAAGCTTCCGCCGTTGGGAGCGGGCGATGTACGTGTTGGTGGCGGTGAACCTCGTTGCTGTCCCGCTCGCGCTGCTCAGCCACCCGCATGGCCGGACCGTTACGGGCGCGGTCGCGCCTCGGCTGCACGGCGGGCTCGATGCACGGCTGGTGCTGTTCGTGATCGCGCTGGTGGGGACGACTGTTGCGCCCTGGCAGCTGTTCTTCCATCAATCGAACGTGGTCGACAAGCGAATCAGCGCTCGCTGGCTGGCGTACGAGCGTGTAGACACGCTGATCGGGGCGGTGTTCTTCGCGGTTGGCGCCGTCGCGATCCTCGCTGCCTGCGCGTTCGCGTTCGCGGGCACCTCGCTTCAGGGTGGTTTCGTCGACGCGGGCGCGGTCGCGCACGGGCTGGCCGGCCGCCTCGGCGCGCCCGCCGGAGCCCTCTTCGCGCTCGTATTGCTGAACGCTTCGGTGCTCGGCGCCGGCGTGGTCACGCTTGCCAGCTCCTACGCGATCGGCGACGTCACCGGTGTCAAGCACTCGTTGCACCGTGGCTGGCGCGACGCGCGTATTTTCCACGGCAGCTTCGCCGCGATCGTCGTCCTTGCGGCCGCGGTCGTTCTTCTGCCCGGACTGCCGCTCGGGATCGTCACGACCGCGGTGCAGGCACTGGCGGGCGTGCTGCTCCCGAGCGCCTCGGTGTTCCTGTTGCTGCTCTGCAACGACCGGGCGGTGCTTGGCCCGTGGACGAACCCGCGCTGGCTGAACGCGCTTGCAACCGTGATCGTCGGGCTCCTGCTCGAGCTGTCAGCGCTGCTCACCCTGACGACGCTCTTTCCCGAGCTCGACGTGTCGGCGACCGCGGCCGGCTTGAACGTTGCGCTTGTCGTCGCACTCGGCTTGATCGGGCTGCACGGTCTGCGGCGCCGCAGCGAGCGGCCGCGGTTTACCGGGACGCCGTGGGAGCGGGAAACCTGGACGATGCCGCCGCTCGAGCGGCTTGCCCGCCCTGCCCTCTCGCGGACGCGGACACTGGGCCTGCTCGTGCTGCGCCTCTACCTCGTCGCCGCTGCAGGATTGCTCGTGGTCAAGGCCGTCGAGCTCACGCTCGCACCCTGAGCGTCTCGCTATCCGAACGTATGAACGAGCGATCATGCTATCGTCGCCTCATGATTGCGATGACGCTGCTGCCGAGGGATCCCGATGGCGCGCTCAGTACGTGCCGCCACGCGGTTCGCTCAGGTCCGGGCGTATGCCGGGCCGGCGCAGCCGCGCCCGCATAGCCCGCTCCTCGCGCGCCCATTGACGGTCGCGCTCGCCTCGAAAGGAGGCGAGCGTTGACAGACGAGCCGAGGGAGCACCAGGCGCATCTGCTGACGGCTGAGCCGGTGCGGGTGCCGCCGGTCCTCGATGAAGCACACATCGGGGACATCAAGGGCGCCCTGGGGACGATCCGCCTGGACGACGTCGGCCCGCGCTTTTCCTGGCGCGGCCGCCTGCTCGCACTGCTGGCGATCATGGGGCCAGGCCTGATCGTGATGGTCGGCGACAACGACGCCGGCGGCGTTTCCACCTACGCACAGGCAGGCCAGAACTACGGCACCAGCCTGCTCTGGGTGCTGCTGCTGCTGATCCCGGTGCTGATCGTCAACCAGGAGATGGTCGTGCGCCTGGGCGCAGTGACCGGCGTCGGTCATGGCCGACTGATCCTGGAGCGTTTCGGCCGCTTCTGGGGCGCCTTCTCGGTCGGCGACCTGTTCATCCTCAACTTCCTGACGATCGTCACCGAGTTCATCGGCATTGACCTTGCCCTCAGCTATCTCGGTATCAGCACGTACATCAGTGTCCCGATCGCCGGCCTGCTTCTTGTTGCGATGACGATGACCGGCAGCTTCCAGAAGTGGGAGCGCTTCATGTTCGTCTTCGTCGTCGGCAACTTCCTCGTTATCCCACTCGCCGTCTACGCGCACCCGCACGCAGACGCGATGGCGCGCGGCTTCTTCGTGCCGGGGGTTACGGGCGGGATCACTTCGAGTTCGGTGCTCCTGATCATTGCCATGGTCGGCACCACGGTCGCGCCCTGGCAGCTCTTCTTCCAGCAGTCGAACGTGATCGACAAGCGGATCACCACCCGGTGGATCAACTACGAGCGCGCCGACACGGTGATCGGCTCGGTCGTCGTCGTCCTCGGCGCGTCGCTCATGATCGCCGCGACCGCGTTCCCGTTCGCCCACACCGGCCTCCACGGCCATTTCACCGACGCCGAGGGCGTCGCGCGCGGGCTCGGACTGACGATCGGACATACGGCGGGCGTCCTGTTCGCGATCGTGCTCCTGAACGCGTCGATCATCGGCGCCGGTGCCGTGACACTCTCGACCTCGTACGCCTTCGGCGACGTCTTCGGAATGCACCACTCGCTGCACCGGCCGCCGAGCGAGGCCAAGTTCTTCTACGGCAGCTTCGCAGCGACCGTCGCCTGCGCCTGCGCGATCGTGCTCATCCCAGGCGCGCCGCTCGGCGTGATCACCGTCTCGGTCCAGGCGCTCGCCGGCGTGTTGCTGCCGAGTGCGAGCGTCTTCCTGCTTCTTCTCTGCAATGACCGGCAGGTGCTCGGACCGTGGGTGAACAAGAGCCGCCTGAACGCGCTCGCGACGCTGATCCTCGGAATCCTGCTGATGCTCTCCGCGATCCTCGTTACCACCACCGTCTTCACGCACGTGAACGTCACCCTGCTCCTGGCCGGCCTGTCCGCCCTGCTCGTGGTCGGACTGCTCGCCATGGCCGCCGCGAGCTTCCGTGCCCATCGGCGTATGCCGACCGAGCCTGCCCCTGGCAGCATCGAGGCTGCCGAGCGGGACTACGCCGCCAAAGAGACAGACGCACGCGCGGCGCGCGAGCAGGCGCTCTTCGCGGCGCGCGAGATTCATGCCCGCGCCGACGAGATCGCCCGCCACGCCTACGAGGAAGCAGTGACGGCAGCGCACCCGGACGAGGTCGCAATCGCAACCGCTCGGCACGACTACAAGCGGGCCGCGACTGAAGCGTCCGCCGACCTCGCCGAGGCCGAAGCAACCGCCGAAGCGAACTACACGCGCGCGCTGGCCGCAGCAAAGGCCGACCGCGACACCGCGATCGCGATCGCCAAGGCCGAGGCGCGCAACTGGACGATGCCGCCGCTGTCGTTGCTCGGCAAGCCGGAGTGGTCGCGCGGCCGGATCGTCGCGATGTACACGATGCGCGGCTACCTCGTCGTCGCCGTCGTCCTGCTGATCGTCAAAGCCGCCCGCCTCGCCGGCGGCGGCTGAACAGGGAACCTCGAACTACTCGTTGCTGAGCGCCTCGACGCGGCGCCGCCAATCACTCGGGATCATCATCTCGAGCAGATCATCGACCGTGACGATGCCGAGCATGACGCCGCTCTCGTCGGCCACCGGCGCGAGGGTCAAGTCGTAGTCCGCCATCCTGAGGGCGATCTCGGACAGCTCGTCGGCCGGCCGCAGGATCAGCGGCGGCGGCGACTGCGCATCCTTCAGCAGCATCTGCGGCGGCTGCTTGAGCAGCATCACCACTGAGACGAGACCGGTCAGCCGCCGCTGAGCGTCGACCACCAAGACGGTCGTAACGGTCTCCTCAGGAAGATCGGTGCGTCGCAACTCGTCCAGTGCATCCGCGACCGTTCTCGTCTCGGCGACCGCGACGAAGTCAGGGCTCATCAGCCCGCCCGCCGTGGCGGGGTTGTAGCCAAGCAACGCGCGCAGCTTGCGCTGCTGGTGGTGCGGCAGGAGCGCGAGCAACGGCTCCCGGCGCTCTTGGTCGAGCTCGCCGATCAGGTCGGCCGCGTCGTCGGCCTCCATCGTCGCGAGCACCTTCGCCGCCTCCGCGTCTGAACGCTCGCGCAGGAACTCGACTTGGTGCTCCGGATCGAGCTCCTCGAAGAGATCGGCCTCGAGCTCGCGGTCAGCGCCGACCGTGCCGATGATCTCCTGCCCCTCCTCATGCGAGGCAGCCTCGACCAGATCCGCCAGTTGCGCGGGATGGAGCTTGGCCAACCGGCCGAAGGGCATCCTCAAACGTGCGCTGGGAACGTGGCCGACAAACGGTTCCACGCTGTCCCAGTCGAGAAACGGCGAAACTGCGCTCCGGCGACCAACCCTGGCCGGCACGAGTCCGCGCACGAGCGAGCGGAATCGCGTGTCGACACCCACCAGACGCCACCAGCCTTCCACCTGCCCAAGCACGAGGTCGTTCGCACGCACAAGACGAGGGCCCGTGACGTTGATCATCCGCCGGCCGAGGAGATCGTGCCCGAGCAGCACTTCCCCCTCACGGCGCTCGAAGCGACCGAGGTCGACCTTCTGGCCTCGTAGCACGACCTTGCCGGGCTCCAATGCGTCGATCCTGTCGGCGGGCACGAAGACCTCTCGTTCGCCGATGCGTGCCTTCAGTCCCGTCACCGGCGGGTAGCCCTGGTCAGCGAGGCGAACGATCAGGTCGTCGACTCGCCCGAGCTTGTCGCCACCCTGATCGACGAGACGGCTCTTCAGCAGCGAAGACAGCCTGATAAGCGGGATATCCACCAAAACGAAGATTAGGGGACGCGCCGCCGATGCACACTCGCGCGAGCGGCCGCAAGACGGAGCCGCGCCCGGTGCAGTTGCCAGTGCCCCCAGTAGACGACGGCGAGCTGCGCGACGATGAACGTCGTGTAAGCCGCAATGGCAGCCGTGAAAACGCCTCTCCCGGCCAACTCGATCCCCGCGAACGCGCCGATCGCAACCGGAGCGACGACCATCCGCCCGATCAGCCTCAGATCGAGAAGCGGGTGCTTTGCACCGGTGCCGAGATGCATGACAGAGCTTTCATCTTGTCGAGTCGTCCGGACATCTCCCATGATAGATCGTTCATGCGATCTGGGAGCAAAGGAAGACCCGTCTCCGCTGTCCGAGGCTCAGCGCATTCTGGGTTCGGCGATGACTGATGCCACCGAGGAGGCCGCTGCCGCCACGCCCTCGCCCGAGCCGCAGCGCCTACACGCGGCGGCACGCGAAGCCCGTAACGACGCGTCGCCGTTTGCGGTGGTCGCGGCTGCGATCCTGATCGCGCTCGCCCTCGGTGCCAGGCATGCGCACTGGGAGGTGCTTGGTCATTCGCTCTGGTGGATGTGGTTGATCGTCGCGGCGCCGTACCTCTGCCTCGCGGCGACGCTGCTCCTCGGTCTGAAGCGGCTCGTCCGCCACGATCGCCGGCGGGAGATCGTGATCGGGCTGCTGACGGTCGTCTGGGTGTTCAACGTTCTCGGTGTCGTCGTCCTCGTCGCCTCGCTCATCGCGCATTCCGCGAGTCGGATCACGGGTGCGCAGCTCTTGGCCAGCGGCGGGGCGGTCTGGCTCACAAACGCGATCGCGTTCGGTTTGGCGTTCTGGGAGCTCGACTGCGGCGGCCCGGTCGCGCGGGCACTCGCGACAGCGGCTCGCACGCCCGACTTCCAGTTCCCGCAGGACGAGAACCCGCAACTCGCACGCGAGGGTTGGGCGCCGCGCCTCTGGGACTACTTCTACGTCTCGCTCACAAACGCGACGGCGTTCAGCCCAACCGATGCGATGCCGCTGACGCGACCGGCTAAGGCGTTGATGGCCGCCGAATCGATGCTCTCGGTCGTCACTGTTCTGCTCGTCGCCGCGCGAGCAGTCAACATCCTCGTATAGCACCGGGAAGTCGCGACGGCGAGGATCAGAGGACCCCACGAGCGAGCTTCAACGTTCCGCAGCCGCGAAGATGCGGCAGTGCATCGCCGCGATACGGCGCAGACCGCTTTCGTGATAGGCGCCCTCGGGATCGTCTTCGGCGACCTCGGGACGAGCCCGCTCTACACGCTCCAGACTGCGTTCAACCCGCACGATCCGCATCCGGTCGCTGTCTCGAGGACAAGCGTCTTCGGAATCGTCTCGCTCGTCTTCTGGTCGGTAACGATCATCGTCACCGTCACCTACGTGCTGCTCGTGATGCGGGCAGACAACGACGGCGAGGGCGGGATCATGGCGCTGATCACGCTGATCCGCCGGCGTGGGATCCGCGGCGGCCGACGGACGAAGCTCGCGCTTGCAGCACTGGGCGTCTTCGGCGCCTCGCTGTTCTTCGGCGACAGCATGATCACGCCGGCGATCTCCGTGCTCTCGGCGATCGAGGGCGTCAAGGTCGCCGCGCCGTCACTGAGCAATCTCGTCGTGCCGATCACTGCGGCGATCATCGTCGTGCTCTTCTTGCTCCAGCGCCTCGGCAGCGGCGCCGTCGGCCGGCTTTTCGGGCCGGTGATGGGAATCTGGTTCGCCGCGATCGCTGCGTGCGGCCTGCGCGGCGTCATCGATCACCCGTCGATCCTGAAGGCGCTCTCACCGAGCTACGCGCTGGGCTTCCTCTTCGGCCACTTCGGGACCGCGTTCTTCTCCCTCGCCGCCGTCGTGCTCGCCGTCACCGGCGCCGAAGCGCTCTACGCCGACCTCGGGCACTTCGGCCGCGCACCGATCAGCCGCGCCTGGTTCTGGATCGTCTTCCCCGCCTGCATCCTCAGCTACATGGGACAGGGCGCACTGATCCTCGCCCACCCAACCACGGCGATCAGCAGCCCCTTCTTCCTGCTCGTCCCCCACTGGGGCCGCCTGGCCATGGTCTTCCTCGCCGCCGCCGCAACCGTCATCGCCTCCCAAGCCGTGATCACCGGCGCCTTCTCACTAACCCAACAAGCAGCCCAGATCGGCTACCTCCCGCGACTTCGCGTCGCCCACACCAGCGAGGAACAGAAAGGACAGATCTACGTGCCCTGGATCAACTGGGCGCTGATGATCGCCGTGCTCACACTCGTCGTGACCTTCAAGAGCTCGACCGCGCTCGCCTACGCCTTCGGGATGGCGGTCACCGGAACGATCACGATCACCACCCTGCTCTTCTTCTACATCGTCCGCCACTACTGGCGCACGCCGCTCTGGATCGTGATCCCAGGCGCCGCTGCGCTCCTGACCGTCGACCTCCTCTTCTTCGCCGCCAACCTGACCAAGTTCGTGCACGGCGCCTGGCTGCCGCTGCTCGTCGGCCTCGTCGTCTTCACCATCCTCACCACCTGGCAACGCGGACGCGTGCTTGTCACCGGCCTCCGCGAACGCGAGGAAGGACCGCTCCGCCCGTTCGTCGAGCACCTCCACGCCATGAAGCCACCCCTCCAACGATGCGCCGGCACCGCCGTCTTCCTCAACCGCGGCAAGGCAACCACCCCGCTCGCGATGCGCGCCAACGTCGAGCACAACCACGTCCTCCAGAAGCACGTCGTCATCCTCTCGCTCGAGACCCGACCCGTCCCACACGTCCCGACCTCGCAGCGGCTCGCCCTCGACGACCTCGGGCACAAAGACGACGGCATCACCCACGTCACCGCCCGCTACGGCTACAGCGACGACCAGAACGTCCCCGCCCTGATCCCGCTCATCAACCAGGCCGGCATCGAAACCCCGCTCGACGAGCGCGAGATCACCTACTTCCTCTCCAAGATCGAACTCCACCGCGGCGACAACCCCGGCATGAGCCGCTGGCGCAAAAACCTCTTCCTCGCCACCGCCCACATCACCGCCGACGCCGCCGACTACTTCCAGCTCCCACGCCACCAAACCGTAATCATGGGCGCCCGTATCGAGTTCTGAGCGGACAACCGGCGCGGTGACAGGCCGGCCCAACGCCTCACCTCCCGGGAACCAAACGACCGCTCGACTTGCTGCGACGCTAACCGCCCGGAACGGCATCAAGAGACGTCGTCAAACTCGCGGAGCGGGAGGTCGCTACCGTCTGCATTCATGAGCCATCTCCGCTCAGCCGACGGCGCCGTCATCCTGGCACACGGTCAGGAACGCGGAGATCGACCTCGGCCACACCGACGACCACCATCACGATGAGCACGACTGGCCGCCCGGGGTTGATCCAGCTGACGCCCGCGGCTGCGCGCGGCGAGCTCAGGGGGCTCGGCCAGCGGCCGGGACTCGCACCGGAGGACCGTGCGGGGCTGGAGCAGCGCGCGAAGCTGCTCGCCTGGGGCGGGAACGGCTGGCATCTCGTCGAGTTCGCGGTCGCGCTTGGCGCCGGCGTCGCGGCCGGTTCTGTCGCGCTCGTCGGCTTCGGGCTGGACAGCCTGATCGAGGTCGCCGCGGCGGGTGTCGTGATCTGGCTGTTCAGCGGCGGCCGCAGCGCCTCACACGGGGCAGAGCGGCGCGCGCAGCAGCTGATCGCCGCCAGCTACGGACTGCTCGTCGCTTACATCGCGGTCGAAGCTGTGCGCGACCTGGCCGGCGCGCACCACCCGGCGGTGAGCTGGGTCGGGATCGGACTGGCGGCGTTCACGGCGCCGACGATGCCGCTGCTTGCACGCGCGAAGCGCCAGGTCGGGCAGGCGCTGAACTCCTCGGCGACCGTCTCCGAAGCCGGCCAGAACATGATCTGCGCCTACCTTTCCGTCGCCTTGCTCGTCGGGCTGCTGCTGAACGCCTTCGCGGGCTGGTGGTGGGCCGACCCGGTTGCCGCGCTTGTGATCGCCGCCCTCGCCGCCAAGGAAGGCGTCGAGAGCTGGCGCGGCGAGAGCTGCGACTGCTGCTGAGTAGGCGGCTCACCTCATTCACTCCGCACAGATTCGTCGTCGCGTGGGGCACTCATGGAGCAGAACGGGCGCACAGGGCAGCGATGGTAAGGAGGGCCTGCGGTTCGAGTCCGCGAGAGGCTCTGCGCGAGCGCCGCGCGTCGGCGCAGCACATCCTAGGCGCGGAGGTCGCGTCGTCCGAAGGCGA
>Ga0070741_10014166_pt1 | contig 13861 bp, 13 predicted proteins | sample Coa_R1_4_FD_66440 | JGI IMG/M metagenome (GOLD analysis project Ga0070741, IMG submission 66440) | Surface soil microbial communities from Centralia Pennsylvania, which are recovering from an underground coalmine fire - Coalmine... | ecosystem: Environmental > Terrestrial > Soil > Unclassified ... | reverse complement strand
ATCAGGCTCATTATGCTGCCGTTTCAGCATAATCCCTGGACGCTTATCCGTAGTTTCTTGTATGTCCCCATTCTCATTGAGCGAAGGGTGCTCTATTTTCTCGCTCATGGTGTCTTTCCCCTCTTCTAATACAGGATACCCTTGACTTGTAATATACCAAAATCTACAGAAATGTGGAAGCGGTTGACAGGATTGTGTGTAATAGTACTATATTTTTATTGTATTTCCTGGTGTTCAACTGATCGTGAAGCAGGAACCTCGGTTTCCTGGTTGGGAGCTGTTATTTGCTAATGCGAACCATCAATTTGCACCAGCTTGCAACCTTCCAGATTGTTGCAAAACACTGTAGTTATGTGCGTGCGGCTGAAGAATTACACTTCAGTCAGCCTGCTGTATCTGCTCAGATTCGCCAACTTGAAGAATCAATGGGGGTCAAGCTTTTTGATAAGATCGGCCGTAAGACACATCTTACCCAGGCTGGCGAAGAACTCTATCTGTATAGTCAGAAGATTTTTTCCTTAATTGAGGAGACATTAGAGACAATGGAGGCTCTAGGCAGTCCGCACTATGGTCGTCTGAGCGTAGGTGCCGATACGACGGTTGGGACCTACGTTGTGCCAAGACTACTCGGCAAATTCCATCAGATCTATCCTGATGTAGAAATTACTTTGGAGGTCGTCAATCGCGGGTATTTATTGGATGCGCTGATAAATAATCGCCTTGATATGGCGATCATGGGAAAAATCCCCACGGAAGTCCCGGTTTTTGTCGCGCCCTTTGCGCCCAACGAACTGGTGCTGGTGGCATCTCCCACGCATCGTCTCGCAGGCTGTGAGCGCGTGCCCTTTGCCGAACTGGCACGCGAACATTTCCTGTTGCGTGAGGTTGGATCGGGCACGCGAGCTGCGCTGGAAAGTGTCTTTCGCGAGCGCGATGTCCCGTTACAGGTCAGCATGCAAGTAGGAAACAATAGTGCCATCAAACAGGGTGTCGCAGCTGGCCTGGGTATTGCCTTAATCTCGCGTGTTGCAATCGACATGGAACTGGAAACCAACCGGCTTGTCATGCTCGATGTCGAGGGTTTTCCGGTCATGGCGCAATGGTGGCTCATACACTTGAAAGATAAGAACCTTTCTGCCACCGCACGCGCCTGCAAACACTTCATCTTGCAACACACCGAACAACTTGTACATAAATGAGTTGCAAAAATGTTTCCTGCATCGATACAGCAAAAGCAGGGGAATAATATCTTTTTTCATTTTGCGCGCAGCGCAAAATGAAAAAAGATATTATTCCCTGTGCAGCCGCCGCAGGCGGCGTGAAAAGGGAATAGGCTATTAAATAAACAGGTTGGAGGGAAAAATCATGCAATTCGGGCGAGTTTTTGAAGAGTTTGAAACTGGTGCCATTTACAAACACTGGCCGGGTCGCACGATCACCGAGTACGACGATACGCTCTTCTGTATGTTGACGATGAATCACAACCCGCTGCACATCGATGCCAATTATGCCGAAGATACACCATTCAAGCAGCGTCTCGTCGTAGGCCCGCTCGTCTTTAGTATCGTGTTAGGTATGAGCGTTCCCGATGTGAGTGGCAAAGCTATTGCCAACCTCGAATTCGAGAATGTGCGCCACCTTGGTCCCGTCTTTCATGGCGATACAATTTATGCCGAGACAACCGTGCTCGATAAGAGGCTCTCAAGCAGCAAGCCAGATCGCGGCATTGTGACGGTTGAAACCAGCGCCTACAATCAGCATGGCAGGACAGTACTTTCGTTCAAGCGCCGCGTCATGGTGCCCACTCGTGCCTACGACGAGGCGCGACAGCAAGCCTGGGAAAATAAGATGGAGCAACGCAAGAAGGGTACGCAGTTATAATAAATGTTGAGACTATCAGCCCGAAGCCAGGCTGATAGTCTCAACGTTTACTATATATAGCTGGTGTATGTGCAATGGCTGACGTTGTTTGAACAGAGCAAACATGCTATAGTAGAGTGTATTAAAGTAGATGCACTCGAAACCCTTGCGTACTTGTTTTTGCAGAAGGATGAAATGGAATGTCAACGGATGCTATGAAAAATACCTCTGAGGATCAAATAATTGATACATTCACGCAAAACGAACCGTTGTTTCGAGCGCTGATCGAAAATACTTCTGATGTTATTATCCTCTGCAATATTGAAGGGCATATCATGTATGCCAATTCTTCCATTGAACGCCTTCTAGGATATGCCCCTGACGAAATTTGTACCCTTCATTCATGCGAACTCGTCCATCCTGATGATCGATCGTCAACACGAGAACAGTTTGTCGCTCTGCTTGAGCAGCCGGCTGAGAGTGTGACGATTCAGTATCGCATGCGCCATAAAAATGGCTTCTGGTGCTGGGTCGAGGGAACATGGAAAAATCTGTTGGCCGATCCTGCTATTCAAGCGTTGGTGATCAATATTCACGATATTGCCGACCGTAAGCAGGCAGAGGAACATCAGCGTCTGCTCAATACTATCAGCCAGATGTTAGTCTCTTCCCTTGACCATGACATGGCTTTGCGAGAAATAGTCTCTCTTCTTGTGCCATCGCTGGCTGATTATTGTCGTATTGCTATCATTGACGATCAGCAGCAAATCAGTGCGATCGTTGCCAACCATATTGAGCCTGAAAAGATCGCCCTGGTGCGCGAACTCTACGAGCAATATAAAGATCTCATTAGCAGCACCTTTGGTCTACCAACGATTCTTAAAAGTGGCAAGCCTGAACTGATCTCTAATGTTACTTCAGAGATCATTGCCCCTGTCGAGCAAGATAATCCCACAGTGGGGACTATTGTGCGTGCGCTCGGTTTACAATCTTACATGGGAGTTCCTCTTCTGGTACGTGGCAAGGTCATCGGTGCTATCACCTTTTCTTCTGTTCAACCGCATCGGTATTACACGCAGGACGATCTCGTGTTTGTGCAGGAGATAGCTCGTCGTGTCGCCTTAACGCTCGATCATATACGCTTATATGGAAATTTGCAGAAGGAGCTTACAGAAAGAAAACGTACAGAAGAGGCTCTCAGGCTGCGCGAAGAGGAACACTACCGGCTGGGTGCCATTGTAGAGTCCTCCAATGATGCGATTGTCGGAAAAACCCTCCAGGGGATCATCACCAGTTGGAATCAGGCCGCCGAACGATTGTTTGGCTACCCCGCACAAGAAGCCATTGGACAACATATTACGCTGATTATTCCGACTCACTTATACAGTGAGGAGGAAGAAATCATTCACAAACTCCGGCAGGGCATTCACATCAAGCATTTTGAAACCGTGCGTAGGAGAAAAGATGGAACCTATGTAGAAGTTTCTCTGAGCATTTCGCCAATAAAAGATAGTAGTGGAAAGATTATTGGGGCGTCAAAAATTGCTCGTGATATCACCGAACAAAAAGAGCTTGAGCGCAGGAAAGATGAATTCATTTCGATGGCGAGTCACGAATTGAAAACCCCGGTGACCAGTATTAAAGGCTTTACCCAACTACTGCTCAGGCGCTTTCAGCAGCGAGATGATAGAGAGGCTTTGCATTTCCTGTCGCGTATGGATGCCCAACTTAATAAGCTAGTCAAGCTGATCAATGATTTGCTGGATATTTCCAGGATGCAGACGGGGCAGTTGGAGTATCGCCAGGAGCCATTTGAACTGGATGTGCTGGCACAGGAAGTCATAGAGAACATGCGGGGAATGACGCAAACGCATAGCTTGATTCTGGAAAATTCAGAACCGGTGTGCGTTTTTGGGGATAGGGATCGTATTGGACAGATACTGATTAATCTGCTCACCAATGCCATTAAGTATTCGCCACATGCGGATAAGGTGCTGGTGCAAGTGGGAGCAGATGGAAAGAACGCAGTGGTCAGGGTGCAGGATTTTGGTATAGGTATTGCGCCAGCCTACCAGAAAAAGATTTTTGAACGCTTCTATCAAGTTGGTGAACCTGAGGTGAAGACCTATCCAGGTCTTGGCATTGGTCTCTACATCTCAAAACAGATCGTCGAGCGCCATCATGGCAGGATTGAGGTACAGAGCCGCAAAGGAGAGGGCGCAACCTTCTCTGTTATTTTGCCTCTCCTGCACGAAGAAAAGTAAGCAAACGAGTCCTGAATAGGAAGGAGAGAGGTAGAGAGGTATGCAGGATAAGCATAAAAGGCTCGTAGTAGTGGATGATGAGCCAGATATCCTTGAGTTTCTCAAGGTGGTCTTAGAGGATGAGGGCTATGCCGTTGTGACCTCAGAAAAAGGTGAATATCTCGAACAACTGCACGATAGCGATTTACCGGATCTCATCCTGCTGGATGTTCTGCTCTCAGGCAAAGACGGTCGTCAGATTGCTCAATACCTCAAGAGCCAGGCGGAAACCAGACATATTCCCATCATTATGTTTTCGGCCCATCCAGGTATAGAGGATGCGGCACGCAAGGCCGGGGCGGAGGATTTCCTATCAAAACCCTTCGATATAGGTGATCTATTATCGAAAGTAGCCATGCACCTCGTAAGCATATAATATTGCCTTGCATTCACATGCGCGCGAAGCGCGCACTCCTCTCCGCCAGATGAGCGCAAAGCGCTAGCTGCGGCAGCAGCGTTTCTGGCGGTCTTTCAAGAGGCTGCGAGAGCAGCGTTTGTGAATGCATATGGGTATAAATCAATAAAGAGAGTGTATCACACCAACCTTCTCGCAACGTGATACGCTCTCTTTATTGCTCTACATACCTATGAGATCAGCTTTCTGAAGAATTTTCCGAGCGTTGCGTATGACCGCGATATCAATCATTTTTCCATCGACCTCTATTGCACCCAGCCCCTTCGCTTGAGCCTCTGTATACAATGCATCCAGCCTCCGAGCCTGATTCACCGCTTCCTGGGAAGGTGAAAATACCTGATTAGCAGTAACAATCTGGCTGGGATGGATCGCCCACTTCCCCGCGAACCCCAGAACGCTTGTACGGAGGCACTCCCTGCGATATCCATCAGCATTTCTAAAGTCAAGGTAAGGGCCATCTATCGCATCAATGCCAGCGGCGCGTGCAGCGATAACCACCTTATTGCGTGCATAGTGCCACAGATCGCCGGGGTAAGTATCCAGATCATTCCCGATATACTTAACATCCACCCCCTGGGACGCACTATAATCGCCGGGACCAAAGATCAAAGCCTCCAGCCGCGAGCTAGCGCGAGCAATCTCCTCCACATGAATCATCGCCTCGACCTCCTCGATCAGCACCTCAAGCCCGACACGTCGTGTCCTCTTCAACCGCTTCTCAATCTGTGTCAGCAGCACATCGACCCACCACACATCTCTTGCCGCCTTAACCTTCGGCACAATAATCAAATCAAGAGCCTCGCCCGCTTCCTCCACAACAGAAATAATATCCTGGTAAGCATATTCCGTTTCCAGATCATTAATCCGCACCGCCCGAGTTTTCTTCCCCCAATCCAACGTATTCAGAGCCCGAATAGCCTTCTTCCGTGCCTCCACCTTCTCCCCCGGCGCAACCGAATCCTCAAGATCGAGAAACACCAGATCAGCATTGCTCCCCGCTGCCTTCTCCATCATCCGCTCATTGCTCGCAGGCGTCGACAACTCCGATCGTCTCAAGCGCATCGTCATAACATCCTCCTTATCATTGGAAGGTTTGTATATCTTGTGCGTGATCATTATGTGACACTGTACATCATCTAAAGACGCTTCTCGTTAGTACGCTTTGGTCCACTCCCAATCGACACCAGTGGTTCATTGCCTTTGCCATTAGAGAGGAGGAGCTTGCCCTCCTCCTTCATGCTCATCGCGCTGCGCTTGTACTCAATACGGAAGTACCACCTGCGTCGATGTGGCGGTTTGGCGCTTGGATCGGACTTGCGGCGTTCTCGCCAGCTTTTGAGTGCAGCCACAAACGCCTCCACACAGGCGTCAGACGTATGCGCATGGAGTCGCTTGCTGGTAAAAAGTCGCTTGAGATGCTTTTCTTTGAGCCAGATGCCTTTCTTGCGGACGGTTCGCCAGAAAAACACCAGGGTTTGCGAATATAGCAAGCCGCATTCATGGGCCAGTTCATCGAGTCGCTTCGTTTTGCCGATGTGAACGCGTTTGATCTGATACATGCTCTTGTACCTCTTCCCTTTCCACGTATTGCTGCAAAGCCCAAACCACTTCAGCATTAAAAGAACGGTGGTGTTGCTGTGCCAGTTGTTTCATCTGTTCGAGCAGTTTCACAGGATACCGTGTCCCGATGGACTTCTCTTCACCCTTCTGTGTTTTGCTTTTCATGCGCTCATTCTACACGTATTTTACGCGCATGGCAACAAGCAAGAGGTAAAAAACAGGAGCGCCTCGCTGCTGGGGTGAAAACCCCGCAGTGCGCGGCGGGCTAAAGCCCTTTCTGATCAAAGTAAGCAGCTTCCCAGGGCTTGAAAATAATGGCGATCTTGAGCTTACCCACTTTGGCCGCGCCAAAGCAGGCAAGCTCAAGATCGCCATTATTTTCAAGCTCTGCCTACCCTATCACCCGTTCATACAATTCGCAAACCGTTCGCGCCGCACCTGCTTCCCCGATATGATGAGCTAGCTGGTGATGATAGTTATCGATGCGCCTCATACGTGCATCGATAAAAGCATGCTGAGAACTTCCTCTGGAGAGCCCCGTCAAACCGTGTTTCATTGCTTCACATTCCTCAAGAATTTTCTGGCGTAGCAGCGCAACTTCACTTTCACACATGGTGCCCTCCTCTTTTCAGAAAAGCATAATTACAGAATGATTTTTAGTCGCCTTCTAGTTCTATCATACTATCTACATTGTATTTGAATAAACGCCACCTTTGATCACTTTATCTCATCTCGTGTCTAACTAATGCATATTACTCCATCAAACCCTCAATAGTTGCGCCTCGTGCGAACACTCGATAGCCAGCCGCGTGCGCCAGCCTCAGTGAAGCACTATTCTCGGCCAGCGCACTATAAAACGGCACAAGACCCTCCTGCGCTACCGCCTCCGCCCACAGCACCGTGCTCGCGAGAGCATAACCCCTGCGCCGTGCATCTGGATGTGTCTCGATACCCAGCTCGCATGCCTGCTCTGTCCGCCGTGAGCTATGAGCTATACTAACCAGCTTCCCCTCGGCAATGACGCCAAACAGTGGTGCTCGCCTGGCATCCAGAAAATATTTGGCACTCTCTGGCTCAAACTCCTCAATCAATGCACGATCACGCTCCGTAAGCGGTCGAGCTATCTGGCGGGCCACCTCGACATCCATCGTCGGTCGAGCTATCTGGTGCAAGGCTACCTCGCGGACAATCCCCGGCGTAGCCACTCCCTCCACCGCTTCGCTGAGCGCCTCATCTACTCGCTCTAGCAATGCCAATCGGGCATCTACATCCGGTCTCCATATGTATATACGTTCCCGTGTTACCTCTGCTACATAAACTGCCCACGAAGGCTGCAGCCCTTCCGGCAAAAGAAACACCTCGTTGCCAGCAATTGCCGGAACCCGCACACCCCAGACGGCCTCGACGTGCAGGCGTAACAACACTTTCTCTTGCATAAACCTATTTTCCATTTCTCAGATTCCAGGTCGCCGGGTGGATCTCCCCGGTCGGCTTTTCAATTGCCTATCTCTGTATTTCAATATCAATATGGCTGAAAACTATGATACAATATCCGCTAATGCATAATCGATAAACCTTTCTAGCATGCTCGTCCAGGCTCCTTCGCCGGGGCGCTGTGAGCAGCTTGCAGGTCTGGTTTTCTTTGACGATCTCGAAGACGATGAGCAAGAAGTACATTACAAATAACGAAAGGGTCAGGGGCGATGGAGATTTTTGAGGTACTTTCTGCGCCTGCTATGCGGGCCAGGCTTATTGCTGATGCCCTGTCCTTTACGCTCAGTGCGCGTCACTTGCCCGGTGTGACGCGTATTGCGCTGATTGGCTCAATAACCACGAGTAAGCACGATCCCAAAGATGTTGACATCCTGGTGACTGTTACCGACGATGCTGATCTCACGCCTCTGGCAATGCTGGGGCGTAAATTGCAAGGTCATGCCCTGAGCATTGGCAAGGGTGGCGAAATCTTCCTGGCGGACCCTCAAAACAAGTATCTGGGGCGCATCTGTCGCTGGAAAGTCTGTGAATTTGGTATACGTATGAGTTGTGATGCCATTCACTGTGCCCGGCGGCAATATCTTCACGATGATCTGCATGTGGTGAAACTCTCAGATGAACTCGTCGCATCTCCTCCCATCGAATTGTGGCCTCAAGTCGTTGTGCGCGTCCCATTACCCCAGGATGTCGAGCAAGGGCTGATCATCCCTTTGCAACAAACGCAATAACAGGAGCAAGCGCGCATAAAAGGACGCTCCTACCCGGCACAGTGCCAGCGCAGTGTCAGGTAGGAGCGTCTTTTTATACGCGCTTGCTCGTCTGCTGTGTTTTTTATGTTATACAAGCATGATAAAATTTTCATACTTGTAGGGAAGATGGTATAGTTAAAAATGATAATGCAATTAAATAATATTTTAAGAAATCTTTACGAGTATTTTATGCGTTTTTAATATATCTTGTTGTAATATTGAGGAGGCCATGAGATGAAAGAGATGCGTGGATAGGATAGGTCATCAGCCCTTGCCAATTCAGTCATAGTAGGAGGGAAATCTCTCTTCATTGAATGGCCCGGTTTCGGTGAGCTTATTTGGTTTGGTAGCGTGGGTATGTTGTATCAGAGGGGTGTGGGAGGGGAAATGTGGCAGGCATGGGGTGCTTCAACCGAGCCGATACTTGTGGCGCGTGAGTAGCAGGGGGTGGTTTACACTCGTTTGCTAGGGCATGGGAAAAGCGCTCCTTTGCTACTCTTAATTTCGCTGCCACCTGGTTTCCCTGCCGTCCTGTGGCAGTGTTATAGGGAGGAAGAATACTACTTGTTGTCATCCCCACAGGTAGCGCTCTTCCTCCTAATTGTTTTCTCTTTTTCGCTACTTGATGGTCTGTCCTGGCTCCATTTCGATCACTTCGACGCTCTCCAGCCCTAATTTGCGCAATTCGTCCTTCAATTGTGCTGGCGTGCCTACCAGGATGGGGAAGGTGCCGTAGTGCATTGGGATGACATGCTTCACGCCCAGCAAACGCACAGAGAGTGCGGCCCCCTTTGGTCCCATCGTATAAAAATCGCCGATTGGCAGCAGTGCGATATCTGGCGTGTACAGCTCACGAATCAGTTGCATATCTCCAAAGGCGCAGGTGTCGCCCGCGTGATACAACTTGAGGCCGTTCTCCAACTCGATCACATATCCAACGGGCGCTCCCCCATACACTGTTCCCCCTTTGCTGTCGATACCTGAAGAGTGGAATGCCTGGGTCATGGAAACGGTAATTCCATCTACGTTTATGCTTCCCCCGATATTGAAGCCTATGACATTTTCGACGCCCTGCGAACCGACCCAGGTTGCGGTTTCCACCAGAGCCGCCACTTGAGAATGAAATTTCTTCGCGGTCGATACGACATCATTGATATGATCGGTATGTCCGTGCGTGACCAGGATCAAGTCAACTTTTTCGAGTTGTCTGGCTTCAGCTGGACTCTTAGGATTCCCTTCAATCCAGGGATCAATCAAAATGACCTTGTTCTGTGGCGTTGTCACCTTGAATGTGGCATGTCCCAACCAGGTAATCTGTGCTCCATTAAGTTGTGCCATAGTGTTCCTCCTCGAACTATCTTTCAAGAAATATTGCAAAACGCTGTAGAGTTTTCCCCTAACTCATCTCTACAGTCTCACTCTCATGATCTGCATTATATCCTATCTGCACTGTTTCCGTCTGTGCTGTTTTCGTCGCGGGATGTGGTGCGCCACACGATGCACGCACAACCAGGCTAATCGGCAGGCAGTGGCGCTTGGTATTGCCCCCGTCCTCTTCAGCGCATGTGCCCACCTTCATCGTATGTTCGGGTGTTGTCGTGGGACTTGCAGTTTTCCTCTTGCCTTTGTGCCCGCTTGATGGCGTTGTCGTTGAGCTTGCAGTTTTTCCCTCGCCTTTGGACCCACTTGATGAGCCTGTTTCAAGCAAGGACAAAAGCAGCTTCATACTGTGTTGTCCCATCTCATAGAATGGTTGCCTGACGGTTGTCAGCGCGGGTCGTATGTGTTCGGACGTGGTGATATCGTCGAAGCCTATCAGGGCGATATCCCTGGGAATATGCAGATTATGCTCTTCAGCAGCTGTAAGGACACCGTAGGCCATGAAGTCGCTTGCTGCAAAAATAGCAGTTGGTCGCTGCTCTGCTGGCAGCGAGAAGAAGCGGTTGGCAATGGCCTGCCCTGATGTTGACTTGAAATCGCCCTCTCCTACCAGTTCGGGATCAGGCGTAATACCAGCATCCAGCAATGCCTGACAATAGCCTTCATTGCGCTCGCGAGAACACAGGTGCTTCATCGGCCCCTGAATGTGAGCAATTCTGCGATGGCCTAGACTGAGCAAATGTTGTATCGCCATATAGGCACCGAGGTGATTATCAGTCCCGACCCAGGGCATAACGGCTCCTTCCCTGGGCGTACGTGTTGGATATTCCTGGTCGTCGATCACTACCACAGGAAACTCGCTGTTGTGCAGGCGCGAAAGATGTTGCCACGATGATCCCGGATACACCGCCAGCAATCCTGCCGTCAGCTTGGTGGCAACGATGCGCTCGATGATCGCAGTCTTGCTGTATTCGGGCGTATGATCATTGCTACTATAAAGCACGAGTTCATAGGAGGTATGTTCGATAACTTCGGCCGCCCCACGTGCAATATCAGAAATAAACGGCCAGGTAAACGGTGGAATTAACATGCCGATCAAGCGATTGAGCCCTGCCAGACCGGCTGCTGTTGGACTGGGGATGTAACCCTGCTCGTTAATAATGCGTAAAACCCGCTCACGTGTAATAGGATCTACATCTGGCCTGCGATTAATCACACGCGAAACAGTGGCTTTCGAGACTTTTGCCAACCGTGCTATATCATCAATAGTACATTTTCCCGACATAGCTTATCTTTCCTCTGAACTCTCTCAACAATATGTACGCCCATAGCAGGGTTACATACAATTTTTCTTGTAATTCTATCGTTCAGTAGATCAATGATGTGTATTTCTATTGTAAGCAAGCTGCGAAAAAAATGCTAGTGTGATGAGAAAACAAGGAGATTAGTCTTATTCATCATTCCGTTCAGAATAACATTCTTACCCATCATGGATGGATGAGACTACCCGTTCATGAGCCATCCCAATTTTTTCACATCCGTTCTTTCCTTCAGCATCCGGCCGCAGGCCGGATGCTGAAGGAAAGAACGGATGTGAAAAAATTGGGATGGCTTATGCTATTTCCTGATTAGTCTTATTCCTGTGCAGCCGGAAGTTGTGCTACATCCTTCAATGCGCGATCCAACAATTGCGCTGCCTCGTCGATATCCGTGGCAGTCAGGATTAACGGGGGAATCATGCGCAGGGTATTTGCGCTGGTGCTGTTCAATAGCAAACCATGCTCCAGCGCTTTCTGTACAATCACCGGGGCCAGATCATGCTTGACGTGTACTGCTCGCATCAGGCCGAGGCCGCGTGGGCTGTCGATAAAATTATACTTACTACAGTGCGCCTCTAGCTTGCTGTTCCAATACTCTCCCATCTTTGTCGCATTCTCCAGCAAGTTTTGCTCTAGAATAGTCTTAATCGTCGCAATACCGGCGGCGCAGGCAATCGGGTTGCCGCCAAATGTCGTGCCGTGATCGCCTGGGGCAAACAAATCTGTCCGTGGTCCTGTCAGCATAGCGCCAATAGGAATGCCACCTGCCAATCCCTTTGCCATCGTGACAATATCGGGCCGGATATCGTAATGTTCCCAGCTGAAGAACTTGCCTGTGCGCCCCATCCCTGCCTGCACTTCGTCACAGATCAGCACCAGATTCTGCTCATCGCACCAGGCGCGCAATCCCTGCAAAAACTCCCGCTTGCTCGGCCAGATGCCGCCTTCGCCCTGTACCGCTTCGACCAGTATGCCAATTGTCTTTTCGCTGGTTGCTTTTTTCACCGCCTCTAGATCGTTGAACGGCACCTGCTTGAAGCCATCAGGCAGAGGCACCCATGTTGCCTGGTAAGCAGCCTGCCCGGTTGCCGCCGTTGTTGCGAGGGTGCGTCCGTGGAAGCTGTCATCCATGCTGATAATCTCATAGGCCCCGTTGCGGTGCAGGCGTCCATACTTGCGTGCCAGTTTGATTGCGCCCTCGTTGGCCTCGGCACCGCTATTGGAGAAGAAAGAGCGCATCCCCTGACTCTGGATGCCCAGTAGTTCTGCCAGTTCGATCTGCCGAACGTTATAGTAGAGGTTAGAGACGTGGACAAGCTGTGTTACCTGCTGCTGCACTGCCTCTACAACCGCTGGATGGCAATGTCCTAGCACATTGACCGCAATGCCCGCGACAAAATCAAGGTAGACCTTTCCATCACTATCCCATACCCGGGGTCCCTCGCCTCGTACAAGTGTTATCGGTTGTCGCTTAAATGTATTCTGATAATACTTGTGCTCAAGTTCTGCCCAGTTGCGTTGATTCAATTCTGTTGCCATGATTTTTTCTCCTGCTAGAAAATAGCTACTTTGCCTATCGCGTATATAACGAGTTCTCATCGATATAGCCGTGAGTCAGATCGCAGCCCCAGGCTGTGGCCTGACCTGTGCCAAGATGAAGATCAATAGTAATTGTTACTTCCTTGCCTGCTACTGCGGCGCGGGCCTGTTCCTGGTCGTACTCCGCTGCTACGCCGTGTGCCGTTGTCTGCACATCGCCAATAAAAATATCGTAGTTATCCTGCTGTAATGTGCAGCCACTGGCCCCCAGCGCGGCTACAATGCGTCCCCAATTCGGGTCTCCTCCTGCCAGGGCGCATTGCCAGATCGGTGAGAGCGTAATCGCCCGAGCAGCTTTCACCGCGTCGGCCTTATCGCGTGCGCCTCTTACATGCACCGTCATCAGTCTGGTTGCGCCTTCGCCATCGCGTGCCATCTCGCGTGCCAGATATTGCGTAATAGAACGCAATGCCGCGCGGAATGTGTTTGCATCTGGATGCTGTTCGTTGATCGGCGTATTGCCTGCCAGCCCGTTTGCCAGCAGGATACATGTATCATTGGTGGACATATCGCCATCCACCGAGATCATATTGAACGAGTCTGCAACGGCGGCGCGCAATTCGCTTTGCAACCAGGTATGCTCGATAGCTGCGTCTGTCGTCAGGTAACAAAGCATCGTTGCCATATTTGGATAGATCATCCCCGCGCCTTTGGTCACGCCGCCCAGGCGTACCGTCTTGCCCTCGATCTGCATTTCCAGGGCCTTGCGCTTGGGCCGTGTATCTGTGGTCATGATCGCTTCCGCGAAGGCGTTGCCCTGTCCTCTGCCCAGATCCAACGCTTTCACCCCGGCCTCAATCTTCTCCATCGGCAATTGGCGGCCAATAATGCCTGTTGAAGAGCACAGCACCAGTTCCTTTGCTAATCCCCAGCGCTCAGCCACCAGTTCTGTCATGCGATAAGCGTTCTGCAAGCCTTGTTCGCCGGTCGCGCAATTCGCGTTCCCGCTATTCACGATAATTGCTTGCGCCCTGCCGCTCTGCAATCGTTCCTGACAGACATATACCGGTGCCGCGCGCGTACTGCTCGTGGTAAACGTACCCGCAGCGACACAGGGAGCGTCAGCAACCAGAACTGCCAGATCCTTAATGGTGAGGTCAGACTTGATGCCGCAGGCTATCGTCCCCGCCCGAAAGCCCTGTGGCGCAGTCACACATTGATCCATCTCACGAAGAACTTCAG
>Ga0070741_10014165_pt1 | contig 13861 bp, 5 predicted proteins | sample Coa_R1_4_FD_66440 | JGI IMG/M metagenome (GOLD analysis project Ga0070741, IMG submission 66440) | Surface soil microbial communities from Centralia Pennsylvania, which are recovering from an underground coalmine fire - Coalmine... | ecosystem: Environmental > Terrestrial > Soil > Unclassified ... | reverse complement strand
CGGGTGGCGCGGCCACTGGCACGGCGACGTCCGGTGCAGCGACGACGGGTGCGCAAACGACGGGTGCAGTGAGCCCGGTTGCGACCGGTGGTGCAGCGACGACGGGCGCAACGACCGGCGGCGCGGCCACGAACGGCGCGACGACGGCGACTCAAACGGCCAGCCTGTCCAATGCTTCGCCTAGCGGCGCGGCGACCGGCGGCGGCGGTGGCGCAGGCACGGGTGGCGCGGGCAGCGGTGTCGGTGGCGCAGCGAGCGCCAACGGGACCGGTGGCAATGCGACCGACACCGGCGGTGGAGGCGGCAACGCAACATCGTCCGGCGGTGGCGGCGGTAGCGGCACCGGTGCTGCGGCAACCAACGGCGCTACGAGCCAAACCGGCGCCAATGGCGGCAACGGCGGCGGCGGCGGGAACGGCGGCACCGGCGGCAATGGTGGTAATGGCGGCGGCAATGGCGGCAATGGCGGTGCCGGTGGAACCGCTCCCGGCGGTGCTGGTGGCAATGGCGGTGCGGGCGGCACGCCCGGGGCCGGTGGCACGGGTGGTGCCGGCGGGGCAGGTGGCGCGGGCGGTGGCGGTGGCGCTGGCGGCACGAACGCGGCCATCCCGATCGCGGCGAGCCTTGGTCTCGGCGGTGCCGGTGGCCCGAGCGCGTCCACGGGTGGTAACGGTGGCTCCGGCGGTGCAACGGGTGGCGGCGGGACGGGTGGTATCGGCGCGAGTCTTGGCCTGGGCCTCGGCGGCAATGGGGCAGGCGGGAACGGTGGCGGTGCGACCTCCGGCAACACGGCGAGCACGCAAGGTGCGGCCCAAGGCACGAACGCGGCGGTTCCGATCGCGCTCGGCGGCGGCGCGACCGGCGGCAATGCCACCGGCGGCGGTGCCAACGCCAATGGTGCAACCAGCGGCAGCAACACGGCCGTGCCGATCTCGGCGGCGGTGAACCTGCCGACGGGAGGCGCCGGCACGAGCGGTGGCGCGGGTAATGGCGGCAGCAACAGCGGTGGCGACAATCACGCCGGCAACCAGTCCGTTGGCAACCAAAGCCAGACCGCGACCAATACCTCGAACGCGAATGGCAATGCCATCACCTCGCCGTCGGCAGCCACCAGCAACGTGAATGGCAACACGGTGAGCTCTGCCGGTGGCATCGGTGGGAGCGCACGGTCGGGCGACATCACGCAGGTGCAGCTGACGGTTGGCGGGTTTGCCACATCGGGTAGTCCGACCGGTGGCAGAGGCGGCAATGGCGGCAACGCCACAGCCGTCGCCGTGCCGGTGCAGGTGCCCGTGGCGGTGGGTGGAGCTGCGACCAACACGCCGGGAGGCAATGCCGGAACGAGCGCGGGCAATGCTGCGGCCAACAGTCGTGGCAAGAGCTGCGGCGCAGGCTCGTGCTGACCTAGCTCCTTGAGGGAATAGGATTTCGGGGGGCCCGGGACGCCGGGCTTCCCGATTTTCTCCGTGAACGACCCGAGAAGGATTGGCAATGAACAAGTCATTGGTGGCAGTCGCTGTTGCAATCGCACTCGCTGCTGCCGTGCCGCAGGCGCAAGCGCAGAGTGCGGGCGCAACCGCATCTGGAGGTTCGGGTGGGGCCGGTGGCTCCGCAACCGGCGGCGCTGCGGCGGGTGGGTCAGCAACCAACTCCAACACCACGAGCGGAGTGTCGAACGCGACTAGCGGCAGCTCATCAGCAAGTGGAGGCAACTCATCTGCGACGGGCGGCAATTCCACCGCCAACGGCGGAACATCGACCGCGACCGGTGGCAACGTCGGCACGGTTTCTACCGGCGGATCGAACGCGCAGCTGGGTGACGTCACAGTCAACTACAACGTTCCGACCAGCCCGATGGGCAAGGATGGGCTTGGTGTGGGTGTCGATGCGGCAACCGGTCACATCGTCACGGACAACAACAACAACATCAACTACAGCGGTGGATACAAACTCAAGAACACGCCCGACGTGAGTCTGGGTGGTCCGGCCTCCGGTCCGTGTAACGGGTTCAGTGGTGGCGTCGGCCTGGGTCTTCCGGGCATGTCGCTTGGCGCCAACATGTCGACGGTGGACAAGGGCTGCGAGGCGCGCGAAACAGCACGCATTGCGGCCATGCTCGGACGCATGGACATCGCGAATGCCGTGCTCGAGAACATCGGCATCGTTGCCGAGGCGCTCAAGGCGAAGTCGGCGCGCGAAACAAGCGAGCGGCAACGAGCGGCAGCCGAGGCGCCCCAGCGTTTTGTCGCGCCCGCCGTGCAACCGCAGCCCGCGCAAGTCTCGGCTCAGCCGGTGGTGGTGCAGCAGCCGGCCGCAGCGCCCGTTCAGGTACCCGCGACACCGCCGCCCCCACCGGCGCAAACGGCACCGGCCAAGCTCGCGCCGCCGCCGACGGGAACACCGATCGCCAGCACCGAACAGGAGCAGAAGGAACGCGAAGCCAAGCTCCAGGAGCAGCGCCTGGCTGCGCAGCAGGCGTTGATCCGCCAAGCCACGATGAACAAGGTCAACGATACGCTGCACTTCACCGACGCAACAACCCAGGCCAAGGAGAAGACCGAGCAGCAGATCATGGCCGAGCAGGCGATGGCGCAACGCAACGCCCAGCTCGCGTCCGAAGAAAAGGCGCGGCAGGACAAGCTGCTTGCGGAAGAGAACGCCCGCAAGCAGAAGCAGCTCGCGGAAGAGAACGCGCGCAGGCAGGCAGCGGAGGCCGAGATGGCCAAGCGCGCCGAACAGCTCGCGCAGCAGAGGGCCGATGTTGTGGCCTATGAGAACGCGCGCAAGCAGGCGCAACTGGAGGCGCAAGCGAAGGCCGTGCGGGAAGCCGAGATGGCCGCGGAGCAGGCAGAGCGCACGAAGGCGGTCGCGGAGGAAGCTCGCAAGCAGGCCGCTGAAGAGCTTGCACGCCGTCACGCCGCGGAAGCCGCGGATGCGACGGCACCTCGTGAAGCTTCGCAGCAAAACGCGAAGCGCCCTGACGCGAAATCAATGCCCGATGCACCGAAGCAAGCGCCTGCGCCCGGGATCCGCGAGGCGCGTAACGCAACTGCCGCTGCGCCGGCATCTTCCCCTGCCGAGACCCAGTCTCCCGCCGGCCCGCAGGACCGCGTGGTCGATCCGGGTAAAGATCCAAAGGAAGTACCTCCGGAGCCACAAGGGCCGGCCAAGCGGCCGCCACCCCCAATCATTGATGCGCGCAACGCGCGAGACGTGCTAAATTTTTCACGGGAGCCTGAAGCCGCCCAAGTCATGGCCTCTGCCGTACCGTCAGTGCGCACGACGCACAACAACGAAAAACGGACCGTCGCCAAGAACGAGACCAAGCAGGAGTCACCTGAAGTCCTCAGGACCCGTGCTTTGCGTGCACTCGGATTGGAAGAGAAGAACGACAAGGAAGTCGCTCCGGACCCGATGATGGCCGCCGCAAAAGGTGGTCTTTCGCCCGTGGCGTATCAGATCCCGTAGCCGCTAGCGCTTCGTTGCAAGCTCGAGGACCCGAGCCAGGAAGGGCGCCGTCATGACAGCGCCCTTGGTCCTCATGATGGGAAGGAGCGGAGAATGAAGTGGAACTTTCTACTTGCAGTACTGGGGATCGGATCGCTGTTGCAGAGCGCGCCGGCAGCGGCCGAGCAGGAGTACAAGATCGTCACGGCGTCGCCCCGCGGTACGTATATCCAGATCGGGCGCGATCTCGCCACCTTCGTCGCGCCTGCCGCTGACATTTCTCTCGAATCGGTGGCTTCTGCAGGCTCGGGCGAGAACGTGCGGCGCCTGAGATACGAGCCGGGCGTGAAGTTCGCGCTCGTTCAATCCGACGTGTTCCAGGCGTTCCTCGACATGGCAGCGACGGGCAACAGCGAGGCCGGCAGGCTGATCCGGCCCCTGCGGGTCATCATGCCGCTGTACAACGAGGAGATCTACTTCATCGTGCGCAAGGACTCGCCGATGAACTATATCCACGAGATCCGCGATGCGAAGATCAACGTAGGGGAACTCGGCAGCGGCACCGCGCTCAGCACCACGACGTTGTATCGACTGATGTTCTCGCGGCCGATTCCCGACACCAACGCAAGCTTCGAGACCAATGAGAATGCGCTTCTGAAGCTCATCACGGACAAGTCGGTTGACGTCGTCGCCATCATCGCTGGTCAGCCCGCCAAGATTCTTGCGGACATCAAACCGGAGGCGCGCGAGCTCATCAAGCTGCTGAAGTTCGATCCGAACAGGCCCGAGAGCAAGGCTGCTCTCAAGACCTACTATCCGGCGACCATTCGGCAGTCGAGCTACCCCAATCTGCTGAGCGAAGACATTCCGGGCCTGACGATCAAGGCGTTCCTGGTGACATACGACTACAACGTCAAGAATACGCGTGACTACCTGGTCAAGTTCGCACGCTCACTGTGCGACAACTTCGCAACGCTGCAGTCGAAGGGACATCCGAAATGGAAGGAAGTCGAGCTCGCGCAGCCCGAGCTTGGCCGAGGATGGCTCTACTATCCGGCGACGTACAACGAGCTCCGCGCATGCAGCGCGCCCAAGCCCAAGGTGAACCAGGCGCTTCTGCGCAGCTGTGCCACCATGGAAGAGAAGGTATTGGGCCTCTGTCAATAGCAGCGTTCCGCGATGGCGTGGCGTTACGTGCTGCGCAGGCTCGACGTCACGCCTCCGCGGCGTCCTTGAGGAAGCTGGCACGGTCCTGCGTGCCGATGTTCTCGGCCACCAGGCGGACGAACTCCTCGCGCGTTTGCGCCTTCTGCAGCGCCCGGCGGGCGATGACTCTCGCGATCGGTCCCACGTAGACGGCGAGCCGGCCCGTCATGCGATCGATGTACGCCGGATCGAGCGCTGAGGTCGCTTCCGCATCGCTCGGCAACGGCGCGTGGTGGGTGGCCGCCGGCGCGGACGCCGCGTTGGTGGCTGCGCCGGGTCGCGCCGAGCTGCTTCCTCCCGTAACGCCGCTCACGCCACTGCCGCTACGGTGCGCGCTCGCTTCCGCGCGCTCCAACGCCTGTGCGAATTGGGCGCGCGTCGTCGGGTCCGGAATGTTCTCGCAGAGCAAAGCACAGAACTGCTGCGGATCGCGCGTGCGCGCGGCGGCCTTGCGCACGATCATCTTGGCGAGGGGCCCGATGTAGCGCGCGAGCTCGTGCTCGGCCGTGGTGAGTGTCGCATCGTCCCAGGGCGCCGCGCTCGCCAGCAGTCGTACGTCGCCGATGCTGACGAGGGTCGTACCTTCGCCATCCGCGGCTTCGAAGCGCGTTTGCGCGAGCTTCTGCAGCGCTTCCTTGAAGGCGCGCGCGGACGGGTAGCGTGCGTGCGGGTCCTTGGCCATCGCGTGCGCCACCACCTCATCGACGGCCCGCGGTAGCCGCAGTGGCGAGATCTGCGACGGCGGGACGGCCTGCTCGTGACAGATCTTGAATGCAATGCTCGGCACGGAGCCGGTGAATGGCTTCTGTCCGGTGAGAAGTTCGTAGAGCACCACGCCGGCGCTGAAAATGTCCGCCCGGGCGTCGACCTCCTTGCCGAGACACTGCTCCGGTGACATGTACGATGGCGTTCCGATCACCATCCCGGCGGTGGTCAGGTTGGACGTATCCATGCGCGCAATGCCGAAGTCAGCGACCTTGAGAACAGCGTTGCGATTGACGATGAGATTGGTCGGTTTGATGTCGCGGTGGATAACCCCGCGCTCGTGCGCGAACTCCAGCGCATCGAGAAGCTGCGACATGAGCGCGGTGAGCTCGGCAAAATCGAACTCGGGCCGGCGACTCGCATAATCGCGCAGCCCGACACCGTCGACGAACTCCATGGCGATGTAGGCGATCGGCGGCTGCTCGCCGTAATCGTAGATCGCGATGATGTTGGGGTGATGCAGCCGACCGGCCGCACGCGCCTCGTTGCGAAAGCGCGCGGTGTATTGCTCGGCGAGCTCACGATCCACGGCATCCATGCGGATGGTCTTGATCGCGACGCTGCGCTCGATGTCCGGATCGAAGCCCTCGTACACCACGCCCATCGCGCCGCGACCGAGGATGCGCCGGATGTGGTACTTGCCCAGCCGTTCGGGATCGTTCATGGCAGCCGGCGGCGATCACCGGCGCACGCCGGGGTCATCATCCCTCGAGCATCTTCATTGCCTGCACGAGGCTCGTCTTCATCCGCCCCATGGCCTCGGTGAGCACCCCGATCTCGTCCCTGGTACGGCTGCGGAATTCTCCGGCATCGAGATTGCCGAGGCTCACCTGGTCGGCGAGCGCGGCGAGACGCGTCACGCGCCGGATCACCGTCGTATAGAGCGTCACGTTGAGCAGCACGAAGATCGCGAGGAACACCGCGCCGAGGGATGCCATCACCTTGGCGAAGGTTTGATGCGCGCGCGCGATGGGCACATCCATCGGCACGGATACGACCTGTGCACCGATGATCTCGTTCATCTTCCAACCGAACCCGTTCGCCGGCCCGTACAGGGCAACCATGTATTTCGGCGCGACCTGCACGGTCGAGTGGCAATCGAGACAGGCCGGGCTTTTCACCTGAATGGGGTGTGCGAGGTACAGCGAGCGCCCAAGCGGCGTATCACGCTCCCCGATGATCTCCTTGGTGTCGTCCGAGCCCCGGAACCTGTTCACGATGTCGGTCTCCCAGTCGGTCGCGCGATTGCGCGGATTCGACGGGTTGAGCGTGGCTTCCTTGTACGTGAACTCGGGATGGTTCTTGCGCACGTCGTTGAACATTTCCGTCGCCGCGTAGGCGGGGACGGATTGCGGCAGGAAGTTGTAGCGCATCTGCACCTCGAGCAGCGGCTTCACCTGCGTCGTGGTGTAGTTCCGCGAGGCGAGCGCCGCCTCCATCATGAGTCGCGCGTTCTGCACCGTCTCCTCGCGCGCGTTGCGCCGCAACGCGTCGTACGATACGTATCCCGCGATGACGAAGCCCAGCGCGAAGATGGAGAGCAGGACGAGATTGAACTTCCAGATGAGCTTCATGGGAGGTCTTCCGGACTGAGCGCACAACACGCGCCACACGCGGTCGGCAGGTCCGCGGCTGTTGAGGGTGTCATCATCCCGCGGCGCCGGGTCGCGCGTCAACGGCGCCGGCCCGGAGGTGAGCCCCGCGTCGAAGCGGCTTGCGTCGCAAACCTCTCGCTGCAGGCGTTGCCGCGTATGGGGTGCGGGAACACGTGCATGTCAGCGCGCGCATGTCGCGCATGCAGGCGTGCTGCCGATGCTGAACCTGCCGGCGCGGTAAAATCAGGTTCTCGGACGCGAACTCTCTCGGAGGCAGCATGGAAATCACCACTCTCGAGCGCCTGCCGCTGTGGATCGGCGGCAAGGCCGTCGCTGCGCGCACGCAGCGCTATGGCGAAATCACGAATCCGGCAACGGGCGAGGTGATTCGGCACGTGCCGTTCGCCAATCGCGACGACGTCGATGCCGCCGTGGCCGCGGCCCGCGCGGCATTTCCCGAGTGGAGAGCGGCCCCGGCGCTGCGCCGCGCGCGCATCCTGATGCGTTTTCGCGAGCTTCTCGATGCGCGCAAGAAATCGCTTGCGGCGGTCGTGACGGAAGAGCACGGCAAGACCCTTGCCGATGCCGAAGGCTCGATCACGCGCGGCATGGAGGTCGTGGAGTTCGCCTGCGGCATCCCGCATCTCATGAAGGGCGAATTCAGCGACAACGTCGGCACCGACGTCGATAGCTGGTCCATTCGCGAGCCGCTTGGCGTGTGTGCGGGCATCACGCCGTTCAATTTTCCGGCGATGGTCCCGATGTGGATGTTTCCCATCGCGATCGCCTGCGGCAACACGTTCGTGCTCAAGCCCTCGGAGCGCGACCCCAGCATGTCGCTGCGGATGGCGGAGCTGTTCAAGGAAGCCGGCCTTCCGGACGGCGTGTTCAATGTCGTGCACGGCGACAAGGAAGCCGTCGATGCGATCCTCGAGCATCCCGGCATCAGCGCGGTGTCGTTCGTGGGCTCGACGCCGATCGCCAAATACATCTACGAGACGGGCGCGCGCCACGGTAAGCGCGTGCAGGCGCTCGGGGGCGCAAAGAACCACGCCATCGTGATGCCCGATGCGGACGTCGACTTCGCGACCGAAGCGATCATCGGCGCCGCGTACGGCTCTGCCGGCGAGCGCTGCATGGCGGTGTCGGCCGTCGTCGCGGTCGGCGATGTCGCCGATACGTTGCGCGAGCGCCTCGCTCAACGCGCGCGCCGCGTGCGCACCGGCGCCGGCGTGGACCCGCAATCCGAGATGGGGCCGGTCGTGACCTGCGCCGCGCGCGATCGCATCATGGGCTACATCGATCGCGGCGTGGAGGAGGGTGCGGAGCTCGTGGTCGATGGCCGCAAGCCCGCGGTGCCGGACCACGAGAACGGCTTTTTCGTGGGGCCGACGATCTTCGACCGCGTGCGGCCCGAGATGAGCATCTATCGCGACGAGATCTTCGGCCCCGTGCTCGTGATCGTGCGCAGCGAATCGCTCGCGGAGGCGATTGCGCTCGTCAACTCGAATCCCTATGCCAACGGCGCGGCGCTTTTCACGCGCTCGGGCCATGCCGCCAAGCGCTTCCAGCGCGACACCCAGGTCGGCATGCTCGGCATCAACGTCCCGATCCCGGTGCCGATGGCGTTCTACTCCTTCGGGGGCTGGCGCAACTCACTGTTCGGCGACCTGTACGTGCACGGCATGGACGGCGTGCGCTTCTATACGCGAGGCAAAGCCGTGACGGCACGCTGGCCGGACGACGGCAGCGCCGCACCGGGGTTCCATATGCCGTTGATGGGGTAGGCGGCAGCGGAATTGGCGTTCCAGACGCCGAGGCAATGTCCGACGTCTTTTTGTCCGTGCTACTGCGGCAACGTCGCCGGGCATGAACAGGGTACGGCCTGCGAGCGAATTGAGCGCGCCGGCCGTCGCGGGTGACGCGAGGGAAAGGCCGAGGCGCTACGGGACGCGACAGCGGCCCGTAGGCTCCGCCGTGCCGAGGCCCTCGCTCGCGTCGGGTACCCGTAGGCCGGCACGGTTGCGCGATCTGAGTGAGCGGGACGGGCCCTGTTCATGGCCCGACAAAATCGTGCCGTGCGCCCTCATGGCCCGATCGACAAATGCATGCGGTGCGCTGTTCATGCCGGCGAACGCTGCCGCGGAATGTCGGTGGCCAGCATCACTCCGACAGCAACCGCCACGACATGCGGTGCGTCCACGCGAACGACGGCGAGATGACATTGATCGGCTTCAACTTGCCCGTCGTGCCGAGCGTGAGCCCGATCACGATGTTCGGCACGTCGGTCGAACTGAAGCTGTCGAGCGCCAGCAACTCGAGACCCACGCCGCCTTCGGCCGAGTAGAACGTTTCCACCTGGTTGCCGTTCGCGTCTTCCATCACCGAGTCACCGCGCGAGTACTCGCGTGCATACACCGTCGCCGGCTGGCCCGTGAGACACGGATCGAGCTGCGGTGACGTTGCCGAATACGTGACCACCGATAGCGCGGCCTGCGGCGGAACGACGATGCGTTGACCGAGCGGCAGGTCGTCGTACCAGCCGTTGTCCGGCTTGACCGCAAGTCCTTTCGCATTCGTCACCACGCCGAGATCGCTGCGCGTCAAAAACTTGCCCTTGAAGTCGTTCGGCGTGCTCGACGTGCCATCACGGATGGCATACATGGTCTGGATCTGGTTGTTCGCAAGGTCGCTAGCATCGTAGAGCTTGCCCGTGCCGACGAACACCCAGCGATCCACGCCGTTCACCACGTCGACCTCGATCTGCGGCGGTGTCGTCACGGGCTGCGGTACCCCACCTGCATCGGTGAGCTGCGCGATCTTGGCGACGCTCCATTGCGTGACATCGGGACTCGAGATGTCGAAGCGCCACAGATTGCCGTTGAGGTCGCCGGCGTAGATCTGCTCCGTCATCTGGTTGCGGTAATCCTTCGTGTATCCCGCGATGTGCGTGAGACCCGACGGATTGGTGGGATCACCGGCGCCCGTGGACATGGTGAGCAGGGTCTTGCCGGTCGCGACGTCGACGAAGAACAGTGTGCCGACGCCGCTTGCATTGTTGTAGCCCGAGGGCAGGATCGCGATCCAGCGATCGCCCGCAGCCGTTGCCCACTTGCTCGCGTGCGTCTTGGTGATGAGCGGACGGCCGTAGCTGTAGCCCAGGTCCGGATCGGTGAACTCCCACACCACCTTGCCGGCGACGTTGTTTTCGGAGGTGAAGTCCGTCGGGCTCGTGATGTCGATCGCGTAATACGATTTCCCGCCCTTGCCGAGGCCACCCACGAGCAGCGTGCGCCAATCGCCATTGCCTGCGGCGAAATCGACGTCGACGATGCGTGGCGTGGAGTCGACATAGAAGTGATGCTTGAACGCGGGCAGGCCGCCATCCTGATACGACAATGCGCCCAGCGTGCGTTGCGGCACCAGCGGATTGGCGAGGTTGTACGCGCCGAGCGGCACGTAGGCCCAGGATTCATTGCCGGTGGCATCGTCGAACGCGTGCAGCATGCCGTCGTTGGCCCCGGCATACACGCGCGCCGGACGGCTTGCATACTGCGCCTTGAACGTCGAGTAGCCCGGATCGTTGGTATCGATATAGGGCGCCCGCGGGCCGCCGACATACACCGCCTGCGAGTCGACGATGTCGCCGAGCGGGCTCGGACGCACGCGGAAGTTGCCGAGCTTGGCGCCTTCGTTGGTGCGATTGCCGCGCAGGAACTCGAGGATGGCCTTGCTGACGGTCGGCGTCGATGAAAGCGACGTCTGCTGCCCGGGAGTCAGGTTGTTCCACAGGAAGGGCACGTGCTTGCCGGTTTCATCCGTGGTCGCGATCATCCGTTGCGTGTACCACGGCGTATCGACGATGCCGGGCTGCACGAGCACCTGGTTGGTCAGCTGGTCGGCCGCGCGCCAAATTTCCTGCACCTCGTTGCCGGTCTTCGGATCGATCTCGACCTTGGTAAGACTGCCGCCCCAGCCGGGCTCGAAGCGCACGCGGTAGATGTACTTGTTCGTCGCCGACAGGTTCACGCTCTGGAAGCCCACGCCAGAGCGCGAGCCGGCCTGGTTGGTGATGTCGGCGAGGATCTGTCCCATCCCGAGCTTCAATTCGTCGGCCGAATCGGCGTTGACGAAACGCCCGCGACCGTTGATCGCGGCATGCCAAAGGTCGTCCACGCCCGACTGATCGGGCTGATTCACGGTCGGATAAGGCTGCGGCCATTGCAATGCGCCGGTCTTCAGCTGGTCTTCGGTGACCGACTGGTTGCCGGCCGGCAGCTTGCCTTGCGTCCCGAGCGACAACGCCGCGAAGTTCTGGTGCTGCCAGCTCGCGGGATCGAGATCGCTGGTCGGCACGTTGTCGGTCGCGACGGCACCCGTCGTGCGCATGTCCGTGAACCAGTAGAACGTGGTGTAGTCGGAGGCCGAGTTGGAGGTGGCGTTGGGGTTCTCGCGATAGAACGGCGGCCATGGCTGACCCGGCGTCAAGCCCAGTACCGCCTCGGGCAGCGCCGGGATCGTGCGATCCGTGTTGCCCACCGTCGTGCCGGGCACCTTGGGCTGATTGGTGAAGCCGTCGGTGAAGAGCATGTGCCAGTTTTTCTGGCAGGAGAGCACGATCGGATCGGTCGACCCCGCCAGCGCGCCACTGGTGCCGTTCTTGTAGTACTCGCCGATGCGCATGATCGCGTCGAGGTTCGGCGTCTCCTGGTTGAGCTTGATGCTGATCGCGTACAGCTGCTTCCACCACGCCGTTTTTTGCGCGGGCGTGAAGTCGGCGATGTTGACGAACGAGGTGGTCGGGTTGTTAGACAGCGTGTGGAAGCCGACGCGGTAGGTGTCGTCGAGCAGGTTGAACACGAGCGAGGTCACCGTCTTCACCGCCTGGATGCGTGTGCGGTAATACGCGAACCAGTTCGCGTAATTCGTCATCTCCTGGTCGAACGTGCGCGTGATCGTCTGGACCGTCGACGTGCTGTCCTTCCAGGTATGCGTGAATGTCTTGAGGCCACGCTTGGCGATGTCGAGGTCTACGCGCTCGAACGCGGGCGTGCTGTAGTTGTCCGTGCCGGGATCGGCGCCGAACTTGTAGAAGCGCGGGTAGATGTGCGTCGCATCGTTGAAGCTCTGGCAGGAGCCGTTCGTGCCCGTGCCATAGCCCGCCCACTTGTCGCCGGCCGTCGCGATCGACTTGTCGCACCATTCCACGCTCGTCTTCCAGTAGTGCCGTGGAATGCTCGCGAAGCGCGGCGTCGGCACGCACGCCTCCATCGTCGAGGTGCCGGTCTGGGCCGCGGACGCCGCCTTGCCGGCGTAATCCCACGTGGCGCGCCCGTTGTAGAGCGTGTACGCCATGCCGTTGATGGTGTAGCCCTCGAGACCCACCATCGAGGCAGGCAACGACAGGCGTACCCATTGCCCGGCCGCGGGCAGCGGCCCCATGTAGCGGCGCGAATTGGTGTTGTCGACGCCGAACGCGATCGAATTCGCGCCCCAGTAGGCGCGATGCTCCCAGCTTCCGAACTGGTCGTACCACTGCAGCATGATCTCGGTGGGCGGATTCAGCGGATCGATGTACACGTAGGCGAAGAGGTAATCGCCGGTGTTGATCGAAAGCGTGGTGCTTGCGCCGTAGAAGTAATGCTGGTGCGTGCCGGCAACGATCGCGGACTGGTGGGCCTTGGCGCCGGAGAAGGGCGCCGGATTGGTGGTGATCCACGTCCAGCCTTCCGCCGTGCCGGTGGTGATCGCGCCGGCCGGCGTCGCATCCTCGACCCACACCACCGGGGTGCTCATGCCACCGGTGACGGGCGTGTTGTACACGGCGTCCGGATAGTTGTAACGGCCCGCCGAGATGTCCGAGTAGCCCTGGTTGTTGCGACGACACACGACACCCTGGCCCGCGGCATCGGCGAAGAGCGACATCTTGCCGTCGGCCGTCATGTCGCTGCAGGTGGCCGAAGCGGACGCGGTGGTGAGGCTCGTGCACGCCGCGGTGCTCGTGCAGCTCGCGCCCGAGATCGAGCACGTGCCCGGCACGGTTGCGCAATCGGCGTTGGTCACGCACGCACTCTTGGTGATGTTGCAGGTCGCGCCGACGACCGGGCAATCGGAGTTCGCCCCGCACGACCGATTGTCGATGCTGCACTTCATGTTGATGTTCGGGCACTGGTTCGCCGCCGTGCATGAAGCGCCGCTGATGCTGCACGTGCCGGGCACGACCGCGCAATCGGTCTGCACCTTGCACGACGCGCCGGTGACGTTGCACGTGCCGGGAATCGTCGGGCAGTCGGCATTGACCTGGCACACCGCCTTGGTGCTGCTGCAGGTGCCCGTCGCGCCGCATTGCGCGTTGCTCGTGCACGACGTTCCGGTGGTCGAGCACGTGCCCGGCACGGTCGCGCATTGCGTATCGGACGTGCAGGAGGCCTTCGTGACGGTGCAGGTTCCCGGGATGGCGGCACATTGACTGTTCGTCGTGCACGACTTGCCGTCGGTGCTGCACGCGCCGGGTATGGTGGGACAGTTGGTGTTGTCGAAGCAGACGTTCGCGCCGATGTTGCAATAGCCGTATTTCTGGCAATCGCCATTCTGCTTGCAGGTCTTGCCGTCCTTGTCGCACGTGCCCATGATGTCCGGGCACTGCGTGTTGGACGTGCACGCGATCGCGGTGGCCGTGCACTGGCCGGCATTGGGACAATCCGCGGCGCTCATGCAGGCGCCCTTGGTGAGCGAGCAAAGGCCGGAAAGCGTGGGACAGTCCGCGTCCTGCGTGCACGCCTTGGTGGTCTGCACGCTGCAGTTGCCCACCGTGGGACAGGTCTGCTTCAAGGTGCACGTGCCGCACT
>Ga0070741_10014164_pt1 | contig 13862 bp, 16 predicted proteins | sample Coa_R1_4_FD_66440 | JGI IMG/M metagenome (GOLD analysis project Ga0070741, IMG submission 66440) | Surface soil microbial communities from Centralia Pennsylvania, which are recovering from an underground coalmine fire - Coalmine... | ecosystem: Environmental > Terrestrial > Soil > Unclassified ... | reverse complement strand
TTCCCGGAGCCATTTGCGGCACCCGCGAAGCTCGAACCCTAAGTTTCGCCGACGCCCTCTGTTGTCGACCTGAGCCGGCGCGCTTCGGCGGTGGCTATTGGCCGCCCCCCCAAAAGCACCGCCGGCCCGTGTGACATAGTCTTCGACTTTCGTCTTCGACTTTCGAAGCCGATGGTCTAGCGGCTTACTTCTTCTTCTTCGCGGATCTCCGCTTCGTCGTCTTCTTCGCGGTTTTCTTCGCCGCTGACTTCGTCTTCCGTTTCTTGGCCATGCTGCCCTCCTAGCCACGATGAGATGGCGCTGTCGTAACAGTGCAGTCGCGAATCGACTTGCACTGCACTTCGATTACTACAGCACAACAAAAAAAACAGCGGTCTCGTTTAATGAAGCGTATACGCCGCGCCTTGCCGCGCGCCAAAATGCAACGCGACGCATCCTCTCTCGTTGCAATCAAGACATCGCCGATCAGCGTGCGAACTTGTTGTCATTCAAAATTTTGAAATGCAGGAAATGCCGTAAAAATGGACACTTTCGAACATGCGGCGGACGGCGCAAAGTGCGCGGCCTTATGCGCAAGAGCCGCGTCTCGCACGCGCGCAGTCGACAAAAACTGCGCGCAGACCGCGCGCTTTACCATGTGGAATATTTTTTTCACAACGAGGGCCGCAAAGCCGGCTGCAGCGAGCCAAAACGCTCTCACTCGGGCGAATCGGCGTCAACTGATTCGGGTACGGCGGCCTGGCGCGCGGACAATGGAGCCTTGCGGACACCCACGTGGCGCGAAAATTTTTGCGTGCAGCTCGCCGCGTCGCAAGGGTCCACAGGCACCGTGATCGCCGAAACCACCCGACCTGGTGTGTCCGCAGAACAGCGGCGAGAGGTGCGAATTCACCACACCGTCGCTTAAAGCCCGAGCTTCTTTTTCAAGAGCTCATTGACGGTCTGCGGGTTGGCCTTGCCGCCCGAGGACTTCATCACCTGACCGACGAACCAGCCGATCGCCTTCGGGTTCGACTTGGCATCGGCCACCTTGTCCGGATTCCTGGCGATGATCTCGTCGACCACCGTCTCGATGGCGCCGACGTCGGTCACCTGCGTCATGCCGCGGGCTTCGACGATCCGGCGAGGGTCTCCGCCCTCGGTCCAGACAATCTCGAAGAGCTCCTTCGCGATCTTCCCGGAGATCGAGCCTTCCGCCATCAGATCGAGGATCGCCCCGAGTTGTGCCGCGGTGACGGGAGAGGCGTCGATTCCCTTGCCTTCCTTATTCAGCCGCCCGGTAAGCTCGTTCAGCACCCAGTTCGCCGCGATCTTCGGGTCGCGGCCGGTTGCCACCTCCTCAAAGAAATCTGCCGTGGCCCGCTCGGCAACTAACGCACCCGCATCGTAGGCTGAGAGACCATAGTCACGCGTGAACCGTGTCTTCTTCTCGTCCGGCAATTCCGGCAGGTCGGCGGCGATCGCATCGACGTAGGCTTGATCGATTTCCAGCGGCAACAAGTCCGGATCGGGGAAATACCGGTAGTCGTGCGCCTCTTCTTTACTGCGCAACGAGCGCGTCTCGCCGCGGCCGGGATCGAACAAGCGGGTTTCCTGGATCACCGTGCCGCCGTCCTCGATAAGCTCGATCTGGCGCCGCGCCTCATACTCGATGGCCTGACCGAGGAAGCGGATGGAGTTGACGTTTTTTATTTCGCAACGGGTGCCGAGCGCGTCCCCCGGACGGCGCACCGACACGTTGATATCGGCACGTAGCGAGCCCTTCTCCATGTCGCCGTCGCAGGTACCCAGATAGCGGAGAATGCTGCGCAATTTGGCAACGTAAGCCTTGGCTTCTTCCGAGGAGCGCAGGTCGGGCTTCGATACGATCTCCATCAGCGCCACGCCGGAGCGATTGAGATCGACCAGGGACATGGTCGGGTGCCGGTCGTGCAGCGACTTGCCGGCGTCCTGCTCCAGGTGCAGCCGTTCGATGCCGACGCGCACGGCGTGGCCGTCGGGCATATCGACGACGATCTCGCCCTCGCCGACGATCGGCGATTTGTATTGGCTGATCTGATAGCCTTGCGGCAAATCCGGATAGAAATAATTTTTTCGATCGAAGACCGACTTCAGATTGACCTTGGCTTTTAGCCCGAGACCGGTACGGATCGCCTGGCGCACGCATTCCTCGTTGATGACCGGCAGCATCCCTGGCATCGCCGCGTCCACAAGGGAAACCTGCGCATTGGGCTCGCCGCCGAACCGCGCCGAGGCGCCGGAGAACAACTTGGCGTTGGACGTTACCTGCGCATGGACCTCGAGACCGATGACGATTTCCCACTCACCGGTCGCGCCCTCGATCCGCCTTGATTTCGCTACATCATTCATCGTGCAAACCTGCCGCTCCAATGCGGTTTCCCACCTGAATGGACCGATTGTCTCGGCGTCAAAACGCCGCTGTAAGTTCTCGAGAACTATTCCTACTATCTTAAATTCTTGCAGGCTATACGGAGGCCTCATGCCCGCCAAAGAGAGCAAAAGCACTTTTTTTGCGATCGTGCTGAGCGGGATTGCGTTGCTCGCCGTGCTTGTCGGATTTGCCGTGTATGCGGTGCCGTTCGGCGGCGGCAAGGCACGGCACAGCCTGACTGTGGGAATGCCCAAACCGACGGTGCCCAAGAAGACCAACTAGGGGGGCGGCCATTGCCTTGTGCGTTATCGCGGCTCAATTCGCCTTTCGCGCCGCTGCGCCGTGCCCGAACTCGATGATGAACTTGGCCCCTTGGCCGGGTTCGGATTCGATCCTGAAGCTCGCCTTACCGGTGTTCTCCCGCAAGGTCTGCAGAATAAGCGCGCCCAACTTTCCGGGCATCGGCCAGGTCACCCCGGCAGGAAAGCCGATGCCATCGTCGGCAAATACAACGCGGAATCGCTGCTCATCCAGCGGAAAGCATTCGAGCAAAATCCTGCCCTTCGCGCGGCCAACAAAGGCGTGCTTGAAAACATTGGTCAGCAATTCATTGATCAGCAAGCCAACCGGCATGGCTACATTGACGGACACGGCTGAATAGCTCAGCTTCAAATCGAGCTCGACGCCTTCGGACGCATAGGTTCGGACGGCGGCGCTGGCAATGCCGCCGAGATAGGCCCCGAGATCGACCTCCATCGACCAATGATCTAGCGAAATGGCTTGATAAAGGAGCGCGAGGGCATCGATGCGTCCGGCCAGACGGTCGAAATCGACTTTGTCGCCCCGTCGCGCCGTACGCGCTTCCAGGCGGATCAGCGCCGCGATCAGTTGGAGATTGTTCTTGACCCGGTGCTGCAGTTCTTTGAGCAGCAGATCCTTGTCTCTTATCTGCTGCTCGAAGGCTTCCCGGTGGGCGCGCTCATATTCGGTGACGTCCACCAGTGCCACGATGCGGTAGTCGTCGGCGCCGGTTTCGCTTTCGATGACGCTGGCGTAGGCTTGCGCCAGCACGACGCTGCCCTCAGGCGATTGCTTGCGGAAGATGCCGAGGAAGTCCTCGCCGGCCCGCGCCGCTTGCGGAAGCGCCACATCGGAATCGTCCTCGTGGACAAATCCTTCAAGGATCGAGAACGATTTGCCTTCGATCTCTTTCATTGAAAGACCGATCATGCTTTCGAGAAGCTGATTGACGTAGACGATCTGCGGCTCGTCCTCGATGCTGCGCGCGATAACGATCGCGACCGGCAGACGGTCGAGGCACCGGCGAAAGTCATCGCTTTCGGCCGCCTTCACGAGTTCTGGGGAACTCAGCATCTCGCCCAAAGTTTCCGGCGTCGGCGGAGAATCGGGCGGTTGTTCCGGTGGCTGGGCAGGATCCATTGTCGCGAATCCCAAGCGTGATGAAGAACCGACCAACGGGATGGATCGGTCTCAGAGGCCACTTTAACGTCTGAGTATTTGATTTGTTCCGCCAGCTCAGATGGTCCACCAAGGCTCGGCCGCAAAATGTCCGGCCTCCGCTTCGATCACCGCACCAAGGGAGAACAAGGTCTCTTCATCAAAGGCGCGGCCGATCAGTTGCAGCCCGAGCGGCAGCCCTTGAGAATCGAGCCCGGCCGGGACCGAGAGACCCGGCAATCCCGCCATGTTCACGGTGACGGTGAACACGTCGTTGAGATACATCTCAACGGGGTCGGCGGCGCCTTTCTCACCCAAGCCAAAAGCGGCCGATGGCGTCGTCGGGGTCAGGATCGCATGGACGCCTTTGGCGAAAACATCCTCGAAATCTTTCTTAATCAGCGTACGCACCTTTTGCGCGCGCAGATAATAGGCGTCGTAATAGCCAGCCGACAGCACATAAGTGCCGATCATGACCCGGCGGCGCACTTCCGCCCCAAAACCCCGCGCGCGCGTCTGCTCATACATGTCGATGAGATCGCGGCCGCCCTCGCGCAGGCCGTAGCGCACGCCGTCATAACGCGCGAGATTTGATGACGCCTCGGCGGGAGCGACGACGTAATAGGCCGGCAGCGCGTATTTGGTGTGCGGCAGCGAAATATCGATCAACTCGGCGCCGGCGCCTTTCAGCCAATCGGCGCCGCGCTGCCATAGCGTCTCGATTTCCGGCGACATGCCATCCATGCGGTATTCACGCGGAATCCCGATCTTCAGGCCTTTAATGGATTGGCCGGCGGCAGCCTCGTATCGAGGAACCGGAAGATCGGCCGACGTCGTGTCTTTCGGATCGTGCCCGGCCATCGACTGCAAGAGGATCGCTGCATCGCGGACCGTGCGTGCGAAAGGGCCCGCCTGGTCGAGCGACGAAGCGAAGGCGACGATTCCCCAGCGCGAGCAGCGCCCATAGGTGGGCTTGATGCCGACGATGCCGGTGAAGGATGCCGGCTGACGTATGGAGCCGCCGGTGTCAGTGGCGGTGGCGCCGAGCGCAAGGCGCGCCGCGACCGCGGCGGCGGAGCCGCCGGACGAGCCACCGGGCACGATCGGCGTATTGGCGCCCTGCCGCCGCCAGGGGGAATTCACCGGACCAAAGGCGGACGTCTCATTAGACGAGCCCATGGCGAATTCGTCGTTATTGGTCTTGCCAAGCAAAACCGCGCCATCACGCCACAAATTCTCCGTCACCGTGGACTCGTAGGGCGGCTTGAAATCAGCCAGGATCGCACTGCAGGCGGTCGTGCGCACGTCGCGCGTGCAGAACAGGTCCTTGATCGCCAGTGGAATGCCCTCCAGGGGCCTGGCCTCGTTGCGGGCGATACGCGCGTCGGCGGCCTTGGCCATGGCCTCGGCGCGCTCCGGCGTCTCCAGCACATAGGCGTTCAGCACGCGCGCCTTTTCCATCGCGGCCAGATGCGCGCGGGCAAGCTCCAAGGCCGTGAATTCCCTCTTCACAAGCCGGTCGCGTGCCTCCGCAAGCGTGAGCGCGGTAAGTTCCACCGAGCTACTCGACGACTTTCGGAACGGCGAAGAAATCGCCTTCGCGCGCTGGCGCGTTACGTAGAATGGCTTCCACGTCGCCACCCTCGGTCACGACATCGGCCCGCTTTTTCATCTGCATCGGCGTTACCGACGTCATCGGCTCGATCCCGGCAATGTCCACCTCGGAAAGCTGCTCGACAAAGGCCAAGATCGCGTTGAGTTCGCTGCGCAGATGCTCGACTTCGTCCTCGGCGACGGCAATGCGCGCCAAGTGCGCGATGCGCCGGACAGTCGCGGCGTCAACTGACATGAGCGATCCTCTCGGAAGGGACGGCGTTCCTATAGCAGAGTGAGATTTGCCGGAGCAACTGCTGGGCAAGGACTACTAAAGCTGCCCCAGCTTTCTGAAATAGGCCTCGGTTTCCGCCGCCAGCCGTTGCGTCACTTCCGCCGCCGGCAGGTCACGTCCAAGCGCAACGGCCTGCCCTGCCCATAACGGCGAGAAATCCCCCGAACCCTGCGCTTCCGCTTTGGCGCGCAATGGCTGAATGGCCGCTGCAGCAAGCGGGAATTCGGGCGCTGCTTGGTCAATCGGCCCCATCTCGCGAACGACGCGGGTGATAAATCCGCGCGCGGGGCGACCGGTCATGACGTTGGTAAGCACCGTGCTGTCGTCGCGGGCCGATTGGATGGCCTCCCGATGTGGCGCCGATATTTTCGCCTCCGGGCATCGCAAATAGGCGCTGCCGATCTGTACGCCCGCCGCGCCCAGGGCGAAGGCCGCGGCAATCCCTCGGGCGTCGGCAATGCCTCCGGCGGCAATGACCGGCAGCTCGACCGCATCCACAATCTGCGGCACCAGCGCCAGCGTCCCGACCTGGGTGCCTACGTCCTCCGCCAGGAACATTCCGCGATGGCCGCCTGCCTCGAAGCCTTGGGCGATTACGGCATCGACGCCGCGTTCGTCTAGCCAACGGGCTTCGTCGACCGTCGTGGCCGAGCTGATGACGATGACGCCTTCGCGCTTGAGGCCTTCGAAAAGCCTCGGCTCAGGCAGGCCGAAATGAAAACTGACGACCTCGGGCCGCAGCTCGCGGACTACTTCCAAAGTGCTTTCGTCGAAGGGCTTCCGATTGGCGAAGGCCACCGCCGTCGAGGGGTCGATGCCGAACTCGCGGTAATATGGCGCAAGTTTCTCCCGCCAAACCGCCTCGCGCGCGTTGTTGGGGACCGGCGCACGATGACAGAAAAAATTGAGGTTGACCGGTTTGCGCGTGCTCTCCCGGATCTTTGCCATTTCAGCGCGGATGGATTCCACGCTAAGCATGGCGCAGGGCAGCGATCCAAGGCCGCCGGCCTTGGACACTGCCGCGGCGAGCGCGCCGTCCATCGCGCCTGCCATCGGTGCCTGGACGATCGGATACTCAATACGAAACAGGTCGAGGAGACGGCGGTCCGGCCACATGCCAAGCCTTTCACTATCGGCAAGGTTCGCGCAATTCAGCAAAGGTGGCCGGCCGGAAGCGGCGTCATGAGGAGGCCCACTCGCGCTGCTTCCGGACCGGCCGAACCCCACGGACCCAGGAGATGCGGCGGACCTGAGCATTCCGTAGGGTTATCAAATGGATATAGCTGCGCCTTGAGGCGGCAACGCATGGCGCTGGGGCCCCTGCGCGAGTCGGAGAAAGGCTAGTCCAACGGTGCCGGAAATCAACCCTGCGGCGGCGGCATCGCGGTTCAAGCGGCGTCGGGAACCACCCGATTGCGGCCGTCACGCTTGGCGCGATAGAGCGCGCGGTCCGCGCGCTTGAGCAGATCGGCGGTCTCATCGTCGCCGCGCAGTTCGGAAATGCCCACCGAGATGGTGACCTCGATCTTCTGACCCCCTTGCTGAATGGGGAATGGGTCAGCGGCGATGCGGCGGCGCAGACGCTCCGCCACCATGGTGGCGACGGCGAGATCGGTTTCCGGCATCACTATGACAAATTCCTCGCCGCCATAACGGCAAGCGAGATCGATGCCGCGGATCGATTTTCTGATGCGGGTCGCGAATTCGCGCAGCACATCATCGCCGGCATCGTGCCCATGCGTGTCGTTGATCGCCTTGAAATAATCGATATCGAGAACGAGGACCGTCAGCGGTTTCTTCCGCGCCGCGGCCTGCTGCACCAATGATGCGAGATGGCTCTCCATATAGCGGCGGTTGTAGAGTCCGGTGAGCGGATCCGTGATGGCCATTTCAATGGAAAACTGCACATTGTCGCGCAGGCGTTCGGTGTAACGCTTGCGCCGGATTTGCGTGCGCACCCGCGCCAGCAGTTCGTTCTTGTCGATCGGCCGCTGCAGATAATCGCTGACCCCGACCTCAAGCCCGCGCACCAGCCGCGCGTTGTTCTCGCCTTCGACGACGGCAAGGATTGGCACGTTGCGCGTGCGGTCGAGCGAGCGAAGCTGACTGCACAGGCGCAGGCCGTCGTAATTTTCCAATCCGAGCGAAACAATCACCAGGTCGAAGCGGCCCTCCGCGGCTCGGAATAAGGCGTCGTTGGGGTCGGTCTCGACCTCGATCGTTTGCTCGGCGCCCAGCATCGTGGCGATGCGCTCGTGCGAGGCCGCGCGGTCGTCGATCAGCAGAATGCGGCCCTGCTTGCCGGTGTCGGCCACTGCGTCGCATTCAGGACTCTGGATTCCGATTTCCTTCGAGGTGACCGCGCGCATACGCAGTTCGTCGGTCATCAATTTCAACCGCGCCAGGGAGCGCACCCGGGCAACCAGGGCGATATCGGAGACGGGCTTGGTAAGAAAATCGTCAGCGCCGGCTTCGAGGCCGCGCACGCGGTCCGAAGGCTGGTCAAGCGCGGTGACGATGACCACCGGGATGTGATGCGTCGCCGGATTGGACTTTAGCCGGCGGCATACCTCGAACCCATCCATGCCGGGCATCATCACGTCGAGCAGCACGATGTCGCATTCACCGCGCTCGCAAATCGTGAGAGCGTCATAGCCGTTCGTCGCCGAAATGACGTCGAAATATTCCGCCGACAGTCTGGCTTCGAGAAGCCTGACATTTGCCGAAATATCGTCGACGACGAGGACGCGCGCCGTCATCGGCGCTCTCCCTCGGTATTGCCAAGGAAGTGGCGAATGGTCTCGATGAACTTGCCGACCGAAATTGGTTTCGACAAATAGGCCTCGCAGCCGCCTTCGCGGATTCGTTCTTCGTCGCCTTTCATGGCGAAAGCGGTGACCGCCACGACGGGAATATGCCTAAGCTCCTGATCGTCCTTCAACCATTTGGTCACTTCCAGGCCGGAGACTTCGGGAAGCTGGATGTCCATGAGGATCAGATCGGGCCGGTGCTTGCGGGCGAGTTCCAGGGCCTCGATGCCGTTGCGGGTGCCGACGGTCCGATACCCGTGCGCTTCCAACAGGTCGTGGAAGAGCTTCATATTGAGCTCATTGTCCTCCACGATCATGACAGTCTTGGCCATTACCCGCTCCCCGGCATCCCGTGTCCGTCCCCCGGTCACGAACGGCATTTACCGGCGGGCGCGCCGAGGTGCAAAATAACGGCGATTTCTTACGGAAACGCAAACGCATGGGCCCCTTCAAGCAGTCCCAAATGTCGACAGAAATGGCAGAATTGCTGGCCGTGCGGGCGCTATCCTTCATTGCTGAGGATGCGGGGCGGTTGGGCCATTTTTTGGCGGCGACCGGCCTTGGCCCTACACAAATTCGGGAGGCGTCCCGGCAACCCTCGTTCCTCGCGGGGGTGCTGGAATACGTCGAGACGGACGAAGCCCTTCTCCTGGCGCTCGCCGAATATTCGCACGTCGACCCGGCAGCCTTCGTGCAGGCGCGCGCGGCGCTCGTCACAATCCGCGGCGCTTCCTAGCCGCACAGCTCAGCGGCATGCCTTCAGTTCGCCGAGCTTGAGCGCGACCATCGTGCCGGAAACGACGTAGTCGTTGTAATCGAGCACCAAGGCGCGGGAAATTCCGTTCTCGTAAAGCTCAAACTCAACCGAATAATCTTGCGAATTGTCACCCTTCTTCGCCGCGCGATCGAAGTAGCTGATGCTGATCGGCCACCGGGCAAGCTTGGCGAGCCCATTTTGGGTAGCGGCGGCATCGTCCTTTGCTGGCGTTCCGGCAGGGACACGACGGCCGATGACGGTGAGCGTGTCGAAAATTTTCTCGCCGTTCTCGGTGCCGTCGTAAACCGGAAGCGGCAGGATATTTTGCCCCGCCCGCGCGGCGCCGATGATCCGCCTTATCTGCTCGGTGGGAAATACCGCCCCCGCCGCGACGCGGAAATTTTTGCGGTGCGGCTTGATAAGATCGACCGCCAATCCCTTGCTGTCCTGGGTGGCCTTGCCGTCCACCGATTCTACGGATTTTCGATCGAGCGTACTTTGCGAGTTGAACCGGAAGCTTGTCGCGGCGCCGTTTTCCCAGGTCGTGCTGCTCAGGTCATTGACGGCACTGTCGCCCTCGCCGGCGTCGAGCGCCGAGATCTGATGGACATGCTGCAGATAGCCGTCGCAGGGATTGCCGGAAAAGTCATAGAGCATCCAGCCGTTCAGGGACTGCATGAAACGGCCATGCCGGGTCTTCATGAGTTCAAGCCGGTAGATCGCGCGATGCGGAATGAGCGTCACCGGACTTGCAGCGGGCTGCACCGGTCCGGGCGACGTCGGCGCGGCCGCAGCCGCGACTGCGCCGATCAGTAACGAGACCATGAGAAAAACGGTCTTCTGGGCGCCTGACATCGAACCCCCAACCCGCGCGTAAAGGGCCAAGCATAAGGAAAGCCAATCTGAGCCGCAACTTCGGCTCCTGGCGCTTGCGCGACGCACGGCGATAAGCCAAACAGGCGGTTAGCAACCCAATGACCAAATGCTGCCACAGTGGAGGCGCGTATGGCTGGATTGGTGGAAAAGACGCTGGCGGAGCTTGGCATCGCACTGCCGACGCCAGCGGCCCCTGTCGCCAATTACGTTGGCTTCGTGCGTGCGGGCAGCCTTCTCGTCGTTTCGGGACAACTTTGTTTTGGCAGCGACGGTAAACTTGTCGCCCAAGGCAAGCTTGGCGCCGGAATTTCCATCGAGGCTGGCCAACAGGCGGCCCGCGCCTGCGCCATCAATCTGTTGGGCCAGTTGAAAGCCGCGCTTGGCGATCTCGACAACGTTATCCGCGTGGTGCGGCTAGGCGGTTTTATCAATAGCGCGCCCGATTTCGGCGATACGCCAAAGGTGATGAACGGTGCCTCCGACCTCATGGTCTCGGTTTTCGGCGACAAGGGCCGTCACGCGCGAACCACCATCGGCGTCACCTCCCTGCCCATGGGCGCGGCGGTCGAGGTCGAAGGCCTGTTCGAAGTGGCGTGAGCGCGCCATGCGCGGCCCCGAATGGCTGACCGCGCGGCCCATCGCCCACCGCGGCCTGCATGACGCGACGCGCGGCATTGTCGAGAATACCCCCTCCTCGATCGCCGCCGCGGTGTCCGCCGGCTACGCCCTCGAGGTCGATGTCCAAATCACCGCGGATGGCGAAGCGATGGTGCATCACGACGATGCTCTCGGCCGGCTCACGGAAGGCAGCGCCCGCCTTGACACACTCACGGCCAATGCTTTGCGCGGCATCGCTTACAAGGCGACAGCGGATCGCATGATCAGCCTTGGCGAGCTGTGCGACCTCGTCGCCGGACGGGCGACCGTGCTGGTGGAGATGAAGAGCCATTTTGACGGCGATCCGCGTTTACCGCTGCGCGTCGCAAAGGTGCTTGAAGATTATCGCGGCCCGATCGCTCCGATGTCATTTGATCCCCTGCAGATCGCGGTGATCCGGCGGGCGGCGCCGAATCTCCTGCGGGGACTCGTTGCCGAGCGGCACTTCCGCCCCGGGCACCAGGATCGGGTGTCCTGGCGGGAAAGCATGATTTATCTCGGCAACGTTGCCGCCGCCCGGCCGCAGTTCCTGGCCTATTCCGTGCGCGATTTACCCTCGGCACCGGCCTTGGCGTTTCGCTTTGCTACCGGCCGACCCCTGCTTACCTGGACCGTGCGCAGTGAAGACGATCGAAACCGCGCCGCACGCTGGGCTGACCAGATGATCTTTGAGGGATTTCGGCCATAAAGCTCGGCTAATCTGCTCTGCGACCATGAAGACCGGCAGCCTGCGCCTGCGCACCGTCTCATCGATCGGCGATGTCAGCCCCGCCGATTGGAATGCGTGCGCCGCGCCTCCTAAAGTAAATTGTGAAGGGCTGGCCGACAGCGAAACCGATCTCAAAAAGCCGTCCAGCAACCCTTTTATTTTACATGAGTTTTTGCATTCGCTCGAGCAATCGCATTCGGCCACGCGCCGCACCGGATGGCAGCCGCAACACCTGCTGGTCGAAAACGGAGACGGCACGATCCTGGGCGCGGCACCCTGTTACGTGAAAGCGCATTCGCGCGGTGAATACGTTTTCGATTGGTCGTGGGCGGAAGCCTACGAGCGCGCCGGCGGCCGCTATTACCCGAAGCTGCAAGTTTCGGTCCCCTTCACGCCGGCCACCGGACCCCGCCTGCTCGCCCGGCCCGGCGCTCATGCGGAAACGGTGCGCAAAACGCTCGCTGGCGGATTCGTGTCGCTGTGCCAGGAAATGGAAGCGTCCTCGGTGCATGTGACTTTCATGCCGGAAGCCGAGGCTGCTGTTCTGATGGAGCAAGGTTTTTTGCTTCGCGCCGGCCGCCAGTTTCATTGGGAAAATGAGAACTATGCTTCCTTCGAGCAATTTCTCGAAGCCCTCGCTTCGCGCAAGCGCAAGATCATCCGCCGCGAGCGCCGGGATGCTGTGGCCGACGGCATCACCATCCATTGGCTTACTGGATCCGACCTGACCGAAGCGGTCTGGGACGCGTTTTTCGAATTCTATATGGAAACGGGTTCGCGCAAATGGGGCCACCCCTATCTGACCCGCGAATTCTATTCGATGGTCGGCGAGAAGATGGCCGACAGCATCGTCCTGGTAATGGCCAGGCGTGCCGGCCGTTGGATCGCCGGTGCGATCAACTTCATCGGCGCCGGGACGCTGTTCGGCCGGCATTGGGGGGCTATCGAGGACCACCCCTTCCTGCATTTCGAGGTTTGCTACTACCAAGCCATCGACTTTGCCATCGCCCATCGCTTGGCCCGCGTCGAAGCCGGGGCGCAGGGCAAGCACAAACTCGCGCGCGGCTACCTTCCAGTGACCACCTATTCGGCCCACTTCATCGCCAATCCGGCCTTGCGCCTGGCGGTTGCCGATTTTCTCCAGCACGAGCGCGCCGAAGTGGCTGCAGAAGCCGAGGAGCTCACGACCTTGGCCCCGTTTCGCAAGGACGTGACCTTGGGCCAGCCGTGAATTCTTGTTAGAAGGAATCGCGTGCTGGAGAATGCCGATGTCGAGCTACGATCCCAACAATATCTTTGCGAAAATCCTTCGCGGCGAATTGCCGTCCTACAAGGTCTACGAGGACGACAAGGCCATAGCCTTCCTCGACATCATGCCGCGGGCGCCCGGGCATACGCTCGTTTTGCCCAAGGCTCCTGCCCGCAATCTGCTTGACGTCGATCCCGACGACCTCGCGCATGTCATGAGGGTTGCGCAGAAGGTCGCCAGAGCTTCGCTCGGCGCCTTCAACGCCCAAGGGGTGACCGTTCAGCAATTCAACGAAGGCGCCGGCGGCCAGGTCGTCTTTCATCTGCACGTCCATGTCATCCCGCGGCAGGAGGGCGTGGCGATGAAACCTCCGGCGAGCTTCAAGGAAAAACCGGAAATCTTGGCAGCCAATGCGGCCAAGCTCGCCGCGGCGCTCAAGGACTGAACTGCCAGGCGCCGGCAAGCAAGACCAGCTCACCGGCCAAAACTCCGGCAAAGACGGAGCGTCGGCTCAGAAAGAAGATAACCAGCCCGCAAAGCGTCGCAGCCACGCGCACGGCGACCGGAACGCCGGCCAACGCGCCCGCCGGAAACAGGATCAGCTTGCCGATGACGCCGGCCAGGACCGCGGTAGCAACCGTCCTCACCCAGACCAGGACTTCCGAACCCTCGTCCAGGCCATGAGAGAGCCAAAGTCCGAGCATTCGCCAGATTTCATTGGGCAAGAAACCCACGAGCACGAGCAAAAGATAGGGCCAAAGATCGCCGGTCCAGTTGGTCATCGCGGGGCCTTCCACCAGCGGCAAATTGCGTAGGCCAGGGTGCCGCCAATCAAGCCAGAAAGGAGCAGATCAAGCTCCACTTTCATCGCCGCCAGCAGCGGACCGAGGCAAAGCCCAAAGGCGAAGGCCATGCGGTCGAGCAGCAGCCGGCTGTTGCGGATGACCGAGATCGCAAAGGACAGCGGCGTGAGAAATAGCAGTGCGGCTGCGAAAACGCGCGGCAAGCTGCCGGCAAGATAAAAGCCGAGGCCGCTGCCAATCACCGAGGCGAAAAGCAAACCGCC
>Ga0070741_10014163_pt1 | contig 13863 bp, 12 predicted proteins | sample Coa_R1_4_FD_66440 | JGI IMG/M metagenome (GOLD analysis project Ga0070741, IMG submission 66440) | Surface soil microbial communities from Centralia Pennsylvania, which are recovering from an underground coalmine fire - Coalmine... | ecosystem: Environmental > Terrestrial > Soil > Unclassified ... | reverse complement strand
GGCGCCGCCCGAAGTGGATGCAGAAATCGGCATTGACCGCGCAGAACTTGAAACCGTCCGCGAACTCCTGCAGCCGCGCATTGACGAATATCTCGATTCAGTCGGCCTCCGCATCGCGGCATAACAACGGGAATTCGCACTTCACTATCGCGGGAATATGGGGCGGCTCGATCCTCCTTGCCGCCTCGACCCGCGATGCACCAGCCACACCATCTCCTGTCTGGCGGCTTTCAGGATGCCCGAAGCAAACGCCGCCGCCGGATGAACGCCGGTAAACGCACGCACCACAGCCAGCAAAGCCCGCAAACTAAAACGACTTTCGGTGCTGATGGCATAAACAGGTTCCCACACATCCGGGATGAACTTTGACTTGAAAAAATCAAGGCCGTCGAAATTATAAAACCGGCGCATATGAGCGCGCGCCCATGCGGCAAGGCTTCGCAGCCACGCCGGATTAACCGACATCGCGATGCGCGCCTGTTTCGATAAAGGTACCATTCCCATCGAAACGAATTTGGATCCGTCCGCCGCAATCGCGCTGATCGCTTCACGAAGCGTTAACTCCACAGTTCCGTTCGGCGCGTTTTTGCCTCGAACGAACATCTCGGTGAGCCAACCCTCGCGTGCCGGAATTGGCGCAAGCGAAACAAACCCGATCGGCACGCCTTCGCGTTCCGCAACAAATATCCGCCGCCCGTCAGGCCGTTCGAAAATCTGCGGTTCGATCAGAAAATGCATCGGAGGCAGACCGCGGGTCTGCAGCCAATGATCCAAAACGTTTCTTAGATCAGCGCTCTGTTTCACGCGACCCAGCGGCCATTCCGAAACGCGAACTCCTTTGCTCATCGCGCGGCTGAATTGCGCCCTGAGCGAGGCCGTTTCCCGCGCTCTCTGCAGCCACGATTCAGCAGTCCAGCACGGCTGCGCTCCCACAACAACTTTCGAATATCCCGGCGCTTCATGCAGTGCCGACTCGAGCCTCGATTCGGCGCAAAAATAGCAAACCGGCGAACCCCCATCCGAACTCTCCCACTCCGCAATCGTCTGCTTCAAATTCGATTCGTGCACAACCGGGGCGCCCGCAACCACACGAAACCCGTCAGCCCGAACATAACCCACCATCGAACCGCCGTCTTCGCCGAACCATCTGCGCATTCCTGGGTTCAAAATCTGAAAGCACGTCGTGTTCCATCCAAATCGGTAAACCAACTCATACGCACGCTGCAAATCGTCATCCATCTTTTCCGCTCGAAGAGTCCACCACTAACGTAACCGGTCCGTCATTAATCAGTTCCACCTGCATGTCTGCACCGAAAACGCCCCGCTCGACCGCGCCAACCCGCTGCGACAGCCGCGCACAAAACGTCTCATACAATCGCTCCCCTTCCGCATACTCAGCGGCGCGCACAAACGAAGGCCGCATTCCCCTCGTGCAATCTCCCGCAACCGTAAAGTTGCTCACCACCAACACCTTTCCTCCGGCGTCGCGCACCGAAAGATTCAGTTTTCCGTCTTCATCGTTGAACACGCGAAGTCCAGCAATCCGGTTTGCCATCCATTCCGCGTCGGCATCGGTGTCGCCCGATTCTGCCGCGAGAAGCACCACCAAACCCGTCCCGATTTCCGCCGCCTTTTCGCCCTTCACAATCACCGACGCGCGCGAAACCCGCTGTACTACGACCTTCACGCCTTCGCGCTGCCTTTGCCGCTGAAAGTCCGTTGCACGCTGATCACCTCGGGCAGTTGAGCGATTTTCGAAGTAACGCCTTGCAGATGTCGAAGATCGGGAACGTCCAACGTCATATCGAGCAAAGCCGTCTGATTGGGAAGCGTGCGGATCGTCGCCGCGCTCACGTTTGTTTTCGATTCTCCCAAAACAGCCGTGATATCCGCAAGCAGTCCCTGCCGGTTCACTGTGTGAATGCGAAGGTTGACGGCCCAAGGCTGTTTGTCCTTTGGCCAGTTCACCGAAACGATGCGATCCGGCGAAGCCTCCGCCAGTTTTGTCGCGTTCGGGCACAACTTGCGATGCAAAATCACTCCGCGGCCCTTCGAAATGTAGCCGATCGTCTCGTCGCCCGGAACCGGCAGACAGCATTTGGATCGTTTGAACGCAACGTTGTCCACGCCTCCGGGCCCCACCGAAATCACCCCCGCCGCGGTGTGCACGGGCCCTGCCTTCGCCTTCCGCTGCTGACGGCGTTCTGTTTCGGTCAGCAAGCCCACCACGCGCTCCACCGAAATTAGTCCTTCGCCGACCGATGCGAGCAGAGATTTCGAATCGCCTTTCGCAAGCGCCGCAGCCGCCGCACTCAAACGTTCTTCGGTCAGCACCTGCTTTGCATCGAATCCGAGCCCTTTGATCTCTCTTTCCAGCGCATCCTTTCCGCGGTGAATGTTCGCCTCACGGTTTTCCTGCCGCAAAAACGCGCGGATTTTCGAGCGGGCGCTGATCGTCTTCGCAAACCGCAGCCAGTCTACGCTCGGCATTGAGTCCCGACGCGTAAGCACTTCCACAATGTCGCCGTTTTCCAGTTCATGATCCAGTTTAACAATCCGTCCGTTCACTTTTGCGCCGACCGTTTTCATCCCAACTTGGGTGTGAATTCGAAACGCGAAGTCAATCGGCGTCGCTCCGTGAGGAAGGTCAATCACGTCGCCTTTGGGCGTAAACGCGAACACCTGTTCGCTGAACAGATCCATCGAAACGGTCTGCAAAAACTCGCTACCCGATGCGGTTTCGGCAGAAAAGTCCAACAACTGTTTGCGCAGGCGCTGCATCCGCGTGTGATCTTCCAGCGTCATTTTCTGACCCGTTCCGGGCTTATACTGCCAATGCGCCGCCACGCCGAACTCCGCCATCTGGTGCATATCGAGCGTGCGAATCTGCACCTCGAGCGGCTCGCCATGCGGCCCGATCACTTTTGTGTGAAGCGACTGATACCCGTTAGATTTCGGTTTGGCGATATAGTCATAAAACAGACCAGGAATCGGCTTCCATAACTCGTGCACCAACCCCAGCACTTTGTAGCAGTCGCTCTCATCTTCAACAATCACCCGCACACCGATCAAGTCATAAATCTCTTCAAATTCAAACCCGTGCACGTACATCTTTTGATACACGCTGTATAAATGCTTCGGCCTGCCCGAAACCTCGAAGTTCCTAAACCCGTTCTGCTCCAGTTTCTCCTTCAGAGTAACGATCGTCTCGTTCAACTCCTCTTCCCGCTTCGACCTGGTCTTTGCGATCAACTCAGAAACCCTCGCAAACTCCTGCGGATGCAGATACTGAAATGCCAAATCCTCCAGCTGCCACTTGATCTGCCAAATGCCAAGCCTTCCCGCAAGCGGAGCATAAATGTCCATCGTTTCGCGCGCGATGCGCAGCCGCTTCTCTTCCGGCATCACGCCCAGCGTCTGCATGTTGTGCAGCCTGTCCGCAAGTTTGATCACCATCACGCGAAAGTCACGCGTCATCGCCATCAGCATCTTGCGCATGGTTTCGGCGAATCTCACTCGCGCTTCGGCGGCCTGCTTCTTTGTCGAGGTCTCCTCGATCGGCGGAAACTTTAATTTCGTTACGCCTTCCACCAAATGCAGCACCTCCTTGCCGAACATCCGTTCGATCGTCTCCGCGCTGGTCGGTGAATCTTCCAAAACGTCGTGCAGCAGCGCAGCGACGATCGTGGCCTCATCCATCTGCAAGTCAGCCAAAATGTGCGCCACAGCCAATGGATGCGTTACATACGCCTCTCCGCTCAGCCGCGTCTGGCCGCGGTGAGCACACTCTGCCAAAAAATACGCTTCGCGAATCCGCCGCACGTTCAGCTTCGGACGCTGAACGCGCAGCTGATCAATCAGTGAAGCAAGGCTTTCGGGATCTTCCCAATCGGAGGGCAGAGTTGGACGCGATTTAGCGTCTTCGATCATGGTGCCCCCAGGCGCACATCCATGATCGCGGCACGGCCCTTTTTGCCTTGCGTGATCGCAAGCAGCAGCCTGCCGTCATACGTCCTGCCGATGTAACTCAAACCGCGGATAAACTCTTGCGGTACCGGATAAGAAGTTCCACGCTTTCCATCCGGCGTGATCGTAAGAAACGCCTTGCCGTCGTATACCAGCGCCGAGCCGTTTTTCATTGCAACCATCCGCTGCGCCGCATCCAGCACCGCGACCGATTTCAGTCCGCCTTTGCCGTCATACATCTCCAGCCCGCCGCCCACGTCGGCAATCCAGCATCGCATGCCGACCGTCGGAGCGATGTCCGCACCGCCGTGAATCGCCACCTCTTCACCGCTCGTTTTCAAAATCGGCTCCACGTCGCTGCTGTCGTCGGTTTTTACCGCCACAATTCCGCTGTTAAAAATGCACCAGATGTTGCCTTCAAAATCCAGCCGCGCGGCGATCGGATAGCGCGCGTGCGTCTTCCAAATCACCTTCCCTTCATAAGAAACTTTGCTGACCTGGCTGCCTTCGAAATCCACAACGCCGAACCCGTCATTCAGCGGCAGAATCTCCACGCTGCCCTTATACTCCTGGTCAAAAGTTTTCTCAAGTGTAAGCTCGGCGCCGACGCGTTTGTACAGCCCGATCTTTACCGCTTTGTTCTCGAGCGGCATTCCCAACAAAACGTTGCCGTCTTTGTCCACCGCAAAACCCAGCCTCGGGTCGTTCGGAAGATCAATCGTCACGTATCCGACGGCGGCCGCAGCGAGCGCAGCGATCATGCCCGCACCTCCTCTAAAAGTCTTGCTGCGGCTTCGGCCTGTTCCGGCGTGTCAACGGCAAGCGGTGTCGCCGCCGCCCAACTCATCTGCATCCCAACTCCGTGTTCCAAAAACCTGAGTTGTTCAAGCGATTCGGAAATCTCGAGCGGTGTCGGCTCCCATTGTGAAAACCGCTGCAAAACGTCGTAACTGTAGCCATAGATCCCGATATGTTTTTTGCACTTTTCGCGCCGTCCGCGAGCAAACGGAATCTCGCTGCGCGAAAAATAGAGTGCGCGGTCTTGCAGATCGGTCACAACTTTCACCACATTTGGGTTTGCGATCTCATCTTCGCGCGCCCAATCATAAACGCTCGCCGTTTCGCTCTTGCCTTCGGCGGTAAGTGCCGCGCACCGCTCGATCGTTTCCACCGGCATCAGCGGCTCGTCTCCCTGGATGTTCACATACCACGACGCTCGCACGTTCCGCGCGGCTTCGGCAATGCGGTCAGTTCCCGTGGGGTGCGACGCGCTCGTAAGAACGGCATCAGCGCCGAACCGTTTCGCGGCTTCCACGATCTCCTGATCGGGAGTGGCGATGATCACAGCGTCGAACACCGCGCACCGCTTTGCCGCCTCGAAAACCCACTGAACCATCGGTTTGCCGGCCATCTTTATCAGCGGCTTGCCGGGGCACCGGGTTGCGCCCATCCTTGCCGGGATCACACCCACCAGGTTCATCACACTAAGGATACTTGCAAATCAAACGAACTGATTCTCGCCAGGCGACAGCTCAACCTGAATTCTCCAAATGCCGATCAGATCATAAATCTTTGCCGACTCTTCCGTCCACACCTTCTCCACAAACCGCGACGGAATCTCGAACGTAAACCCGGTCGCCTTCGGTGCGTTGAAGGAGAGATTTGTGAGCACCCCGTCAACCACACGTCCCGACACGGTGACGCCTCTGCTCAACCGCAGACCTCGAAACGAAACCGTTTTCAACTCTTCAGGAATCCCCATCAAAACGTAATCGCCGGTCTGATCCGCCCGCGCAAACATCCAGTGCAATGCACCAACCCACGCGCCGCAGCCCGTTGTAAACCACGGCACACGCACCTGACCGTCGCGATCCAGATGTTCGTTGGGACTCATGAATTGACTGGCGCAATCTGGTCCTTTGCGCACCTTTTCCCAAGCGTCGGAAGCGTTTCCCAAAACCAGGTCGCACATCGCCAAATGCCCTGCAGTCCAAAGCCAAGTCGTTCCTTCAAAACTTTGCGCAAGCCCCGGCGCCCATCCGTTTGCGGTCTTCAACCTCGCACCAAAAAAACTCACCGTGTTGCGGATCGTTTCGCTTTCACAATCCGCAAAAAACGGAACCGCAAAACCCACGCACGAATAATGCTGAGGATGACCACCCGGCACAACATAACGTTTCGATGCAGAATCCACGGCAAACTGCTGCCGCAGTTGACGCGCCAGCCGATCCCATCCCACGCGCATTTCCCCGTCCACATCCAATCTCCGGGCCGCTTCAGACGCCCGCTCCAGTGCGTGATACGCCGCGCCCATCGTAAACGGCCCACCTGCAACTTCAACCGTACTCTCGTCGAAATCGGTGCAGCCGATGGTGCGAGGCGCTCCCCGCTCATCACGCTCGATCATGTTGAGCTCGAAATACCTCGCACACTCACGCAAAATCGGATACAACTCCCGCAGCGTCTCAAAATCCCACTGATAAATCCACAAGAAACTTGCGCATCCGGCAATCAGCCCCAAATGAAACCGCTCCGAATACCAATGCCCGTGCGGATCGCGCTCCTTGCCGTCTTCCGTCGAACTCCACGGATACAACGCCCCGCGAAAGTTCGCTCTCCGTTTCGCCTCGTCCAACGTGGCTAAACGAAAATAAGGGATCCGTGCAGCCATCTCGTCCCAGCCGCCCGAAAGCAGCGCGATGAACGGATACCACTCATCGTGAAACGCCCCGCCGCCCCAATACCGTTCCGAAACGGTCGGAGGAACCGACCACGGCGTCGCCTGACACGCGATCGTATACAGCGCAATCTCCCGAAAGCGATCCACTTCCGAATCTCCCGTCTCAATTTCGCTCACCGACCAAAATCCGTCCCACCATCGCTGATGCTTCTGAATATCTGCATCCCACCCTTTCGCATCAACCGGCAGACAGAATTCGATTCGATCGCTGAACGTGATCGCGATCCGAACCACCATCTCGTCACCCGGCGCCACGATCCCTTCGGCAAACGTGCGGACTTCGTCGCCGTCGCCTTCCCACGAACCGTTGTCGCAGCTCAGATTTACGACGCCCAGCAGATCGCCGCACTCCCATTCGAACCGCGCCAGATCGCCGCAGCACGCAAGCGACGATCTCAACGCCTCGTGCCGCTTTTCGTCTCGCGCCCCAAACTGATAAAGATGCCGAACCGCGACCACGATATCTTCGTTCGAAACGTTCGCAATCCGCCGCTCGATCAAAAACGCATTCTTATGAGCCAGCACCATCGAACGGGTGGACTCCGCCGCGTTTTCAAAAACGCGGCTCGTGCGAACCTCCGCCGAAGAGGTGTCAATCGTTTGAGTCCGCGATTTCGGGACGTTGTTCACATCGCCGATAAACAGTTCCACGTGAAGCCTGCCGAAAGGAATCAGTTCGTGCCTCGCTCCGGGAAGCCTCCTTCCTGCAATCACGAACTCCTGAGTCGCGCCGAACTCCTCCGCCACCGAACCCGGGCTGTCGTGGCACCCCAAAATCCCCACAGTCGTAACCAGCCGCCCGTTCCCGACAAGCGCAGGAACGGGACGGTCTCGGTGGAGATCGGAATCAAATAACATGCCGCGCGCGCCCAAGCCTAAGGACGGTTGGAAACCCGAATGTTACGCGCGATACAATTCCAACAACCGAATGTCCCAAGTCCGATTCCTAAACCCAGCCGAAATCTCGCTCCAGTTTCCGCCAGGAGCCGTTCATCCGCGGCTCACCATCCAAGGCGACCGCACTCTCCTCCACGCGCGCCTGTTTCGCTGCTTCCCCCTCACCAGCCCGGATGCGTTCATCAGCATTCAAGATGAATCCGGACGCGAACTCGGAATCATGAAAGACCTCGCAGGGCTCGACCCCGATTCCCGCAAGGCGCTCGATGAGTACATGGATCGCCGCTACTTCACTCCGATCATCGAAAAAATCACCGCCCTGACCCAAGAGGCCTCGATGTGGCGGTGGGAGGTCAGCACCCAAAGGGGCATCTCACAGTTCTACATTAGAGGAGTTCGCGATTCCGTTCACGAAGTAGCCCCGAAACGGTGGCAGGTCGTTTCCATTGACGGGCAGCGCTATGAAATCCGCAACTTCGACGAACTCGACGCGAAAAGCCGCGACCTATTTGAATCGCTTTTCTGAAGCGGTTCTTGGTGCGGTCTACCCAACGGTTTGCAGGCTCTGTTCAGCATCGGGTGAAGCCGCGCTCTGTTCAAGCTGCGCATCGCGACTCGCGTTTCTAAATCTCGGCTTCTGCGTGAGGTGCGGACTCGGCTCAGCCGACGGCTGTCGTGACTGCCGATGGATGAGCGCGCTCGATTACGTTCGAAGCCCTGTCGAATACACCGGAGTCGGCGGCTGGGCGGTGCGCGAACTGAAATACCGACGTGCGATTCCGCTCGCCGCAAGAATGGCGGTTTTCATACACCCTCTCCTCGACCATCTTCCGCCGTTCGACGCGGTTGTGCCGGTGCCGATTCACTGGTCGCGCGAAGCCAGCCGCGGCTTCAATCAGTCGCTGCTCATCGCAAACCATCTCGGATTGCGGACCGTGCGTCCCGAACTGCTGACGCGAGTCAAGCGCACCCGGCCCCAAGCCCAGCTTTCCGCCAAGCAGCGAGCAAAGAATCTAAGCGACGCGTTCCGCGCGGGTTACGTCTCCAACATGCGCCTGCTGCTCGTAGACGACGTCGTTACATCGGGTGCCACTCTCGAAGCGTGCGCGCAGGAACTCAAACGCGCCCGCGCTTCATGGGTCGGCGCACTCACCTTTGCGCGGGAACTTCCCGAAGGCGATTAGCCGTCCAGGTGCGCAAGGCCGTACCGGTTCGCGCGGATTTTATAAATCACATGCGGAGAACCCGTTCTTGCGTCGCGGAACGCCAGAAACAGCGCATCCACCATCTCGATCTGAAGCGCGGCCTCGTCGGGCGTCATCGTCTTCAGCGGAATGCGGGTTTTTTCAAACTCCGGCCCAACCGATCGCTGAGGACGACTTCCTTCGGTAAGGGCAACCGGAAGCGTCTTCGAACCCCTTCGGCGGTGAGAATCCACCAGCCTATGCTTCAGTTTTCGAAGCCGCGATTCCAGTTTCTCGCTCACTTTGTCAATGCACGCTCGAAGCGATCCGTCCCGCTCCGATCCGCGCAAAGTGAACTCGTCCGCGAAGATCGTAACATCCAGACGATGCTTTCCTTTCTGCTCGTGGTGCACCAGTTCGACCTTCGACGCCTTGTTGAAATACCGCGAAAGTTTCGCGAACTTTTTTGCAGCGTACTCCCGCTGCCTCACGGGAAGGTTTCCTTCGGCATTTCGCACTAACAGTTCCATCATTCAAACCTCTTCGTTTTCAAAACTGTTTTTGAATCCGGCGACTGCCGCGAGCGCCGCGATTCCTTCTCCTCTTCCGAGCGCCCCAATACGCTCATGTGTAGTGGCTTTCAAGTTTACTTGATTTTTCGCGATCCGCAGCTCGCGCGCAATCCGTTGGCAAATCTGTCCGCGCCGCTCGCCAAGCCGAGGCTCCTCCGCAATCAGCGTCAAATCCACATTCGAAATCTGTGCGCCGCTTGCGCAAAAGCGCGCAAGAGCCTCGCGCAAAAATATCGCGCTCTCCGCGTCCTTCCATTTTTCGTCCGAATCAGGAAACAGCATCCCGATATCCCCTGCCCCAACGCACCCCAGCAGAGCGTCCACCAATGCGTGCAAAATCACGTCGGCATCCGAATGTCCCGCAAGCCCGCGGCACCCTTCGAACCACACTCCTCCAAGCATCAACTTCCTCTCGGCATCATCCGAAAACCGGTGCACGTCGTAGCCGAATCCCAAAATCGGAGTCTGCCGCACGGCCAACGAACTGAACAGTTTCAGATCTTCATAAGTCGTGATCTTTTCGTTCAGCCGTTCGCCTTCCACCATCGCCACCCGATACCCGGCCAGCCGCAGAGCCTCGGCGTCGTCGCCCGCATCGGTCGTCTCGTTCAGCGCGCAAAGCAGCCACTCCCGCCGTGCCGCCTGCGGAGTCTGCGCGCGATAAAGTCCGCTGCGTTCCACGTGCGAATCCACAAACTCGTCACCCCGTTTCACGCTGTCCATAATCCGCAGCGCCGGAATCGCCGCACCGCACTCTTCCGCCGCTCGAACCACTCGCGATATCAACCCGCTCGACAAAAAAGGCCTTGCCGCATCATGAATCACAACAACCGATTCCGAGTCGGGACTCGCCTTCACTCCCGCAAGCGAACTTTCGCACCGGCTTGTGCCGCCTTCCACCAAAAAGTCGGGATCGCATTCCGAAAACTTCTCAAAATCCTCTTTCCGCGCAACAATCCCCACGCCCGAAATCATCGGATGAGTTCGCAGCATTTCGAACGACCGCCGCCAAACCGCCAACCCAGGAATCAGTTCGCAAAACAGTTTGTTCTGGTTCGCATCCACGCGAACGCCTCGCATCGAACTTGCGAATCGTTCCGACGAACCCGCTGCCAGCAGCACGCCGAACGCCACCGGCTACGACCTCCTTCGCGCCTGCTGCTGCGCGTCCGAATGTTCCAAACCGTTCGGGCTCGCAAAGATCATTTTTCCCGCCGTGGTCTGATGAATCTGGGTAATCCGCACTTCAGTCCGCTGCCCGATGAACTGCGCGCCATGCTCCACCACCACCATCGTTCCATCTTCCAAAAAACCCACGCCCTGACCGGGCTGACTTCCCTCGCGTTCGATCTCAACCTTAAACGATTCGCCTGGCAGAAACTGAATCCGCGCCGCCATCGCCAGGTCGTTCACATTCAAAACCCGAACCCCTTGCACTTTGGCCACTTTGTTCAAATTGTAATCGTTCGTCACCAGCGAAGCCCCCAACGCCAACGCCAATCGAATCAGTTTGTTGTCCACCGCATCGTTCGGATCGCCCGCTAATCGGTCCTGCGTGCCGACCTCGATTTCAAAATCCGAACGCAGGTTTTGAAGCATGTCCAACCCTCGACGCCCGCGCTGACGCTTGTGACTGTCGTGCCCGTCCGATATCGCCTGCAGTTCGTGAATCACAAATTCCGGAACGTACAGCCTTCCCTCCAAAAAACCGCTCTTCGCGATCTCATAAATCCGCCCGTCAATCAGCACATTCGTATCGAACACTTTCCAATTCGTTCGTCTGCCGCCGACACGGCTCCATGGCAGCGCCTCCGCCATGCTCGCAAGCATCGCGTGCGTCAAGAAGACCAAGCCGATCATGACCACTAATCCCAATGGAGGCCCCCACGGCCAAAAACCAAACAGGATCATGTGAAACGGAATGCTGATGCCGACCCCAACCAACACCGCCGCAAAAAACGTCACCCGTTCCGCACTGCCCATCACCGACCATCGCCGCAACACCTGGTCGGCAGCCGCAAGCAACGCGAGCCCGATCACTCCGAAAACACTCGCGCAAAAAACCGCCAAGGCGATTCCGCAAGGCACGCCGCGCAGCGTGTCTTTTACCGGCTCCGAAAACTGCATCCGGTCGGCAAAGTTTGCCGCCGCGGGCGCCAATCCCAAAATGCCCACCAAACTTCCCGCCGCCAAAAAAACGGCGAACACAATCGCCCTAACAGTCCGCACAGCCCATAACCCCTACTTCGAAAGCACCTTGATTTTGACACCATCCAATGTAAACACAACCAGCGCGCTGTCGGGATTCCCTTCCACGAACTTGATATGCGCCGCATCGAAGCCGCCGTTCATCGTCGCATCCAACGGCACCCAACAACTGCCAATAAACGCCTCCACCCATGCGTGATAATAAAACCCGTCGTTCGCATACACCGCACCGGTCGCAAGTTTTGAGGGGATGCCAGCCGCGCGCATCAGCGTGCACGTCAGCATCGCATAATCGCGGCACACGCCCTCTTTAGTTTTCAAAATCTCCGCAGCGTCGCGGATCACGCCGATGGACGCGTTCGGCTTCATCACCTTGTACACATACTCTGCAATCTTTTTCGCCGCGATCAGGCTGTTCGTTTCGCTGCCCACAATCTGCTTCGCCAAATTGCGAAACGTTGCGCTGTCAGAAGGAATCAGATCGGCAGGAGAGGCAAATTGCGTTTCCTTCCCTTTCAGATCTTCAATCTTCCACGCTTCCGCCGCAGGCGGCATCGCAGGATGAATCTCCAAAATCACACCGCCGTCGTTCGGCGTTACCGTCTGATTCGCATCCGAAATCAACCGCGATGAAACCGGCCCTTCCAGCCGAAGTTTCAACCGTTTCAAACTCCGCGCGTTTTCAATCGGTTCGTCCGGCACAACCCGGCTCGCGCTCGCGATATCCACCGAAGGCACATAGTCGTTCGAACCCAACGCGTCCTTGCGCGATATCGGGCGCATCTCCATCCCGAAAACCGACCGCATCACCACAACTTCGCCGCTCGAACTCAAATAAATATCCGATGATGCCCGCGGATCTACAACCTGCACCCACATCGCTTTTTGCGTCTTTTTGTCAACCGTAACGTTCGTCTCACCCTTAAATATCAGGTCGTTCTTCAGCAGCGAAAGCGCCACCGGATCGAACGCATAAAACGTGATCTTGGTGTTCGCCTTCCCCATCCCTGCGCGAAGCGCCGCCACCGTCGGATCGTCCACAATCTCCGCGCCTTTAGGAACCGGAAGCCGCTTCTTCTCCGTCCCCGTCTCCGTGCTCCTGGTTACCGCGATTTCATCCTTCCCGACAACCGCGTCCACCTTCTGCGTCCGGCCGCCGCTGGTCATCGTAAACCCCATCTGCTTGATTCGTCCCGCCGAATCCGCAAGGCTGTCGCTGGTCATGTCAATCTTGGTTTCCGTCCCCAACAAAAGCGCATGAATCCGAGTTACCACCACCGTCCTCGTGCCCCCCTGCGCTGGCGAGGATGCGATGCTCATATAGCCGATCTTCTCGCCCTGCAGATAAATCCCAAAAAACGACTGCGAACCCCAAATCTGCCCGAAAACCGCCAGAACCAGCCCGGCAAAAACCGCCCGCCAGAGCCGCTGTCCCCAAAATCGCCGTCTTGACAACATACTTTCCCCATAGTTAGACTGATGCGCTCGCAAACCTGTTGCTCATGTCACAGCAAAAGCAGAAAAACCTCGTCATCGTCGAATCGCCGGCAAAAGCGAAGACGATCAAAGGCTTCTTAGGCCCGGATTTTACGGTCGAAGCCTCCTACGGCCACGTCCGCGATCTGCCCGAAGGCGCCAAAGAGATCCCCGCCGAATACAAGTCCGCCCCGTGGGCCCGCCTCGGCGTGAACGTCGAAAAGAACTTCGAACCGATCTACGTCGTCCCCGATTCCAAAAAGAAACACGTCGCCAAACTCAAACAGGCCATGAAGGGCGCCGACTCCCTGTACCTGGCGACCGACGAAGACCGCGAAGGCGAATCCATCTCCTGGCATGTTCTCAAACTCCTCAAGCCCCCAAAAACCGTTCCCGTCCACCGCATCGTTTTTCACGAAGTAACCCCCGACGCGATCCGCGAAGCCGTCGCTCACCCCAGGCAGATTGATGAGCAGCTCGTCAGCGCGCAAGAAGCCCGGCGCGTTCTCGACCGCCTTTTCGGCTACTCCCTCTCTCCGGTTCTGTGGAAGAAGGTCGCGCCAGGACTCTCAGCAGGCCGCGTTCAAAGCGTCGCCGTCCGCCTTATCGTGCTCCGAGAGCGGGAACGAATCGCCTTCGTGCAGTCCGAATACTGGGACCTCGAAGCCACCCTCGAATCCCACGGCCAGAAGTTCAAGGCTCGGCTTGCGGCCGTAGACGGAAAGCGCATCGCCGACGGCAAATCGTTCGACCCGCATTCAGGAGCGCTGCAAGACAAAAACCGGCTGCTTCTCCTCGGCCCGGAAGCCGAACCCCTCGC
>Ga0070741_10014162_pt1 | contig 13864 bp, 6 predicted proteins | sample Coa_R1_4_FD_66440 | JGI IMG/M metagenome (GOLD analysis project Ga0070741, IMG submission 66440) | Surface soil microbial communities from Centralia Pennsylvania, which are recovering from an underground coalmine fire - Coalmine... | ecosystem: Environmental > Terrestrial > Soil > Unclassified ... | reverse complement strand
GGAACCAGTTCGCGCGCAGGGCGGCGATGGCGATGCGCCAGTTCTCGGCGAACGTCGTCACGACGCCGCCCCCACCAGCGCGGGCCGCTCGACCGACTCGTCCGCGACGATCGCACCGTCGGCGATCCGGACGATCCGCGTCGCCCGCTGCGCCACCTCGGTCGAGTGCGTCACCAGCACGATCGTGGCCCCACGCCGGTTGACGCGCTCGAGCAGCTCGAGCACGTCGTCGGCGCTCTTCGAGTCGAGGTTCCCGGTCGGCTCGTCGAGCAGGACGACGCTCGGCTCGACGACGAGCGCACGAGCGACCGCGACCCGCTGCTGCTCGCCGCCGGAGAGCTTCGTGGGCACGTGGCTCGCCCGGTCCGCCAGCCCCACCTCGCCGAGTGCCCGTTGCACGCGCTCGGCGCGGTCGGCGCGCGGGACGCCCGCGTAGACGAGCGGCAGCTCGACGTTCTTGAAGGCGGTCGCGCGCGGCAGCAGGTTGTACGCCTGGAAGACGAAGCCGATCCGCTGCCCGCGCACCCGCGCGCGCCGCGTCTCGCTCAGCGTCGCCATCTCCTGCCCGTCCAGGCGGTACGAGCCGCTCGTCGGCCGGTCGAGACAGCCGAGGATGCCGAGCAGGGTCGTCTTGCCCGAGCCCGACGGGCCCATGATCGACACGAACTCGCCCTGTCCGACGACGAGGTCGATCGAGCGCAGCACCTGCAGCGTGAGCTCACCGCTGCGGAAGCTCTTGCCGACCTCGCTCAGCTCGATCACGGGCGGACGCTGGCTCACTCCTCGCCTCCCGTGTCCGGCTCCGGCAGCAGCACCCGCTCGCCGGCGCGGAGTCCCTTGACGACCTCGACGTCCTTGTTGTTCGCGAGACCGAGCCTGACGTGCCGCTCGACGGTCTCCTCCTCTCCCACCAGCACGCTGACGACGGGCCGGCCCTCGTCGTCGCGGGCGACCGCGTCGAGCGGGATGCGGACGACGTTGCGCCGCTCGGCGACGACGATGCGGACGCTCACGTTCATCCCCGGCTTCAGCCCGCGGGCGGCGCGCAGGAGGCTGACCCGCACCGGGAAGGTGACCACGCCGCCGGCGTCCGAGCCCGCCAGCGCCGGCGTCAGCACCCGGCCGGAGTAGGAGCGTCCGCCGAGCGCGTCGACGCGCACGACCGCCTCGAGACCGCGCTTGACCTGCGCGGCGTCGAACTCGCTCAGGGACAGGTTGACGGCGAGCCGGTCGAGGTCGAGCACCACGGCGACCGGCGTCAGCCCGTCCACCGGCGCGCCCCGCGCGGCGAGGAGCTCCGTGACGACGCCGGCGACCGGCGCGCGCACGGTCAACAACCCTGCGGCGACGCGGGCGCTCTCGAGCCTCGCGCGAGCCGCCTCGACCTTCAGCCGCGCGAGCGCGATCTCGCCCGGCGACGCCGGGCCGCCCCGCGCCCGCAGCACCGCCAGCTCCGCCTCCGCGCGCCGCACCTCCAGGCGGGCCGCGACGACGTCGGCGTGGAGCGGCGGCGCGAGAAGCTGCGCGAGGCGCGCCCGCGCCGCGGCGACAGCCTGCTGCGCCGCCGCGCGCGCCGCCGGCCCGGGCCCCGCCTCCAGCCTGCGCAGCTCGGCGCGGGCGCGTTCGAGCTCGAGGCGGGCCGCCTCGACGTCGGCGGCGTTGGCGGGGTGCGCGAGCTGCTCGAGCCGGAGCTGCGCCGCCTCGATCGCCGCCCGGGCCGCGTCGAGCTGGATGGGCAGCGACGCGGGGCCCGGACGCAGCAGCACGGCGAGATCGGCGAGCGCCGAGTCGAGCGAGGACTGGGCATCGCGGATCGCCTCTTGGTCGCCCGAGCGCATCACGGTGGCGAGGTACTGGCGCGCCTCGGCCACCGACTTCTGCGCCGCCACGAGCGACTCCGGCGAGGGCGACAGCGAGGGCCGCTCCAGGGCGGCGAGCTCGGCCTCCGCCCGCTTCACGTCCGCGGTCGCGGCGGCCACGTCCGCCAGGCTCGGCGGCGCGAGCAGCTTCTCCAGGCGCTTCTCGGCGACCGCGACGCCCTGCCTGGCGACCCGGATCGTGTCGAGCCGCTCGGCAGGCGTGCCGCCTCGCAGGACGGACAGGTCGGCGATCGCGCGCTCGAGCTCGGCCCGCGCCGTCTGGACGTCCGCCCGGCGCGGCGGGCCGAGCAGCCTCGCGAGGCGCGCCTTCGCGACCGCGACCGCGAGACGCCCCGCAGCGAGCTCCTGCGGGGTCGCGGGGACGCCGCGCAGCGGGTCGCTCGTCCGCTTCTGCTGCAGCTCCAGGAGCGCCGCCGCGACGTCGGTCTCGGCCAGCCTCACGGCGGCAGCCGCGGCGCCCCCGTCGTCGAGCAGCGCAAGCGGCTGGCCGGCACGTACGTGCTGGCCCTGCTGCACGAAGAACTCGACCAGGCGCCCGCTCGCACGCGGGAAGACGCCTCCCAGCACAGCGGCCGAGGCGGCGGCCTGCCCCGCGGAGCCCGGAGCCGCGCCGGCCGAGCCCGCGACCGGCAGCTGGGCGGCCGCACTCTCGGGGACGATTCGTCCGACGCCGCCCACGGAGACGACGAGGCTCCCCCTCACGGCTGTCGCGAACGACGTGGAGACGGTCGCTGCCGCGTCTCCCTGCAGCTGCCACGCGGTCAGGCCGGCGGCGGCGGCCAGCGCCGCGACGAGCGCCACGAGCCCGCGGCGGCTCGGGCGGCCGAGCAGTCGACGAAGCGATCCCATCCCACGTCCTCCTCTCCCCGATCTTCGCCGCGATCTTCCACGGTCGAGATGAAAGGGGGATGAAAACGCCCCGCCTCCGAGAAGGGTTGCAAATCATCGAGCGACGGAAAGAGCACACCGACGAAATACTCTGCTTTTTCTGACCACCCGTTTGCTGTACCACACTCGTTGTATGCAAGGTAGTACAAACGGAATACTTTGCATTCAGCCCCTTGAACCGCACAACTTCATGTGGTACTCATCGGACACCCTCGGCGGATTCCACACTGCATTTACCGAGGGAAGGGCAGGGGGACAAAATTGGGGAAGAATCGCGCGTGGAGCACCCGGCGGTGACGGGATTCGCTGCGCCGATCTCGAACGCGGCGATGGCGACGCCCGTATCCGAGGCCGAGCGTGCACCCGCCGGCGGCCCGCCGGCGCTCGTCCGTCTGTGTCCCGCCCTCGGAGGCAATCCGGTACTGCGGACGGAGGCACAGCATGCTGCGCTGGATCGTTGACTCGAGCCTGAAGTTCCGGCTCTTGGTCGTAGCGGCCGGAGTGGCCGCGCTCGTCGTCGGCGCCACCCAGGTGTGGCGGGCCCCGGTCGAGGTGCTGCCGGACTTCACGCCGACCACCGTCGAGGTGCAAACGGAGGCTCTCGGCCTGTCCGCGGCCGAGGTCGAGCAGCTGATCACCGTTCCCATCGAGCAGGACCTCCTGAACGGAATCGCGTTCCTCGAGGACATCCGTTCGGAGTCCGTGCCGGGTCTGTCCCGGATCCTGATGGTGTTCGAGCCCGGAACCGACGTCTTCAAGGCGCGACAGGTGGTCGCCGAGCGGCTGACGCAGGCCCACGCATTGCCTCAGGTTTCGAAGCCACCGCGGATGCTGCAGCCGCTGTCGTCGACGGACCGGGTGCTGCTCGTCGGGATGTCCTCGAAGACCGTCTCTCCGCTCGAGATGGGAGTGCTCGCCCGCTGGACGATCGCGCCACGGCTCGTGGGCGTGCCCGGCGTCGCCAACGTGGCCGTCTGGGGTCAGCGCGACAGGGAGCTCCAGGTGCAGGTGGATCCCGAGCGCTTGCGCCGCGCCGGCGTCCGGCTGGACCAGGTGGTCGAGACGAGCGCGAACGCGCTCTGGGTGTCGCCCCTGACGTTCGTCGAAGCGTCCACGCCCGGCACGGGCGGTTTCATCGACACCCCCAACCAGCGGCTCGGGATCCAGCACGAGTCGCCGATCAGCACGGCGGCCGACCTCGCGCAGGTGAGGCTGGAGGGCACGAACGGGCGGAAGCTCGTGCTCGCCGACGTGGCCAACGTCGTCGAGGGCCACCAGCCGTTGATCGGAGACGCCGGGCTCAAGGGGGCCCCGGCGCTCCTGCTCGTGATCCAGCGATTCCCCGGGACGAACCTGCTGGAGGTGACCCGGGGCGTCGAGCACGCCGTGCGGGAGATGCAGCCCGGGCTGGCCGGCATCGAGTTCGACACGAACGTGTACCGGCCCGCGTCGTACGTCGAGCGCTCGATCGACAACCTGAGGCTCGTTCTCCTGATCGGGCTCGGCCTGCTCGCGCTCGCCTTCGCCGCCTTCTTCTTCCGCTGGCGCGCGGCCCTGGTGGCGATCGTCGTGGTGCCGCTGTCCCTCGTTGCAGCCGTGCTCGTGCTGTCGGCATTCGGATCGACGGTGAACGCGATCGTCGTCGCAGGGCTCGCGGCAGCGGCCGCGCTCGTGATCGACGACGCGGTGGCGACCGTCGCGAACGTGACCCGTCGCCTGGAGGAGGACGGCGATGAGGCCGCGCACTCGACCGTGAGGCGGACGCTGGAGGCCTCGCTCGAGGTGCGCCGGCCGCTGCTCTACGCAACGCTGGTGGCCGCCCTCGCGACCGTTCCGCTGTTCTTCCTCGAGCAGCTGCCGGGCGCGTTCTTCCCCGACCTGGCGGCGGCGTACCTGGTCGCCCTGCTCGCCTCGATGCTGGTCGCGCTGACGGTGACACCGGCTCTCTGCGCCCTCCTCCTCTCCAGCGGACGGCTCGACGGCGACCGCTCGCCGCTGGCCGGGTGGCTGCACCGGCGCTACGAGGCCGGACTGGCCCGGGTCGTCCATCGTCCCCGCCTCGCCTACCTCGCGCTCGGCGCGCTCCTCGTCGTCGCCGCGGTGTCGGCGCCATTCCTCGGGCAGTCCCTGCTGCCGGCCTTCAAGGAGGACAGCCTGCTGATCCGCTGGAACGGGCCTCCCGGGACGTCGCTGTCGGAGATGAACCGGGTCACGGCCTTGGCGAGCCGCGAGCTGCGGGGGATCCCCGGGGTCGTCGACGTCGGCACGCACGTGGGGCGAGCGGTGACCGGAGACCAGGTGGTCGGCGTCAACTCGAGCGAGGTCTGGGTCACGCTCGACCCCGCGGCCGACCACGACGCAACCATGGCCTCGGTGCGGCGGGTCGTGGCGGCGTACCCGGGCTTGTCGCGAGACGTCGAGACGTACTCCGGCGAGCGCGTGCAGGAGACGCTGACCGGCGCGAACGAGGACGTCGTGGTGCGGGTCTACGGCGAGGACCTCGCCACGCTGAGCAGACAGGCCGCGAAGGTGCGCCAGGCGGTGGCGTCCGTCGACGGGATCAGGAATGCCCACGTGCTCCTGCCCGCGGAGGAGCCGACGGTCCAGGTGCGCGTCGATCTGGCCAAGGCGGAGAGGGTCGGCATCAAGCCGGGGGACGTTCGCCGGGCGGCGACGACGCTGCTCTCCGGGCTCGTCGTCGGAAGCCTGTTCGAGCAGCAGAAGGTGTTCGACGTCGTCGTCTGGGGCACGCCGAGCACGCGGGCGAGCCTCACCAGCGTGCGCCGACTCCTGATCGACACGCCCTCGGGCGGCCACGTCCGCCTGGGCGACGTCGCGGACGTGCGCGTCGCCCCCAGCCCCGGGGTGATCAAGCGCCAGTCCGTCTCTCGTTACGTCGACGTCGGAGCGAGCGTGGGCGGCCGCGACCGGGACGCCGTCGTGAGCGAGATCGAGCGCCGCCTGCAGAGCCTCGCCTTCCCGATCGAGTACCACGCGCAGGTCCTCGCCGCGGCAACCCAGCCGACCGGGCTCCTCGTGGCGATCGCCGTCGCCGCGGCAATCGGGATGTTCCTGCTGCTCCAGGCGCTCTTCGAGAGCTGGCGGCTCGCGGCGCTGTGCTTCCTGACCGTGCCGTTCGGCGTCACGGGCGGCGTCGTCGCGGCCCTGGCCGCCGGCGGCACGCTGACCTTCGGCTCCTACGCCGGCCTGCTGGCCGTGTTCGCGCTCGCCGTGCGCGGCGCGGTGCTCCTCTTCGACCGATTCCGGGCCCTCCAGGCCGACGAGCGGATGCCGTTCGACGCGGACCTGATCGTGCGCGGCGCGCGCGACCGCCTCGTCCCGGTGCTGACGACGGCGCTCGCGCTCGTCGCCATCTGCCTTCCGGTGCTGGCGCTGGGGACTCGACCCGGGCTCGAGCTCGTGCAGCCCGTCGCTGTCGTCATCGTCGGCGGCCTCGCCACCTCGGCCTTCGTCACGACCCTCGTGCTTCCGGTCGTCTACTTCCGCTTCGGCTTCAGTCGCGCAGCGGAGCCGGAGGCGCCGCTCGAGGCGGAGCCGCTCACGGCCGCGCTCGACGAGCGGGCGCGAGGCCACGTGGCAGGAGTGCCCGGCAGCGTCGCCGCTGGGCTCTCCGTGACCGAGGCACGGGCGATGCCCGAGCGGCCTGGTGATTGAGATGACGTTCCGTCGAATGCTGGGAGGAACCGCGATGCGGGGGCGCAGGAGTGGATGGATGGTCGTGGCACTGCTCGTCGTGCCGCTGGCGCTGGCTGCCTGCGGAGGCACGGAGGCCGAGGAAGCCGCGCAGGAGCCCGCAGTGACCGAGCAGGTCCAGGGAACGGACACCGTTCGAGTCACGCTGACCGCCGAGGCGGCGAGGCGGCTCGGCATCCAGACCGCGCCCGCTCGCCGCGATGCGAGCGGGGCGGCGCGAACCGTCATCCCGTACGCCGCCGTGCTCTACGACCCGAGCGGTCAGACGTGGACGTACACCAGCCCGAAGCCGTTCGTGTTCGAGCGACAGGACATCGTCGTCGAGCGAGTCGTCGGCGACGCGGCGGTGCTGAGCAAGGGGCCGCCGCCCGGAACGGCGGTCGTCACCGTCGGCGCGACGGAGATCTGGGGCGTCGAGTACGGCGGCATCGAAGAGGACTGAGCGCGCTGTCCGCAACGACGAAAGGGCGTCGCCGGAAATGATGCGTTGGATCGTCGGCTCGAGCCTGAAGTTCCGCTACATCGTGATCGCGCTCGGCGTCGCCATGATGGCGTTCGGCGCGCAGCAGCTGCGGAGCATGCCGGTGGATGCGTTCCCGGAGTTCGCCCCGCCGCGCGTCGAGGTACAAACGATCTGCCTCGGCTTGACCGCAGGCGAGGTGGAGGAGCTCGTCAGCACCCCTCTGGAGCAATCGCTCACGGGCGTACCCGGGCTGGACGTCATTCGCTCGAAGTCGGTGCCCCAGCTCTCGTCCATCGAGCTCCTGTTCAAGCCGGGAACCGACCTGCTCGAGGTGCGGCAGCTGGTCCAGGAGCGGGTGGAGGCGATCACGCCCTCCCTGCCGACCTGGGCGGCGCCACCGTGGATCATGCCCGCGACGTCCACGACGTCGCGGGTGATCAAGATCGGGATGTCGTCGAGGACGCTCTCCATCCTCAACCTGTCCACGATCGCCTACTGGAAGGTCCGAGCCCGGCTGCTGCGCGTGCCGGGCGTCGCGAACGTCGCCCTCTGGGGCGAGCACCTGGAGCAGTACCACGTGCAGGTCGACCCGCGGCGCATGCGTCAGCTCGGCGTCACGCTCGAGCAGACGATGGAGTCCACGTCCAACGCCCTCGACGCCGGCCTGCTGCGCTTCGCCGACGGGAACCGGATCGGCACGGGGGGCTTCGTCGACACACCCAACCAGCGGCTCATGGTCCAGCACGTGCTACCGATCGTCCAGCCCAGCGACCTCGCCGAGGTGGCGATCGCGAAGCGGAACAGCCGAACGGTGAGGCTGGCGGACGTGGCCAGGGTGGTGAAGGCGACCCAGCCGCTCGCCGGCGACGCCGTCGTCAACGGCGGCCCCGGGCTCCTGCTGATCGTCGAGAAGTACCCCTGGGGCAACACGCTCGACGTGACGCGCGGCGTCGAGGCCGCGATCAGGGAGATGCAGCCGGGCCTGCCGGGCATCCAGTTCGACACGCACATCTTCCGCGCCGCCAACTTCATCGACACGTCGATCCACAACCTGACGATCTCACTCCTGATCGGCGCGCTGCTCGTCGTTCTCGTGCTGGGGTCGTTCCTGTTCGAGTGGCGGACGGCGCTGATCAGCGTCGTCTCGATCCCCTTGTCCCTCGTCGCCGCGGGGCTCGTGCTGGACGCGCGCGGCGAGACCGTCAACGTGATGGTGCTCGCCGGGTTCGTGATCGCGCTCGGGGTCGTCGTCGACGACGCGATCATCGACATCGAGAACATCTGGCGGCGGCTCCGGCAGCATCGCGCCGAGGACAGCAAGAGGTCGAAGGCGAGGATCGTGCTGGACGCCTCGCTCGAGGTCCGCGGTCCGATCGTGTACGCGACCTTGATCATCGTCGCGGCACTGCTGCCCGTCTACCTGCTCCACAGCCTCACCGGGACGTTCTTCCGGCCACTCGTGCTCTCGTACGGGCTCGCGGTGCTGGCGTCGCTCGCCGTCGCGCTGACGATCACCCCGGCGCTCAGCCTCATCCTCCTGTCGCGCGCGCCGCTGGAGCGCCGCGACGCGCCGCTCGTGCGGTCGCTCAAGCGCGGCTACCTGAGCGTGCTGTCGGTGGTCGTGCACCGCCCGCGGCGCGCGTACGCGATCGTGGCCCTGACCGTGGTCGCCGGCGCCGCGGTCGTCCCGTTCCTGGGGGAATCGCTGATCCCGGAGTTCAAGGAACGAGATTTCCTCGGCCACTGGATCACCAAGCCGGGCACCTCGCTGCCGGAAGAGCGGCGGATCGCCGCCAGAGCGCAGAGGGAGCTCGCATCGATCCCCGGCGTCGAGCACGTGGGCACGCACATCGGCCAGGCATTCCTCGCCGACGAGGTCGCCGGCGTGAACTTCGGCGAGAACTGGATCGCGATCGCGCCGTCCGCCGACTACGAGAAGACGCGAGCCGCGATCGAGGAGACCGTCGCCGGCTACCCCGGCATGTTCCACGACGTGCAGACGTACCTGAACGAGCGGATCGACGAGGTGCTCGCGGGCACCAGCGAGCCGATCGTCGTGCGCATCTTCGGCTCGGACCTCGACCTCATCCACCGCAAGGCTGACGAGGTGCGCGACGCGATCGCGAGGATCGACGGCATCAGCGACGCCTACGTCGAGTTCCAGGAAGGCGTGCCGCAGATGGAGGTGAAGGTGAACCTCGCCGCCGCGCAGCGCTACGGCGTGAAGCCCGGCGACGTGCGCCGTGCCGCCTCGACGCTGGTCGAGAGCGAAGAGGTCGGGGACATCTTCCGCGGCGGCCGGGCCTACGACGTGCACGTCTGGAGCACGCCGGAGACGCGCGGCAGCGTGGATGCCGTGCGGAACCTCCCGATCGACACGCCGGAAGGCGGGCGCGTGCTGCTCGGCCGTGTTGCCGACGTGACCATCAAGCCGCTGCCGAACGTGATCCACCACGAGGGGACCTCCCGCAGCATCGACGTCCTCGCGAGCGTCGACGGCCGCGACCTCGGGTCGGTCGCGGGCGACGTGCAGGAGCGGCTCGAGAACGTCGGCTTCCCGCTCGGCTACCACGCCGAGCTGCTCGGCGAGTTCAAGGAGCGACAGACGGCGCAGGAGCGGTTGCTGCTCTACGGCATCGGCGCGGCCGTCGCGATCTTCCTGCTGCTGCAGGCGTCGTTCCGGAGCTTCCGCCTCGCCACCCTGTCGTTCCTCACGCTGCCGATGGCGCTCGTAGGGGGAGTGCTGGCGGCCTGGATCGCGGGTGGGGTTCTCTCGCTCGGCTCGCTCGTCGGCTTCTACACCGTGTTCGGCATCGCCGCCCGCAACGGCATCTTGATGATCAACCACTTCCAGCACCTGGAGCGGCACGAGGGCGAGGCCTTCGGGCCGGGGCTCGTCCTTCGCGGCGCGCAGGAGCGGCTCTCCCCCATCCTGATGACGACGCTGGCAACCGCGCTGGCGCTCGTGCCGCTCGTCGTGGCAGGCGACGTCCCTGGCCACGAGATCGAGCATCCGCTGGCAGTCGTGGTCGTCGGCGGTCTCGTCACGTCGACGCTGCTGAACCTGTTCGTCGTGCCCTCGCTGTACCTCCGCTTCGGCCGCAGCCCGAGGACGGCGGAGGTCCCGGCGGCGGCGGCGATGGCGCCGACGGCGACCGCGTAGGGGGTCGAGATGGAACTGATGACGAGGAGCGACGAACTCAGCAGGGACGTCTACGCGAAGACGTCCCCCGCGACCCGTCTCCCGGTGGGCTAGCCGGAAGCGCTAGCGGGACCACTCGAGGAGGTGGGACGACGACACCCCGGCGATCGCCGGGGTGTCGTCGTCCAGGTCGCCGGCAGGTCAGTGGCAGCTCCCCGAGCCGGCGTCGGTGAACGTCTTGCCGGCCTCGGGCACGAACTTCCAGTCGTAGCCGTTCGGGTGCAGCGTCAGCTGGAGCACGCCGTAGGTGTCCGAGTTGCGCGCCTCGCTGTTCGGCTGCACGGAGACGAACCCGTAGTGGTTCTTGCCGCCGGTGCCGACGACGAACTCGCGGATGCCGCGCGCCGCGTCGAGCGCGCCCGCCGGGGACTGCGGCGCGAAGCGCTCGTAGTCGTGGTCGTGCCCGTTCAGCACGAGCTCGGCTCCGGCGTTGTAGAGGTCCTGCCAGAAGGCGCCGTAGGACGAGTTGTTCCCGTGCTGGCCGGACGACCAGCGCGGGTGGTGCCAGTACGCGAGCACGCAGGCGTTGGGATGGGCCGCGAGGTCGGTCTTCAGCCACTGCTCCTGCGGCGACCCCGCGCCGCAGCCGCCCACCTGCGAGCAGTTCGAGTTGAGCGCGATCAGGTGCCACGTTCCGACGTCGTAGCTGTAGTAGCCCTTCGCCGGGTCGCCCGCCGCAGCGCCGAAGTACTGGAAGTACCCTGCCGCCCCCGCGGTGAGGTACTCGTGGTTGCCGATGCCGGGCCGGATGAGGCCCTTGACCCGGCCCCACGACGGGTCGAACGACTGCAGGTACTTCGCGTAGGCGTTGTCCTCGTACTGGTTGTCGCCGAGGGTGAGCACGGCGGCCAGGTTGGCGTCGAGGAGCAGGTCGGAGACGGCCTTCTGGCGGCAGGAGCCGGACGTGCCGAGCCCGCCGTTGAAGTTGCCGTCCGCCGGGTCGCAGGCGATGTCCCCCGCGGCGGCGACGACCGGATCCGACCCGCCCGTCGGCGAGCACGCGCTCGTCGAGCCGGCCTTGGTGGCCGCCGTCGAGAGGTTGCCGGCGGCGTCGTACGCCCTGACGGAGAACGTGTAGCCGGTGCCGCAGGTCAGCCCCGTCACCGTGTAGCTCGTCGAGGCCGTCGAGCCGGACTTGGCGCCGTCGACGTAGACGTTGTAGCCGGTCACCGCGACGTCGTCGGTCGACGCGCCCCAGCCGAGCGACACGCCCGTCTGGGTGCTCGACGCGACCGTGAGCGTGCCCGGCTGGGTCGGTGGCGTGGTGTCGCCGCCACCGCCGCTCGCCTGGCCGTTGTCGTGCAGGACGTCGAGGTACGTGCCGTAGCCCGAGCTCGAGCTCCAGTCCTGCGCGGCCTCGACCGCGGTTCCCTCGCCCCACTCGTTGAACGTCGTCACGAGCTGCCAGGGCGCGTTCGACGCGACCATGTCGCGGACGTCCTGCGCCCAGCGCGAGGGGTCGCGCGCGAGCCGCGGCGTCGTCTCGTTCGCCTTCCAGAACCCCGGGCTGACCGAGAACGAGTAGCCGGACTGGGCGTCGCGCGCCACGGCTGGCGCGTACTGGTGCCACGAGTCGGGCTGGCTCGCGCACGTCCGGTAGCCGGAGAAGACCTTCAGCACCACGTACCACTGCCCGGCCGCCGCCTGCTTCCAGCGGTCGGCCACCTCGCACGTGGAGTCGTTCGCGTTCCAGACGAAGATGACCGGCTTCCCCTGCACGTACGCCCATGTCGACGTGCCGGCGTAGTTCGCCTTCAGGTAGGCGAGGTCGGACTGGATCTCCGTCACCGTCGGGTTCCCGCTCCCCTCCTTCTCGTAGTAGACGGACCACCTGAGCGGCGAGCCGAGCGCCGCCGTGCGGTCGAGGAGGAGCGGGATCCGCGTCGACTCGCTGTGCGACCCCGCGCCCCACCAGGAGGCGATGGCGACGTTCACGCGCGCGTAGTCGAGCGCGCGCACGTGCTGGTCGACGACGCTGCCGGCCGAGGAGTCGTAGTAGCCGAGAGCCGGCGTGAAGTGCGGATAGGCGCCGCCCACGGTCCACGTCTCCGGATACCAGGGGTAGTAGAACGCCCCGCGGAGCGGCGGCGTCAGCGACGTCGGCGAGGTCGTCGACGGCGGGGTGGTGGTCGTCGTCGGCGGGGTGGTGGTGGTCGTGCCGCCCGTCGTCGTGCCGCCCGTCGTGCCGCCCGTCGTCGTGCCGCCCGTCGTGCCGCCCGTCGTCGTGCCGGCCGAGCCAGGGACCTCGAGCACGAGCTGCGGCGCGAAGGCGGAGCCGTACTCCTTGGTCGCGAGCTGGAACGAGTGCTTGGCCGCGGTCGTCAGCGCGAAGCTGTAGATGCCGTTCCCGGAGACAGCCTGGGTCACGTCGAGCGCGATCCAGGCTCCGGCGGACACGGACGGCGCGGACGCGAGCGTCGCCGCCGCGAACGGCGGCGCGTTCCGACCGGTGAGGGTCTCCTCGCTCCAGGACGTGTCCGTCACGGCATGCACGTCCGGCCCCGGTGCCCCGTCCGTGGTCGCGTAGAAGCGAAGGGTGACCCGGCTCGGCGTCCCCGAGATGCCTGTGACCGTGAACTTCACGTAGCCGACGCGATCAGGCGAGCCGTCGACCCTCATCGTGCTGAGCCACCCCTCGATCGTGTCCGGGTGGGCCGAGCTCGCGTACGTGTCGTCGCTCGGGGTGACCGTCACCGTGACGGTCCCGGCCGCGGTCAGCGCGAGCGCGGCCTGCAGGCCGGCGAAGGCAAGAGCGCTGAGGCCCAGCGCCGTCGCGGCGAGGGACCGGCGCGAGCGCGCATGGAGGGCGTCGTCGAGCTGCTCGCGCAGCATGCTGGCGAGGCGCGCGAGCCGTTCACGCGCGCTGCGGCGGCTTGGCTTGGGAGGCATTGGCGGCTCCTATCGGCGTCGGATGCCCACGCTCGCTGTCTGACATCGCGAATTCGCCGCCGGCCGCCATCCCCCGATCGGGGTCAACCGCCCCGAGACCCCCCGAACGGGGGCACCCCACGCCGGCTGCTCGGCGTGTCGCTCGATCGAGGGATTCCACCGCCACCTGCGCCGGGAACGAGGAAGAACGGCGGGGGAACGCCTACACTCCGAGCATGGGGGGCAGGGGAGTGCGGCACGCCGCGGCTTTCGCCGTGTCGGTCGCGCTGCTCGCGGCCGGGAGCGGACCGGCGCCGGCGGGCCGCAGCGACGAGAGCCGCGCCGTGCAGCAGCGGGCGCTCGGGACGGCCGTCCGGAAGCCGCGCGTCCGCTACGTGCTCGCGGTTCCCGACGCGACCGCGACGACGGTCGTGCTCGGTGCCGCCATCGACACGGGTGGCGCGCCGACGACGTACGTCGTCGAGTACGGGTCGAGCGGCTCGTACGGCGCCCGCACGCCGCCCGCCACGCTGACGGCGGTGCCGCAACCGGGCGCGGCGGTGCCGACGACCCAGGAGGTCCGGGTCACGGTCGGCGACCTGCAGCCGGCGACGCTGTACCACTTCCGGTTCGTCGCCGACAACGGCGCCGGCAGCGACGCGTCCGAGGACAAGACGTTCGCGAGCGGCGGCGACGGGCCGAGCGTGTCGTCCGTGGTAATGCGTGCGTCGGCGGCGGCGTCGGCGGCGGTGGTGGCGGCGACGATCGACACGGGCGGGCTGCCCACCAGCTACCGGCTCGTCTACGGGCCGCGCTACGCCAGCAGCACCCCCACCGTCACGCTGCCGG
>Ga0070741_10014161_pt1 | contig 13866 bp, 22 predicted proteins | sample Coa_R1_4_FD_66440 | JGI IMG/M metagenome (GOLD analysis project Ga0070741, IMG submission 66440) | Surface soil microbial communities from Centralia Pennsylvania, which are recovering from an underground coalmine fire - Coalmine... | ecosystem: Environmental > Terrestrial > Soil > Unclassified ... | reverse complement strand
GTTCTCGCTGCTCCAGATGCGAGCGGAGACGCTGGCGCGGATCGACGAAGCGCTGCGCCGTCTCGACGCGGGCAATTACGGAGCCTGTCGGGAATGCGAAGGTGAGATTGCCGAACGGCGCCTTCGCGCGTTGCCGTTCGCTGTCCGGTGCCAGGCCTGCGAGCAGCGTCGCGAAGAGGCGCAGGCCGCCAAGCGACTCGCCGGGCAGCGCGATGCAGGTCCCCTCTTCATGCCGGTGTCGGCGACGGCATTCCCGTAAAAACTGCCCCAGTGCGTCGTGGGGTCAGCGTGCCAATACAACAGCAGCCACGAGACGAGAACGAGTCCAATGGCAATGCTGAGGCCGTGCTCGCGCCAGCGGATCCGGAACATGTAAGCAATGTACGGCGCAGAGCGTGTGCAATAGCGAACACGCGGACGGTTCAGCAGTCGATTACTGTGACGTCATGATGAAGTTCCGTCAGACGCTCACGATAACGGTGTTCTTCCTGGCCCTCGTCTCAACCGCGCACGCGCAAGTCAATCTCGGCATCCGCATCGGCGAACCGCCGGCGCCGCGCGCGTATCGCGTGCCGGCTCAACCTGGATCCGATTACATCTGGATCGAGGGTTACCAGTATCCGCAAGGCTCACACTACCGGTGGCACGACGGCTACTGGACGCGTCCGCCGTACGAGGGCGCGTATTGGGTGGCGCCGTATCACATCAACGGACAGTATTTCGCCGGCCGTTGGGAAGGCGCTCGCGGGAATATGGCTCACGACCATCGGTGGGACCGCTCGAAACAGCGCGACGAACGGCGCGACCGCGGCCGCAACGACTGACGTCACGAGTGGTCGGCCGAATCTCTGAGGATCAGCGCCGGCACGGCCAGGGCCGCTGCAACGAGCAACAGCAGCGCAACCCGGCCGACCCCGGCGAACGTGGCCACGCCGACCAGGCCGAACATGACCAGCCAGGCGATCGCGACAGACCAGCGCGTGAAAGACATAGAAACGCTCCACCGCCACACTAGCGACAGCCGCGCGTTGACGATGTTCGATTTTGAACGGCACAAAACCGATCGCGCCCTCATACTGGCACCGTGTTCACGGCCTTCCTTTGTCTATTCGCCGCGACGGTCCAGGTGTCGCCTCCCACCGAGACGACCCTCGCCGATGCGCAGCGTCTCTTCTACAACGCACACTACGAGGCGGCCGCTGCGCTGACGCTCGCGCGGCGCAAGCCGGACATCCCCGATCTGCCGAACGACGAGCTGCGCGCCTCCGCGCTACTCTTTCAGCTCCGCGCGCTGCTCGAGGATCACAGCGACAAGAGCGAAGCGCTGAAGAACTGCGCGACGTGTCCGGACTTGATCAAAGAATTCCTCGCCGAATTCCATCGCGGCCAGGATCTCGCGCACGCCGCCCTCCGCACCAATGCCGACGACGATGACGCGCTGTTCTTTCTCGGCAAGATGGATTTGAACTACGTGTGGCTGCAGCTCGGCCTCCTCGGAAAGAAGACCGGTTGGGACGAGTACTGGGAGGCCCGGCGATCGCTCGACGCCGTGCTCAAGCACGACCCACGACACACACGCGCCCGTGTTGCTCGCGCGTGGATCGATTACATCGTCGACACCAAGATGCCGTGGGGCACGCGGTGGCTGCTGGGCGGCGGCAATCGGAAGCAGGCGCTCGTCGACGTGCGGGAGGCGGCGGCAATGGACGTCGATTTCTTCACGCACGCCGAGGCGGAGTTCGCGTTGTGGGACATGCACGTCCGCGAACGCGACCTGGTGGAGGCTACTGTCGTCGCGCGGCGGCTGGCACACGACTTTCCGGACAACCGAGAGGTCGCGGCCTTCCTGGAGACGCACGCGACGAACGCGAGGCGTCGCACTCGATAATCTCGATCGAGGACACGATGCGCTGGAACGTCGGCGCGTAGCTCGGTGCGGTGTCGCGCGGAGCCGTCGCGACCACGTAGAACAGCGTGTCGTCGTCGAGCAGCGTGGTGAAGATCTCAATCTGCTCGGGCAGCCCTGTCGCTTCAGACACGCTCGCGAGCACCGTGTGCAGCCCCGGCCGATTCCCCATCCTGACGTTGTCGTACAGGAACGCCGCCGGCATCGCCGGCTTCGCAAGCACGTACGACTCGATGAAGTCGTCCGTCGTCACGAGCACGTTGCGTTTGTCATTGCGCTCGAGGCTCATCGCCAGGCCGTGCGTGAACACGCTCTTGACGCCGACGTTGCCGTAGGCGCCGTCGGGCGCAAACGTGACCGCGTTGGTGCCGGGCAGTTCGCGCCAGTTCGACGGAATGCTGATTCGCACGCGTTCCCCTTCGACGTACGTGATGAACTCGGACGATGGGGGCTGGACGTCGAACCGAATCCGCTGGTCCGCGAGGCGTTGCAGCGTCACCAGTTGGTGCAGGCTGCTCGAGCCCGGCGACTCGCGGTCGATCCAGGCCGAACACGCAAATTCCGGTGCGCAGACGATCAGCATCCGCGGGGCGACCGTGAAGACACCGACGAACCTCACGGTGCCTGACGCCGGCGTGATGACGCGTCGAGGCGCCGGCTCGGCCTGCAGAATGACTTCGGCCCCCTCGATCGGCTCACCGAGCGAATCGATGACCGAGACGTCGAGTTCCATCACCAACGGGACTCCGAAGAGCGGCGTGCCCGGCTCGTGTGGCGCCAATACAGGCGCGGGGTTTCCACTGCATCCCGACGCGAGCGCTGCGAGCATGACGACTACGATGGCTCTCATCGCGACACCTCGGTTTCGCGGGCGCGCACGATGAACCGCTCGGGCGCCGCGCCCACGTAAGAGAACGGAAAACAGGTGATCAACGTCAGCGTGTGGCGCGCCGTGGGCTGGATCACGTCGATGTCGGTCGGCTGCACGACCGCAGTCGATTCGACGACGTATTCGAAATCGCCGACGCGAGTCTTGACGGTAATCGCGTCGCCGACGCGGACCTTCCTCAACGGCCTGAAGAATGTGTCGCGATGGCCGGCGAGGACGACGTTCCCGGGTTCCCCTGGCAAGGCGGTGTCGGCGAGGTGTCCAACGGCACGTCGAAGCACGGCCGCAGAATCGCCTTGCGCCACGATCGCCGCCACGCCCAGCCGCGGAATCTCGATCTCGCCAATCGATCCGCCGTCGGTCAACGCAGGCGCGCGCGTCACTGTGCGCGCGGCGTCTGCGATTCGCCGCCGTTCGGCGGCTTGATACGTCTTCGCGTCGATGACAACCACGGCGGCGTATCCCAGCGCGAGCAGACCGATGACGAAGAGGCCGCGCGCGAGGAGGCGAGCGACACGACGCGTCGCGCTCATGGCGTTTTGTCTCCGGCGACGTACCCGGCGCGCGTCCGGACGTGCAGCCGCCCGCGATCGGTCGCCGAGACGGTGACGTCGATTTTTCGAAACGTCCGGCCGTCAGTGCGCGCGTCTGGCGTGAAGCCGAGTGTGTACTGCTCCCGGAGGTCCTGCGCGATCTCGCTCGCCATCGCGGCGATCTCGTCCGGCGTCCGCGGAAAATACGCCAGGCCGCCGGTGTCCTTGCACAATCGCTTCAGTAGTCCTGCGTCTTCGTCTTCTTCGACCGGCGACGTGCCGAGCAGGCCGATCGCATAGATGACGGCGTCGGATCGTCGCGCGAGCGCGAGGACATCGGCATACGTTCGTCGGCTGGCGTTGTCGCCGCCGTCGCTGACGACGATCAGCGCGTGTCGCGCCGCACGTCCCAATTGCAGATGTTCCAGACCGTCGGCGACGCCGTCGTAGAGCGCGGTGCGCCCTTCCGCAGGGACGGCGGTCAACGCGATCGCGAGTTCCTTCCCATCCGTCGTAAACGGGCGGTCGCCGCGGAGCGCGAACGACACGCGGTCGTTGACATCCACGGCGAATAGTTCGTCGTCGGGCCGGCTCGACTGCAGCAGCGCCGAGACCGCGACGACGAGCGCCGGCGTTTTCGCCCGCATGCTCTGGCTGCGATCGACGATCAATCCAAGCGTGATCGGCGCATCGCCGTAATGGAAGACGGCGATGGCCTGCGGCCGTCCCTCGTCGAACACGCGAAAGTTCTCCTGCCGCAGACCGCTGACGTGATGACCGCGAGCGTCGGTCACGATGACGGGAACCGCCACCAGCTCAGTTCGAACGCTGATGACGGCCTGCAGGAGCAGGAAAACGGCGGGTAATAACGCGATCACGGATCGTTACACCTTGGCGGTGGCGGCAGTCGTGCGTCGGCTGAAGAGCATCAATCCAAACGCCGCGACGAGCGACCCGAGGCCGACGAATACAATCAGCGGCAAGGTGCTCGCGGTCGACGGTAGATGCCTGGCCTGTCGGGGGCCGGTCATGTCGTTGCGGGCGCGGGTCGTGCCCACGGTCGAGGACGCGCTGTTCGCGACTGGCGTCGTCTGGATTGCGGCAGTGACCGCGGTTTCTTGGGCTTCAGGCGTCACGGCGATGATCGGCGCGGTCTTCAGTTCGTCAGCGCTGGCCACGTCCACGGCGATCGCCGGCACGACGGCCTTCGAGGCCCTCGCGAGCTGCATCGCACGCGACTTCGGATACACGAACTCCTGGCCCAGCGTGTTGCCGGGATAGAACCACGCGCGGATCGCCTCTGGCGAACCAGCGGGAACTTCGGCGAACCGGATGACCGTCTCGTCGGTCGACTTCAGCCGGTAATCGGGAATCGTCATGATGGTCGCGATGATCTGCGACCCGTCGGCGTTGAAGATCTGCACGATGTGGCGATCGCTCATCGAGTCGGCCAGTTTGAACATGTAGGTGCCCGCGGGCAGCACGCGTCCCGGGATCTCCACCGGCTGACTGAACGTCAGCACCGTCTTCTTATCCCACTCGTCGGCGCGCGCGCTCGAGACCGCCACGAAACCAATCAGCGACACCATCAACCCAAGCCACACGAATTTCTGTTTCATCATTCCAACCGTCTCTCTCTGAATGCGTTTATCGTTCCGCCTGAAGCATGACCGGCTTGTCGAGCCGGAAGCTGAGAATCGTTTACGCCATCGCCGCGGCGAGGACCAGTCGTTGCATCGGTGACTTCTCTCTCGAACGACGGACCGTGACGCCGATCACAGGATTTGCGAGCGTCTCGACATCCGTCTCGAGATGTCGCCGCTGCAGCCACGCCATGAGGATGCCCGGCAGACGTGTCGTGCGGCGATTGGGATCGCCTTCGCAGCAGGCGATATGTGCGCGGCGCGGCAGATCGGACGGATCCGGTCGCGCCATCATGCGCGCAAACGCGTTGAAGGTCGTCGGATCGAATGTCTGCATCATGTGTCGTTGCCTCGAAAGACACGCTAGCAGGTCGCTGAGATTCGACGTGTCCTCAATGGAACAGACCGCCGCCACAGGCGGTCGTAGAGTGGCCTCATGCCTACACAGATCGGCGCGAACCGGCTCGAGCTCTTCACCGTTCCGGCGGCGCTCATTGGGGTCATGTTCGTCGTGATGTGGATTGAGGCTCCGGGGCCGAACTGCGTGATCTCCACCGAAGCGTCGCGCGTGCTCGTGCTGAGCCGTGCGGAAGATCGGGAACATCTCACCGCCGATCTGGCGTCAGCGGATCGCGCCGCTCGACGGTACATGCTGGCGACCGACAACCGGGATCAACAGCAGATGCGGTTCGTCGAATGCGAGGCGACGCTCGTCGCCGACATCGCGACACGTCATCGCCTGTCGACGGATCAGGTGCGCGCGAGCTGGATCGGCGCCTCGTCGTTGCGCCAGCCCGCCCAGTGGCGGTAACCCACCGTCGCGATTGCGATGGCCGGCACGGCGAGGAACATTCCGGCGACGCCGTCCAGTTCCGCGCCGACGAGGACTGACAGAATCACCGCCAGCGGATGGAGGTGGATACCGCGGCGAATGAGACGCGGATAAATTACGTAGTCTTCGACCAGCCGGAGAATCCCCAGAAAGCCAATCGTCCACACAACCAGGATTGGCGCGTGCAGCGCGCCGACCACCGACGCGACCGTCGCCACGAGCAGCGGGCCGACGAGCGGGATGAATTCCAGCACGCCCGCCAGCACGCCGAGCAGCACCGGGTACGGCGTACCCAGCACCGCAAACCCGATCCCGCTCAACGTCCCGACCAACAGACACGCCAACAACTGCGCACGAACGAACGCCGCCAGCGTCGTATTCAGCTCCTCGAACAAGCGGTGCGCGCGCAGTCGGACCTCGTGCGGCAGCGATGCGAGCGCCGCGCGCCGAAGGTGCGCGGCATCCTTCAGGAAGAAGAACGCGAAGATCGGAATCAGGATCAACCAGGGCACGTCCGCTATTGCGCCAACCAGATCCATCGCCGCGGCTCGCCCGGACTCGACGGCGGCGGTGCCAGCCTCGATCACCGACGCATCGATGTTGCGCCGGACGGCGGGCGGCAGCCGCAGGCGATCGTAGTATCGCGACCAGCCGCGTTCCCACGTGACGATCGATCGGGTGTAGGCGGGGGCGAGCGCGACCATCTCGCCCACCTGCTCGGTCGCGCTCGGCAAGATCGCCATCGCACCGCCCGTCATCGCGCCGGCCAACAGCACGTAGACGAGGGCGATGGCGGGGCCGCGCGACAGCCGCCGCCGCGCGCCCAGACCGAGCGGATGCTCGGCCATGTGCACGAGCGGCGCGATCACGTACGCGAACAGCGCCGCCAGAATCAGCGCTACGAGGAGCGCACCAATCCGGTGCAGCACCCATAACCCTCCGGCAATCGCGCCGACCACGAGCACGACCTGCAGCACGACGAACACCTGCTGATGTCTGTCGCGCCGCTGGGTTGGATCTCTAGCGAGCATTCGCCGTCTTGGCCGCGGTCGCAAACCGCTCGACCTCGTGCGCGCTGCGCGCCACGACGTCGGCCACATCATCACGCACCGCTTGCCCCTTGCGCGTGAGATTGCCGACCGTCTCGAGCGCCCGCGGCGCCAGCCACAGCATCAGCCCCGCACCGACGACCGCGCCGGTCAGCAGTCCGATCGCAAAGCCGCAATCTCGACGTTCCTGTGCTTGCGCAATCATGTCTTCTTCTCCTTGACCCATCAGCGGACTGTGGGAATCAACGTGACCGGGAGGTTCAGATCGGAATCGACGATCGTGATGTTCGCCTCCCAGATGTCGTAGCCGTCTTTCGACACTTCGATCAGGTGGCGACCGGTCGTGAGCGCCGCAACACGGAAGGCGCCGCTCGCATTCGTCGACGTCGTATCACCACTGTTTTCGAAATCCAGAATGCGCACTTGCGCGCCGGCAATCGGGCCGCCGGCAGGCGCCTGACCTCTGACGATACCGGTCAGCGCGTAGGTCTTTGGCTGGCTGACGGTGAAATGCGACGCACCGGTGACGCCCTGATACACCGCGTGGACGTCGACCTCGCCGTCGCCGCGAACGGTGACAACGCCGCTCGATGACACCGTCGCTCGGGTGATGTCGGAAGAGTCCCAGGCGGCGGTCCTCGTCACGTCCAACGTGCTGCCGTCGGATAGCCGCGCCATCGCGCCTAACTGAAAGGTCAGGCCGGTCGTACCGGTATTCGTCACGGTGACCGTCGTCACGGTCGGCGCCACCACCGGTGGTGTCACGGTCACGGGCGGCGTCGGCGAAGTGGGTGCTGTCGGACTGCCGCCACAGGCCGCGACGGCGGCGCTGAGGGTTGCGCAGACGATCCACACCGCGTATTTGCGTTTCATGCGTGCAGGATGTCACGCGGTGGGGCGGGAGGCATGTGCACAAGAGCACAGCGATATTGCGGACGCTCCTCTACGATGGCGATCGATCGAAGGAGATCATCATGCTTTCAACCATCGTCGTCGTCCTCGTGCTCTTGTGGCTGCTCGGCATCACCACCTCCTACACGCTCGGAGGTTTGATTCACATCCTGCTGGTCGTCGCCATCATCGTCGTGCTGCTACGTGTCATCCAGGGCCGCAATCCCCTCCGCGGCTGATCAGCGATCGGATCGCGCCGGGTCGTGCAACACCACGCTCAGCAGCGCGTTGTGGACCTTCAGGCCGCCGGCGTTGTACTCGATGAACCCGAGCTTGCGGAATTTGTTCATGAAGAAGTTGACCCGCGAGCGCGTCGTTCCCACCATTTCCGCCAGGACCTCTTGCGAGATCCTCGGCAACACGCGCAATGGGCCGTTCGGTTTGCCGTACCGCGCGAGCAGGAGGAGCGTGCGCGCCAGCCGCTTCTCGCTGGCGTTGAAGAGTTGATCGACGAGATCGGCTTCGAGGCGATTGTTCCGGGCGAGCATGTGCGAGATGAAACGATCCGACAGCTCGTGCTGCTTGTGCAGCAGGCGAATCATCTGCCCTTTGGGAATGACTCGGATCGTGCTCGGCGTCATCGACTTGGCGGTAACGAGGCGGACGGGTTGGCCGGCGAGCGCCCCCTCGCCGAAGAAGTCGCCCTGAGTCAGCACACCGACAACGGCTTCTCGACCCGCCGGCGACAACACCGAGAGCTTCACGCTTCCGCGCTGGATGTAGAAAATCGTGTCGGACGCGTCACCCTGAGAAAAGATCGTGTCCGATGATTGATACTCCACGACCTTCGCTTTGAGGCCCGATGCGTCGAGGAACGCTTGTGCGTCGAACGATCGTTTTTTCGGTCGCCCCATGCTCCGGTAGTATCCCACGGTCGCCGCGCCGCGTCGCTCAGGGACTAGTCGTGTAAGACGACGCTGAGCAGGGAGCTGTTGACTTTGAGCGGCAGTTCGCCGTCGTACTCGATAAATCCGAGTTTCTTGAATTTGTTCAGAAAGAAGTTCACCCGGGAGCGGGTGGTGCCGATCATCTCGGCGAGGGTCTCCTGCGACACCTTCGGCACGACGCGGACCGGCTTGTCCTGTTTTCCGTAGCGCGCGAGCAGCAGCAGCGCGCGCGCCAGCCGCTTCTCGCTCGAGTTGAACAGTTGATCGATCAAGTCTTCTTCGATGCGGATGTTGCGCGCGAGCATGTGCGCGATGAAGCGGTCGGACATCGTGTGCTGCCGGTGCAGCAGCCCCACCATCTTCTGTTTCGCGACCCGCAGGATGGCGCTCGGCGTGATCGCCGTCGCACTGCCCATGCGGTACGGCTGGCCGGCGAGGCAACCCTCGCCGAAGAAGTCGCCCGGACCGAGCATCGCCACGACGGCTTCTCTGCCAGTCTTGGATAGGACCGACAGCTTCACGCCGCCGGCTTGGATGTACATCACGTGATCGCAGGCATCGCCCTGCGTGAAGATGGTCTCGCCTCGTCCGTATTTCACGATGGTCCTCGCAACCCCGGCTGAATCGAGAAAAGCCTGGACATCGAACACCGGCTTCAATTGTCCAAGCGAATCAGCCTTTCGAATTCTGATCGTCATTTCTTGTCGCGTGTCACGAGGTCATAAATCAACCCGCCGACACCGCCCGCCGTGGCGCCCACCGCTGCGCCTTTCTTGCCGCCTGTCACCGCACCGATCGCGGTCCCCGCGCCGGCGCTTCCACCGATGATCAAGGCTTCCTGTTCCCACGACCGTTTGTTCGGGTGCTGAGGCTCAGCGCGCGTCTCGACGACCGCCGGTCCACGGACCACCTCGTCACGAGTCGCATTCTGTTTAATCGCGACCGGATGCAGCCCTTTGTCATCGCGCAGGTAGACCGCGTGCGGATCGTTGTTCCTCTTCGCTGGAATGAACAGATGCCCCTGGCGGCCGTCCGCGAGCGTGATCGGCACGAGCGTACCGGTGACGGGCCCGGCGGGCGTGGTGATCGTTTCGGGGTAGGCGCCAGCGACGCCGTACTGCTTCTCCAGTTGCTGCGCGTCCATCGCTTCAACGTCCCGTGTGCAGCCGGCGAGGACCGTCGCGCCCAGCACGGCCAACGCCGTCGCTGTGATCATTCTCATATGTGTGCCTCAATCGTTTCGTCAGAACTTACATGGGCGCCGCGAAGACCATCTCTCGAATGTGGCGGATCACCTGGCGTGACGGCATCTCGTGAAACGTCCTGTTGTGGACGAACCCGGCCGGCATGTCCGCGGGGCCGGTCCATCCGGGAACGTTTTCTGTCTGGTACTTGTGCGTGACGTTGACGTGAAGGGCTGGGTCGTCTGGCAGCTCGAAGAATGCGACTCGACACTCGTTTCTGGACGCGCGCGCTGTCACGAAATGCCGGACCGCAGTGTCCAAGTCCTTGACGTCGTCGACCCAGGCATCGGTCAGCAGATTCTGCGAGGTCATGATGCTCATGCGTGTAATCCTTCGGTGTCCGGCATCTCCGAGATGACCGCTTCGGTCGTCAGCAGCAGCGACGCGATCGACGCCGCGTGCTGCAGCGCAGACCGCACCACCTTGACGGGATCGATCACACCGGCGTCGACGAGATTTTCGTACTGGTCGGTTTGCGCGTTGAAGCCGTCGTCGCCCTTCAACGCTCTGACGCGCTGCACGACGATCGCGCCTTCGTGCCCGGCGTTGGTCGCAATCCAGCGCGTCGGCTCCTCAATCGCCCGGCGGATGATCGCGACGCCGATCTGCTCGTCGCCCTCCAGATGCAGGCCATCGAGCGCCGTCGAGGCTCGCAACAGCGCGACGCCGCCGCCCGCCACGATGCCTTCGTCGACGGCGGCTTTCGTGGCATGCATCGCATCTTCGACGCGCGCCTTCTTTTCCTTCATCTCGGTTTCGGTCGCCGCACCGACCTTGATGATCGCGACGCCGCCCACCAGCTTCGCGAGCCGTTCCTGCAGCTTCTCGCGGTCGTAGTCGGACGTCGTGTTCTCGATTTGCGCCCGAAGCTGCGTCACGCGTCCGCTGATCGCCGCCGAGGCGCCTGCACCTTCGATGATCGTCGTGTTGTCTTTGTCGATCGTGACCTTCTTCGCCTGGCCGAAATCATCGAGCGTGATGTTCTCGAGCCGCAGCCCGAGGTCTTCGGTGATCGCTTTGCCGTTCGTCAGGACGGCGAGATCCTCGAGCATCGCCTTTCGGCGGTCCCCGTAGCCTGGCGCCTTCACGGCGGCGGCATGAATCGTTCCGCGCAGCTTGTTGACGACCAGTGTCGCCAGCGCCTCGGTCTCCAGGTCCTCCGCCACGATCAAGAGCGGCCGGCCGGCTTTCGCGACAAGTTCCAGGACGGGCAGCAGCTCCTTGACCGAGCTGATCTTCTTTTCGTGGATCAAAATCAGCGGGTTCTCGAGGACGACGTCCATGCGCTCGGGATCGGTGACGAAGTACGGCGACAGATAGCCACGGTCGAACTGCATCCCTTCGACGATGTCGAGGGAAGTGTCGATGCCGTTGGCTTCTTCGACGGTGATGACGCCGTCCTTGCCGACCTTGTCCATCGCTTCGGCGATGATGCGCCCGATGGCCTCGTCGTGGTTCGCCGAGATGGTGCCCACCTGCGCGATCATCGGACCGCTGACCGGTTTGGCCATCTGCTCGAGCGCGGCCGTCATCGCGGTGACCGCTGCGTCGATACCACGTCTGATTGCCATCGGGTTCGCGCCGGCCGTCACGTTCTTCGCGCCTTCGCGATAGATGGCCTGCGCGAGCACCGTCGCCGTCGTCGTGCCGTCACCCGCCACGTCCGAGGTCTTGCTCGCCACTTCCTTCACCATCTGGGCGCCCATGTTTTCGAGCGCGTTTTTCAACGCGATCTCCTTCGCGACGGTGACGCCATCCTTGGTGATCGTGGGCGATCCGTATGAAGTGCCGATGATGACGTTGCGGCCTTTGGGACCGAGGGTCACCTTGACTGCGTTAGCGAGGCTGTTGATCCCTCGCAGAAGCCCGGCGCGTGACGAATCGCCGTATGTGATCCGCTTAGACATGGAGCAACTGTGTCGTATCGGCCTCGATCCGCGATGTGCCCGATTGAACAGCGCGATGCTTCGATCGCGGCCATACTTTCGATCACTATGTCCAAACTCAACGGCGACAAGGCTCGATTCGAGATCAACCGCAAGCGCAAGATGCTCCACCGGCAGCGAATCAAGGCGCTGACGCTCGGACTGAAGACGCGGCGCGCTGAGACGCCGTCATCCGCGTCCGTCCGCATGTCGGACGAGGGCGCCCCGCTGCGAAGCGGTGACTGACGCCTACCCTTTGCCGGCCGCCGCCGCGCCGAGTTTGCCGAGACCGCCGAGCAGATCGAGCGGCAACGGAAACACGATCGTCGTGTTCTTCTCGGTACCAATCTCAATCAGCGTCTGCAAATAACGCAGCGTGATCGCCACCGGCTCGCGGTTCAGGACGGCGGCCGCCTCCGCCAGTTTCGCGGACGCCTGGAACTCGCCTTCGGCGGAAATGATCTTCGCTCGCCGCTCGCGCTCGGCTTCGGCCTGCGCCGCGATCGCGCGCTGCATTTCCTGCGGCAGATCGACCTGCTTGACCTGCACCTGGGTGACTTTGACGCCCCACGCCTCCGTATGCTCGTCGAGGATCGTCTGGAGCCGCGCGTTCAGCTTCTCCCGTTGCGCCAGCAAATCGTCCAACTCCACTTCCCCGAGCACCGAACGCAGGCCGGTCTGCGCCGCCTGCTCCACCGCATACCGGAAATTCTCGACTTCGATGATCGCCTTCGTTGCGTTCGTCACGCGAAAATAGACGACGGCATTCACCTTCAGGGACACGTTGTCGCGCGTGATGATGTCCTGCGGCGGGACGTCCCACGTCACGACGCGCAACGACACTTTCACGATCTTGTCGATCGGCCACAAGATGAGGACGAGGCCCGGGCCTTTCTCGTGCTTGAGGACGCGGCCGAGACGAAACACGACGGCGCGTTCGAATTCCTGCATGACGTTCAGGCAGTTGAACAGCCAGACCAGGAACACGACGGCGACGAAGCCAAACGGCAGCGCCAAAGTTGGATCCATGCACGCACCGTAGCGTGCACCTCGTCAGGTGTCTGTTCCCAATTGCACACGCCGACGGTCACCCCGAGATCAAACTGCCGCGGTATCCTAGGGCGATGCCAGTCGCCCCACGGCCACGCCAGCGAGCCAAGCTCAAGGCACGGGCGCATGCGCTCGAGCCGATCGTCCAACTCGGTCACGCGGGCGCGACCGAAAAGGTCATTGCCGAAGTCGATCGATCGCTGACCGCGCATGGCCTCATCAAAGTCAGACTGCCCGGCGATCGCGACGAACGTGACGCGCTCGCCGTCGCCCTCTCACAGAAAACCGACGCCTCCATCGTCCAGCAGGTCGGACGCATCGTCGTCCTCTGGCGGCCGCGGCCGGACGACGAGCCGCTCGAGGACTAGCGATGAAGAACGATTGGCGTCACGAGACGTTGGCACGGCTGCGCGCGCTGATCTTCGAAGCGGACCCGAAGATGACCGAGGAGCAGAAGTGGAAGAAGCCGACGAACCCTGCAGGCGTGCCGCTGTGGTCGCACGACGGGATGGTCTGCACCGGTGAGATCTACAAGAACTACGTCAAGATCACCTTCGCGTACGGCGCCCACCTGCCGGATCCGTCACATCTGTTCAATGCAAGCCTGGAAGGCGCCACTCGACGGGCGATCGACATTCATGAGGGGGACACCGTCGACGAGAAGGCGTTCAAGGCACTTGTCAAAGCGGCCGTACGGTTAAATGCGCGTAATGCGGATTGAGGATTGAGGATTGCGGATTAATCGTCGATTAATCGCAAATCAATCCGCAATCCTCAATCCTCACTCCGCAATGACAGTGTCATTCCGACCGAAGCGCGATGACCGGATCGATCCTCGTGGCGCGCCGTGCCGGGAACCAGGACGCGAACTCCGTAACGAGCAGCAGGACGACCGACACCGCGATGTAGATCCGCGGATCGGCCGCGTTCACTTCGAACAGCGCCTGCTGCATCAGC
>Ga0070741_10014159_pt1 | contig 13867 bp, 11 predicted proteins | sample Coa_R1_4_FD_66440 | JGI IMG/M metagenome (GOLD analysis project Ga0070741, IMG submission 66440) | Surface soil microbial communities from Centralia Pennsylvania, which are recovering from an underground coalmine fire - Coalmine... | ecosystem: Environmental > Terrestrial > Soil > Unclassified ... | reverse complement strand
ACACCGTCATCTACGAGACGCACGTCAAGGGCTTCACGATGCTCCATCCCGAAGTGCGCGAGGACCTGCGTGGCACCTATGCCGGCCTGGCCTCGGAGCCCGCCATCGCCTATCTTCAGGAACTCAGGGTGACCGCCGTCGAGCTGCTGCCCGTGCACCACATCTCCGACGAGTCGTTCCTGGCGGAGAGGGGCCTGCGCAACTATTGGGGCTACAGCACGATCGGCTACCTCGCGCCACATTGCGAATACGCGGCCACCGGCTGCCGCGGCGAGCAGGTGCGCGAGTTCAAGGGAATGGTCAAGGCGCTTCACCGCGCCGGCATCGAGGTGATCCTCGACGTCGTGTACAACCACACCGCGGAGGGCAACCACCTCGGGCCGGTGCTCTGCTTCAAGGGCCTCGACAACGCGGCCTACTACCGCCTCTCGCCCGACGACCGGCGGTTCTACGTCGACTACACCGGGACCGGGAACAGCCTCAACATGCGCCATCCGAACGTGCTCCAGCTGATCATGGATTCGCTGCGGTACTGGGTCACCGAGATGCACGTGGACGGCTTCCGGTTCGACCTGGCGGCGACGCTCGCCCGGGAGCTGCACGACGTCGACCGGCTGTCCGCGTTCTTCGACCTGATTCAGCAGGACCCCGTCGTCCGGCAGGTGAAGCTCATCGCCGAGCCGTGGGACGTGGGCGAGGGCGGGTACCAGGTGGGGAACTTCCCACCCCTCTGGTCGGAGTGGAACGGCAAGTACCGCGACTGCGTGCGTGACTACTGGCGGAGCGTCGACCAGACGCTCGGGGAGTTCGCCTCCCGCATCACCGGCAGCTCCGATCTCTACGCGTCGACGGGGCGGCGCCCGTACGCCAGCATCAACTTCGTCTCCGCCCACGACGGGCTCACCCTTCGCGACCTCGTCTCCTACAACGAGAAGCACAACGAGGCCAACGGGGAGGACAACCGCGACGGGGAGAGTCACAACCGGTCGTGGAACTGCGGGGTGGAGGGCCCGACCGACGACCCGGAGATCCGGGAGACCCGGGACCGCCAGGTCCGCAACTTCCTCGCCACGCTGCTCCTCTCCCAGGGAGTGCCGATGATCCTGGCCGGCGACGAGCTCGGCCGGACCCAGGGCGGCAACAACAACGCGTACTGCCAGGACAACGCCATCTCGTGGCTGGACTGGGCGTCCGTCGACGAGAAGCTCCTCGCGTTCGCCCGCCGCCTGATCGCGCTGCGCCGGAAGCACCCGGCGCTCTGCCGGCGCCGCTGGTTCCAGGGACAGTCGCTGAGCGGCGGCGTGGACATCGGCTGGTTCACGCCCGACGGGACCGAGATGGCCGAGGAGGACTGGGCGCAGGCGTTCGCGAAGTCGCTGGGGGTCTACCTGAACGGGGAGGCGATCCCCAACCGCTCCGCGCACGGCGAGCGGATCGTCGACGACAGCTTCTACCTCCTGTTCAACGCCCACTGGGAGCCGCTGCCCTTCGTGATCCCCGACTCCCTCGCCGGGGGCGAGTGGCTGCTCGAGCTCGACACGGCGGCGCCCGAGACCGACCCCGGCACGGAGAAGTACCTCAGCGGCGACACCGTCCTGGTGGCCGGGCGCGCGCTGCGGGTGCTGCGCCGTCCACGGGCCCCGTCGTGAGCCGCGGCGCCGCCCGGCGGGCGCGTCAGCGCGCTCGCCGCCGGCGCCGTGTCTGATCCCGGGGGCCTCGACGGCCCGCGCCGCGGCGGGCGGTGGCGGCCCGGCCGCGCCGGCCCGGCGACCCGCCGCGGGGGGTGGAGCGCCTCGCGCGCGGGGTCCGGCGCCGTCGCCCGCTCGGCCGCTCCGTCGGCGCGGTTCCCTCGGGCGGGGGAACCGGCACGCCCTCCCGGCGCGCCTTGTCGAGCCCGATCGCGATCGCCTGGCGCGCCGAGCGCGCGCCGTGACGGCCGATCCGGACGTGGTGGATCTCCTCCCGGACGTACTCGCCGGCCCGGGTGGTCGGTGCCTTGCCCGTGCGTCGATCCGCGCGGGCGCGCTCGCGCGCGCTGCGACTCGGCATTGCCGGTCCTCCTCTCAGGACGGAGGGCGATAGACCTCGTGCTTGTCGGTGGGCGCGTGGCCCGAGAACCCGCCCAGCAGGTGGACGATGTCGCCGGCCGTGACCGCCGCCATCTCCCGGCGCGGGGCCGGCAGGGTGCCCAGCGCGACCCAGCGGTCCGCCCGGGGATCGTAGGCCTCGACCGTCACCACGGGGCCGTCCGGCGCCTGGCCCCCGAAGACGTAGAGCCGGCCCCGCACCACGGCGGCGGCGAGATCGCTCCGGGGGCTGGTCAGCGGCGCCCGCTCGAGCCACAGGTTCCGCTGCGGATCGTAGACCTCGTGGGCGGCGACGAAGCGCGGCGGGGTCCCCTCGACACGCCCGCCGAGCACGTGCAGCTCGCCCCCGAGCGCCGCCGCGGCGAGGTGACCGCGCGCCGTCGGCAGCGACGCCCGCGGCTCCCATCGGTTGAGCAGGACGTCGTAGACCTCGAGCGCCGCGCTCGGGCGGCCGTGGCTCTCGATCCCGCCGACGGCGTAGATCCGCCCGTCGATGTGGACGCTCGCCAGCGCGCCGCGGGGCGTCGGCAGCGCGGCGCGCGGACGCCACCGGTCGGTGGACGGCCGGTACTCCGACACGGCGTCGATCGGCGTCCCTGCCGGCGAGAAGCCGCCCAGCGCGTAGAGGGCGCCTCCCGCCGAGACGGCCGCGACGGCCCGGGCGGGCGCCGGCAGCGGCGCCCGCGTCTCCCAGCTGCCGGCGTTCGGGTCGTACGACAGCACCCGTTCCGGCCCGGGCACGCCGCCGGTCAGGTAGATGTGCCCCCCGAGCTCGGCTCCGCCCATGCCGGCCCGCGGGCCGGGCAGCGCGGGCGCGTCGGACCAGACGCCCCAGTCTCCGGCCACGGCCGGCGCCGTCGCGACGAGGAGCGCCGCGACGGCGCTGCGCCACCGCGACCGCGGGACGAGGCGCGCCGGCGCGCGATTCACGCCCCGCGTCACCGAAGAGGTCTCCCGCGGGCTCCGCGCCCCCGAGCGGCCTCGACCGGACGCGGCCTGCCGACGGACGAGGCGGCGGTGCGGCGATTCCTCGAGGGGCAGCGCGCGCCGGTCACGCGCGCCGCCCTCCCGAGGTGATTCAGATCTCCTCGCCGGCCGCGCGCTCCTCTTCCGTCGTCCGGCCGGGGGCGCCCACCGGCGGTTTCCGCTGGGCGCCGCCCCCGGCCCCGCGCGACGGCCCGCCCCCGCCGTTCTCACCGCGGGCGCCGCCGCCCCGGCGGCTCGTGCCGGTCCGGCCGCGCGAGCTGCCCCGGCCCGGGGCAGCCTCGCCCTCGCCTCGCCGGCTCCGCCGGCGCGTGGTCGCGCGCGCGGCCCGGCGACCGCCGGCGCGGCTCGCGGTCCGGCTGCTGCTCCGCGTGCGACGGCTGGCTCCGCTCGACTTCCGTCCTCCGCTGCGACGGGTCGCGCTGCGGCGATTGCCGGTGCTCCGGCGGCTGCTGCGTCGCCTCGCCATGCTCACACCTCCAGCTCGATGCATTCGGACGTCCGCTCGGCTCGAGCGAAACGCTCACGAGTGCCGAGCAAGAGGCATGCCGCAGCGTCGTGGGATCGGGTCTTACGACGGATCCGCGGGGACGCGCGAGCCGTCGATCCACGCGGGCTGGCGCGCGCTCGACCGGCCGCGGTACTCAACGCCGGCGCGCGGGAGCGCGACGCGGGCCCGGCGCTCCTTGCGCGGGTTCACCTGGATGCCCGCGAGCCGGACGCCGTGCGCGGTCAGGTGCACCAGCACGGCCTCGGGCGAGAGCACGCCGAGCCGGAGCGGTCCCGTGTGCTGCTGGAGGTGGGCGCGCTCGACGGCGAGCGCGTGCTGGATCTGCGAGATCTCGGCGAGCCGTCGCTCGATCGCCGAAAGCAGCTGCTGGGCGGTGACCGAGATGGGCATGGACGCGCCTCCCCGGGGGCGTGGACGTGGATGGGACGGGAAACGAGGACGGTGCGATCGGGTACCGATGGCGAGCCCCCTCTGCCGAGCAACCCCGGTGCCACGGCCAGCGTCGCGCGTAACCACGCGCCGCTGCATCACAAGGCCGTCGTTCGCACGACACGGTGTCGTGCTCACGACACCGTGACATCGGCCCACGAGACCGCGCATCCGGACCGGGCGCGAGGGCGGGCCGCCGTGCTCTCGACGGGCGAGCGTCGTCACCCGACGGCGGGAAACGACCGTGGAACCGCGCGCGCCGCGCCCGACGTGCGCCCGGGACACGCCACGACGCCGACCGCGGCCGGCGTGCGCGCGGGGTGGTGGTACATAGGTTGCTTTTCTGGTGCGCGGCACCTCGAAGGATCGAGCTGGATGAACAGGCACATCCTCATCACCGGCGGCGCGGGATTCATCGGCTCGCATCTGGCTGACACGCTGCTCGAGCGTGGGGATCGCGTGCGCGTGCTGGACAGCCTCGCCCCGCAGGTCCATGGCGCCGGCAGCCGCCGCCCCGACTATCTCCACCGCGACGTGGAGCTCGTCCGCGGCGACATCCGCGACGCGGCGGCGCTCCAGCGCGCGCTCCGGGGGGTCGACGCGGTGTTCCACCTCGCGGCCGCGGTCGGCGTCGGCCAGAGCATGTACCGGCTCGTCCACTACACGGAAGTCAACACGCTCGGCACCGCCGCGCTCCTGGAAGCCCTGGTCGAGCGCCCGGTGGGGCGCCTCGTCGTGGCGTCCAGCATGAGCGTGTACGGCGAGGGGCTCTACCGCACGGTGGACGGGGTGCGATGCGGGGGGACCGAGCGGCCGCTGGCACAGCTGCAGGCCCACGACTGGGAGCTGCGCGATGCCCGCGGCGAGCCGCTCACGCCGGTCCCGACCCCGGAAACGAAATCTCCGAGCCTCGCCTCCGTGTACGCGGTCTCGAAGCACGACCAGGAGCGCCTCTGTCTGATGGTCGGGCAGGCGTACGGCATCCCGACCGTGGCGCTCCGGTTCTTCAACGTGTTCGGGCCACGCCAGGCGCTGTCGAACCCGTACACCGGCGTCCTGGCGATCTTCGCGGCCCGCCTCCTCAACGGGCGCGCGCCGATCCTGTTCGAGGACGGCCGGCAGCGGCGCGACTTCGTGAGCGTCCGCGACGTGTGCCAGACCTGCCTGCTGAGCCTGGATCGGCCGGAGGCGGTGGGCCGCGTCATCAACGTGGGGAGCGGATCGCCGCGCACGGTGCTGGAGGTCGCCCAGCGCCTGGGCCGGATGCTCGGCCGGACCCACATCGAGCCGGAGATCACCGAGCGCTACCGCGTCGGCGACATCCGCCACTGCTTCGCCGACATCTCCGTCGCGCGCAACCTGCTCGGCTACCGGCCGCAGGTCAGCTTCGACGACGGCGTCGCGGAGCTGGCCGCGTGGCTCGAGGGCCAGGCCGCGCTCGACCAGGTGGGTCGGGCCGGGCAGGAGCTCGCCGAGCGGGGCCTCACGGTATGAGCCCGGACGGCGCGGTCACCCCCCTCGCCGCCGGGGCGGCCCGGGGCGGGACCGGGCGTCCGTCCCTCCCTCCGCGGCGCACCGTGCTCATCACGGGGGGGGCGGGCTTCATCGGCGCGACCCTCGCCCATCGCCTCCTGTCGGCCGGGACCCTGGTCGGCGTGCTGGACAGCCTCGCCCGGCCCGGGGTCGAGCGGAACCTCCGGTGGCTGCGCGACAACCACGGGGAGCTCCTGCGGGTCACCATCGGCGACGTCCGCGACGCGCTCCTGGTCCGGCGGCTCGTCGCCCGCGCCAGCGCGGTGTTCCACTTCGCCGCCCAGGTCGCGGTCACCACCAGCCTCGCCTCGCCGCGCCCGGACTTCGACGTCAATGCCGGCGGGACGCTGAACCTGCTGGAGGCGGTCCGGGGCCTCGACGACCCGCCGCCCGTCGTGATCACGTCGACCAACAAGGTCTACGGGACCTGTGAGCGGCTCGCGGTCACGGCGAACGGCTCGCGCTACGTCGCGGCGCACGGCAGTCCCGCCACGCGGGGGATCGACGAGAGCTGGCCCGTCGACCCCCGCACGCCCTACGGGTGCTCCAAGGCTGCGGCGGACCAGTACGCGCTCGACTACGCGCGCACCTTCGGGATCCCGACGGTCGTGTTCCGCATGAGCTGCATCTACGGGCCGCGGCAGATCGGGACGGAGGAGCAGGGCTGGGTCGCCCACTTCGTCCGCAGCGCGATCGAGGGGACGCCGGTCACCATCTACGGCGACGGACGGCAGGTCCGCGACCTCCTCCACGTCGACGATCTCGTGGAAGCGCTCCTCCTGGCCCGCGCTCAGGCCCGGGCCCTGGCCGGCCAGCCCTACAACATCGGCGGCGGCCCGGAGCAGGCGGTGAGCCTGCTCGAGCTCCTGGACCTGCTCCAGGAGCTCCACGGCCCGCTGCCGGCCTGCGGCTTCGAGGCGGCGCGCGCGGGCGACCAGCGGTACTACGTCTCGGACACGCGCCGGTTCCAGGCCGCCACCGGATGGCGTCCGCGGATCGGCGTGCGGGAGGGCGTCACCAGCCTCTACCGCTGGCTGTCGGACGCGCGGGCGCGCCCCGCCGTCCCGGCCAGCGCGGGCGTGCAGCGTGGGACCGCCCGCGCTGGCTGACCGCGCCGCCGGCGCGCGCCCGATCGCCCCCCGCAGCCGCTCGGCGATGCGGGCCGCCGTCGTGGTCGGACCCGGGCGGGCGACGGTGACCCGGGCGAGCCTGCCCGAGCCGGGGCCCGGCGAGGTCCGGGTGCGGCTGGAGGGCTGCGGCGTCTGCGCCTCGACCGTGCCGCTCTGGGCCGGACGACCGTGGTTCCGGTACCCGGGGGAGCCGGGCGCCCCCGGGCACGAGGGCTGGGGCGAGGTCGACGCGGTCGGCCCCGCCGTCGACGGGGTGCGGGTCGGGAGCCGCGTGGCGTTCGTGTCGGGCCGGGCCTTCGCCGAGTACGATCTGGCCCCGGCCGCCGGCGTGGTCCCGATCCCCCCCGCCCTCCACGGGACGCCCTTCCCGGGCGAGGCGTTCGGCTGCGCCTTCAACGCGTTCCGGCGGGCGCGCATCCGCGCGGGCCAGACGGTCGCGATCGTCGGCATCGGCTTCCTGGGCGCCGTGCTGACCCGACTCGCCGCCCACGTCGGGGCGCGGGTGATCGCCGTCTCCCGGCGGCCGTTCGCGCGGGAGCTGGCCGCGGGGCTCGGCGCCGCCGAGGTGGTCGCGTTCGACGCCCTGGCCGACGCGGCGGCGCGGATCGCCGCGCTGACCGACGGGACCGGCTGCCAGCGGGTCGTCGAGGCGGTCGGCACCCAGGAGGCGCTCGATCTCGCCACCGCGGCGACCGCCGAGCGGGGGCGCCTGGTGATCGCCGGGTACCACCAGGACGGGCCGCGCCAGGTCGACCTCCAGACCTGGAACTGGCGCGGGCTGGACGTGATCAACGCGCACGAGCGGGCGCCCCGCGCCTACGCGCGCGGGATCCAGGACGCGATGCGGGCGGTGACGCGCGGCATCCTCGAGCCGCGCGCGTTCCTCACCCACCGGTTCTCCCTCGATCGGCTGGGCGACGCGTTCGACCTCGTCGTCGCCCGTCCGCCCGGCTTCCTCAAGGCATGGATCGCCGTTCGGGCCTCCTGACCCGGACCCGGCCCGCCCGGCCGGCCCGCGTGCGGCCGCGCGTCGGGTGCGTGGGCACGGGCTGGATCGGACGGCACCGCCTGGCCGCCCTCGCCGCCTCGCGGCTGGTCGAGGTCGCCGGGATCGCCGAGCCGAGCCTCGACAACGCTCGACAGGCGCGGGCACTCGCCCCGGATGCGACCCTGGTCGCCGGGCTGGACGAGCTCCTCGAGCTCGACGTCGACGGCGTCGTGATCGCCACCCCCAGCGCGCTCCACGCGCCGCAGGCCATCCGCGCGCTCGAGCGCGGCTGCGCGGTGTTCTGCCAGAAGCCGCTCGGGCGGACGGCGCGGGAGACCGGCGCCGTGATCGACGCGGCGCGCGCCGCGGACTGCCTGGTCGCGGTCGATCTCTCGTATCGCCACGTCACCGGCATGCGGCGCATCCGGGACCTGGTCCGCGAGGGCGCGCTGGGGGACGTCTACGCGGTCGACCTCACCTTCCACAACGCCTACGGCCCGGAGAGGAGCTGGTACTACGACGTCCGGCTGTCGGGCGGCGGCTGCCTGATGGACCTGGGCATCCATCTGGTCGATCTCGGGCTCTGGGTCCTCGGGTTCCCGCGGGCCACCGCGGTGAGCGGCCACCTGGTCGCGCGCGACGGCCTGCCGGGCGGCGTCGAGGACTACGCCGCCGCGACGGTCCGGACCGAGGCCGGAACGGTGGTCCGGTTCGCCTGCTCGTGGCGGCTGCCGGTCGGCCGGGACGCCGTCATCGAGGCCGCGGTCTACGGCACGCGGGGCGGGGCCGCGCTGCGGAACATCGACGGCTCGTTCCACGACTTCGTCGCCGAGCGGTTCACCGGGACCGCCCGCCAGCCCCTGGCGGAGCCGCCCGACGCCTGGGGCGAGCGCGCCATCGTGCGGTGGGCGGAGGCGCTCGTCGCCGGCGCGGCGTACGACCCCGAGATCGAGCGGCTGGTGGACGTGGCGGCCATCCTCGACGAGATCTACGCCGGCGCCGGGGTCCTCCGGTGGGACGGCGGTGCGCACCGGGAGGGGGCGGGAGGGTGACGGCGCCGGCCGCGGGGGTCGTGACGGGACGGCCCGCCGGTTCCGGGTCGTCGGCGCCGCGCCCCGAGGCCCCGCGCCGGGTGCTGATGACGGTCGACCCGGTGGGCGGCGTGTTCACGTACGCCGTGGAGCTGGCGCGCGCGCTCGACGGCCACGGGCTGCACGTCGCCATGGCGACGATGGGCGGGCGCCTCCGCCGGGAGCAGCGCCACGCGCTGGCCCGGATGCCGAACGTCTCCGTCCACGAGAGCACGTTCCGGCTGGAGTGGATGGACGACCCCTGGGCCGACGTCGCGCGGGCCGGCGAGTGGCTCCTCGGGCTGGAGGCCCGCGTCGCCCCCGACGTCATGCACCTCAACGGCTACGTGCACGCGGCGCTGCCGTGGCGGGCGCCGGTCGTGGTCGCCGCCCACTCCTGCGTCCTGTCGTGGTGGCGCGCCGTCCGGCACGAGCCGGCGCCGGCGGGGTGGCTCCGGTACCGCGACGCGGTCGCGGCCGGGCTCCGCGAGGCGGCGGTGGTCGTGGCGCCGACCGCGGCGGTGGTGCGGGATCTCGAGCGCCACTACGGCCCCCTGCCCCACGCCCGGGTGGTGCCCAACGGGCGCGACGCGCGCGCGGTGCCGGTCGGCTCGAAGCGTCCGCTCATCCTCTGCGCGGCGCGGCTTTGGGACGAGGCGAAGAACGTGGCCGCCCTCCGGGAGGTCGCCCGCCGCGTCCCGTGGCCGATCTGCGTCGCCGGCCCGGCCGAGGGGCCCGGCGGGGCGCGGGTCTCGCTGGAGGGGCTCTGGGCCCTCGGGACGCTGAGCCCGGCCGCCCTGGCACCCTGGTTCGCCCGGGCGGCCATCTACGCCCTGCCGGTCCGCTACGAGCCGTTCGGGCTCTCCGCGCTCGAGGCGGGGCTGGCGGCGTGCGCGCTGGTCCTCGGCGACCTGCCGAGCCTGCGAGAGGTCTGGGGCGACGCGGCGGTGTTCGTGGATCCCGAGGACCGGGACGCGCTCGCCGGAGCGCTCCGCGACCTCGCGGCGCGTGACCTCCGCCGGCACGCGCTCGGCGCGCGGGCGCGGGCGCGCGCGCTCACGTTCTCACCGCGGCAGATGGCGGACGGCTACCTGGCGGCGTACCTGGCGGCCCGGCGCCCGCGGTCCCCGACCGCCCGGCCGGCCCGGGGAGAGCCCGCATGCGCGTGGTGATCTTCTGCCACTCGCTGCGGTCCGACTGGAACCACGGCAACGCCCACTTCCTCCGCGGCGTCGCGACGGAGCTCCTCGCCCGCGGCCACCAGGTCGCGGTGTACGAGCCGCGCACGGCCTGGAGCGTCCGCAACCTGGTCGCCCGGGAGGGACGGGCCGCCCTGGACGCCTTCGCCGCGGCGTACCCGACCCTCGACCCCTGCCCGTACGACGTGGCGACCCTCGATCTCGACCGGGCCCTCGACGCCGCCGACCTCGTCCTGGTCCACGAGTGGAACTCGCCGGAGCTCGTCAAGCGCATCGGGCAGCACCGCGCCCGGCGCCGCTCCTACCGGCTCCTGTTCCACGACACGCACCACCGGGCGGTGAGCGACCCGTCGGCGATGGCGCGCTTCGACCTCACGCACTACGACGGCGTGCTGGCGTTCGGCCAGGTCCTGTGCGACGTCTACGTCCGCCGGGGGTGGACGCGCCGCGCCTGGACGTGGCACGAGGCGGCGGACACGCGCGTCTTCCGCCCGTGGCCCGCCGACCAGGCGGACGGCGACCTCGTGTGGATCGGGAACTGGGGGGACGAGGAGCGCACCGCCGAGCTCCACAAGTTCCTGCTGCGGCCGGCCCGGGACCTGGGGCTCCGCGCCCGCGCCTACGGCGTCCGGTACCCGCCGGAGGCCCTCCCGCTGCTCCGGCGCGCGGGCGTGGAGTACGGCGGCTGGCTGCCGAACTTCGAGGTGCCGCGGATCTTCGGCCGCTTCCGCGTCACCGTCCACGTGCCCCGGGCGCCCTACGTCCAGGCCCTGCCCGGCATCCCGACGATCCGGCCGTTCGAGGCGCTGGCGTGCGGGATCCCGCTCGTGTCGGCGCCGTGGCGCGACACCGAGGGCCTCTTCCGCGTCGGGACGGATTTCCTCATGGCCCGCACCCCGATCGAGATGACGCGGCACCTCCGCGCCCTGCTCCGGGACCCCGACATGGCGCGCGAGCTGGCGGCGAACGGGCTCCGCACGGTGCTCGCCCGGCACACCTGCGCCCACCGGGTGGACGAGCTCCTCGACATCCACGCCGAGCTCGCCGGCGTTCGGGTGCGGGCGAGCATCGCATGAGCGCCGGGCTCCGCATCGCGTTCTTCGGGTCGAGCCTGGTGTCGGCGTACTGGAACGGCGCGGCGACGTACTACCGGGGGATCGTCCGCGCGCTCCACGCGCGCGGCCACCGGGTGACCTTCTACGAGCCGGACGCCTACGACCGGCAGGCCCACCGCGACATCGCGGATCCGCCGTGGGCGCGGGTGGTGGTCTATCCGGCCCGGACGGCGGACGCGCTCGCCGCGGTCGAGGCCGCGCGGGGCGCCGACCTGCTGGTGAAGGCCAGCGGGGTCGGCGTCCTCGACGCGGAGCTCGAGACCGCGGTCCTGGCCGCCCGCCGGCCCGGCGGCCTGGTCGCGTTCTGGGACGTGGACGCGCCCGCCACCCTCGACCGCGTCAACCGGGACCCGGACGACCCCTTCCGGGCGCTGATCCCGCAATACGACCTGATCCTGACCTACGGCGGCGGGCCGCCCGTCGTGGCGGCGTACCGGGCGCGCGGCGCCCCGGAATGCGTGCCGATCTACAACGCCGTCGACCCCGACCTGCACCACCCGGTGCCGGTCGACCCGCGCTTCGCCGCCGACCTGGCGCTGCTCGCCAACCGGCTGCCCGACCGCGAGAGCCGGATCGCGGAGTTCTTCTTCCGGACGGCGCGGCTCGCCCCGGCACGCCGGCTCCTGCTCGGGGGGAGCGGGTGGGACGCGGCGGCGCTCCCGGCGAACGTCCGGCACGTCGGGCATGTCCGCACCGGCGACCACAACGCGTTCAACGTCAGCGCGCGCGCGGTGCTGAACGTCAACCGGGCCAGCATGGCGCGGTACGGGTTCTCCCCGCCGACCCGGATCTTCGAGGCGGCCGGGGCCGCCGCCTGTCTCGTCAGCGACCGATGGGCGGGACTGGACGAGTTCCTGGAGCCGGACCGCGAGGTGCTGGTCGCCGACGACGGCGCGGCCGTCGCGGCACACCTGGACGGCCTGACCCCGACCCGGGCCCGCCGGGTCGGCGAGGCGGCGCGGCGACGCGTGCTCGGGGCGCACACGTACGCCCACCGCGCCGCGCAGCTCGACGCGGTGCTGGACGGCGCTCGCGCGCGCCGGGCCCTGTCGGGGGCCGCCCGGTGACCGCCGCCCCGGCCGCCGCCGGGGAGCCCCGCCGCCCGCTCCGGATCGTCCTCCTGGGCCTCTCGATCACCTCGTCGTGGGGCAACGGCCACGCCACGACGTTCCGCGGGCTCGTGCGGGAGCTCCACGCCGGCGGGGACGACGTGCTGTTCCTCGAGCGGGACCAGCCGTGGTACGCGGCGAACCGCGACCTCCCCCGGCCGCCCTACGGCCGGGTCGCCCTGTACGGCAGCGTGGTGGAGCTCCGGGAGCGCTTCGGCGAGCCGGTCCGCGAGGCCGACCTCGTGGTGGTGGGCTCCTACGTGCCGGACGGGATCGCGGTGGGCGACTGGGTGCTCCGGACCGCGCAGGGGGTCACGGCGTTCTACGACATCGACACCCCGGTGACGCTCGCCCGGCTCGAGGAGGGCACGCTCGACTACTTGAGCCGGGAGCAGATCTCCCGCTACGACCTCTACCTGTCGTTCACCGGCGGCCCGACGCTGGACCGGCTGGAGGGCCGCTACGGCGCGCGGTGCGCGCGGGCGCTCTACTGCTCGGTCGACCCCGCCCTCCACTTCCCCGAGTCCCGGCCGGCTGCCTGGGACCTCGGCTACCTCGGGACCTACAGCCGGGACCGCCAGCCCAAGCTCGAGCGCCTGCTGATCCGCCCCGCGGCGGCCCGGCGCACGCTCGCGTTCGTCGTGGCCGGGCCGCTGTACCCGCGCGAGATCCGGTGGCCGTCCAACGTCGAGCGCGTGCAGCACGTGGCCCCGAGCCGGCACCGCGCCTTCTACAGCCGCCAGCGCTTCACGCTCAACGTCACGCGGGCCGAGATGGCGCGGGTCGGGTACTCGCCGAGCGTCCGCCTCTTCGAGGCCGCCGCCTGCGGCACGCCGATCATCAGCGACGACTGGGACGGCCTCGACACCCTGTTCGAGCCGGGGCGCGAGATCCTGGTCGCCCGCCGGCCAGCCGACGTGCTCGCGTACCTGCTCGAGATCCCCGAGCCGGAGCGCCAGGCGATCGGCCTCCGCGCCCGCCGCCGCGCGCTCGGGTCGCACACGGCGACCCACCGGGCGGCCCAGGTCCGGACCTACGTGCAGGCGCTGCTGGACGGAGGCACCGTGCCGCCGCCGGTGCTCGACGGGGCCGCCGCGCGCTCCGTCCCGACATGAGGCGCGCCGGCGAGCTGACCCCCCAGCAGATCCGCGACCGGGTCCGTCAGCTCGAGCCGTGGTTCCACAAACCTCGACCTGGACGGCGTCGCGACCGCGCCCGAGCACTTCCTCGGCGACTACCCCGGGCAGAAGTGGCGGCGCTTCGCCCACGCCATCCCCGCCGACCTCCGCGGGCACACGGTGCTGGACATCGGCTGCAACGCCGGCTTCTACGCGATCGAGATGAAGCGGCGCGGGGCCGACCGCGTGGTCGCGATCGACCACGACGAGCACTACCTCCGGCAGGGCCGCTTCGCGGCCGAGGTGATCGGGGTCGACATCGACTTCCGCCGCCTGTCGGTGTACGCGCTCGCCGAGCTCCGCGAGCGGTTCGACCTGGTGCTCTTCCTCGGCGTCCTCTACCACCTCCGGCATCCGCTGCTGGCCCTGGACCTCATCCACGCCCACGTCGCGCGCGACCTGCTGGTCGTGCAGTGCCTCCTCCGGGGCGCGGAGCGGGTGGTCCCGGTCGCGGAGGACTACCCGTTCTGGGAGCGCGGCGCCTTCGAGGAGCCCGGGTTCCCGGCCGCGTACTTCGTCGAGCGCAGCTACGCC
>Ga0070741_10014158_pt1 | contig 13868 bp, 12 predicted proteins | sample Coa_R1_4_FD_66440 | JGI IMG/M metagenome (GOLD analysis project Ga0070741, IMG submission 66440) | Surface soil microbial communities from Centralia Pennsylvania, which are recovering from an underground coalmine fire - Coalmine... | ecosystem: Environmental > Terrestrial > Soil > Unclassified ... | reverse complement strand
CACTCCTAGTTATTGCAAGTATCGCACTCACTAGCAACTTTATGTTTTCAGGAACGGCCCATGCTGATCCCCCGCCCGCGCCCGCCAAACAGAACGCGGCGGCCAACAAAGCCACGGTTGACATTACCATCAACGATGCCGGTGGAATGTCGGTCGGGGGCGTGAATTTACAATCGCTGGGCGTCCTCCCGCTCGATCAACAAGTCGTAACCGCCGCCCGGAACCTCGGTGACGCGCATTTGGTCGTGAATAATGACCAGGTTACGCTGGATACGCAAGGCACCGAAGTCATCAAGATTCTGTGGACACCCACCAGTCGCCAAACCGTCGCGAACTTGGCGACCGCGTATGGTGTGGCGCTCACTCCCGATATGCTCAATCGGATCGAGGGCTGGATTAGCTCTTCGAATATTGATGTGACCGCGCGCTTTGCCAATGAAGCGAGCAAACCCTTGGATCTCGATGTCAGTAAGCTCATCCAAGTTGATATCGGCTCCAATGGACAATTAGCCATTGAATCTGCTCCGCTCGCGGCGGGCATTGATCCAACCGCGCTGCAATTCATCCAACGCGGCGGCAATCAGGCGACCGCCTGCTGGAACAAGGGGACTCTCATCGCCAAAGTGAACGGCGCAGACCTGCCGACCATCACGTTGAATCCCGATGGAGTCAATATGGTCACCAAGGCGTTGAATTTGCCCGTTGACACGGGTGCCGAAGCGGCGGTCCTGAATTCGCGGCTGGGCGTTGATGTGAGCTTGCCGGGCGGCTCACATACCCCAAATGCGACTTGCAGCTAGTCGCAACAGCGACATAACATGGGATTCCGCATTGAAACAAAAACAGCGCCGAATTGCGTTCGGCGCTGTTTTTGTTTCATACGATATTTACTCGGCGGGGGTCGTGCGGCTGGCAGGAGATCCTCGCCTTGAGCCATCGCCGCGCGTGGCTCCCTCTGGTTCCGCGCGGCGCTCGGCTTCGCCACGCCAGTCGCTTAGAAGCTGACCTGCCACCTCGCGCCCGCCCAGACCAAAGGCGAGGGCGACCGCGACCGCGATAGCGCCGAGCAGGAGACCAAAGGCGAGGTTGACAATTTCGGGAGCCAAGCCCATCTGGCGCAATGCCATCGCTCCCGCGAGGACGAGGATGGCTACACGCGCAGCAGGGGCGAGAATGCTTGCCCAGCGTGAGCCGGATTCTTCAATGACCGTCGCGGCCATGTTCGAGAGCCACAAACCGACCGCAAAGATGATCAACCCGACGATGATCTGCCCTAACAACGTCAGAAAACTAAGCACGATGTCGGCGAGGGCAATAAAGCCTAACAAACGCAGGGCTTCTACGGCGGCAAAGAGCATGATCGCCACTGTAACCAAGTAGCCCGCCAGCTCGGAGGGCGTTTTGGTGGTCGCGGCGCGCGTCGCGGTTTCAACACGCGCCGCAGTCCCGGTGGGGGGCACCGGCGGAACCGGTTCCATCGCCGCGCGGTCAACCGCTGCTTGCGCGCGTCCCAGACCGATGGCCGCCAATAAGCGGTTAAAGCCCAATGCCGTGAGCACGCTCGTTACAAGTCCTGCGACCACGCGGGCGGCGATATAGGCAATCGCCAGCAGGAGGAACGCGGCAAAGATGTTGGGGATTGCCAGCAAAATGTTGTTCAACATGGCGCTGGCGGGTGCGGTAATCGCATCGAGCTGAAGCGCGTTCAACGCGGCAATCAAGACGGGGATCAGGATAATGAAATAGACGATGGTCGCCAGCACATTCGAGAGGCGCTGACTTCCCAACGCTTGCGATATGCCAAAGCGCGCCGCCAGCCGATCCACGCCAACGGCGTCGAAGATGGAAACCAGCACGCGCTTGACGATGGAGGCAACGAACCAGCCGATGACAAAGATGGCAACCGCCGCGATGATGTTAGGCAAGAACGCGAGTGCCGTATTTATCATATTCTGGACGGGCAAGAGAATGCCCGGCAGATTCAGCGCGCCCAAGATGGCGGGCAAGAACAAGAGGATGACGAGCCAAAAGACCACGTTGCCAATAGTTTTCGACAGCGGGGTCATGGTGTTGGGGTCGCCGACCGAGCGCCCAAAGCGGGCGTCGAACCGAACGGCGTCGAGCACGCGCACGACAATCGCCCGGAGAATGGTGGCGACGACCCACGCGACAATGATTAACACAATCGCGCCGATAATACTGGGCGCATACAGTTGAATCGAGGCGAGAATGTTATTCCAAATCATAGTAATGCCGTCCATTGTAGTACTCCTTTTTCGCATTTACGCCGTGCCGGAATGCAGTCCGCGTCGTACGGTGGACTGCTCCCAGCACCTTGCGCTAATGTACACTAGTTACGTAGGATAGGACACAGCGGAATATATCGAGATACAGGAAATAGATATGTATCTGGATATATTTTTACGCCATTGTCCCTCGCTGCTTAAAGGAGCCAATTAAATAAAAACCTCGAGCTTATTCAAGCTCGGGATTCGATTGTTACAGATGGAATTTTTGGGGTCGCTCTTGTCAGTGGACGGCGATCAAGACACGGTCGGAAGAGTTTGCAAAAAAGGAGCGCGGCTGGTCCGCATTCACCTCTCCGGCGAGGTCGAGGAAGGGATTGTCAACCGCGACGACAACCAGCTCGTGGTCGCCGACGGTCGTGGGCGCTGACACCTGCGCCTCCACATCGGCGCGTGCGCTCGCAGCGAGCTCCGCGAAATAGGTGGTGCGACTCGAATCCCAAGGCACCTGCTTAAAATCGAGAAATGCCATCAGCGCAACGGTGCGCGTGACCTGTTCGGGATTGGTGTATACGGCGAAAAAGTTCAGCGGCGCGCCGGGATTGATTTCTTGACGATGCCATGCCGGTTGCGATGGATCGGTGAATTTGTCGCGGCTGATTGTGAATAATCCCGCGCCCGGCTGGAACTCACTTTTAGCAGAAAATTTATACGCAATCGGCGGCTGGGGTCGCGTGGTCTGCTCACCGACTTGAATTTGTACGCGATAAAAGGAAAAGAGAAAGCGGCTGTCCTGACGGAGCGATTGCTCGGTCGAGTGGTTGTTCGGATCGTAAAAGGTCAGAAACACCAAGTCATGCGTGCCAGGGTCGAGCGCTAAGTTCACTCCCAAGCGCGTCTCTTCACCCGAAGCAAGGTGGAACTGGAATCCTCCGTCCGCCTCCCGGCGGCAGGGCACTTCCGAATAGTCCACAATGCAAAGCAGCGCGAAATCGTGTTCCTTGACTCCGTAGTTCCCTGCAAGGACAACACCTTGAAACGATTGATTTTCAGAAACTTTTAGAACTTGCGGATTGTCGGTGCGGGCAGGCGAGTCGAGGTAGAACAAAAAGCCACCTTGCGCCTCGCGGGCGGCCGCGCGTATATTGACCAGTTCCTGTTCGGCGTTCGCCGAGAGCGTTAAGGTTGGGGCAGGGGTCGGGACCACTACAGTGGTCCCGACCTGGGTTGGTGCTGGGAGTGTGGCGGCTGGGGTTTGAGCGACTTGTGTCGGTGTCGGGATTGGGGTGGGAGTCGGCGCAGGGCTGCACGCCGTCACCGCCTGCCACAGCAGCAGCGCACACACGATAAAGATTGGCTCTCGCTTTGCCGTGAACCAGCCTTTCAATCCAGAGCGCCCTTGAACCAAGTTAATGGCGATCAGAACACCTGCGCGTTTGAGGTGTACTTGGTGAAGGTGCCATTCCCATAGTTGAAATAATGCTGGCTCGTCGTGGACCAGGCGGTCCACGCGTTGCTGGACCAACGCCAGCCCGCCCACGCCCAATGGAACCAGTACACGCTAAAGTAGGTGTAGGCGGTGCAGGAACCGTTCTGGCAGAGATAGTTGCCGCTGCGGATAAAGTAGATGTTCTGATTGGTGGAGGACCAACCCTGACTGCAAACCTCGCCGGCATTGACACAACCCCACGAACTCGGGTTTACGCCAACATTCCCAAGGCGCATCAAGTTCGTCCAGCCGTAGAAGGTCAGATTGCCCACCGTGCCGAGAGCCGCCGGTGCTTGGCGGGTCAGTGCCGCGCGCGCAGTGCGTGCGTTGCGCGTGCCGGATCTGCCGCCGCCCCCCGCCGTAACGCCGCTGTAGGCGCTCTTGGGAAGAGTGTCCGGATCATCCGCTAGAACCGGAGTGACGGCAAAGGCGAAGATGAATAGGGCGGCGAGTAGCCACTTGAGTGCTTTCATTGCAACCTCCGTGTTGAGTCAACCGAAGACCATCTTCTTCGGTTCGTGGACAGAAGACGTATAGACTCGAACTAAAGTTCCGTACAGTTTATCACGCCACCCGCCGCCGCGTATGTAGGATAAACGGATTGCCTCCATTGAGGAACGCTAGAGGGAGGTTAGAGGTCTGCGCTCACGACGCTCACGGATGCGGCGCGCGCGAATACAGTACGAGTTATATCATCGCGCTCAACGCCAGTACGATGTTCAATTCGTTCCAGGCGACGACGCCCCAGACGACCAGTGTGCCGATGCGCAGCGCAGTCTTGATGGAATATGCCCAACGTCCCTCGCGCTGCGCGGCCAAGGCGTAGATGCCAATCATAAAGGCAGTGATGGAAGTCTTGAGAATCAAGAGTTCAATCACCTGCGCTTGCGCCAACATCTGTCCGGCTAAAACTCCTTTTTCCATAAAGCCGGGCAACTGAAGGGCGATGCCTGTCAGCAAGGCGTCGCAGAGATTGGCGAGGATGAATGAATTGATTAACCTTTTATCTTGAATCAGTTCCTGCGCTTGCGATATGGCCGGAGTTATCTCAAGCATAAGTGAATCGAGGTCCTTTCGCCACGTCCATAAAAAAACCGTATGCAGCGCACAGTGGTTCTGTGCAGCACACGGTCGGTTACGCCATTCGCTCTGACGCATCATCACGCATAATGGTTCGGATACGCGTTGTGCGTGATGATGCGTCACCACCCGTCGTCGGCGTCCACACTGCTGTGCGTGGCACGTCAATCGTGCCCACACAGCGCCGACGGGCTTCTTCGCTTCCGTTGCACGATATATTTACCACAGTCTCGTAGAGAACGCAAAGACGCATATATGATACATATGGAACATACTGCTTGACGCTGCCAATGACGGGTGTTAGAATCGCGCGCCAACGCATATCAACTCCGAACCCTTCGAGGTCGGCGATGCAAGGCATCGCCGACCTCGAAGGGTTGTGATCCTCAATTCGGTTCCCCTCTCTATGAATTCACTCACAACTACACAAAACGATAACGCGCACCGCATCGAATGGCTGCGAACGATGGTGACAATCCGACGCTTTGAAGAGCGGGCGGAACAGCTCTACAAGGCGGGATTTATTCGCGGCGGCTCGCATTCCAGCGTAGGCGAAGAAGCGAGTGCGGTGGGCGTTTGCGCCGCGCTCGCACCGAACGATTGGCTGGTCACCACCTATCGCGGCACGGGGCACTGCATTGCCAAAGGGATGCCGCTGACAAGCATCATGGCGGAATTTTTTGGCAAAGCGACGGGCTGTTGCCATGGGCTGGGCGGCACGATGCACCTGACCGATTACGCGTTGGGAATCCTGCCGACGAGTGCGATTGTCGGCGGCGGCATTCCGATTGCAACGGGCGCGGCGTTGAGCGCGAAATTATTTTCGACGGGGCAAGTGTGCGTCTGTTTTTTTGGCGATGGCGCGTCAAATCAAGGCGCATTTCACGAATCCTTGAACCTCGCGGCGATTTGGGATTTGCCCGTCATCTATGTCTGCGAGAACAATCAATACGCGGTGTCCATGCCCATCAAGAACGCGATTCGGATTGAGGACATTGCGAAACGCGCCGAAGGGTACGGCATCCCCGGTCACGTGGTGGATGGGAATGATGTGGAAGCGGTCTATGCCGCAACCGCGCAGGCGGTGGAACGCGCGCGGGCGGGGCAAGGCGCGACGCTGTTGGAACTCAAGACCTATCGGCATCGCGGGCATTACATCGGTGACCCAGTGAAATATCGGAGCGAAGCGGAGCTTGCCGAGTATTTACAACGTGACCCTATCACGCGGCTGCGAGAAAAATTGATGGCAGAAGGTGTGATTACGGACGAGGATTATCGCCACATGGAGGAAGAAGCGAATGCTGCAATCGAACGCGCGGTGGAATTTGCACAAGCCAGTCCTGCGCCCGACGAACAGGAGTTGATGCGCGATGTCTATGCTTGAAAACAATCAAACGGCACTGCGCGAACTTCAATTTTCCCAAGCGCTCCAAGAGGCGCTCATCGAGGAAATGGAGCGCGACCCGCATGTGTTTGTCATGGGCGAAGACATTGGCGTGTTCGGCGGCATCTATGGCGTCACGCGCGGCTTGCTCGAACGCTTTGGCGGGCAGCGCGTGATTGATACGCCCATTTCGGAATCGGGAATGACGGGTGCGGCGCTCGGCGCGGCGATGACGGGCGGCAGACCGGTCTTGGAAATCATGTATATGGATTTCCTGACGCAATCGCTCGACCAACTGGTGAATCACGCGGCAAAGGTGCGCTATATGTCCGGCGGACAGGTGAAAGTGCCGCTCGTAATTCGCACGCAAGGCGGCGTCAGCGGCTTGGAGGGCGCGCAGCACAGCCAACTGCTGGAAGGTTGGTTCATGCACGTGCCGGGGTTAAAAGTAGTATGTCCGTTTACGGTGGCGGATGCGAAAGGTTTGTTGAAAGCGGCAATCCGCGACGATAACCCGGTGGTCTTTCTGGAACATCGCGCGCTGTATTTTACCAAGGGGAATGTTCCGACAGGAGAATATATCGTCCCATTGGGAAAGGCAAACGTATTGCGACCCGGCCGCGATGTGACGATTGTTACCTATGCGCGCATGTGCGATGTGGCGCGGCAAGCGGCGAATGATTTGGCACAAGCGGATATTGACGCGGAGATTATTGATTTGCGAACATTAGCGCCGCTAGATATGGCGACGATTCTTGAATCGGTGAGGAAAACGCATCGCGCGCTAATTCTGGAAGAAGATGCCAAGACGGGCGGCGTGGGCGCAGAAATCTTTACGCAGATTGTGGAAAACGCGTTTGATGATTTAGACGCGCCACTCAAACGCGTCGCGGGGCGCGATGTCCCCGCGCCCGCCGCGCCGAATCTCGAACCATTGGTGATTCCTCGCAAAGAGGATATGGTCGAGAGCGTGCGGGAATTGTTTAGTTAAAACTGTTTAGGAACCGCTGAATCTTTGTCACGCGCGCGTGACAAAGATTCAGCGGTTGCTATCCAAGTGGAGTGTCGCCGAGCGCATATTGAATCGCTTGCTCGTACGTCATTGCGCGTCCCTCATTCCACGCTTGGGAAAACGCTGGCGCGTCGAGATGTGCCTGCGCCCAGTTCGTACTCCATTCCCGACTCTCGCGGTACACGGCTTGAATCGGCGCGCCCAAGACCTCGTGCAGGTGTTCCGCTGCGCCGAGCAGCTGCGCCACGCGTTGCGCGTTATTTTGCTGCGCGGCGATGTATGCCAGTCCTTCGAGACAAACTGTGACCCACCATTTGTCGCCAATTTCATAGCTAAGCTTGAGCGCCTCGCGGTATTTGACCTGCGCCGCGTGGTAATCGCCCTGATTGCATTTCGCCTCGGCGATGTAGAGTAGGGCGCGGGCAGTTCCGCGCGTGTCGCCGAACTGGGTGGAAATTTCGAGCGCCTCATTAAAGAGCTGTAACGCTCGTTCATGTTCGCCTTGCCGATTGATACCCCAGCCCAATTGGATGAGCGCGTTGCCTTGCCACCATTTATCGCCCGCCTCTTTCAAGCGCGCAAGGCTCTCTTCCAACAAAGGACGCGCGGCAGTGAGGTCGCCGTTGCCCTGCATCATTGTACCTAAAAAGAAAAGAGAATAGCCCATGCCGCGCGTGTCGCCGAGCTCACGAAAGATAGTGAGACTTTCTTCCAACGACGCTTGCGCGTCTTTCAAATCGCCCGTCATCACTTTGCCGTGCGAAAGCAGATTGAGACTGTACGCAATGCCGCGCGCATCATTCAACTCGCGGTGCAGCGCGAGACTGGATTCGAGGAGCCCTTGCGCGTGCGTATAATCCGCCTGATAATTGGCGAGGCTGCCCGCCCGCAAGAGCGCACGCGCGCGAGCGGACGGCGAGGCGTGTTCGCTTCGGGACAAGGCATCTTCGAGCCAGTGACGCCCTTCGCTGAAATAGCTGCGAACGCGCCAGTAGCGCCACAAGTCCGACGCCAATTCGAGCTCCGCTTCGACGTTGTTGCTTTCCGCCGCCCACGCCAGCGCCGCGCGCAGATTATCCAGTTCGCGGTCCAGCGCGGCGAGGGCACGTTCTTGTTCCGTCCCGCGCACGGTTTGATCCATCTCGTGCGCGAACGCGAGAAAATAATCGAGATGGTGATTGCGGATGCGCGTGACCTGTTCCTTGCCGGAAGCGTAAAGTTTTTCACGCGCAAAGTGTCGAATCGTATCGAGGAACCGATAGCGCGCCGCGCGCTCTTGCTGATCCACGACGACGAGCGACTTGTCCACCACATGCATCATCAAATCCATAACATCGAACTGCTCGATGCCGTCGCCCGCGCAGACCTGTTCAGCCGCTTCCAGCGTCCAACCGCCCGCAAAGACCGAGAGCCGTTGCAGCAGAACGCGCGCGGGTTCGGATAAAAGGTCATAGCCCCATTCTACAGCGGCTTGCAACGTTTGATGGCGCGGCAGCACCGTTCGACTCCCGCTGGTAAGCAGACGAAAGCGGTCATCCAACCGCCGCGCGATTTGTTCGACGGTCATGCCTTTGACCCGCGCGGCGGCGAGTTCTAACGCGAGCGGAATTCCATCGAGCCGTTGACAAATTTCGATGAGCGCGGCGGCATTGGCTTGCGTCACGGTGAACGTCGGCTGCACCGCACGGGCGCGGTCAACGAACAATCGCACCGCTTCAAATTCAAGCAATCCTTCCAGCTCTTGTTCGCTCAATTGGTTCGGTGAAGGAGGCAGGGTAGGAAAGGAGAGCGAAGGAACGGGATACGTAGTCTCTCCGCCGATGCCGAGCGGTTCCAGACTCGTCGCCAAAATTTTGAGACGCGGCGCGCTGCGTAACAGCGTATCGGCGATTTGCGCGCAGGCGTCAATCAAATGCTCGCAGTTGTCTAGCACGAGAAGCAGATTCTTGTCGCGCAGATAGTCTTTCAAGACATCGAGGATCGTACGCCCCGATTGTTCGTGCAGACCCAAGGTGGTCGCTACGATTTGCGGGACAAGATTGGGGTCAGAGAGCGAGGCAAATTCGACGAACCAGACGCCTTGCGCGAATTGGTCAACACAATCGGCGGCGACTTGGAGTGAGAGGCGCGTTTTGCCAGCGCCGCCGGGGCCCGTCAAAGTCAATAGCCGCACTTGGTCCAGCCGCGCCTTGATTTCTTGAATTTCCTTTTCGCGTCCGATAAAGCTCGACAATTGAAGCGGCAGATTGTTTGGCAGCGAATCGAGCGTCTTGAGCGGCGGGAAATCGGTGGGCAGACCGGGCGCGGTGGCTTGGAAAATTTGTTGGCGTTGAAAATCTTTGACCCGATGAATGCCGAGATCGCGCAAACCGATTTGGGAAGGCAAGCGTTCGCGCACCAATTCGGCAGTCGCCGCCGAGACGAGGATTTGACCGCCATGGCCCGCCGACAAGAGGCGCGCGGTGCGGGCTAACGACAAGTATTCGGTCGCGGCATAATCGCCCGATTCGTACTTGTCCACCTGAACCTCCGCGTGGTCGGTATGCAATGCCATGCGAACGCGGATCGGGCCGATGTCGCCCCAGGGTTCTTGGTGCAACGTTCGCTGGGCGTCGAGCGCGGCGTTGATGCCATCAAGCACCGCGCCGAACGCAGCGTGAAAGGCATCGCCAATAATTTGAAAGACGTGACCGTGATGCTCCACAATCGCGGTTTGCAAAATTTCGTGGTGACGCGTCATAGCGCGCTGCATCGCGTCGGGATGCGTTTGGTAGAGTTGGGTGCTGCCTTCAATATCGGTAAAGAGAAAGGTGACGGTGCCTGAAGGGATTTCTCGCGTGGGTTGGGCTGCGGGTTGGGACATTTGCTAGAGTCATTCTAGCATGTGGGTAGGGGGTCGTCAAAGGAATTGCATGGTCCAGCCAACATCCCACTTTCGCTGCATTGGGTGTTGATTCAAAACCCGAACTGACCGACAGAGTTGGGGCAAACCGCTGTTGATGCTAAAATTCGGACCAAGATGGAGTTGCGAACAAATACGCGCGTACTGAACGTGCGCGCCTTTACGGGAATGTGCAATCGTCTTACGGCGCTGGTCACCGGACTGGCTTTGGCAGAAGCCAGCGGACGCTCGTTTACGATGTTCTGGCAGCCGTACGATCCCTGCATGTGCCGCTTTGATCAGCTCTTTCAAAATGATTGGGATGTGCGCGCCGACCCGGATCACAGCAAAATTGTATGGACCGATCTGGCAAAGACCGCAGAAGCAGACTTTCCGGATTTACTCGCGTCTCCGCAACCAGTACTTTCAGTCATTCGGAACGGGCAGCTCATCCAACCGAAAACCTATCCGCATCACCGCTCGCTTGATCGGCGCGCCCAGCAACTCTTGAATGAATTAGAACCAATCCCGGAGATTGCCGCACGCATTGAAAACTTTCGAGCCGCATATTTTCGGCCGAAAATGATCGGAGTGCATCTACGACGGGGCGATTTTATTCTATACCGTCCTGACATGGCGGCAAATCTTGACGCGGCATTGGGCGCGGTGGACAAGTGGTTGAATGCGGCACCGGATGCGGGTATTTTGTTATGCACCGACGACGGGGCGCTCGTTCCACGCGATCACAGCACTACAGGGTACGAAGGTGTGCGGGAAACATTTCAGGAACGCTATGGGTCGCGCGTGGTGTGGACCACGCCGCGCAGTTTGGATCGAAGAACACCGGAGGCAATTCAGGATGGACTGGTGGACTTTATGCTTTTACGCCAAACGGATTTTTTTGTCGGTTCGCAAGCCAGTTCCTTCTCCGGCCTGGCTGTCTATGGACGCAGTATTCCAAAGGTTATCGTAACCGGGATGACCGAACAATCCAGGCGGACGCTCCATCTCTTGTATAAAACGCGTCTCATTTACTTGCTTTTTCCCCTCATCCGTCGCGAGTTTGGTGGATTGGTGCATCCCTCGCTTTTGTTTGCGCGTTATAAACAACGGTGGCGTCTTGTGCAAAGACGCCTGCGTTTCAAATAATGCGTCTCTCCAGGAACATCTCACAAGAGACGCCCAGCCCACCATGACGACAAGCCTGCTGGGGGTCCGTTGCTCGTTCTCCACTCTTTCAAGGACACCAATAATCCCGCAATTACCAGATGCTAATGACACTCAACGAGTAGCAGTATTTGCTCGGGTTAAATTCATTCGCCAGATTGGAGGTCAAACATGGCAGAGCTCAAGACCAAGGTGAGCGATGCAAGCGTCGTGAAATTCTTGAACAGCCTTGCGGACGAGCAGCAGCGCCAAGACAGCTTGACGCTTTTAGACATGATGAAAAAAGCGACCAAAGCGGAGCCAAAGATGTGGGGCAGCAGCATCGTTGGCTTTGGCGATTATCACTATCGCTACGCCAGCGGGCGCGAAGGGGATTGGTTCATTATGGGATTTTCGCCGCGCAAAAAAACGCTGACGCTCTACAGCATGGGCGGGTTCACACAGTATGACGCGTTGCTGGACAAGTTGGGCAAGCATAAGCTGGGGAAAGGGTGCTTGTATATCAACAAACTGGACGACGTGCATCTGCCGACCTTACAGAAGCTCATTGGTCAATCGGTCAAACACGCGTCGCAAAAGAAAAAAGCGTGAATACAAACGGCGTGCCTCTGGCATAACGAAGCACGCCGTTTGATTTCTGCCTGATGCGCTCTATCCGATTACGGCGAGATGACACCAATGTTGACCGCGTAATTCGGAACGGTGTCTGCGCCCAGGTTTCGCACCGTAAGGAACACCCGGAAAATGGGCTCCTCGAGCGTGTCGCCCCCGTGCGTCTCGACTCGAACATTCTCGACCGAGAGCAGATAGCGCGGCGTGCCGCCATGTGAGAACCGTCCCGCAATTGCCGTGACTGCCAGAGCATCGCGTGGACCAAACCCAAACGCAAAAAAGTCTTGTGTCTGTCCCGCAGCCAAGTTATTCCCAACCAGTTCGATGACGCGAGTTGCCATAGCGACCTCCTTACTGTGGATGGATTGATGCGCCATTATCCCATAGCGAGTAGCGGTTGTCTATGCCCTTGAAAAAGATTGCTCTGGTTAGTTATAATGACTGCGCGGAGAGCTGCGGATGGTTGAAGTCGAAACAATTGCACCGCAGAGCACGCGGAGAGCGCAGAGGAAATTTTTTGAATCTCTCTGCGTCCTCTGCGTGCTCTGCGGTGAATTCAATCGCGGCGCAAGATAGCAACTGGGGTTGATGAATATGGAAATTGCCCCCGGTGTTTTTGACCTCACGCCGCCGAAGCAAGGGTATCTCAAAGGCGGCTATGTCCACGCGTTTTTAATTTTCCACAATGAGGAACTGGTTTTAATTGACACGCTGTTTGACGCCGACGCGCAAGTGATCCTCGATGAAATTCAGCGCATTGGCAAACGGGTGACCGATATAAAACATATTGCGCTAACGCATGGACACCGCGCCCATCTCGGTGGGCTGGCGACGATCAAACGTTTGAGTGACGCGCCAATCTATAGTCACGCGTGGGAGGCGGATATTATTGCAGGCGAACGATCCCAGCAGGGCGTGAATCTTCGCCCCATTCTGAATTCGCTACCCGCGTGGCCCATTTTGTTTTTCGGTACGTTTTCTGGGCCATTGAGCCAACACAAACCCGCACCAGTGGATATGGTCGTTGATGAAGGCGCGAGGATTGGACCTTTGCGCGTCTTGCATACGCCGGGACATACGCCGGGGCATCTCGCATTTTATTGGCCCGAGAGGAAAATTCTATTTACAGGCGATGCGTTCGTGACATGGCCGCTGATTTGTCCGGGCTGGCCCAATGCGATGCTGAATGAAAAGCAGACGTGGGCTTCGTTAAAGCGGATGGCAGCGTTGGACGTGGAACTCGTCGGCGTCGGTCATGGCGCGCCGATCACCAAGAATGCGGGAAGCGTGATGCGCGAGCTCGCGGCGCGGGGCAAAGTTTAACGGAATAAAGCCCATCGAATGGAAATTCGTCGCGAACAAAGTTCGCGAGCTCAACAAAGCATAGGAAAAAACAAAGCGAATTGGGGGGCGAGTTAAGACTTTGTAGATTCGCTCCAACCTTCGAGGGTCTCATGCGATATGCGATGCAATACATCGCCCGAATCGCCGACCTCGAAGGTTTACAGGTAGACGCTGAACATGCCCCATATTGAATACTGGCTGCAACTGGAAAACCATGCATGGGATGTGATGCCCAATGGCGTTAATCGCTTTACGGGTGAAACACTGCAACGCGATGCGAACGGGCATTTTCGTCCGCTGCCAAGCGAGGCACTGATTTTTCGCCGCTATACTCCGAACTGGCAAGCGCCCGATGACCATGCAATCAATCAGTGGGATTTGAATGAGCCAGACCCGTCGCGGACCTTGGGGACGATTCCCGGTGCGACTATCGAGGCAAAAGTCGGCGATGATATTGTCGTTCACTTTCGGAATATGGACCAGCGCGCGGGATTATCCGAGCAAGAACGCACGCACAGCTTTCACGCGTACGGTTTGCAGCACGCGGCGTTGTATGACGGCGCATATCCGCTTGCGGAAGCAGACCCCGCGCAAGGTAACAAACGCGGCGACCGCGTTGCGTCCGGTGAGAGCTTTGATTATCACTTTACCGT
>Ga0070741_10014157_pt1 | contig 13869 bp, 13 predicted proteins | sample Coa_R1_4_FD_66440 | JGI IMG/M metagenome (GOLD analysis project Ga0070741, IMG submission 66440) | Surface soil microbial communities from Centralia Pennsylvania, which are recovering from an underground coalmine fire - Coalmine... | ecosystem: Environmental > Terrestrial > Soil > Unclassified ... | reverse complement strand
CCGGGGAGCAGCCGGCGGCCGTCGCCGCCTCGGTGAGGAACTCCCGGATCTGGTGGATGGACAGGCGATGGGCGCTCAACATGTCGGAGACGCTCACGCCCTGCTCGGCGCGCTCAGCGCCGGCCACGGCCGCCTCGGCCAGCTCCCCCTCGCTCGGCAGGCGGCGGGCGACCAGCGTCTTGCGCACGAAGGCGCTGTTGCGCAGCCCCGAGGCCCGCAGCGTCTCGTCGCCCACTTCGCGATAGGACGGCAGGACCTTCCGCAGCGCCCCCAGGGCCGTCTCGGCGACCTGTTCGTCGCAGGCCGCGAGACGGCTCACCACCGGCCGGATCTCCCGGTCCCACGTCGCCCGGTCGACCCGCCGCCGCGGCACCGGTGGACTGTAGAGGTCTCCAACCATGTGGTGGCGATTCTAGAGAAGTCTCTCTCGCCGGGCCCGGGGCCGTCGTTCAGACTGACCCGAACGCTGCGTCTTGACGTGAGGGGATGGATCATGAGCGCGAAGCCCGTTGTCGTCTATGGAGCCTCGGGGTACACGGGAAGGCTCGTCTGCGAGTACCTGAGGGAGCACAACATTCCGTTCGTGGCCGCCGGGCGGAGCAAGGACCGTCTCGCCAGCGCCATGGAACACAACGTGCCGGGCATCGAGACGGCCGACTACGAGATCGCCGAGGTCGACCACTCGACCGAGAGCCTGACCAAGTTGCTGCAGGGCGCCAAGGTCCTCATCAACACCGTGGGCCCGTTCGCCGAGTACGGCCACGAGGCCGTGCAGGCCTGTCTCTCCGCCGGCTGCCACTACACCGACACCACCGGCGAGCAGGACTGGCTGATCGAGGCCGAGGCCAAGTACGGCGCGGAGTTCGCCGCCGCCGGCCTGCTGCTCTCCCCCGGCGTGGCCCAGATGTACACCACCGGCGAGATCGCCGCCCAGGTCGCCCTGGAGCAATTGCCCGGCCTGCACACCCTCGACGTCGAGGTGTTCTGGAAGGGCGTCCCCACCGTGGCGTCGACGGCCACGATCCTCATCAACGCCGCCCTGTCCAAGGCCTACTTCCTGGAGGAGAACCAGTACGTCGAGTGGCCGGCCGACGGCGGGCTCTACCAGGTGGTGGTGCCCGGCCAGCACGAGCTCGGCCTGGCCCTGCCCTGGGGCGGCACGTCACATCCCGTCTGGTTCAAGAACGATCCCCGGGTGCAGAACTGCAAGGTCCTCGGCGGCGTCATCAACCGGCCGCTGATGCTGGCCGTGCCCCAGCTCGTCGAAGCGGTGCTGCAGGGCGTCGAGGGCCTCGAGCTGCAGCAGAAGCTCGGCGTGCTCCACGAGCAGGCCGCCGGCATCAACAACCAGATGCCGCCCCGGGAGAACCCCCGGGTCAACATCTCGATCGACTCCGTCCACGCCTCCGGGCCGCTCGGCCGGGCCCACTGCGTGATCTACGGCAACTGCAACTACAAGCAGACCGGGCTCCTCAACGCCTACGCCGCCCACCAGCTGATCAACGGTGGCAACCGCCGGGTCGGTTTCGCCTCGGCCTGTCAGGCCTTCGGGCACCGGGAGCTGCTCGGCGTGCTCAAGAGCTTCGGCCTCGTGCAGGACCCCGTCATCACCGTCAACGGCTGACCGTCGGTTCGGAGGCGAGCATGAACCTGGGTGAGATCCTGGCCGACGCGGCGCGCCACCATCCCGACCGGACGGCCATCGTCTGGCACAACGGGACGGAGCGGCGCACCTACCGGGAGGTCGATCAGCGGGCCTCGGCGCTGGCCGTCGGCCTCGTCGAGGAGCTCAAGGTGCAGCCCGGCGACCGGGTGGCGGTGATGATGTCGAACAGCGCCGAGCTGCTCGAGACGCTCTTCGCCGTGTGGAAGTCGGGGGCCACGATCTCGCCGCTGAACGCCCGCCTCACGCGGGAGGAGATCCAGTTCCAGGTCAGCGACTGCGAGGCGAAGGTCTTCATCGTCGGCACCGAGTTCACCGACACCGTCCTCGGCCTGCGGGACGAGCTCGACGTGGAGGCCTTCGTCCTCGAGTCGCCCTCCGCCGCGGCGCAGGATGGGCTGGTCGGCCTCGACGACCTGCGCGACCGCCACGCCGGCCGGACGGCGCCCGATCCCGGCACCAACGACGACGACGTCGCCTGGCTGGCCTACACGTCGGGGACGACCGGCCGGCCCAAGGGAGCGATGCTGAGCCACGGCTGCCTGACGTTCGTGGCCGTGGCGTGGCTGGCCGACCTGCAGCGGCTGGAACCGGAGGACGTCGGCCTCGTGGCGGCCCCGCTCACCCACGGCGCCGGCATCATGGCGCTGGCCTTCGTGATGAAAGCCGCCACGCAGGTGCTGGCCCACGGCTTCGACCCCGCCGACATCCTGGCCACCATCGCCCGGGAGAAGGTGACGCACAGCTGGATGGTGCCGACCCAGATCCGGATCATCCTCGACTCCCCGGCGCTGGCGCAGGCCGATCTGTCGTCGCTCAAGACGATCGTCTACGGCGGCGCACCGATGTACGTCGAGGACCTGAAGGAGGCCATCCGCCGGATCGGGCCGATCTTCGTGCAGCTCTTCGCCCAGACCGAGTCCCCGATGACCGGCACCTACATGCGGGCCGAGGACCACGTCCTGGAGGGCCCGGGCAGCGAGCGCCTGGCGTCGTGCGGCCACGCCCGCTCCGGCATGGAGGTCGCCGTCCTCGACGAGGACGACCGGCGTCTCCCCACCGGCGAGACCGGCGAGATCTGCATCAAGGGCCCGGCGCTGATGAACGGCTACTGGAACCGGCCCGAGGCCACCAACGAGACGCTGCGCAACGGCTGGCTGCGCACCGGCGACATCGGCCGGATGGACGAGCAGGGCTACGTCTTCATCCTCGACCGCACCAAGGACATGGTGATCTCCGGCGGCCTCAACGTGTACCCCCGGGAGATCGAGGACGTCCTCCTCCGGCACCCGGCCATCAGCCAGGCGGCGGTGATCGGCGTGCCCGACCCGAAGTGGGGCGAGGCGGTGAAGGCCGTGGTGGTGTGCGACGGCGGCGCGGGCCTCGACGAGGCCGCCGTCATCGCCTTCGCCGCCGAGCACCTCGCCGGCTACAAGAAGCCGAAGTCGGTCGACTTCGTCGACGACCTGCCGAAGACGACGTACGGGAAGATCGACAAGAAGGCGATCCGGGCGCCGTACTGGGCCGGTCGTGACCGGATGGTCTAGACCGGCTGTGGCTGCTTGAGCACGGCCAGGTTCTGGGCGGCGAAGAGCATGGCCAACAGCAGCCCGTAGGGCATCCCGGCCCGGTAGGCGACGACGCCGGCCCCGACGGCCAGGATCATCGAGATCTGGGCGGCGAGCCGGCGGCGGGCCGCCGGTGTGCCGGGCAGGGCCAGCTCCAGCAGGTGGCCGCCGTCGAGCGGGACGATCGGCAGCAGGTTGAGAGCCGACCAGCCGAGGGTGGTGAACGCCGCCGTCCGCAGGACGTAGCCGCCGGTCGTCCACGACGCCCAGCCGGTGGCGTGGATGGCCCACAGCACCGGCAGGCCCAGGAGGATGCCGGCCATCGGGCCGGCCGCGCTCAGCACGGCCGATTCCGCCCGTGACAGCGCCGCCTCCCGGTGAGAACGGGTGAGCCCGCCGAGGCCCTGCAGCGTGATCGACGCCGTCGCCCCCATCCGGCGGGCGGCCAGGGCGTGGCCGAGCTCGTGGCCCAGCACGCTGACGAGCGCCAGCCCGACCCAGATGCCGATGTGCGACGCCGTCCCGTCGAAGCCGATCAGCGCCACGATCACCAGGAACGAGGCGTCGATCTGTGTGGGGAACCCGAAGAGGCGGAACCGCAAACCCTGCGGCGTTCGGGCGCGGGCGGGCCGGACGGGTTCGAGCTCGTTCACGACTCCATTGTGGGGTTCCTCGCTCCCGGTCGAGGCGCCCGCGGCGGTCGGAACCCGTCCAAACCTGCTGCGTCGAGTAGAACGGCGGGAACGACCGAGAGGGGAGGGTGAAGCTCGATCGGGGCGGGCCGCCCCCATCCCGTTGGCATTCCATGGCTGAGAAACCGTCCCGGAAAAAACTCGCTCTCGTCATCACCCCGATCGTTGTCCTCGTCGTCGCCGCCTACGTCGGCGACGCCCTGACGACCACCTGGGCCGACCGCCACCCGCTCCTGCTCGTATTGCTCAACGCCCGCAGCCGGATCCTCGTGCTGACCACCAACCAGCTCGACGCCGTGACGTTCTACGTCGCGGCCGGCCTGCGGCTGCTGTCTTCGGATCCGCTCTTCTACCTCCTCGGCCGGTGGTACGGCGACGCCATGGTCGTCTGGCTGGAGAAGCGGTCGAAGACCTTCGGGGAGCAGATCCGGCTCTACGAACGGGCCTTCACCAAGGCCGCCTACCCGCTGGTCTTCATCGCCCCCAATCCCTACATCTGCCTCTTCGCCGGTGCCGCCGGGATGCCCCTCCCGAGCTTCTACGCCTTGAACATCGCCGGCACGCTGGCCCGGCTCTATCTGATCCGCCGGGTCGGGGAGGCGTTCGACGCTCCGATCCGTTCGGTCCTGCGGTTCTTCGACCGCTTCCGGATACCGCTGCTGCTCCTCAGCGTGGCGCTGGTCGTCTTCGTGCTGTGGAGCGATCGCCGCCAGGGGAAGGACGAGATCGGCTCGATGCTGGAACTGGCCGAGCACCCGCCCGACGAGACCGAGGCCGCCGAGCCTGACGCCGAGGAGTGACCGCGGCGGCCGCCCGGCCTCGGTCGCCGGCGGGTCAGCGTCACCCGCCGATTCCGGTGTAGCGGAGGACGAAGACGCTCGGGTGGAGGTTGTCGGCGTCGACCGACGTGCCGGCCACCACCAACCGGCCTCCGGGGTAGAGGGCGGCGGCGACCCCGTCGTCGTGGCCGGGGGTCACGTCCGTGCCCACGACGCCGCCGCGGCCGAAGCCCGGGTCGAGGGCTCCGGCGGGCAGGTAGCGGGCCAGGGCGACCTCCCGCCAGTTCCCCACCACCTGGTCCCCGACGAGGACGACCCGAGCGTCGGGCAGCCGGACCAGGGCGCGAACGGCGCCGAGGTCGGGCCCGGCCGTGGAAACGCCAGCCGCGCCGAACGCCGGGTCGAGGCCGCCGTGGGCGGTGTAGCGCAGCAGCGCGAACGACGATCCCGTCGTCCCGCCGACCACGACCGTGCCGCCCGGCCCGGAGGCGACGCCGGCCGGCCATTCACCGGTGCTGCCGAGGTCCGTCGTCATCAGGCCGCCGTGGCCGAAGCCCGGGTCCAGGACGCCGTCGGCGAGGTAGCGGGCCACGCCGATGTCGAACGGGCCGCCCGGTAACCCCGCCTGGCCGGTCACGAGCAGCTTCCCGTCCCCATCGACGGCCAGGCCGAGGGCGTTGAGCAGGCCCCGGCCGGTCGTGACCGTGCCGTCGCGGGCGTCCCCGAAGGTGGTGTCGAGTTGGCCGTCCGGCCGGTAGCGGGCCAGGGCGGCGGCGTCGCCGGCCACCCCGGCGGCCACGATCCGCCCGTCGGGCAGCAGCGCCAGCGACCTGATCGCGTCGTTGGTGGCGGGATCGAAGTCCGTCACCGTCAGCCCGTCGGAGCCGAACGACGGGTCCGGACGGCCGTCGGGCAGGTACCGCAGGATGGCGAACGCGGTGCTGCCGCCGCTCTGGGTACTGCCCCCGACCACGATCCTGCCGTCGGGCTGGACGACGACGGCCGAGGCGCTCGACGATCCCAGCGCCACGTCGCCGGCCACGGCACCCCGGAGTGGGGTGGCCAGGGTGGCGAGATCGGTCCACACCCGTCCGCCGGTCCCGAACGTCGGGTCGAGCCCGCCGTCGCCGCGGAACCGCAGCAGCAGGAACACGGAGCCGGACCGGGCCGGGGCGGCGGTCCCGGCGACGACGACGTCGCCGTCGGGTTGGACCGCCTGGCCGCCCGGCCACTCGCCCGCTTCGCCCGGCGGCGTCACCACGACCTTGCCGCCCTGGGCGAACGTCGGGTCGAGACCGCCGGCACCGGTGGACGGTCCGGCCGCGGTGGACGGCGCCGCCGGCCCCAGCAGCGCGCCGAGCACCACGACGGCGACGGCGATCGGGCGGCCCACCGCCGGATGGTATCGCTCGACCCCCGGGCCCCTGGGGGGCGGGGCGATCAGGACAGGCGGAGCCGCCGGAGTTCTAACCTGGCATCCATGGTGGCGTTGCCGGGAGTGCCCCGGAGGGAAGCGGTGCGCAACGACGGGGAGCTGGCGCTGGCCGACTTCCTGGCCCTGCCCGAGCGCGCCGCCAAGCCCCGCTCCCGGGGCCTGACGCACGTCATCGACCGGGGCCTGCCCGTCGCCACGCTCGAGTCGCTGCTCGACCTGGCCGGCGCCCACATCGACTTCCTCAAATTCGGCTGGGGCACCGCCTACGTCACCCGCCACATCCGGGCCAAGGTCGTGGCCTGCCGGGAGGCCAAGGTCCGCACCTGCGTCGGCGGCACGCTCCTGGAACTGGCCTGCGTCCAGGGGAAGATGCGGGAGTTCGTGCGCTGGGTCGACTCCATCGGGTTCGACGCCGTCGAGGTGTCGGAGGGAACGGTGGAGCTCGGCGCCGGTATCAAGGCCGGGCTCATCGAGGCCATGGCCCGAGACTTCGTCGTGCTGGCCGAGGTCGGCTCGAAGGACACCGAGGCGACGGTGCGGCCCTCCGAGTGGGCGGCGCAGATGGAGGCCGACCTGGCCTCCGGGGCGGCCTTCGTGCTGGCCGAGGGCCGCGAGTCCGGCACCGTCGGGCTCTACCATCCGGACGGGCGGGTCCGCGAGCCGCTCGTCTCGGCCCTGGTGGCCCGGGTGCCGGCCGACCGGATCATCTTCGAGGCGCCAACGCCGGCGCAGCAGAGGTGGTTCGTGCGCCACCTCGGCATGGACGTGAACCTGGGCAACGTCGCCACCGACGAGGTCATCGCCCTGGAGACGCTGCGCCGGGGGCTGCGGGCCGACACCGCCGGCCTCGCCCTGCGGCGCGACAGGCCTCGTTGACGCTCCCGGAGAACTTCATCTGCCGGCCCTACCGCGGCGTCAGCGTGCAGCACTGGGACGGGCCGCTGGGCGAGGCCGCCGTCAAGGACGTGCTGCTGGACCGGGAGGCCTACCGGCGCACGGAGTTCGTCGTCCTGCGGGGCGCCGGCGGCGGCACCGCCCTCGTCCGGCTCACGTGCTCCTCCAGGGAGGCCCTGTTCAACCCCATCACCGCCGTGGAGTGGCTGGCCGGGCCGGAGGATTGCGCCTACGTCGTGCGCCACGACGTCGACACCGGCAACGCCACCGCGCTGGCCGAGGTGGCGCTGGCCGAGGGCCGGGCACCGGAGGCCTGCGTCGTCGAGGGCCGCTACCAGCACGTGAACTTCATCGTCCGGGCCAACCCGCTCGACGTCCGCATCGTCGACGTCGTGCCGCCCGTGCCGTCCCGGCTGCTCGACCTGGCCCGCCAGGCCGTGGCGGTCGACGACGACCTGCCGCCGGTGCGGCTCGTCCCCCAACTGCTCGACGTGCCGTCTTTGGCGGCGGCGGCGCCCGACACCCGCTACCTGCTCCCCTGCCAGGGAGCCGGCCTGGACCTCCCCGGCACCGTCGACTATCTCGACCAGCGCCCGGCCCGGGCCGACTGGACGTTGGTCGGGTGCGAGCGGTCGCGGCAGTTCCACCGCTGGTTCTACGGCCGCGACGCCGACCGGCAGGTGGAACTCTGCCCCGATCGGCTCGTCCCCGACGGCCCGGCGACCCTGCTGCGCTGCTGCCTCCTGGAGCGGGGCCTGCGATTCGACGGGAACCGCGCCGTCGTTCCGTGGGGCGCCAACCTGGCCGAGGTCGGGTCCGCCCTGCGAGCCCTCACCGGTTGCCCGCCGACGGGATCTCCGTAAGGCTGGGGAGCGTCGGGGGGAGGAGGCGGTGGGCACGATCAACGTCGTGGTGGTGGCCGGCGACGACGCGTCGGCCGTTCGCCTCGAAGCCGGGCTGGACGGCGGCGCCGACATTTCGGTGGCGGTGGTCGGCCGGGCCGAGGACGGCCGCTCGGCGGTCGAGGCGGTGCGCCGGCTCCGGGCGGAGGTCGCCGTCGTCGGTCTCGGCCGTGGCGACCCGTCCCGCTCACCGGCCGGCTTGACGGCGATCCGGGAGCTGGCCCAGGTGTCTCCGGTCCGGATTCTGGCCGTGGGTGACGACGACGCCGACACCGATCTCGCCGTCGCCGCCCTCTCCGCCGGCGCCCACGGTTTCCTGGCCCGACCCACGGAGCCGTCCGGGCTGCTGGCGCCGGTGCGGGCCGTCGCCTCCGGCCACTCCGTCCTCGACGGGCCGCTGCTCTGCGCCCTGGTCGGGTCGGCCATGCCCCGGGACACCGAGCTCCTCGGCCTCTTGAACCCGCAGTACCGGGAGCTGTGGCGGATGGTCGCCGACGGCCTGGACACAATCCAGATCGCCGAGCGGCTCTACGTCTCGGAGCGGACGGCCAAGCGCATGGTGGCCTTTCTGCTCCGGCGGCTGCGCGTCGCCAACCGCATCCAGGCGGCGGCGCTGGCCGGCCAGGCCGGGCTCCTCGACGACCGCCCGGCGCCGGCGGCGACGGCGACCTGAGGCCGGCGTGGACGACGACGTCCTCACGGTGGTCCTGGTCGACGATCACCAGCTCTTCTCCCGCGGGCTCGAACTGCTGCTCAACACCGACCCCGAACGCCGGGTCCGCGTCCTGGCCCGCACCGAGCACGCCGACCGGGCCCTCGAACTGGTGCGCCATCACCGGCCCCGGGTGGCGATCATCGACCTGATGATGCCGCCGCCGGGCGGCCTCGCCGCCGTGCGGGAGGTCAAGCGGCACTATCCCGACGTCCGGGTGCTGGCCCTCTCCGGCAACGACGAAACGGGCACGGCCATCGAGGCGCTGCGGATGGGGGCGGACGGGTTCCTGCTGAAGTCCTCCGAGCCCGACGAGCTGGTGCCACCGCTGCTGGCCATGGCCGCCGGCGTCTCGGTCGTCCCGGCGGCCGTTGTCGCCGCCCTGCTCGAGAGCTGGGTCCGCTCCGGGCAGCGGGCGGTCAGCGACCTGACCGAGGAGGAGGTGTCCCTCTTGCAGCTCGTCGCCGCCGGGCTCGAGAGCCTGGAGATCGCCGACCGCCTGCACGTTTCGGAGCGGACGGCCAAGCAGCGGGTGGCGACGCTCCTGCGCCGGGTCGGCGTGACGACGAGGGTGCAGGCCGCCGCACTGGCCGGGCGCTCCGGTCTCGTCACCGTCGTGCCGCGCCCGACGCTCGAGGGTGAGTAGAAACCTCCAAACGACGTCGGGGCGATTCTAGAAAAGTCTCCCTCGTCCCGTCCGGGGTCTTCCATCACACTGACGGCGGAGCACCCGCCCGCTGTGAGGGAGGTCCATGAACCCGGGGGAGATCCTCGCCGTCGCGGCGCGCGCCCGCCCCGACCATGCCGCCGTCGTCGAGGCCCGGCGCGGCGCCCCGCACCGGACGTACCGGGAGTTGGATCGGCGGGCCGACGCCCTGGCGGCCGCCCTCGTCGCCGAGCTGGACCTGCGTCCCCACGACCGGGTGGCGCTCCTTCTCCCCAACGGTCCTGAACTCCTCGAGGCGCTGTTCGGGGTGTGGAAGGCCGGCGGCGTCGTCGTCGCCCTCGACGCCCGGGCCACGCCCGACGAGATCGTCTTTCCCGTCAACGACTCCGAGGCGCGGTTCCTCATCGCCGGAGCGGAGTTCGGCCCCGAGCTCCTGCCCCGGGCCGAGAAGCTCGGCGTCGAGGCGATCGCCATCGGTGGCGAGGGGCCCGCCGACGTCGTCGGAGCCCTGCGGCTCGATGCGCTGCGGGCGAGCGGCGACGGCCGCCGTCCCGCCGTCCCGGCGGGCACCGACGACGACGGCGCCTGGCTCGCCTACCCTCCCGGCGCCTCCGAACGGCGGCCCGGCCCGCTGTTGACCCGGGCCGACCTCGCCTGCGCGGCGATCGCCTGGCCGGCCGAGCTCACCCCGGTCGAAGCGGACGACGCCGGCCTCGTCGCCGCGCCGCTGACCGAGGGGGCGGCGACGGCGATCCTCGGTCTCGTCGGGCGGCAGGCGACGGTGGTGACGCTCGGCCCGTCCGGTGTGGACCGATCCGGGATCCTCTCGGCCGTGGCCGGGCACCGGGTCACCCACGGCTTCCTGTCGGCCCCGCAGCTCCGGATGGTGCTGGAAGGGCCCGACCCGGCCGGGGCGGAGCTTTCGACGCTGAAGGCGCTCTCCGCCGGGGTCGGGCCGCTCGACGACGACGTCCGGCACGCCGCCAGCGCCCGATTCGGCGCCCGCTTCGTCCCGTTCCTCCTGTCGGGCGGCCTCACCGTGTCCCCCCGCGAGGTGGAGAGCGTCCTGCTCCGCCACGCCGGCATCAGCCGGGCGCTCGTGGTCGGCGTGCCCGACGAACGCTTCGGCCAGGCGGTCAAGGCGATCGTCGTCCCCGCCCCCGGCGCCCGCCTCGGCGAGGCCGAGGTGATGGCCTTCGCCCGGGCGCAACTGCCGGTCTACAAGCGGCCAAAGGCACTCGAGTTCGCCGCCGAGCTGCCGCCGGTCAACCCGAGAGGCGGCTGAGCTCGCCCAGCAGGTGGAAGTACTTGAGGAGCGTCACCGCCCCCATGATCACGGCTCCGCCGACGACCATGACGCCCACCATGGCCCGCACCCGCCCGGCGGCCCGCTCCGCCGGGACCCAGGCCGGTTCGGAGGCGACGCCGGCCCGGCGCCGCAGCGCCAGCCGCCCCGTTGGGGCCCCCTCGTCGTGGACGCGGTCGGGGTTGTCCCAGGGGGACCGGTCGTCGTCCCCGGCGGTGGCCGCCGAGCCGAGGTCGATCTCGGCGTCGGCCGCCCGGCGCCGGGCCTCGGCGACGAGCGGCAGGGTGGCGCCGATCATCACCGTGTAGACGGCCAGCTTCACGGCCAGGGCCACGTAGTAGGGCTCGGCATAGGGCAGCCGGAAGAGCCGCCGGGCCTGATCGACGCTCAGGGGCACCCGGTAGGCCACCGACTTGACGAGGTTGTACACGCCGGTGGCGACGACGAGGCCCGTCAGCCACCAGGTCGCCCGGACGATCCGGTCGAGGTTCCCGTCGAGCGTCGTCGTCCCGTGCTCCGAGAGGAGGCGCCGGCCGGCCGGCAGGGCCAGCAGCGCCAGCAGGGCGATGGCCACCCCCCATCCGACCGCCACCATCGTGTGCACCCAGAGGACGGCGACGCCGAACGGCTCGCTCGGCGGCTTCCGGGACGACGTACCGCCGGCCGGCGCCGCCGCCCCGGCGGCCGGGACGGGGGCGTCGACGGTCATCTCCGCCGACCCGCGGGCGAGGACGATCGGCGGCGCCTGGGGATCGGGCTGCGCCTTGTCGACGACGGCGGTGATGGTCCACGGCCCGCCGTAGGGAACGATGACGAAGCCCTCGTGGACGCCGCGGGCCGACGGGTCGTCGAGCTCCAGCACCCCGAGGCTGAACGGGCCGGCCTGATCGCCGCGCCCGTTCCGGGCGGCGGCGAAGACGACGTGGTCGACGGCCGGCGGTTTGCCGGTGTCGGCTTCGGTGACCGTGACCCGGACGGGGACGTAGAGCGGCGTCCGGCCGACCTTGTCGGCCCGGTCGATCCGCACCCGCAGGTCGGGCTGCGCCGGGCCCCCCGCCGGACGGGCGCCCGCCGCCGCCGGCGCCAGTCCCAGGACGAGCCCGACGACGGCGGAACCCAGGAGCCGGAACCCGTTCATGCCAACGGTTGGCGCCGGGCGGGCGCCAGGCCGGGCCGGCGGCGGCGGGCGAGGAGCAGCCAGCCGGCGATCGCGGCCAGGATGACGCCCGCCGTCAACGGCAGGGCGATGCCGGTTCCCGAGCCATGGCTGCCGCCCGGTGCCCGGCCGCCGACGGTGACGTCCTTCCCCGGCTCGAGCGTGACGTCATAGGTCTTGCGGAGCGGGACGCCGACCACGCCGCCGGGCAGGGTGTCGGCCCGGATGGCGACCTGCCAGTTGCCCGGGGCGGCGGTCAGGCGGCCGGTGTACTCGCCCCCGCCGTGGTCGGCGAGGGCCGTCGCCCCGGCGGAGTGCCCCCCCGCGTCGGTCGCCTCGGCGCCGACGTCGAATCCCGGCGCCAGCGTCCCGGAGTCGGCGTCGACGAGGATCAGCGACACCGTCCAGTCGTTCCCGCCGCCCGAGTGGAGGGCGAGCCGGTCGACGAAGAGCTGGACCCGTCCGCCGGAGTGGGCCGAGGCCGGCCCGGCGGCCGCCAGCAGCGCCGCAACGGCCAGCCCCGCCCCGAGGACGACGGCTCTCCGTATGGTCGCGCTCCCCCTGTGCATGGCGTCCACCCCCGTCAGGTCACCACCTGGTTGGCCGCGTCCCACTTCCCGTAGTGGGACGAGATCTTGACGGCGGCCTCGCCCAGCCGCTTGGAGAACCAGTCGTAGAACAGCTGCTGGCGCTGCTCGTCCTCCAGCACCGGGACCAGCGCCGGCCGGGCGTCCTCGAAGCTCATCGGGGCCCGGTCCTCCCGGGTGTCGGCCAGGACCACGAGGTAGCCCCCGCCGCCCTCCAGGGGATCGCTGCTCTGACCGGCGGCGAGGTGGGCCACGGCGTCGAGGACGTTCTGGGGCAGCGGCGTGACCGGCGTGACGAGGCCGATGCTCCCGGCCTGCTTGGCACCGAGCTCCTTGGCGGCGGCGTCGAAGGCGTCCCCCGTGGCGTGCCGGGCCTGCAGGCCCTTGGCCGCCTCGAGCGTGTCGAAGTAGGCCACCCGGGCCTGGATCCGCCACGTCTGGTGGAAGAAGTCGGCGTTGCGGTCGTACTTCTGGCGCAGCTCGACGTCGGACACCGCCACCTTGGGGAACACCTTCTCGCCGATGGCCTTCGACAGGCGGGCGTCGCGCAGCGACTGCTGGAGATCGGTCTTCGACCAGCCGGCCGACTGCAGCTCGCCGGCCGGCACCTCTTCGGGAGCCAGGTTCTCCAGCGCGGTGGGGTTGTCCTGGACGCCCATCTGGGCCGCGAGGTGCTCGAGGAAGACGCTGCGGATGACGAAGCCGAGGACCTGCTTGGCCGCCGTCTTCCGGTCGGGCTGCCCGCCCGGCGCGCCGCCCTGCAGCGCCTGGTTGCTCTGGGCGGCCATCCACTGCCCGGCCAGGTGCTCGACCCGTTCCGAGGGGATGGCGACGCCGGCCACGGTGGCCGCCACCTTGGGCGGCCCGCCGTCGCCGCAGCCGGCGGTGGACGCCAGCACCACCGCCAGGGCCGCGGCGCCGGCGGCGACAGCGGCCCGGGGTGTCCGGCGGGCCCGGTTCCCGCTCACGGCTTCCCCTCCTCCAGGGCCTGGGCCAGCCAGGGATTGGTGACGTCCTCGGGATCGGCGTCCTGGCCCGACTCCTCGGTGACCTTGCGCTCCTCCTCGCTGCGGGGGGTGCTGACCCGCTCGCCCTGGAGCAGCGACCGCAGGTCGTCGACCGTGCGCCGGACGAGGAGGTACACGTGACCGGCGTCCCCCTCCCGGCGGGCGTAGGACCCCGCCCCGGAGAACGTCGTGGTCCCGACGGAGACGACCTGCTCGTCGCCCGCGCCGTTCTGGATGCGGACGGCGAACTCGGGCTCGGCCAGGCCGAAGTCCGCCCGGCGGGGGTCGGCGTCGAGCCGGCGGTAGGCCTGGAGGGGAAGAATCTCGTCCTCCGTCTGGGCCATCAGGCCGATGGCGGCCTCCGGCGTCCCGGGCTCGGCCAGCCAGGTGGCGCTCGAGGTCCGGACCAGGGCCACCGCCTGCCCCCGGGACTCGACGGCGACGCGATGGACCTGAGCCGGTGGCACGTCGACAACCGGAAAGACGGTGGGCCGGGCCGGA
>Ga0070741_10014156_pt1 | contig 13870 bp, 11 predicted proteins | sample Coa_R1_4_FD_66440 | JGI IMG/M metagenome (GOLD analysis project Ga0070741, IMG submission 66440) | Surface soil microbial communities from Centralia Pennsylvania, which are recovering from an underground coalmine fire - Coalmine... | ecosystem: Environmental > Terrestrial > Soil > Unclassified ... | reverse complement strand
CGCACGCCTTCCCTCCGACCGCGCCCGATTCCATCGCGGTATGGAAGAGCGATTCGATCTGCGCGTTGGTGATGGAGGCATCCAGGGATTTCTGATGCTTCCAGTTCTGATTGAGCAGGTCGGCGAACTCTTCGATATTGCCTTCGAGAAGGACGGTACGCATCCGAATGGCGCAGTTGCGCAGGTAGTAGAGCGCATTGACCGTCTCCGGCACGCCGCGCCGGAACGCGCCCCAGACGTTCTCGTGGATATTGCCGGAGAGGCGCGGTTTCCCGGTATAGCAGAGGACGAGGCGGCTTTCGAGCGTCTGCACCGTCTCCGGCGCGATGTTCAGCCGCTCGACCTGGACGGCTTCATCGAACGTCATGTAGTTGAAGCCGCCGAATGCGCTGGCGTACTGATCCTGTTTGCCGCCCAGGATGCCGAGCATCTCTTCGAGCTGGTAGGCCAGTTCCGCGATGCGCGCCCGGTCTTCATCCGAGGTGATCTGCGACTTGACCAGGCTGAGCCAGACGACGTTGAGCGCGGAAGAGGTGCCGAGACCGGAGCCAGAGGGCAGATCGGACTGATAGGAGACGCTCATCCCTTCCCGGCTCTTCAATTCCGCCATGCGGGTCAGCGCGGCCTCGCTCTGATCCTCCGAGTCCAGGATTTCCAGCTTCCCGCTCACGTAGTGATTGATGGCCGCATTGCACACCGCGCCGCCCGCGCCCCGCGCGAAGACATTCACGTCGGTCCAGCCTCCGGCAAAGTCAATGCGTACCGGCGCGCGACTCGTTACGATCATGGCGCTGCTCCTCTAATCCTCGTGAGTGATGGTCAGGCCGGGCTGCGGTTTGGGCGTCAGAAGGCACTCTGCGCCTGCCTCCATCATGGCCGTGCCGACGCGCTCCGGGTTGTCGGTCAGGGCGATGATGGTTCCGCCTCCGCCCGCGCCTGCCAGCTTCGCGCCCCAGGCTCCCGCCGCCCGCGCCGCCGCGATCAACTGTTCGTTGGCGGGGCCGGAGCCGCCCAGTTCCGCGACCAGCGCATGGTTCTCGTTCATCAGCGCGCCGAGCGTGGGCCAGTCGCGCAGGAGGAGAGCGCGCTTGCCCAGGCGTCCCAATTGCGCGATGCGCGCGTAGTGGTCGCGCACGAGTTTTTCCCCGGCCAGCCAGCGTTCGCGGGGCGAGGCGTGTACCGTGCCGGAGTGGTGCTTGATTCCCGTGTGCGCCAGGAGGAGCGGCGGATCGGGGACGAGCGCGGCCAGCGGCTCTATCGTCGCCAGCGGCTCATCATCACGCCGCTCCAGACTCTCCTTGCCTGCGAAGTCCATGTAGTTCAGCCCGCCGAACACGGCCATGTGCTGATCCTGGAAGCCGCAGACGACTTTCATGATGCGGTTCTCGATCTTGCCCATCGTCTCCGCCAGAAAGTGCGGCCCCAGCCCCCAGCCGAAATGGGCGTTCAGCACGCCGACGAGGGTCGCCATCATCGCGGTCGAACCGGCGATGCCGGCCTGCATGGGTATGTCCGTATTCAGGTGGAGCGAGAAGCGCGCGGTCGCCGGGTCTATCTCGAAGAACTGCAAGGCGGCCCGCGCGATGTCTATTTTGTCGCCCTGAAGCTGCAGGTCGGCGCGTGTGCGCAATGTCGCCGATTCGTCGGCATTGACGATATGCAGCGCGTCGGCGGGCGCGGTCAGTCGGCATTCGGCGCGCTCCTGGATGGTGCAGGAGATCACGGAGCCGCCGTACATATCGGTCGGATTGCCCACGATGCCGCACCGTCCGGGCGCGGTCGCGATGATGACAGCCAATGTCTGCCTCCTCATGGATTCCCATTTTGATGCAGGTTTGGACGCTGCCGGGCGGTTATCCTGCCACGCGCCGATATGTGCTACAATGCACGCAGACCGGGACGCGCAGCGCGCGACTTTTTCTCCCAGGAAGGACCACAGATCATGGCAAATCGCACGGCGGTGCTGGACACCACAAAGGGCGTCATCAAGTTCGAGCTGTTTGAAGACCTCGCGCCTGTTACCGCGCAGAACTTCATCGAACTGGCCCAGCGCAAATTTTACGACGGCCTGAAATTTCACCGCTACGTCGCCGGATTCGTCATTCAGGGCGGCGATCCGCTCGGCAACGGCAGGGGCGGCTCCGAGCGCACCATTCCGCTTGAAGTCACGCCACAACTCAAGCACGCCGCCGCCGGAGTGGTGGCGATGGCCCGCTCGCAAGACCCCAACAGCGCCTCGAGCCAGTTCTATATCACGCTGGCCCCGGCCTCGTTCCTGGACATGAACTATGCCGTCTTCGGCAAAGTCACCGAGGGGCTGGAGAATGCGCTGGCCCTGCGCGAAGGCGACAAGATGAATAGCGTCACCATCGAACCCGCCTGACTTTCCTCTGCACACCCCAAATAGACGAGGAGCCGGGTTGAACTCGGCTCCTCTTGTGAAGTCGGATGTAGCGGGCATTCCGCAGCTATAGCGTAGCGAGAAAGGTAGGAACCTCTGAAGCGGCAACCATCTGCGGATTAAGCGTTTTCAGCCCTTCGCTATCTGTGGCCCGAATCAGTCGCTTGTCGGCAGCAACAAGAACAAAGGAAGCGCCGGACGCCTTGATGTAGTCTAGCAGTGTGGTCAAGATGGCCGAATCCGCGCAGGCGGCAGCGCGACCAGACTCTACTTAAGCCAGGTTGCGATGTGCCGTCTGTTTGCATGATTCTGCCCCCCGCCTGTCGAATAGAGACGATAGCGAGGCGACCTGGACTCGGCAGGCCAGAAGGGGCAGCGCCGGGCAAAATGAGAGGTTGCCAGACCGATCCCATAAAAGAGTGTAGAGGAGCCTCCCCGATGGCGCTGACACAGGAACAGATAGACTTTTTCTGGGCCAATGGCTACCTGCCTTATGGCAAGCTATTGGAGGATGCGGAGATCGAGCGGCTGCGCTGCGAATACGACCGGGTGTTCGCGCAGGCGGCGGCAGAGGGCGGGTCGCGCAACCTCTCGGTAGACCATACCGACGATTTCGAGCGGCAGCGTTCCGCGCCGCAGCAGATGTGGCAGATCATGCAGGTCTGCGAGCGCAACCTGCACTTCCTGCGGCTGTGCTACGATGACCGCATCCTCGACCTCGTACAAGACCTTCTCGGCCCGAACCTGATGCTCTTCCACGATCAGGCGCTGTTCAAACCGGCGCACACCGGCGGGCCGGTCTTCTGGCATCAGGACAACGCCTACTGGCGCTGCAAGCCCGCCAATCTGGTCTCCTGCTGGCTCACGCTGGACGATGCGGACAAGGCGAACGGCGCGATGCATGTGCTGCCGGGCAGCCATCTTACTCCCGTCTGGCACGAACACAGCGACAGCACGAACATCCTGCTGGAGAGCAAGGGCATAGACGAGTCGAAAGCGCAGGTGGTCGCGCTTCCGGCGGGCGGCTGCATGTTCCACCACTGCCAGACCCTTCATTACACGCCGCCCAACACCACCGACCGACAGCGCCGCGCCTTCGTCATTCACTTCATGACGCCGGGAACCAGGGGCCACAACGGCGAGATCATACGCGTTGGTTTCCACCATCCGATGCTGCGTATGAGTATCTGAACGAATCTTTGCGGGGGCAAGCCCATGTATGAAACTCAACCTCGTTATAGACACTGGACACGGCAGGAATACTACTGCGCTGCCGAGCAGGGCATCTTTCATCCCGATGAACGGCTCGAACTGTTCCGAGGAAGGATCGTCCAGAAGATGAGTCCGCAAGGCCACCCACACGCCAAAATCGTGACAAAAACGGTTAAGACGCTGGAATCTGTTTTTGCCTCTGGCTGCTATGTTGTTTCACAGCAGCCCCTCTATGTCTCTGAAGAGAGCGAACCGGAACCGGATGTCATGGTTGTAAATGGCACAGTAGATGATTACGAGGATCATCCGACTCCTGCCGATATTCTTCTGCTTGTGGAGGTTTCGGACTCGACCATTCGTTTCGACCGGCAGGATAAGGCCGCGCTCTATGCCGAAGCTGGCGTTGCCGAATACTGGATCATTAACGTACAAGCGCGCACGCTGGAAATCTGCCTTGATCCGGCTCCGATGGAGGAAGAGCCTTACGGATTCGGCTATCGGTCTCGGAACATCTACGTAGAAACCGCGACAGTGACGCCTCTCGCCGCGCCGCAGTCTACGGTGCGCGTCGCCGATCTGCTGCCGCGCCCCAACGCCTGAACACCCAACGCCATGAATTTCGACGGCTATCTGCACGACCTGAAACGCGCCGAGTTCTATAAGGGCCAGATTGCGCACGTGGAGCGCATTCCGGCGCGGCAGGCGCGCTATGGCGCGCTGGAACGCCCGCTCCATTCGTCGCTGGACGCCAAGCTGCGGGAACTCGGCGTCCGGCGGCTCTACGCGCACCAGGCGGAGGCGGTCAACGCGGCGCGAGACGGTGAGCATGTCACCGTCGTCACGGCGACGGCCAGCGGCAAGACCCTCTGCTACAACCTGCCCGTCCTCGATGCCGTCTTGAGCGACAGCCGCGCTCGCGCCTTCTATCTCTTCCCGACCAAAGCTCTCGCGCAGGATCAGCTCGGCAAGCTGAACGACTTCGGCCTGTTCCCAACCGTCCGCTTCGCCACCTACGACGGCGACACGCCCGCCGCCGACCGCCGCTTCATCAAGAAGGGCGCGCACATCGTCCTGACCAACCCGGATATGCTGCATGTCGGTATCCTGCCCTATCACACGACCTGGAGCGGGTTCCTGGCAAATCTTAAGTATGTCGTCGTGGACGAGATGCACACCTATCGCGGCGTGTTCGGCGCGCACGTCGCCCATATTCTGCGGAGATTGCGGCGGGCCTGCGCCTTCTATGGGGCCGATCCGCAGTTCCTCTGCTGCTCGGCCACCATCGCCAACCCGGAGGAACTGACCCGGCGGCTGACCGGCGTGGACGGCCCTATCGTCGTGAACGAGAACGGCGCGCCCTCCGGCCCGCGCACCTTCGTCTTCTGGAACCCGCCGCTCGTAGACCTGGAACAGGGGCAGCGGCGCAGCGCGCACGTCGAGGCGACCGCGCTGTTCACCGACCTGGTGACGCAGGGCGTGCGGAACATCACCTTCACCAAAGCGCGAAAGAGCGCGGAACTGATCCTGCGCTATGCCCGCAGCGACTTCGAGCAGCGCGCGCCCGACCTCGTGCCGCGCATCATGTCCTACCGCGCGGGCTACACGCCCCAGGAGCGGCGCAAGATCGAGCAGGGGCTTTTCACCGGCAAGCTGATCGGCGTCACGGCGACGAACGCGCTGGAACTGGGCGTGGACGTGGGCGGGCTGGACGCCACCGTGCTGACCGGCTATCCGGGAACCATCGCCAGCACCTGGCAGCAGGCGGGCCGCGCCGGGCGCGGCGGCGACGAGGCGCTCTCCGTGCTGGTCGCCTTCGACAACCCGCTCGACCAGTTCCTCATGCGCCATCCCGACTACTTCTTCGGACGCCCGCACGAGCGCGCCATCGTAGACCCGGACAACCGCCGCATCCTGGCGCAACACCTGCTCTGCGCCGCCTACGAGCGCGCCCTGTCGCCGGAAGACCTGCCCCGCTTCGGCCCGAACGCCCGCATCGCTCTGGAGACGCTGACCGAACAGAACAAGCTGCTCTGGCGCGGCGGCAGGTGGCGCTTCACGGGCGGAGACTATCCGGCAGCGGGCGTCAATATCCGGTCGGCCTCGGACAGCAGCTTCAAGATCGTGGATGAGGAACATGGCAGCCGTCTTGTCGGCACGGTGGAGGGCAATGTCGCCTACAGCACGATCCATCCCGGAGCCATCTATCTCCATCAGGGCGAGACGTATCTCGTCACGCGGCTCGACATCGCAAACCAGACGGCGTTCGTGCGCCCCGCCGAGGCGAACTACTACACGGAGGCGCGCGAGAATTCGCACATCCTGATTCTGGACACGAAGCAGAGCCGCGATCTGGGCCATACGAAGGCGTTCTTCGGCGAGGTCGTCGTGACGAAGCAGGTGGTCGGCTACCGGCGCAAGCGGCTGTTCAGCGACGAAGTTTTGGAGGTGGTGGACCTCGATCTGCCGGAGCAGACGTTCGAGACGGAGGCGTTCTGGTTCACCGTGCCGAACGCTATTCTGCGGACGCTGGTGACGGAGGGCGGCGACCTGGGCGGCAGCATCCATGCCATCGAACACGCGGCCATCGGCATGATGCCTCTGCTCTCCACCTGTGACCGCTGGGACGTGGGCGGCGTCTCCCATCCCGCGCACCCGGACACCGACCTGCCGACCATCTTCATTTACGACGGCTATCCGGGCGGCGTGGGCATCGCCGAAGCGACCTACGCGACACTGGACGAACTGCTGCGCGCGACCCAGGAGATCATCGCGGACTGTCCATGCGCCGACGGCTGCCCGTCGTGCGTGCAGTCGCCCAAGTGCGGCAACAACAATATCCCGCTGGACAAGAACGGGGCCAGAAGGCTGCTGGAGTTGTTGGCCCCCCTCCCTGACCCTCTCCCCAAGAACAGAGGGAGGGAACGGTCAAAGCGTTGATCTGTGCCGCTTCTTTGCACTCTGGCGGTATTTGAAAGAACAGATAAGCCTGCAAACTGCACGTTCCCTCCCTCTGTTCTTGGGGAGAGGGTCAGGGAGGGGGGCCAAGCCATGTTAATACGCGAAAGAAGACGCCGCGCCACACGCCGGTTTGTCGTGCGCGCGTGCCTGCTGCTGCTGCTGATCGGGGCGGTCGCCTACTCCGCCTGGTTTGCGCCCTGGGCGCGGCCTGTTCGCGCGGTACAGATCGAAAGGGCGCGTTGACGAAACTATTTTCTGTCCGTGTGCGTCAATTCTATTGTATCTGCGATGTCTATGCAGGATAATATAGTACCGGATAGTTCTAATGCGGAGGAATCGCGGTACAAGGAGAGAGCCAATGAAACCGGACACGCCGATTCTGGTGATTACACTGCATATTCCCGTACAGGCGGATACCAGCGCCGATGAGGTGCTGGACGCCATCGGCCAGCAGGTCAGCGAAGCCCTGTATGCCATCCGACAGCAGCAGGCCGACCAGGAGCAGGCCGAAGAAGCGGTGTTCGAGCCAGCCGTCAACGAGTTCCGGAGCGAAGAGACGCTGGAGCCGTATGGCGAGAACACGCGCGACGACCTGCTGAGCGCACTGGGTTATAAATATACGGTCTAACGGCTGGCCCCGACTGAAATCAGAACCTTTTTCGCCCCTGCTTTCGCAAGGAAAGCAGGGGCTTTGTTCTATTCCCGACTCCGATAAGCGCGTATCTGCGGCCAGAGCAGCGCGGCTGCCAGGACGACCAGGATCGTGCCGATGCCGCCGCTGACGACCGAGATCACCGGCGTGGTCAGTTGCGCCACCAGGCCCGACTCGAAGCCGCCGAGTTCGTTCGAGGCGCTGATGAACACCCCGTTGACCGCGTTGACCCGTCCGCGCATCGCGTCCGGCGTGAGCGTCTGCACGAGCGTCTGCCGCACGACCACGCTGATCATATCGAGCGCCCCGGTGAGAAACAGCGACAGCAGCGAGAGCGGCAGGGAGCGCGTCAGGCCGAACACGATGGTCGCCGCGCCGAACCCGGCGACGGCCCAGAGCATCGCCCGCCCTGCATAGCGGAACGGCGGCAGGTAGGCCAGCGACACCGCCATCACCAGCGCCCCGATGGAAGGCGCGGCCCGCAGCCAGCCCAACCCCTCCGGCCCCACCCGCAGAATATCCCGCGCATAGATAGGCAGCAGCGTCGTCGCGCCGCCGAGCAGTACGGCGAACAGGTCGAGCGTGATGGTCGCCAGGATGATCTTGGCGTGCCAGACGAAGTGCAGGCCCGCCGCCAGCGTCTGGAGCGTCACCGGCTCGCCTTTCGCCTCCGGCGCGGGCAGGTTCGGGAGCCGGAGCAGCGCGAGAAAGCTGAGCAGACTGAACGCGGCGTTGAGCGTGTAGAGGAAGGCGGGCGGATGGCCCCGCAGCAGCCAGCCGCCGACTGCCGCGCCGCAGATGGCGACAGTGCGGCGGATGCTCGTGTCCCACGAGATGGCATTCATTAGAATGTTCGCCGGGACGAGCTGCGGCAGGAGGGCGGAGCGGGCCGGATTGCCGAAGGCGCGGGCGGTTCCCGCGCAGAAGAGGCACAAAAAGAAGAGCGGAATGCCCGCGCGGTGCGACGACAGCAGCGCCAGCGAGAGCGCGCAGAGGCCCACCACGATCTGAGACAGCAGCACGATCTGTTTGCGCGCATGGCGGTCGGCGACATGCCCGGCGTGCAGCGCGAAGAGGAAGATAGGGAACGCCTGCACCAGCCCGACCCAGCCGAGCGTGAGCGGTCTGTCGGTGCGCTGATAGAGTTCCCAGCCGATGACGACGCCCTGCATGGCCTCGCCGAACCCGGAGATATTCCGGCCTAAATTGAACCACCGAAAGGCGGGCAGCCGCAAGGCCGCATACGGGTCATAGCTGCTGGCGGTCTTCTCGCTCAAGCGTGGACGTTCCTGTTCCGGTCTATTGGCAGTGGAGGCGGAGAGGAGAAAGACTGTCCGCAGAAGTTCGTGGAGCAGGGTTGCGTCTGTTGGCAGACGAGCGTTCGCTCAGTCGAGAAGCATGTAGGCTCCCTCGGTCAGGCTGCGGACTCTTCCATTATACATCCCGCCCCGCGCAGCGTCAAGCAGAATCCGGGCCGCCTTCTCATTTTGTCCTCTGTGCATTCTTTCACAAGCAGGCTGCGCAGCCTTTCATAGCCCCGGTTTTCGCCTTCAGAGTACAATGCAAGCGTCGTTCGGGAAACAGCTTCCTCCGCTCCCAGGCCCCGACGCCGACCCAAACCAAGCACGTTAAATGGAGAACTTGCCATGTTGAACACGACCCGAAACCTACACCCCCGACGCTTTACCTTGTCCACACTCGCGCTGACGCTCAGCCTGCCTCTGACGGGCGTCGCCGTGTCTCTGACGGCGGCTCCGGCGCAGGCCGCGATCACCCTGGCCGAAGACGACAGCGAACCGGGGCTGCTCTCCGCGCAAAAGTCGCAGATCGTTCCGATCACGCTGCCCGCCGACGCCTTCCGCTTTACCGGCAAGAAGGAGAGCGCGCAGCTTGTCGAGGCGCTGAAGAACCTGGCGAAACAGAACCAGGCGGTCATCGGCGAGGTCGAAGTGCTGCTCTGGCAGGACGGCGACGCCGCGAAGAAAGACCTGCCTGCCCGGCTCGAAAAGGCGGGTTACGCCTATGCGCCCAAGCCCGCGATGAAGCTGGACGAGGGAACGGTCACGCTCTTTACCGCCGCAAACAAGGCGAAGAAGCACAGCCTGCTGGGTCTCTGGTTCGCGCAGAAAGAGAACCTTCTGCTGGTCTGGACGCTGACCATGCCCGCCGCCAAAGCCCCTGCCGCAGAGCAGGCCGATGCGAACGCCGGGCCGTCCGAACCGGAGCCGGCCTCCAAAACTCCGTCCGGCAAAGTCCCCGCCGACCTGATCGGTGACTGGAGTTGGACGACCATCAGCCGTGTCAACTATGTAGACACGAATACGAACCAACTGATGGCCCCCAGCGGCATGTCCGCAAAGTTCACCTTTACGCGCGATGGCCGCTACAAGAAGTTCTTCTACGTCCGGCAGCGCACCTACTCGCTGGTCTCCGAGGCGACGACGACCGAAGAGGGGACGGTGACGTTCGGCGAGGACAGCTTTACGATGCACCCGGAGAAAGGCCATTACAAAGGCAACACGGGCAGCCGTCTGATAGACCGCGACATGACGCGCGAGGAACGCAAAGTCACCACCTACCGGTGGGAGTGGCGCAGCGAGAACGGCAAGCGCCTGCTCTACATTGGCCCGGATGCCAAAAGTCTGAGCCTGTTCAAGCGCAGCGAATAGGCGTCGAGATAGATACTCAAGAGAGTTGTGATCCGCAACAGCACGAAAACACGATCGGGAGAACTTGAAAGATGACGCGAATCTTGTTGACACTGGGCGTGTTCCTGTTCACCGTCACGACAGCGATAGCAGGACAGGCCCCGGAAAGTAACAAGCCCACGAAGGCACAGATACGAACCGCCGAACTCTTTATTGCGATCCGCGACAGAGATGCGGCGGCGACAAAAGCGGCCCTGACGCGCGGCGCGGACCCCAACGGCCCCAACTGGCTGGGCATGACCCCCTTGATGTGGGCGGCCATGCGCGGCAACCAGCAGATCGCGGACATGCTGCTGGCGAAAGGCGCGAAGCTGGAAGCGAGCAGCATCTACGGCACGGCGCTCAGTTTCGCGCTGGTAGGCCGCCAGGAGAAGATGGCCCTGCATCTGCTGGATAGGGGCGCCAGGATCGAGACCGGCCGCATTGACAAGGTCACGCCCCTGATGCTGGCGGCGTCCAACGGCTACCTTGCGGTTACCCAGCGGCTGCTCAAAAAGCAGGCCGACCCGAATGCGCAGGATAACGATGGCGCGACGGCCCTTCTCTGGGCAGCCCGCAGCGGGCAGCCCGCGACCGCAGACGCGCTGCTCCAGGCAGGCGCCAACCTCAATGCGCAGGATAGCCATGGACGCACCGCGCTGATGTATGCGGCGACCAACGGGCAGGCTCCGATGGTGGCGCTGCTGCTCAAGCGCGGCGCCGCTGTCAACATCGCAGACAAGTCCGGCGCGACCGCCCTGCTGTTGGCCGCCCGCTACAGCGGCGATCCAACGGTCCTCGGCAGCCTGCTGGCGCACGGCGCGGACAGCGCGGCGAAAGATAGCCGGGGCGCGACCCCGCTCTCCCTGTGCGTGGCGCGCGGCTATGACGCGGCAGCGGCCCTGCTGCGCCAGGCGGGCGCTTCCGGCGCGATCCAGCCGAGCGCGGCTCCGGCCCCGACGCAGACTCGACCGGCCGTCGAGAAGAGCCTGACCGTCCTCCAGACGGGCATGAAGACCTTTGCTAAAGGCGTACAGTGTACCTCCTGCCATCACCAGGGGCTGGGTATGATGGCGCTGGGAACGGCGCAGCAGCGCGGCTTTGCGGTGGATAAAGCCCTGATCGGCAGCACGCTCAAGCAGATGGGAGAGGAAGGCAAGAGGATGGCTCCGCTCGTTCATCAGGCGCTTCAGGGCGGGGATGCCGCCAAACTCGCCCCGGCGGTGGACATCGGCGATAACGCTATCGCGACCGGCTATATGATGGGCGGCCTGATCGCCAACGGCATTCCGGCCAATCCGGGCCTGGCGGAGACGGCCCTCTTCCTGGCGACCCAGCAGAAGGCGGACGGCCATTGGGAGTACGGGTTCGAGCGCGGCCACATGCAGTCGAGCTTTGTCATCACAACGGCCCTGGCGCTGAATGTGCTGCACGCCTACGGGCCGAAAGAGTCGCCGGAGAAACTGGCCTCCACCTTTGCCCGCGCCAAACAGTGGTTACTGAACGTTCCGACGCCCAATTCCGAGGACAAAGCCTCGCGTCTGCTGGGCCTCTTCTGGGCGGGAGCCAGCGCGGAGGAGAGGCAGCATTCCGTACAGGAACTGCTGGCCGCGCAGCGCGCAGACGGAGGCTGGTCGTCTTCGCCCTCGGCTGCCAGCGATGCCTTTGTGACCGGGCTGGCCCTGTATGCGCTGCATATCGGCGGCGGCCTGCCCACAGACGAGGCGGCCTATCAGCGCGGCGTTGGGTTCCTGCTGCGCACCCAGGACGAGGACGGCTCCTGGTACGTCAACAAGCGGACGAACCCGGCCAACACCTACTTCGACGCCGGTTTCCCGCACGGGGAGTCGCAGTTCACCTCGTTCGCGGCGACCTGCTGGGCGACGATGGCTCTGGTGCAGGTAGACAGCCCGACGCAAACCGCCAGTCGGTAAAAACAGGGCGACACAAAAAAGCGGGCCAGGGCAGCACGTACTGCCCTGGCCCGCTTTTTGATTTTCAGGCGACAAAGGGCCGCACAGCAAAGTCGCCGAGGGTGAGGGTAACGCTGCGCCGCTCCTGCCGCGCGACGAAGGCGACGACGATCTCACAGGAGACCGCTACGGCCAGCATGACCAGGTTGCGGGCGAGCGGATAGTTGCAGAGGTCTTCCTGTGTCTCCGAGGGAACGCGATAGCTCTCGTTCCAGATCGCTTCGGCATAGTCCCCGGCCAGCCCGATGTGCAGGCAGGGCCGGTCGAGCGTCGCGCAGCAGTCCTTGACAGCCTGCCGGGAGCGGCTGTTGTCGAACGTATCGAGAACCAGCGCGCTGCCTTGCAGCAGCTTGGCGGCGTTCGCCTCGGTCAACTCGTCCGTGCAGGCTTCGACGCTCACGCCGAGCGCGCGATAGAGGCTGTTCGCCAGGATTTTGGCTTTGAATACGCCGATGTCGCTGCGATAGTAGGGCTGTGTGGAGAGGTTCCGCTCCTCGATGCGGTCGCGGTCAATGACTTTCAGCCGGGCGAAGCCCTGCCGCGCCAGGTTCTCGACCAGGTTCGCGCCGAGCGCGCCCGCGCCGCAGACTGTGACCGGGAACTCCTTCAGCCGCGCCATGATCTCGCGGGAACGGTAGAGTTGTTCGTGGTAGAGCGCGTCACTCAATCCAGTCCTCGCTTTCGCGGCCCTCCATGACGCCGACCAGCGATTGCAGGTCGAACTTCCGGTCTTCGCCGCTCAGACAGATGCCCGAACTGATGACCGTCAGATCGTCTTTGCCGATGGCCGAACGGTGTGGGTAGCCGTCGCGGGTCGTCCAGTCCACGAGCCAGAAGTCGCCCCGATCGTGGACATCGCGCAGCGCGCCGCCCGCCAGTGTCAACGCCTGCCGCAGCCGCTCCTCGTCGTGCCGCCCCTGCATCAGCCCGGCAAACCGGGCGTTGTGCTGCGCGGCCAGATCGTAGGCCGTCCGCATCTCCGGCGTGATGCCCTTGAACTGCACGGTTTCCGGCGGCGTGACCTGCTTCAGCGCCTCGCGCAGACGGTCGGCGATCTGCGGGTCGGCGCGGCGGTCGCTCTCCTCGAACCACCAGGCGTGTCCCTCGCCCCGCGCGATCACTGTCTCGAACGCCTGTCCCTCCGTCACCAGATGCACGGCGAGCGGTCGGGCCGCGCCGAGGCGCTGCTTCGCGTCGCCCTCGTTGATGGGATAGGTCAGCCAGGTCTGCCCCCGCAGGCGATGCGCCAGCCGCACGCGTAGCGGCTTCAGCCGCTTGAGATACTCCGCGACCAGCGGCAGGTCGGCCTCCTCGACGAGCCGCGCCGTTTGGTCCGTGTCAGGCCGAAACAGTCCCCATCCCTCGAAGTCGCGCGGCTCCGGTGTAAAGGTCTGCGCCAGCCCGGCCAAGCGTGTCCGCACCTTGCCGCCCGGCACGCAGGGAGCCAGGAAGGTGGTCTTGCGGAACGCCGCTTCTTCCGCCGCCAGCGTTTGCAGTAGTTTGTGAATGTTCGCCATGGAATCTACCTTCCTCATCCCTCCAATAAGGAAACGGAGAATCACTCGTGGGCCGGGCCATCGGTCTGCCCGTTGGGATGGCCGCCGTTCCAGTTGTAGAGAGAGCCGCCGATGCGCCCGTAGAGCGGATCGTGCGGGCCGTCCTCCGGGCGGTAGTGTTCGACTTTGATCGTGACGGCGTGGGCGTCGGCAGCGACAATCGCCATCTTGCCGCCATGCGTCGAAGGGTAGGGGACGTAGCCGCGAACGCGGTCGGTCGTGTCGCCGTAGTCCAGAACGGCGAGAGGCGCGGACAGGCCGGGGCGCGTGGGCGTGCGCCAGAGCGGGCCGGCCTCCACGAAGAGCGCGGTCTGGCCGGGCAGTTCCAGGTTGTCGAAAGGAAAGGGGCCGCGCGAGAAGGTGTCCCAGAGGCGGCGGTTCAGCGCGTAGGAGGTCTTCACCTCATAACCCTGCGCGGGATGGCGCACTTT